>Ga0310696_10004388_pt1 | contig 17306 bp, 12 predicted proteins | sample AusTroGonzalo_MG_4_FD_203885 | JGI IMG/M metagenome (GOLD analysis project Ga0310696, IMG submission 203885) | Bovine rumen microbial communities from tropical cattle in Woodstock, Queensland, Australia - Gonzalo_02 (v2) (version 2) | ecosystem: Host-associated > Mammals > Digestive system >...
TGGATATATGTATTTTATTCTTTCAATAATTTCGTCGTAATTTTTCTTTCCGGTTTGAAAAATTATTTGCAAACCGTCTTTTTGGATAAGTTCTCTTAATAAATCAGAGACCGTATCGTTGATTGACTTTGCGCCTTGCGAACCGCCCATTATTGTGAGTGTAATCTTATCCTCAAGCTCCAAATTCTTTCTTGCCTGCTCCTTTGTAAGAGTTTCAAATTCTTTTCTTATCGGATTTCCGGTTACGACCGCTTTTCTTGCGGGAACATATTTTTTTGCTCTTTCAAAAGCAAGTGAAACATATTTTGCCTTTTTACACAATTTTCTTGTGACAAGTCCGGGCATTGCATCGCAATCATGCATCATATAAGGAGTTTTTGTTATTCTGCAAGCAAAAATCATAGGTGCGGAAACATATCCTCCCGTCGCAAAAACAGCTTTCGGTTTATATTTTTTTATATATTTAATTGAAAACAGTATTGCCTTTATTAACTTAATTCCCCACCAAAAAAGCTTCAAATTTAAACTTCTCGGCATTCCGCTCACACTTACATGGAGGAATTTATAGCCTTTATCCGATGCTATGTCAAACTCCATATTATGCCTGTTTCCGACATAAAAAACTTTTGCTCCGGCTTCGGTAAGAGCATCCGCAACAGCCATAGCAGGATAAATATGCCCGCCCGTTCCGCCTCCTGTTACAAAATAAACTTTATCAGATATTTCCTGCATTAGTATATTTCCTTATATTTTTGACATTATCTTTAGATATATTCAAGAGTATTCCGACCATCCAGAGGGAAACCATAACGGAAGAACCTCCGTAGCTGATAAACGGCATCGGAACACCTGTTGCGGGAACAAAAGCACTTGCAACCCACATATTTAGAAATGCCTGAAAACATATAGAGAAAGTGAGTCCGAGTGCAAGGAGCTTTCCGTACATATCCTGACATTTTGAAGCAATAATAAATCCTCTCTGCAAAATTGTCCAGAAAAGGCAGATAATAAGCAGACATCCGATAAATCCGTGTTCTTCTCCAATTACGGCATAAATAAAGTCCGTATGAGATTCCGGAAGCCATGCCAGTTTTTGTTTTGAACCTCCGTAACCCACACCGTAAAGACCGCCGGATGCAAATGCGACAAGCGATTGGATAACGTTATAACCCGCACCCAGAGGGTCTGCCTCAGGATGAAGCCATGTGGTAATTCTTGAAGATTGATAACCCTTTAACCCTTTTAGCAAAAGCAGCGGTATCAGACATGCGCCTCCCCACGCTATTAATTGCCACGAACCTCCGGCACACAAGTATATTGCAACGGCTGTTGCCATCAAAAGTATTATCATACTTAAGTTTGGCTGCAAGTATATTAATCCCAGCATAATCATTATCGGAATAAATGCCATTATTATCTTGTTATTATCCAATATGGTTGTATTTCTGTAAAAAACAGCCGCCAAAAGCATTACTACCGCAGGTTTTGCAAATTCGGAGGGCTGAAGGCTCATAGGTCCTATATTTATCCATCTTTGCGCACCGTTTACCGTAACACCCGCAATCTTAACCATTATAAGCATTATTATTACAAAGATTGCAAAAGGCAGTGTGTACGAAATCAATCTTTTGTAATGGAAATTGGACAGAAATTTAAGTCCCAAAAAACCAAGAATTACGCCTATAATCTGCTGAATTAAAAATCTTGCCGGATTAACACCCATTTCAACGCATTTCGGCGCACTTGCCGAAAAAATTGCCATTAGCCCAATTACAACAAGAAAAATTACCGCAACAAGCAGAGGTCTGTCGGATTGCATATTTTGAGCAGTGTAAGTTTCTTTATTTTGATAAGACATACTCTTTAAAAACTTCTCCTCTGTGTTCGTAACTCTTAAACATATCAAAACTTGCGCATGCGGGTGAAAGTAAAACGACGTCCGGCTTCAGACTTATCGCTTTATCAATTGCATTTTCCATCGTATCTTCTTTAATTATATTATCAAAACCGTTCTTTTTAAGATTTTCTTCAAATCTTTCTGTCGCTTCGCCAATCAGGAGAACGGTTTTAATATGTTTGTTAATGGAATGACACATTTCGGTCAAATCCGTATTTTTATCTCTTCCGCCCAAAATCAATGCAACATCAACATTATTAAACGAATCGATCGCAACTATTGATGCTTCGGGATTTGTTGCCTTTGAATCATTAAAGAAAGTTATTCCGTCCATTTCTCTTACTTTTTCAAGCCTGTGCTCCGGAGCCTTAAAGGACATAATTCTTTCCCGAATATCCTCTGTTTTCATATTGCACAATTTTGCGCAAATTATTCCGCACATAATATTCTGGTAATTGTGATGACCAACAAGCGGACAATCTTTGAGCGAAATTATTTCCTCGCCCTTATAATAAATTCTTTTGTCTTTTATATAACAGTCTTTGTCGTCATCAAAGAAAATTACATTTTTACATTCCTTTGCAAACTCTCTTAATCTTGCATCCTGATAATTCAAAACCGCATATTCGGGCGCCTGTTCTCCCAAAAATATTTTAGCCTTTGCCTTAAAATAGTTTTCCAAACCCTGATGCCAGTCAATGTGGTCGGGTGTAAAATTAGTCCATACCGAAATAAACGGCTTGAATGTATCAGTCATTTGCGCCTGATAAGAACTGATTTCACAAACAAGATAATCGTTATGTTCGTCAATCAAACAAGTCGGCGGAACACCGATATTACCGCAGTAAGGTGCTTTGAAATTTTTACTCAGAATATGCGATACCAAAGCGGTTGTAGTTGTTTTTCCGTTCGTTCCTGTTATTGCAATGAAAGGTGTTTTTGTGTTTCTGTAAGCATATTCAACTTCGGAAATTATCGGAATATTTTTTGAAATTAATTTTTGAATGATTTCGGATTTTGGAGGAATACCCGGACTTGTAATTGCAAAAGATGCACCCTCGATAAAATTATCCGAATGCCCGCCGTACTCAACTTTTATTCCCATAGATTCAAGCTCTTTAACTTTTTCCGAGTCAACATCAGCCTTAGATTCTGTCAAATAAACCTCATATTTCGGCGGGGTATTGTGCTTCATTATATTTACCCCTGCGGCCGTACCGCTTTTTGATAAACCTAATATTAAAACCTTCTCCATTTTTATTGCCTTATAAGATTATGTACAAAACAACCGAAAGAATTCCCAATATCAAAGAAACGAGTGCAAATTCTTTCACAATTCTTATTTCAGAATGTCCGCAAAGTTCAAAATGATGATGAATAGGGGACATCTTAAAAACTCTCTTCCCTGTTAATTTAAAACTTGTAACCTGAATAATGACGGATAGAGTTTCCATAACGATTACTCCGCCGAAAACCGCAAGCAAAAGTTCGCACCTTCCCAAAATTGCAAGAGTACCCAAAAGACCGCCCAGAGCAAGAGAACCGGTATCACCCATAAATACTTGGGCTTTGGGCTTGTTATACCTCAAAAAACCTAAAGATGCACCGATTGCCGATGCGCAAACAATTGCGACAACGGTATGACCGCCTAAGAAAGAAATTATTCCGCAGGCAAGAAATGCAGGTATTCCTACGGATGCCGCCAGACCGTCAAGCCCGTCCGTCAGGTTGTATGCGTTTGAAGCACCTGTTACTACAAACACACCGAGTATAGGATATAACAAACCTATATCCCAGTTTTGCGAACCCAGTGTAATTACTGTTCCGTAGGTCTGCATACCGTACAAAGCGGGTATAAGCGCTATTAATATCTGTCTTAAAAGTTTACCTCTGGGGCTTAATCCCTTATTTTCATGACCTTTGAGCTTTAAATAATCATCTTGAAATCCCGCAAGAGCCATAAAGAATAAGGTTATTAAAATAACAAGCGCGGTTGTATCCATTTTTTCAGCCATTAAAAGCGCAATAATTGAAGATATAATTATCGCAAAAACTATAAAAACCCCTCCGGTTGTCGGTGTTCCGGCTTTTTGGGCATGGCTTTCCGGCGCAAGCTCAAGGATATATTGTCCTATCGTTTTCTTACGCAGAAAATCAATATACGGTACGCCCAAAAGCAGACATAACACAAGGCTTAAAAGCAAAGCAACCGCTATCATTATCATAAAGACATCTCCTTACTGCCTGATTTTACCATAAAGATAGTAATAAGTCATTAAGTGATTAAGTGAGCTTTCTGTCATTCTGAACGAAGTGAAGAATCCAGCCTTTTAACCAAATTGATGAATAGTTTATAAAAAGCCGGATTCTTCGGCAAACAATGCCTCGGAATGACAGGGGTGGGGTAAATCACTTAATCACCTGTTTACCCCTAGCCTGTTCAACCAACTATATACATTTACCCCCACCTCTCACCTCTCACTTATTTACCCCTATTAAAATGATTATAATAACTCCTGATAAATTTTATTATATTTTTCCAGAATTTTGAAACTCCAGCCGGAGTCGTGTTTCATACAATTTTTTATTAACAAATTCCAGCTTGAGGGATTATTCTGGTATAAATTTAATGCTTTCATCAATGGGGTCAGAAAAATATCGGGATTGTCGTCTTCTGTCAGCAGACTGTTTTTGGTCTTAAAACCGCACCCCAGAGTTATATCGTCAAAAATATCTATAACCGTGTCGTTAAGTATTCCGCTTCTCGCAACAATCGGAACACAGCCGTAATACATTGCCATAAAGTGTTCCGGCGTTGTCATATTAATCCTTCTGGGAACAAGAATCATATCCGTTCCCGCAAGAAATTTTGACTGATTAATTTCTCCGTCTATAAATACCCAGCGCCCGTTAAAATACTTGTTTTCGGATAAAAATTCCACCCAAGATTTTATAAAATTGTTGCTTTGACCGTCTTTTATACAAATAATTATTCTTATATTCTTGTGAAGTTCAAACAATTTTAAAACCGAATTAAATAAAATATCTATGCCGTTTGCAAAAATTTCGTTTGAAGAACAATAGAAAAGCAGAGGCCCTTCATAAAAAGAATCCAGATACCCTTTAATTATCGGCGGTTCTGACTTGAATAAGGTTGAATCAATGAAATTTGTCTTTATTCTGTCCATACCGAATTCTTTCAGCAAAACAGATTTGTTCTTGTTTCTCTGGACTCTGAAATTATCCTCTGAAAAAGACTGATAGACGGAATTTCCTTCTTCTCTTTTGTTTTCGTAAAGATTAAATCCGCTCAGAACATACGAACTGTTTTCCTTTTTTTCTTCCAAAACTGAGGCGATTTTACCGGTTATTTTTGGCGATTCAAAAATTTCTTTGTAATAAGTTTTTGAATTTACTGCCCAAAAATCGGCTTTTTTTATCGTATAAGCCATTTGATTGTAATACAGACCGTCCTCCGAAATCTGCGGGAAAAGCTCGTTCATTCTCGCATTGAGACGGTTAAAGATAAAATTTTCTTCCAAGTCTTCACCCTGACTTACGTATTTTCTGAAATTTGTATAGTTTGAATAAATAAATTCCAGACATTCACGCATTTTTGTGAATCTTTTTGTTTCCTTGAGATTAAAAAGTCTGGCGAGACATTTTTTAATCTTCGGGTCTCTGCATATTTTTGACATTCCGGCTTCATCCGCAAGATTTATACCCGCCCAAAAAGTTTCGGGTTTTATCATATCAATCTGGGTAAAATCTTTTACTATTTGCAGAATTTTCGGCCCTCCCGGAAACTGGATTTCAAACTCTCCTCCAAGATAATACGGAACATTTTCGGAATGAACGATATCCGGTATAAAACCGAGTTTTTTGAATTTTCTTACGGCAATTCTTACCGCCTTCATATAAAGCGCAAGCTTATTAATACCCGATATTTCCGAAATACTTTCCGCTCCCGAAAAACCCTCGCAATAAACTCCGTAAACATCAACATTAAAAACGTTTTTCGGATATCTGTATATAATTACCTCTTGAATCTTGTTTTGCAAAAAGAAGTTGAAATGCAGAGAAGTTTTTTCCAAAACATACTCTCCGTTTTCTTTTTCTATAACAATTTTTTTTGTCGGACGCAGATTTTCCTTTAACCCTATTATAGGAATAAGCACTCTTATATCATTATACGGATACTGCTTTCTCATCTCGGTAATAAATTCAAGCGGAGTATCCATTCTTGAGGAATTAATCGTACAAGGAGGGCAATCAAGCGTTACATAAAGAATATTGGTAAAATTTTGGCGTGTTTTTTCTCTGACAAAGGATTTGATTTTTCTTCTCAAAAAACGCGCAAAAGTTTTTGTATCCTTAACCAAATCTCTGTTTTCGGCGGAATTTTCGTCCAAATCAAAAGAACTGTCACTAAACATATTATCAAGTTCTTTTTCATTTGATGCAGTTGAATCTTGTTCGTCAAATATATCCATCTGTAAAGATTGTAAATAATTTAATGATAAAAGTAAATAGGTGAATCGTGAATCATGACTCGTGAGTCGTGATTATTTCCCTCCCCATCTGGGGAGGGGTGGGGAATAATTCACCTCTCACCTCTCACTTCTCACCTCTCACCTACTAACTTATTTCACATTTATTATATTTGATTTACAATAAGAATATAGATTGTAAAAAGGAGTGGTAATAAATGAAAAACAAGCTGATATTATTCTGGGTAATTGTCGGGCTTGTGCTTGTATCCATCGGTATTATTGCAAGCAAGCCTACAAAACTCGGACTTGATTTGGTTGGCGGTTCTCGCCTTGTTTTGGAGGCTAGTCCCGCAAATAACGCACAGGTTACGCCTGATATGATGTCAAGTCTGCAATTCGCAATAGAAAACCGTGTTAACAAACTCGGTGTTGCCGAAACGGTTGTGCAGAGAATAGGCGACAAAAGACTGGTTGTCGAAATTCCCGATGTTTCGGACTTAAATCAAGCAAAGGCTTATATTGGCGAAACCGCAGAACTTGATTTCAGAAAACCTGTTATAAAAGACGGAATGGAAACTTGGGTTCCGACGGGTTTAACCGGTAAAGACCTTACTAAGGCAAACTTAAGTACAAATTCCCAAAACGGCCAATGGGTTGTTGATTTGGAATTTAACGGGAGCGGAACAAAGAAGTTTGCCGATTTGACAAGACAAATGGTCGGTCAGCAAATGGCAATATTCTTTAACGGCGATTTGCAATCCGCACCTGTTATCAGAGAACCGATAACCGGCGGCAGAGCGCAGATTTCCGGCGGTGACAACGGTTTTGCGTATGATGAGGCAAAAACAATGGTCGACCTCTTGAATGCCGGCGCACTTCCCGTTCCGGCAAAAATTATTGAAGAAAATACCGTAGGTCCGACGCTCGGCGCCGACAGTATCGCAAAATCAAAGATTGCAGGCGCAATCGGTTTAGGTTTTGTAATGATATTTATGGCGCTCTATTACAGAGCTCCCGGACTTATCGCAGATATTGCGCTTGTTCTTTACGGAATTTTCCTGTTTGCAATATTTAAAGCAGTTCCGGTTACCCTTACACTTGCGGGTATTGCAGGTTTTATACTTTCAATAGGTATGGCGGTTGATGCAAACATCCTGATTTTTGAAAGAACAAAAGAAGAATTGAGAGCCGGAAGAACATTGTTTACAGCTATTAATTCGGGTTTTGACAGAGCGTTTACGAGTATTTTCGACTCAAATATGACCACAATTATTACCTGCGCAATTCTTTATTTTCTCGGAACAAGTATTGTTAAAGGTTTTGCTCTCACTCTTGCAATCGGTGTTATGGTTTCAATGTTCAGCGCAATCACGATTACAAAGAACTTTATGCACCTTGCGTTCGGTACGGGAAATCTTAAAAATCCTGCTATGTTCGGCTTGAAACCCGAAGAAATCGGCGAAGGCTTCCAAGCGGTAGAAACCAAGAGAGAAAAAGCAAAATTCGGTATACTTGACTAAGTGATTAAGTGATTAAGAGGTTTAGAAAATGAAAATTAAATTAAATATAGTTAAACATAAATTTATATACCTGTGTATTTCGGCAGTACTGTTGCTTCCGGGTATTGTTTCAATGATTTATTCATCAATAACATATCCGACACATACACCACTCAAGGTGGGTATTGATTACACGGGAGGTACAACGCTTCAGTACAGCGTTAAAGAGGCTATTACAAACGAAAGACTTTCCGCCGTTCGTGAAACTTTGATTAAAGACGGGATTGAAAATCCTTCGTTGCAAATCATTAACGTGAATGCCGCAAATGATGACAATTTGAAAGCTATTCTGGGTGTAAGAACAAAGTTTATCGACGAGCAGTCCAAAGATGCGGACAAGATTACAAAAGCAGTCGGAACACAGTTCAGTAATCCTGAATTGGTGCAAGTTGCATCCGTAGGGCCGACTTTGGGAAGCGAATTGTTTAAAAACTCTCTGATTGCTTTGTCTTTGGCACTTTTGGGGATTATTGCATATTTAACTTTCAGATTTCAGTTTGATTACGCGCTTGCCGCAATTTTAGGTCTGGTGCACGATACGTTGTTTGTACTCGGTGTATTTTCCTTACTCGGTCTGGTTTATAACGTAGAAATTGATGCGCTTTTTGTAACTGCGCTTCTGACCGTAATAGGTTTCTCCGTTCACGATACAATCGTTGTATTTGACCGTGTTCGTGAAAATCTGAAATACTATTCAAAGAAAATGACCTTCGGCGAAATTATGAATACAAGTATTAATCAGACTCTTGCAAGAAGTATTAATACTTCGGTTACAACCTTAATGACACTCGCTGCGCTTTATTTCTTCGGCGGAGTTACAACAAAAGATTTTGTACTTGCAATGATTCTCGGTATATTTATCGGTACATATTCAAGTATTTTCTTCTGCTCCAGCCTTATCGAAATCTGGGAAGACAGAAGTAAATAGGTAATTTATGAGACGTGAATCGTGATTCGTGAGTCGTGACTCGTGATTATTTGTCATTCTGAGCAAGGCGAGCAGAAGGCTGAAGGCAGAGCTTTGTCCGTTTATTGCGAGCCAAAGGCGGAGAATCTCTTTTGAGATTCTTCGGTCATTTCATTCCCTCAGGATGACAGGGGGGGGTAAATGGAACCTCGACCTTGAACAAACTACAAGATTGGCACAGGGGGGTAAATATATCACGCTTCACGATTCACGACTCACGACTCACACTTCACCCTCACGATTCACGACTCACGATTTACGATTTGCCCCTCACAATTTACCCCTCACAATTTACCCCTCACGAATCACGAATCACGACTCACGAATCACGTTTCACTAAATATTAACTTTTGTAACAAAAACCTTTCCCGCTGAAATCAGCTGATTTTTACAGACTTTATATAAGTAAGATGTTATACAGAGAGTAAAAATATGGCAGACAATTATTCAGCAATAGAAAGAAATAAAAAACCCGCAGGTTCTTTAGAAATACCTGATGATTTTGATATTTATTATTTGAATAAAAAAGACCGTCAGATGAGATTTAATAATGGCGGCGACCCGATTTATGCAATCTTTGAAAAGATAGATGAACGACCGCTTTCAAAAATTGCAAAAGATTTTATTAAAGAATTGAAGGATGACTCAATAAGATTTGTTTCAACGCTTTTGAAATAACAAAAATCGGTGTGTTTGTATTTTGTGTGTGAATTTAAGACATTGATTTAATCCGTTATTTTACTGCATATTTATCCCACTTGTGCTCAAATTCTTCAACTTTTTTTGCGGCTTCTTCTTCGGTATATTTATATGCCGAAAGACTTATCATAATTCGCCCTTCGGATTCTTCCATAAGTTTTTTCTTAATTTTGTAGGGATAGGTTTCGTTTCCTTCCATATTTCCTGAGTGAATTTCCCTTATAATATCGTCTATGTATTTTTGCATATACTGAGGGATTTTGGGGTAACGCTTAATATATTCTGGCAGAGGCATATTTTCTCTGTAACGGTTACCGCTTGCGGAGGTTAAAAGAAAATTTCCTATTGTGTTAAGCCCGCCGAAGGATGCAGGCGTAACGTGTTCAATAGAGCCGGTTGATGCAATAAAAAGACGACGGACAATTTCTGTCTGGCTTCGCTTTGAATACTTGACCACAAAAGCGTTACGGCTGCTTTCGGAAGTCGGGAGAAAAAGAGCTTTGTTTTTAATATCGTTGAATATTTCCCGTTCGTTTTCTTTCGGAATAATTTCTTCTAAAGAAGATAGAAAAGTTTTACGCTTAAAACAGTCTGAAGTTTTGTTGCTCAGGATAATCTGACGGCATTTTGTGGTTTTTGCTCTTATTTTCAGGGCGGTTTGCGGGGAAAGCTTTTTTGTAAGCCCGTCCACATCATCAAGAACTTCAAATTCTTCAAGTTTCAGTTTCATTAAACAGTTTCTTGAAATCATCTGCAGGCAGTTTTGGAGGTTATCTTCGGGATTTAAAAGCGCAAAGTCCTTGAAAATTGCAAAAATTGATTTTTCAACGGGAAGCATATTTTTTTGATAAGTTGAAAGCAGTTTAACCGCATCAGCGGCGGTTTTACATTTTGCAAGGTTTTTTTCAAACCCTTTAATCATGTCGCTCGGGATAATTTTTATTCCGCGGTAAGGACAAGTTATATCCTTAAGCTTTCTCAGGGGTTTTCCCGCCGAAGTTGTACCTTCATACGGGATATCATAATAGTACTTAAGGTAATTTTCAGCTGTAATTCTTTTTGGTTTTTCTTTAGGCATGCAGATTCTACTTCCATAAATCATGATAACAGATTGTATAAACCTCTGCAAGATTATATTTACTTCTCACTTCTCACCTATTTACCCCCTTTTGCATTATTTTTCTTGTTTATGGTATAATATAGCTATATATAAGAGATTTGGGATATACTAAAGAGGAGACTTTGCATGACTCAAAGCAGCTATGACGCAAGTAATATACGTGTTTTGGAAGGTTTGGAGGCCGTAAGATTAAGACCGGGTATGTATATCGGTTCAACATCACAGAGAGGCTTGCACCATTGTATATACGAAATTGTAGATAATTCGATTGATGAATCATTGGCGGGATATTGTACTGAAATTCATGTAACCGTTCACAAGGATAACAGCGTAACGGTTGAGGATAACGGGCGCGGTATTCCTGTTGATATAAAGCCGGAGTCGGGCAAATCCGCACTTGAAATTGTACATACCGTGCTTCACGCAGGCGGAAAATTCGGCGACGGCGGTTATAAAGTATCGGGCGGACTTCACGGCGTAGGTGCTTCTGTTGTAAATGCGCTTTCCGAAAAAATGATTGTAGAGGTTTCCCGTGACGGATACGTCTGGAAACAGCAATATTTAAGAGGAGAAGCTGTTACTCCCGTTGAAAAGACAGTTACGACAACTAAAACCGGTACAAAATCAACCTTCTGGCTTGACCCCGAAATCTTTACCGAAACGACCGAAATCGATATTGAAGTAATCGGAACCCGTTTCAGAGAAATGGCATTCTTGAACAAAGGTTTAAAGATTATTCTTCATGACGATAAAACCGGCAAGGAAGAGACTTTCCACTATGAAGGCGGTATTGCAAGCTATGTTTCTTTTTTGAACCAAAACAAAACACCGTTGTTTGAAGAACCGATTTATATGGACAAAATGGTCGGTACTACGAGGGTTGAAGTTGCTATGCAGTATACCGATGCTTACAGCGAATCAATTTTGTCTTTTGCGAACAATATTAATACTCATCAGGGCGGAACTCATTTGACAGGCTTCAGAAACGCGATTACCCGTGTTTTGAACGATTATGCAAGAACAAATAAAATCCTCAAAGATTCCGAGCAAAATCTTTCGGGAGATGATGTTCGAGAAGGCTTAACCGCAATCGTTTCCGTTAAACTTGAAAATCCCGAATTTGAAGGTCAGACAAAAGAAAAACTCGGAAACTCGGAAACAATGGGCGCGGTTCAAGATGTTGTAAGAGAAAAATTACAGGAATGGCTTGAATTCAATCCGAAAATTGCGAAAACGGTTATTGAAAAGACTTTGCAGGCTCAAAGAGCAAGAGAGGCAGCAAGAAAAGCAAGAGAATTAACAAGAAGAAAATCGGTTCTTGAAAATTCCACCCTGCCCGGAAAACTTGCAGACTGCTCAAACAGAGAACCCGAAAAATGCGAAATCTTTATCGTTGAGGGTGATTCTGCGGGCGGTTCGGCTAAACAAGGCAGAAACAGAATGTTTCAGGCAATTCTGCCTTTAAGAGGCAAAATCCTTAACGTTGAAAAGGCTCGTCTTGACAAGATTTATGCAAACAACGAAATTCAGTCAATGGTACAGGCTTTCGGTATCACAATAAGCCGAAATGATGATGAATTCAACCTTGACAAACTTCGTTATCACAAAATTATCATTATGACGGATGCCGACGTTGACGGCGCACACATCAGAACTCTGCTTCTGACATTCTTCTTCAGATATGCAAGACCTCTTATTGAAAACGGTTTTGTTTATATCGCACAGCCGCCGTTGTTTAAGATTACTCAAGGCAAGACTTCGGAGTATTTATATGACGAACACGCTCTTGATAAAATGCTTAAAGAAAGAGGTATCAAGTCTTTGAGCCTGTCCGATAAGACCAAAACAAAAGTTAAAACGGGCGACGAATTATTGAAACTTCTTCAAAATATGGGTACCTTCTATAAGGCTTACAACAACCCGATTTTGAACATTATTCCTTCGGTTGTTTTAAGAGGTTTAATCCGTTCGGATATTAAGCCGGAAGATTTTGAAGATCAGGCAAAAATGAACGAAATTCTCACTTATCTTCAACACTATCTTAAAGACCATGCCGAAAACTATAACGCAACCGAGGCAAAAAATTACGATGTTTCTCTGCAATACAGTCCGGAAACGGCAAGATATGCAATCAAGCTCGACCTGTTTGAAAACGAACACGAAATGATTACGGCAAATATAATTAAATCCAGCGAATTCAAGAGATTAAAGAATTCTTATCCGCTTATACGTGATTTCTTAATTGAGGAGGAAAAAAAACTTATCCTTGAAACCGAAAACGGCGAAATTGAAATCAAATCTTTTGAACAGCTTCAAAAAATCGTTGACGACAGAGGTCAGAAGGGCATGACAATTCAGAGATTTAAAGGTCTCGGCGAAATGATGCCGCAGCAGCTCTGGGAAACAACAATGGATCCCGAAACCAGAACGCTCCTCAAGGTCAATCTTGAAGATGCAATGATGTGCGACCAGTTGTTTGACGTGCTTATGGGAGACAAAGTTGAACCCCGCCGCGACTTTATTGAAAGAAACGCCGTTTATGCAACCAATATTGATACATAATTTTCGGACTCAATACCATGAAAACATGCGTTTTAAGTGATTTTGACGGAACAATAACTTCAAAAGACGGTCTTTATAGTTTTATAGAAAACTATGCCTCCAATGGCTGGGAAAAAGTCGAGCAAGATTGGGTTGAAGGAAAAATCAGCTCAAAAGAGTGTCTTATTGAGGAATTTAAACTTGTTCCGAATTTGTCCGAAGAACTGATTTCGGAATTTGTTAAAACCCTCTCCATAGACGAAACTTTTATTGATTTTTACAACAAAACCGTTGAAAAAGGCTTTGATTTCTATATCGTAAGCGACGGAATAGATTACTTTATCAATAAAATTCTGAAAAAATACGGAATAGAAAATTTAAACATTATCTCAAACCATGGAGAATTCAGGGGTGAATTTTTTGAAATAACATTTCCGAACGATTCATCAAGGTGCATAAACAATGCCGGAACCTGCAAATGCCAAATTTTGTCGGATTTAAGAAAAGATTACGATAAAATTATCTACATAGGAGACGGCGTTTCAGACTATTGCGCTGCCGATAAAGCCGATGTTTTGTTCGCAAAATCAAGACTTTTGGATTATTGCAGAGAAAAAGGAATAAAATGTCAGCCGTTTAATAATTTTAATGATATTATTTTATAATAATATTTATAAAGAAAAGGAGTGGTTTTATGAAAAAGATTTTGATTAGTTTATTTGTTATTGTTGGCATGACATCATTGCAGGCAAATGCGTTCACATGGGACTGGGCATCCGCACTTAAATTCTGGGACAGAGCAACCGAAGCTCAGACCGCCGAAGTCCAAACAACAAAAACTTTGGCTGATATTCAAAACCAAATGACAACGGTTGATAAATCGGTTCAAGATGCTTTCATTAACATTGTTTCAGAACTTTCAACAAGAAAAGAAGTTAAAAATATTAAATCCGAACTCAAAGAAAACAGCGCAAACTTCACAAATGTTATCTCAAATTACACAACAAAACTTGCAAGCAATCGGGATAATTTTGTAAAAACCGTAAACAATCTGTCAAATAAAGAAAAAACAGCATTGGCAAACAATATTGCCGTTCTTTCCGAAAGCGCGCAGCAATACCTTCTGCTTGCAACAGACGGAGTTAAAACGGCTACAAATACTTTAAAAACAACCCAAAAACTGAGCGAATTTGCGACAACTGTAACAAATATAAACAATACCGCAAATCAGCTTAAAAACAGAGCCGCAACGGTTATAAATCTTGCAAATCAGGCAAAATCAATCGCCCAGACGGCAGGTTTGACTGTTCAATAAATTCAAAAATATGTTAAAATCAAGCGGGAGCAAACTTTTACCCCCGCTTGATTTTTTAGTATTTAGTTGATACGATTATTAAGTCACAGGGGGGTAAATATAACCTTGTTGGCTGAACAGACTACAAGACAAAAGTCTAAAGGGCCTGTGGCACTCTGCCGACGAGAACGATTAAGTATCGTTCGAGGAGAGGTAGGTAGCGCAAGCCCTGCCGCAAGCCCGTAAAATTGAATATTAAGTCGCAGGGGTAAATGGCACCCGTCAGTAGTGCAAACTACAAGACAAAAGTCCAAAGGGCCTGTGGCACTCTGCCGACGAGAACGATTAAGTATCGTTCGAGGAGAGGTAGGTAGCGCAAGCGCTGCCGCAAGCCCGTAAAATTGAATATTAAGTCACAGGGGTAAATGGCACCCGTCAGTAGTGCAAACTACAAGACAAAAGTCCAGTGGGCCTGTGGCACTCTGCCGACGAGAACGATTAAGTATCGTTCGAGGAGAGGTAGGTAGCGCAAGCGCTGCCGCAAGCCCATAAAATTGAATATTAAGTCGCACACAGTGGGCCTGTGGCGCAGCGGTAGCGCAGAGGACTCATAATCCTTTGGTCGTGGGTTCGAATCCCTCCGGGCCCAAATTTTAATAGACTCCTTCGGGGGTCTTTTTTAATATGGAACTCTTATTCTTTCGCTGTCATTTATATCTGACGGAGCCGCTCTTTTTTCGGAAGAATCGAGCATTACTATTGCTTTAACTTTTACTCTTTCACGTTTTGAATTTTTCGGAAATACCGTTATATAACTGTGAGCATAACTGTAGATTAAATCTTCTATTTCTTTTATATCTTCTTTTGTCAAATAGAGTGAAAAAACATTTACGTCCGTAATTTCTCCTTTGTCGGTAACATAGAAGGAATAATAAAACCAATTACCGGTATCATATTTATCCAACGATTTGATATAAAAACTGTCATCCAGAATTTTGTTAATAAAATTACTTCTCCATATACTCCAGTCAATTTCTTCGTATAAATAATCCGTCATTATCTGATGCTTTGAGTCCTCTGAATTTTTGGATTTTAATTTTGAATAGTTCTGCGTTTCCGTATTATATGATTTTTGGGGTTCTTTTTTATGAAAATCGTAAATTTTATAAGTTGATGTTTCTTGGCGGGTTAAATTAACTTTCCGGGCGGATGTTGATACTGTTTTGTTTTCAAATTTTATTTCTTTGGGTTTTAATTTTGTGCTTTCTTGTACTATTTTTGTACTTTTTTGTTCTAAAACAATATTTTGATTTTGCAAAACTACGGGTTTTATACTTGAAGTATCTTTCGAATTTAAAACCGCAACGGAAACTATTATAAATAATACAATTGAAATTATAAGAACTTTTATTTTCACAATTAATCCAACATTGATAATAAATCTGAATAATTATTAATTCTGCTCATTGTGGAACTCAGCAAATGAGTTTCCGCAATCAGCAGAGCCGTAGGAACAAGTGCGGTAACAAGACTCAAAAACATGCCTTGCAAATCACCGCCTATTTCAGTAATAAAATATGAAACATTCATTGTAAATTCAATCATGATAATAAAACATGCAATGAACATTACGGTATTTTTTTCCTTTTTAAGACTTCGTATTGCATCAATTCCGAATATAGTAACTCCGTGACTGTTGTAATCATGAAAACCGTCAAATTTAATTGTTTCTGAATTTTTAATTTGTTTGTCAATAGAAAAAGCTCTTACAAAACAGAAAAATGCAAAAATAATTAAAAATGTTGCCAATACAAGAAAAATGGGGCTGAACCTTAATCCTGAAATCCTAACCCAATTAGCTGCTTCGGGAAAACATGATGCCAGAGTGTTTGAAACACCGTATGCAAGAAACGGAGAAGTAAGTATACCTATAATTACTTCCAATACCATTTTCATTTGATTGTTTATTAAACTGCTTCTTATATTTTCAATTTTGTTTTGGCTTAAATTATTTATATATGAATAGATAAGATTCATATATTTTTTTATAACGGTCTCAAAATCCTGTCTGAACTCACTATCCATTAAATCATAGTTATAATTTCTGTACAAAAACCTTATATAACCGCTTCCCGCACTTACAGCACACAACCCTCCCGCAAAGAACAGTGATATAAAAAGCGCCGCCGAGCCGAAGCCGGGAATGTCTTTATAATAAAATAAATTAATTGCATAAACTACAAGCATAAACAATAATGCTGCCGAAACTATAATAATTCCCGCAGAATTTTTATCATCGCGTTTTTTTATTTTTTCAAATTCCAAAACCGAATACACCCCGTTTTTTAAAACAAGAGCTGCGGAAAGAACAATTATACTTATTACGGCCCAAAATCCCGCATTCGTTGTCAGATTTAAGACAGATGCATTGTTATTAACTTTTAAACCCAAAAGAAAATTTGTCATTCCGAATGAACATATTACCGAAAGTAAAAATATTCCCAGATTCAATACAAATAAACTAAGTCCCAGAGAAGAAATATTGTTTTTCAGTTCTTGAATTTTGTATCCGATTTCTTTTACTATTGCTATTCTGTCCTTTTCAATTTCGTTTTCAAAAATTTTATTCAAACCGGCACTGTTTTGTTCTTCTTTTACGGATACATAAATCTGTTTATCCGCTATAGACAGTACAAATTCTTCAGGCGCAATCATTTTTGAAAATGTTTTATTATT
>Ga0310696_10004389_pt1 | contig 17305 bp, 9 predicted proteins | sample AusTroGonzalo_MG_4_FD_203885 | JGI IMG/M metagenome (GOLD analysis project Ga0310696, IMG submission 203885) | Bovine rumen microbial communities from tropical cattle in Woodstock, Queensland, Australia - Gonzalo_02 (v2) (version 2) | ecosystem: Host-associated > Mammals > Digestive system >...
AGGCCGTTTTCCCCCTCTATTTCGTCGTCCGCATCAGCAAGAATCCGGACAGCGCCGGCTACTGGAAAAAGCAGCGTCCGATGACCGCGGAGGCCGCCTGGGACGCGGATGCCGGGAAGTACAAGATATACACCGCCTATGCGCGCGAACTCAGCGGGGACGATATCGGCTACTGGTTCCATTTCGACAACTTGCAGCCGGGGGAGACCGTCCAGCTGCAGATGGGCGTCTCCTTTGTGAGCATCGACAATGCCCGCGCCAACCTGGAGGCGGAGCAACAGGGCTTCAACTGGGACCGCGTGGCGGCCGCTGCCCGCAACGCCTGGGACGAGCATCTGGGCCGCATCCGTGTGGAGGGCGGCACCGACGACCAGCGGACCATCTTCTACACGGCCCTCTACCACGCCCTGCTGCACCCCAATATCATGAACGATGTCAACGGCGAGTATCCGCTGATGGAGTTCGGCAATCCGAAGGGGAAAGACAGTTTCAGAATCGCCACCGGCCCCGTGGGCCAGGCCCAGCGCAAGCTGCGGGCGGCCGGCGTGGGACGCGTGACGGAGGGCAACCGCTACACGGTGTTCTCCCTCTGGGACACCTACCGCAACCTGCACCAGCTCATCACCCTCCTGTGGCCGGAGAAGCAGCTGGACATGGTCCGCTCCATGGTGGACATCTACCGGGAATGGGGCTGGATGCCCAAGTGGGAGCTGTACGGCCGGGAAACCTGGACGATGGAAGGAGACCCCGCCATCTGCGTGATTGCAGACACGTACCTCAAAGGCCTGAAAGACTTCGACTTACCCCTGGCCTACGAGGCCTTCCTCAAGAGCGCCGACACCCCGGGGGCGGACAACCTCATGCGGCCGGACATCGACCCGTATATCGAGGACGGCTACATCCCCCTGGGCTGGTTTGCGGCGGATTTCTCCGGCGACAACTCCGTTTCCCACGCCCTGGAGTACTATGTGGCCGACTATGCGCTGTCGCGCCTGGCGCAGGCCACCGGTCATCCGGATGATGCCCGGCGCTTCTACCAACGCTCCCTGGGCTACAAGAACTACTATAGCGCGGAGTACGGCACCTTGCGGCCCATCAACCGCGACGGGACCTTCCTCAAGCCCTTCAATCCCGCCGACGGCGCCGATTTCTCCAACGCGCCCGGCTTCCACGAAGGCAGCGCCTGGAATTACTCCTTTGCCGTCCCGCACGACATCGACGGCTACGCCAAACTGATGGGCGGAAAGAAAGCCTTCGTCAAGCGCCTCCAGAAGGTGTTCGACGAGGGTCTCTACGACCCGGCCAACGAGCCCGACATCGTCTATCCCTACCTGTTCTCCCGCTTCAAGGGAGAGGAAAAACGCACGTGGAAAGAGGTTGAAGGCATCCTGGCCCGCCATTACAAGAATGCGCCGGACGGCATTCCCGGCAACGATGACACCGGCACCATGAGCGCCTGGGCCGTCTTCTCCATGCTGGGCTTCTACCCGGACTGCCCGGCCGATCCCGCCTACACCCTCACCCGGCCCACCTTCAGCAAGGCCGTGGTGACCCTGCCGGACGGCCATGAGTTGGTCATCACCCGCGCCAAGCCCACGGCTTCCCGCGCGCTGGTGGACGGCCGCAACAAAGGCTTCCGCATCCCGCACGACGCCCTGGCTGGCGCCAGCACCATCCAGTGGAAATAAATGGGCCTGCGGACGCTATAGCGGCAAGCTTGCTCTCTGTCACGCTCGGGGTTAAACGGAAACGGCTGATAGGCCTGCGGACGTCGCGGGTCTCAGGCGTGACCGTCGCAGGTCATCAAAAAGTGGGACCACCTGCGACGCCAGATGCACTGTATGACGAAACGGCTGATAGGCCTGCGGACGTCGCGGGTCTCAGGCGTGACTGTCGCAGGTCATCAAAAAGTGGGACCACCTGCGACGCCATATGCTCTGTATGACCGTTTTGCGTCGCAAGTCCCCGGGAAAAACGATGACCTGCGACGCTATGACGGCAAAATGCCCATGACCCGCGACGCCAGATGCTCTGTATGACCGTTTTGCGTCGCAAGTCCCCCGGAAAAACGATGACCTGCGACACTATGACGGCAAAATGCCCTACCGACAAAAGGTAGGGCATTTTGCTTAAGTGGCTATATAGTAATAACTTCTGTTCGAGGCCGCTGCCGATTGGCGCAGGTCAGAAGTCCTTCTGGCCAGCGTGAAGCCCAGGGCAGCATAGGCGCCGCTACTTGCCGTCGCAGGTCAGGGGCTCTTTTGGGCCGGGGCGAGGCCCGGCCGCGCACGCTAGAGGATGCTGGTGCGCCGGGTGAAGTCGATGATTTCCGGGATGTAGCCGAAGCAAAGGCCGGTGACGGTGTCGGCGCAGCCGTAATAGACGGCGATGCGGCCGGTGGCGCTGTCGTGCAGGGCCGCGCAGGGGAAGGCTACGTTGGGAACGTCGCCCATGCACTCGTACGGGGTCTGCGGGGAGATGAGGTAGGGGCCGCTGCGGGCCAGCACCTTCCAGGGCTGGTCCAGGTCCAGCAGGGCGCTGCCGAAGCTGTAAACATAGCCGTTGCAGCTGCGCAGGACGCCGTGGTACAGGAGCAGCCAGCCTTCTGACGTCTCGATGGGGATGGGACCGGCGCCAATCTTCATGCACTGCCAGGCGCTGACCTCAAACGGTGCGGGCGCCATGACGTGCCGGTGGTGTCCCCAGAACTCCATGTCCGGCGTTTCCGAGTAGAAGATGTCACCGAAGGCCGTGTGGCCGGTATCGGAAGGCCGGGAAAGCATGGCATAGCGGCCGTTGATCTTCCGGGGAAACAGCACGCCGTTGCGGTTGTAGGGCAGGAAGGCGTTCTCCATCTGGTGGAAGGTCTCGAAATCATCCGTCCAGGCCACGCCGATGGTGGGGCCGTGATAGCCGTTGCACCAGGTCACCCAGTACTTTCCGTCCAGGAAGGCCACGCGGGGGTCATAGCCATAGACCCACTGGCCCACCTCCGGGTCTGCGCCTTCAAAGCGCAGGACCTCCGGGCGGATGTCCCAATGGATGCCGTCGGAGGAGAATCCCACGTGCAGGGCCATGCGGCGGTTGGTGTCGTCACAGCGGAAAACGCCGGCGAAGCCGCCGCGGAAGGGGACGACCGCGCTGTTGAAAATGCTATTGGAATCCGGAAGCAAATTCCGGGGAATTACAGGGTTTTGGCTGTAACGCCACAGCGGGGCGGTGCAGCCTGCAGGCCGGTCTTCCCAAGGCATGTTGGGCAGGGCGGGACCGGCGATGGTAAGGGATTTCATTATTGAAGGGTAGCTTTCAGGATGATTTTGTCCTTGACAGGACGGATGTCCTCGCCTTTTTCCTGCATGTCGATGAGGCGGAACAGGTATTCCGCGGCCTCGTGGGAGATTTCCTTGAGGGGCTGCAGGACATAGGTGATGGGCGGGTTGAAGACATCGTAGATGTTGGAATAGTCGAAGCCTACGATGCGGATGTCTTTCTGGATGTGGATGCCCCGGCGGATGAGGGCCTTGACGATGGCCACGCAAGGCACGTTGGAGGCCGTGATGAGGCCGTCGATGCCGCGTGCGATGATGTCATCCGCCGCTTTCTCGGCGTCCTGGTCCACGGTGTCGAAGGCAAAGCGGTAGATAGGGGCTTCGTCCCCCAGCCGGGCGATGAAACTCTTCTCACGGTCCGTCATGGAGGAAATGCGCATGGCGTAGGAAACCATGGCGATGTTCCGGGCGCCCTGGCCCTGGAGGGCGTCCAGCGCCAGATTCATGGCTTCCACATTGTCCACCAGCACCGAAGGGACGTCAAAGTCCGGGTGGTAGCGGTCCATCACCACAAAGGGCCGGCCGCTCTTGCTCAGCCGCTCCACGGCCGCATCGCTGCCCACGCAGGGCACCACGATAAAGCCTTCCACGTCCTTCTCCATGAAGGAACGCACCAGGCGGTCGAAGCGCTCCGGGTCCTCCTCCGTGCTGCCGAACAGCACCGTATAACCATGCTGATGGGCCTTTTTCTCCAGTTCCTTGGCGATGATGCCGTAGAAGATGTTCCCCAGGTCCGACAGGATGACGCCGATGACGTGCGTACGCCCCTGCCGGAGCATGCGCGCGGCGCTGCTGGGCTGGTAGTTGAACTTCCGGGCCACTTCCAGGATCTTCTCCTTGGTGGCTTCACTGACGCGGTATTTTTGCTTACCGTCGGCCTCTACGCGGTTGTTCATCACGAAAGAGACCAGCGCGATGGATACCCCTGCTTCGCGGGCGATATCTTTGATGGTGATGCTTTTTGCCATAGTTCTACAAAGATAGAAAAATATCCTGGATGTTAAATACTTTTAGCTGCTATTTTTCAGCTTCATAGGCATCCAGAGCCTCCGCCATCAGCTGGCGGCCTTTTTCCGCAATTTCCTCCGCATGGGAGTAACCGTAAACGCCGTGATAGGAATCGAACGGCAGATCCACCAGGATGTCCGGCGGCGTGAGCGCAATCCCCATCCGGGCGATGGTGCAGTTCATGATGCCGAAGCTGCGCTGGAGAATGGAGGAAAACGTGGCGTCAGCCGTCACGGGGAGCCTGTTTTCCCGTCCGTCCAGCATCAGCCGGAGTTCCTGGAGGTCCGTGACCAGGCGGTCCCGCAGCGGGAGGCTGTCGCGGTCCTGCACCAGGGCGGCGCGGCTGTCCAGGAAGCCTTGGATCTCCGCAGCGTCGATCTGGTTCACGTTGAAGCCCACCAGGATGTCGCCCGGGGTGCGCGCCACGCGGTTCAGCGGGAAGGTGTTTACCATGCCGCCGTCCACCAGCGTGCGTCCCTTCCATTTGACCGGCCGGAACATGGACGGGATGGAAATGGAGGCGCGGATGGCATCGAACAGCGGTCCTTCCCGGAAGATGACTTCCTCCCCGGTGAAAAGGTCCGTGGCCACGGCCGTGAAGGGGATGGGCAGGTCCTCGATGTTCACATTGGGCACCCGCTCCTTGATGGCATTGATCACTTTGTCGCCCTTCACCAGGTAGTTCCTGCTGACGGAAAAGTCCATCAGGGACACCACTTTCACCGGATCCAGGCCAAAGAGCCATTCCTTGAAGGCCTGCAGCCCGCCGGCGGCGTAGATCCCGCCCACCAGCGAGCCGGCGGAGACGCCGGCGATGGAGGTGATTTCATATCCTCTTGCGAGCAGTTCTTCGATGGCGCCGATGTAGGCGAAGCCGCGGGGACCTCCGCTGGCCAGGGCAAGTGCGACTTTTTTCATAGGGGGGAAAGGGAAAAGGGAGGCCCCGGAAGGCCTCCCTTGTCATCCGTAGTTGATTACTGAATGTTATAGCAGAGACCGGCGAAGTCCGTCAGCGGCGTCCAGGCAGCCTGAGCGGCGTCGGAGTTGTCCACGTGGTGGTCGTTGCCGTCCATGCAGTCGGTGAAGTCGAGCACCAGGTCGGCGTTCTTGGTGACGCTGTTCTCGATCCACTTCTCGGTGGCACCGTCGAACTTCCACTCAATCTCCAGGCCTTCCGCATTGGCGGGCACCTCGCAGAGGGAGGCGGTGATTTCGGAGACGGACAGGGCGCGGCTCCAGACACGGGCGAAGGCGGTGTAGCCGTTGAAAGCCTGGCGGAGGGCCCAGTTGGAACCGTCGTCCCAGGTCATGGACAGGTCGAAGCGGCCGAGGGTCCAGGAAGCGGCGCCCGTGGCGTTGATGCTCTGGATGAGTTCGTCGTTCTGATAGACCTTCAGGGAAGTGGCGTCGCTCACGAGGGTGAGGACCACCCATTCACCGGTGGGCCAGGCGTAGGCCTTGCCATCCTTGCTCACCTGCTCCTGGTTCACGCCCAGGACACCGGCGTTGAGGCACAGCTGACCGTCGGCGCTGCCGTCGTTGGAGAAGCGGAAGAGCACGGACTGGGACTCGCTGGCGTTGGCGAATTCACCCAGGCGATTGCAGAAGAGCTGGTTGCCGGCGGCATCCTTGTCGTTGAACTTGTGGTTGTTCCACTTGTTGGAGTAGAATTTCCACTGGAGGGTGAGGTTACCCGGGGTGAGGGTGAGGCCGTCGCCCAGCATGAAGGTGCTGTTGGTCTTGTAGTTAGACATATCGAAGACCTTTGCCCAGCCGTTCGGGCTGTACCAGGTGCGGTTGTCGGGTTCGTCGCCGGTTCCGGGATCGTCACCCGTGCCGGGATCATCACCGGTACCAGGGTCGTCACCCGTGCCGGGATCATCGCCGGTGCCGGGGTCGTCGCCCGTGCCGGGATCGTCACCGGTGCCGGGATCTTCCTCTTCACCCTTGACGCAGGTGCCGGGGAGTTCAGAGCCTTCCAGCTTGGTCCAGGCGGCCTGGGCGGCGGCAGAGTTGTCCTTGGCGTTTCCGTTGCCGTCCATGCAGTCGGTGAAGTCCAGCACGAGGGCCTCGTTCTTGGTCACGGTGTTCTCCACCCACTTGTCGGTCTTGCCGTCGAAGTTCCACTCAATCTCAAGGCCTTCCTTCTTGTCGGCCGGGATGGTGCAGAGGGTGGCGGCGATGTCTTCCACGCTCAGGGCGCGGCTCCAGACGCGGGCGTAAGCGGAGTAACCGTTGAAGGCCTGCTTGAGCGGCCAGCTGGAACCGTCGTCCCAGGTCATGGAGAGGTCGAAGCGCTCGAGGTTCCAGGAAGCGGCACCGGTAGCGTCGACGCTCTGGATGAGGGTCTCGTTCTTGTAGATCTTCAGGGAAGTGGCGTCGCTCACGAGGGTGAGGACCACCCATTCACCGGTAGGCCAGACATAAGGCTTGTTGTCTTTGCGGACCTGGACCTGGTTGACACCCAGGACACCGGCGTTGAGGCACAGCTGACCATCGGCGTCACCGTCGTTGGAGAAGCGGAAGAGCACGCTCTTAGACTCGTCGGAATTGGCGAATTCGCCCAGACGGTTGCAGAAGAGCTGGTTACCGGCGGCATCCTTGTCGTTGAACTTGTGGTTGTTCCACTTGTTGGAGTAGAATTTCCACTGGAGGGTGAGGTTGCCAGGGGTGAGGGCCAGGCCATTCTCGAACATGAAGGTGCTGTTGGTCTGGTAGTCGGCCATATTGAAGACATACTCCCAACCTTCGGGATTCTCGGGACCTTCGGGCTGCTCGGGATCTTCGGGACCGGGACCGGGAACCTCGCCACCGTTGGTGTAGCAGAGGCCCTCGAAGCCGGAGACGGCGGTCCAGGCGGCTACGGCGGCGTCGGAGTTGTCCACGTGGTGGTCGTTGCCGTCCATGCAGTCGGTGAAGTCGAGGACCAGGGCCTCGTTCTTGCCGGAGGTGTTCTCAATCCACTTGTCGGTGCTGCCGTTGAATTTCCATTCAATCTCCAGGCCTTCCTTGTTGGCGGCGGGTACGTCGCAGAGGGTGGCGGTAATGTCGGACTCGCTCAGGGCGCGGCTCCAGACACGGGCGAAGGCGGTGTAACCGTTGAAGGCCTGGCGGAGCGGCCAGTTGGAACCGTCGTCCCAGGTCATGGAGAGGTCGAAGCGGGCGAGGTTCCAGGAAGCGGAACCGGTGGCATCGACGCTCTGGATGAGCTCGTCGTTGGCGTAAACCTTCAGGGAAGTGGCATCGCTCACGAGGGTGAGGACCACCCATTCACCGGTAGGCCATACATAAGGCTTGTTGTCCTTGCGGACCTGGACCTGGTTGACACCCAGGACACCGGCGTTGAGGCACAGCTGGCCGTCGGCGTCACCGTCGTTGGAGAAGCGGAAGAGCACGCTCTTAGACTCGTCGGCATTGGCGAATTCGCCCAGGCGGTTGCAGAAGAGCTGGTTGCCGGCTTCGTCCTTGTCGTTGAACTTGTGGTTGTTCCACTTGTTGGAGTAGAATTTCCACTGGAGGGTGAGGTTACCAGGGGTAAGGGTGAGACCGTCGCCCAGCATGAAGGTGCTGTTGGTCTTGTAGTTAGACATATCGAAGACCTTGTCCCAGCCGGCCGGGGTGTACCAGGTGCGGGTGTCGGGTTCGGGTTCCTTGGCCTTCTGGGCGATCTTGATGGTCTGGAGGACGTTCTCCGTACCGGCGGCGAATACCTTCACGTTGCCATAGCGGATTTCCTCATCGGGGTTGTCGGCCAGGGCCAGGGTAATCACATAGTTGGTGGCCTTCACATCCTTGATGGTGATCCAGTCGGCCTCGCTCTTGACGTCGATGCTGGCGTTGGACACCACATGGGCCTCCACCAGGCCGTCCTTGGCTTCGCCCAGGTAGTCGATGGTCTCGGAGTAGGGTTCGTCGGTGATGTTGGCGTAGTCGGCCTCGCCTTCGCTGCCGAAGGTGAGTTTCACGATGGAAGTGAAGCCAACCTGGGAGTCTGCATAGGCAAGGGCGCTACCCTTCACCACGGCCAGCGGGGTGATGGTGATCTTGCTGGCATCCACGGCGGCCTCGAAGTTGGCATCGGTGAAGACGTCCACCACGGTGGTGTTGGTCTTGTTCACCACGGTGTAGGGGATCTCGATGGGAGTGAGGTCCTTCACGGCATACTGGGTCTTGGCAATCTCCAGACGGAAAGCGGCCATGATGGGAATCTCGATGGTGCTGTTGTCGGAGAGGGTGATGATCACCTTGCTGCCGTCGGCGGACTTCTTGATGTCCTTGATGATGCCGTCGGACACGCTGCCACTGCTGAATTCACCCAGGTCGGTGGTCTGGCCGTCCACGGTCACATAGAGGTGGCCGTTCTTGACTTCGAAGGAAGGGATCTTGTAGAGGGTGAGGTCCTTGCCGTCCACCTTCAGGATTTCGCCGTCGATGGCCCAGCAGAGCTCGCCTGCGGAGTTCTTGACCACGGAAAGCACGCCGGTGCTGCTGCCGCCGGTGGTGGAAACATGGACAGTGTGGACGGTGCCGTCACCGTAGGTGATGGTGATGCCGTCGGTGGTCTCTTCCACCTTCTGGACATAAGCACCCAGGGCCAGCTTCTGGACGGCCGCGATCTGGGCCTCCAGGTTGCCTACCTTGGTCTCGAGCGTGGTGACCCGGTTGCGAAGCTCGGTGTCATCGTACTCCTTGGCACAGCCCACCAGGAGCAGAGCCATTGCAAAAGCAGTTAATAATTTTTTCATATTGGGTTGTATTGGTTATTATTATTGTGCACACTTGTTCTTTTCGTCCTTCACCCAGACCACGGAATTACCGGCTCCGGTGTTGGTGTAGTTGGTTTCGTCGGCCTGGCGCTCGGACTTGTCCCAGTCCATGTCGTTGCCGGCTACGGAGTCGTGGAAAATGTGGCCTTCGCCTTCATTCATCTTCCAGTAACCCAGGAGGCCTTCGGACTTGGCGTCCACGGAGCAGAGGGTAGAGGCAATCTCGCTCTGGCTGCGGGCGATGTTCCAGATGCGCATCTCGGCCATGCGGCCGGTGTAGCTCTGCTTGCTGCCGTAGCCGCCCCAGGACATGCCGATCTCAAAGCGGTTCAGCTTGAAAGCCTGGCTGCCGGAGATGGTGTTCTGCCAAGGGGTATCCTTTTCACCGTTGATATAGACGGTCATGTCGGACCCGTTCCACACGATGGAGATCATGTACCATTGATTCTGCTCGAAGGTACCGACGGCGTTGTCGCCTTCACCGGTGGTGCCGGTCACATAGCGGCCGTTCACGGAGACGATGTCCAGGGTCTTCCAGGGCTTGCCGTTTTCGTTGAAGCGCAGGAGCACCTGGCCGCCACCGTCCTCGTTCCAGCAGCAGAGACGGCAGAGCTGCTCGGCGCCGTTGGACTTGAGGTCGTAGGGGTGGGCCTTGATTTCCAGGGTCCAGCTGTCCAGGTCGTATTTGCCGGCTCCCAGGTTGTAGGTGCTATAGACACCGGTGTTGGGGATGTCCAGCGAGAAGCTTTCCATGGTCTTGCCCACCTTGATGAACAAGCTGCGGCTGGCCTCCAGGATTTCGGCGTTGCCGCCCTCGATGTAGGCCACCGAGATGGGGATGACGTAGATGACGCCTTCCTCGATGAAGCTGTTGTCCAGCATGGTGACGGAGGTGAGGGAAGACACGGCCGTCCCTTTCTGGATGGTCACGTATTCGTCGTTGATGACGAAGGCGCTGCGGGGCACGTTGACGTAGCTGGTCTTGTTGGCCTCGTTGTAGCGCACCACGGCCAGGGAGTCAAAGCAGATATGCACCTTCATGTCTTCCTGGGCCACGCCCGTTGCGGAAATGGAGTAGGAGTAGGTGATGGGGATGACGTCGGCCAGGATCTGGTCCTTCGACACGGTGGCCGCATCGGTGCCCGTCACCAGCACGATTTCCTTTCCGTACTGGAATTTGTCGGCCTTGTTGCAGGCGGCTGTCAGGAAAAGACCGGCGGCCGCTGCCAGTATGAGGATATACTTTTTCATGGCTGATTCTATTTGTGGGGATTCACAATCTGGATGGCGCGACGCAGGAAGCCGTAGTTGGCGTAGTGGTAGTCGGCGTACCCCTTGTTCTGGAGGGCGCTTTCGCCATTGTCGTAATCGTTGTCGATGTAGTAGGCACCGAAGCCGCCACCCTGGCCGCCTGCCGCCTCAGAGGCATAGCGGGCATAGCGCTCCAGCATGTACATGGTCTCGCCATTCTCGTTCTGCATGCCGGTGGGATAGCCGCCGTTGAGGTAGTTGGGGCCTTCGCCGGAAGACTGTTCGTACTGCTCGCAGTACACCATCTTCTCCGCCGGGCACCAGCCGGGACCGCCCACGCCCGCACCCTGTGCGGAATAGGCCTGCTTCACCAGGTAGTCGATGTAGGGTTCGATGTCGCCGTTGGGATAGCCGCCGAAGTAGTCCACGATCAGGAGTTTCTCGGGGTTGGTGCCCTTCGGGCCGAAGGTTTTGCCCACCTCGTCGATGACCCAGAAGATCTGCTGGCTGCCCCAGCCTTCGTAGTCGAAGTCCACACCGTCCAGGCCGTGGGTGTTCACGATGTCCACCACCAGGCGGCCATAGGCGCGGATGCTTTCCTCGTTGCCGCCGTCCACCTTCCAGTGCTGGCCTTCCAGGTCGAATTCCTGGCCGTAGTGGGAGGCATCGGCGTGCATCACGAAGCGCGTTCCCTTGAACTTCTGGCAGTATTCCAGGTCGAAGTAGGCGTTGGGGGAGTAGTCGTAGGTCTTCAGGGGAGCCCACTCGATCTCACCGGTCTCTTCGTTCTTCACGTTGCCATAGAAGCAGGCGTCGGAGCTTTCCAGTTTCATGGGCGTGCCCATCCACAGGTTCACGATGTCCAGGGAATCGGGCAGGGACATGAGCCGGGGCTTCATGTTCTTGTATTCGATGAACAGGCTGGTGGATCCCTCCGGCGGGGCCCATGCAGCGAAGTACACATAGGAAATGGTGTGCTTGGACTTCTTCCATTCCCGGATGTTCGCATAGTAGGCCTGGTCTTCGTCCGACATCTCGTTTTCGTCCAGGCTGAAGGTCTTGAAGTGCTGGATCTCCAGCTTTTCCACCTTGGTGTCGCAGGAGGCCAGGACCAGTGCTACGGAAATTATAGTAAGGATCTTTTTCATATTCGTCCGCATGTTAGTTGTTGAACGGCTTCTGGTCCCACCACAGACGGACACCGGCGTTGTCTTTGCCGCCCAGGGCAGCGACACCGGATGCGTAACCTTCCGCATTGTCGGACTGTTCGGAGACGGGGTAAGGGACGCGGCGGATGCCTTCGTCGGTGTTCACGACGCCCTCAGAGAAGTTCTTGGCGGGCGGGAGGATCACCGGATAGTGCAGGCGGCGGTATTCAGCCCAGGCCTCGCAGCTGTTGGGGAAGAGGGCCAGCCATTTCTGGGTGCCGATCTTTTCCAGTTTCTGCTCGAAGTTGTCGGATTCTTTCCAGGCGATGGTGACGGTGGAAGGGGCATTGGCGTTGGCGCGGCCCACATTGTCCTTGAAGGCGGCGGGCACGGCCGTGCTGTTGCCGATGTAGGAGGCAGCGCCTTCCACATTCCATTCTTCGAAGGAGAGCTTGATACCCTGCTCGTAGAATTCCTGGGCGGTACCACCCATGTTCCAGCCTCTCAGGGCGCCCTCGGCGCGGAGGAAGGCCACTTCGGCGGCGTTCAGCCAGGTAATCTTATAAAGGGAGGCGTTGGGAGCGGACACCTTGCCGGCGGAGTTCTTGTAGCTGGTCCAGGCGGAAGGGCTGATGCCCGGGCGCACGCCGTGGAGCTTGCCGTCGGAGGCCGGTTTGGCATAGGCGAGGCCGCGGGGGTCGTTGTATCCGTTCAGATACACTTCCAGCGAGGCGCCCAGCTGGGTGTCGGCGTCGTTGAAGTTCACGTTGATTTCGTAGATGGGATGATGGTCCACCCCGCTCATGACGGCGTTGCCGTTATTGGCTTCGATCACGCCGAAGGGGCTGGCGATGGACTTTTCTGCCTCGGTGCGGGCCAGCTCGGGGTTGGCGTAGCACACGCGCATGGCCAGGCGCAGGCGCAGGGAGTTGGCAAACTGGACCCACTTGGTGGCGTCGCCGCCATATACCAGGTCGTAGTCTTCCAGCAGGCGGGCGCCGGTGGCGGCCAGTCTTTCGAGGGTCTCGATGGCCTCGTCCAGTTCGGCGAAGAACTGCTCATAGACCAGGTCCAGCGGGTCGTAGAGGTTGGTCATCTCTCCGTAGTGGGAGTAGGCGATGGGGCCGTAGTAGTCGGCCACCTGATGCATGGTGGTCACCTTGAGTACGTTGGCCAGGGCCAGTTCGTTGACCATATTCAGTTCCGTGGCGGTTTTCAGGAACTCCTTGTAACCACCCATGCCGTATTCGTATTTCACGGTGAACATGCGGCGGTGCCAGCCGTCGTTGACGTCCCAACCGGCGTTGTGGCCGTCACTCAGGGTAGGAGCCATATAGCCGCACCAGGTCTCTGCACAGAGGTTGTACATGATCTGGTAGTCGGAGTCCAGATAAGTTCCGTCGCGGAAAATGATGACGGAGCGTTCCAGTTGCTGCAGCATACCGCCGAGCGCCAGGCCATCCTGGGCCATCTGCTCGTCGCTGACGCCATAAGGGTCTTTGTTCAACTGCTCGAACCCTTTGGTGCAGCCGGCAAGAACGGATGTTGCAATGGCAACGGCAACAATGATATTCTTGTTTTTCATAGTCTCAACTTATTTGACGGTTTTGGCAGTGGAACCGCCGAACTTCACCTTGACGGAGAAGCCCAGGCTGCGGGTAGAAGGCTGCATGAAGTAATCCACACCCTGGTTGTAGGTGCCTACGTTGGAGGTCATCTCAGGGTCGAAGGGGGCTTTCAGATAGAGCATGGCCAGGTTGTTCCCCACCAGGGAAACGTTCAGGCCCTTGATCCAGCTGCCCCATTTGGCCACGGGGAAGTCGTAACCCAGGCTGACTTCGGCCAGGCGGACGTTGGTGGCGTCATAGACATACTGGCTCATCACGCCTTCGCGTACACCCAGGGTCTGGTACCAGCCCTGCACGTCGTAGGTGCGCATGCCGTTGATGTCGAAATAGCCTCTGTCGCGGGCATCGGCCGTATCCTGGGACACACCGTAGTAGTCCAGGATGGCCTGCGTCTTGGAGATGGCGATGCCACCCAGGCGGGCCGTGAAGAGGAAACTGGCGGTGAGGCCGCCGTAGCCCAGGTGACCGCCCCAGCTGAGACGGTGCTTGGCGTCGGTGCTGCCTGCATAGACCATGTCCTTTTCGTCGTAGTCGGCCATGATCATGCCGGCGGAGGTGGTCTTGTAGTAACCGTGTTCGTCGGTGGCGATGGTGGTCACGTACACGTCACCCAGGGTACCGCCTTCATAGAGGAAGGTGTTCAGGCCGCCGAAGCCGCCCATCGGGAGACCGTTGCCGTCGTACACTTCGCCGGTTTCAGGGTCCGTGAAGTGCAGGTCCACGATCTTGTTCTGGTTCCAGGTCCAGGTGAAATAGGTGCCGTAGTTGAATTTGCCGATACGGTCGTCCAGGCGCAGGGACAGTTCCACGCCCTCGTTGTCGACCTGGCCACCGTTCAGGTAGATGTTGCTGTTGGTGGAGGTGGAGGACAGGCGGGGATTGTAGAACTGGTTGAAGGTGCTGGCCTTATAATAGGTAGCATCCAACTGCACCTTGCTGTCGAAGAAATGGATGTTGGTACCCACTTCCCAGGACTTGGTGCGTTCCGGCTGCAGCGAGGTGTTGCGGCGGCGGGTGTTGCGGGTGATGTTGCCGTTGTTCTGCTCGGCGGTGGGATCCAGCAGGTACAGGGCCGGATCCGGGGAGTTACCTACCTCGGAATAGGAGGCACGCACCTTCCAGTAGGGGAAGAAGCTGCTCTTCAGGGCAGGAACCAGTTCGGTGATGATGCCGGAGAGGCCCACGGTGGGGTAGGTGATGGCGCCGGCGGTCCACAGGGTGGAGTTCCAGTCGGCGCGGAAGGTCATATCCAGATAGAGCCTGCTGCGCCAGCCCACCTGGGCGTTGGCGAAGACGGACTGGTTCTGGTAGTGGTAACCGTCGGTCACCATGTTCGTGTTGGAACTGGTGTGGTTGATGTTGTTCAGGTCGAACTTGTTGTTGACCGTCAGCAGCGGACCGTTGACGTTGTCCATGCGGAAGGTGACATCGTCGATGTTGGCACCCACCACGCCGGTGACGTTGATGACATTGTCGCCGAAGTACTTGTTGAAGGTGGCCAGCACTTCGCCGAACTTCTGTTCCGTGTACTGGTTGTTGCGGCCGTATTTACCGTGCTTGGAACCTTCCGTGAAGAGGGTGTTGGTACCGGCGTCGAACTTCTGCTCCTGCACTTCGTCGGTGCGGTCGTACTTGGCGCGGGTGCTCAGGGTGAGCCATTTGAAGGGCTTGTAGCTGAGCTGGGCGCTGCCCATCAGGCGGTTCTTGTTGTTCTGCCACTTCTGGTGCTCGGTGATCCAGTAGGGATTCTGCATGGAGTGCTCGAAGTCGTAGGGCCAGTACTGGGTCTTGAGACCGCGGCCGGTGTCGTAGCGCTCATACACCTCCACCTTGGACCAGTCGTCGCCGGCGGGGAACAGATACACGGGAACGATGGGGTTGCCGTATTCGCCCTGGGCGATCATGTTCTGCTCGAACACGTGGCCGTAGGTGATGTTGACATCCATGGAGAGGAGGTCTTTCACCAGGTCCGTGGTGTTGCGGAAGCTCAGGTTGTAGCGGTCCACGTTGTTATTGTGCACGATACCCCGGGCATTGGCGACGGCGGCCGACACATAGGTCTGGCTGCGTTCCGTGCCGGTGGACAGGGCCAGGGAGTTGACCTCGTTCACGCCCGTCTGGAAGTAGTCGCGCGGGTTGTAGGTGGACGGGGTATCCAGCTTGGCGCCCCAGCTGTAGTACGAACCCAGGGAAGAGGGACCGTAGGTGTTCTGGAACTGCGGCATGATGTAGGCCCGGGAGAAGGTGGTGCTGTTGGAGTAGTCGATGTCCAGGTGGTCTTTCTGGCCTTTCTTGGTGGTGATGATGATCACACCGTTGGCAGCGTTGGCGCCGTACAGGGCGGCGGCGGAAGGACCGGACAGGACGGAGATGCTCTCGATGTCGTCCTGGTTCAGGGAGCCCAGCACGTCACCGGTCTGGCCGGCGCCGGCATAGACACCCTCGGGCTGGGTGCCCCGCAGGGACTGCATCGGGATACCGTCGATCACGTACAGTGCGTTGTTGTTGTTGGAGATGGACTTGGAGCCGCGCATCACGATACGCGAGCTGCCGCCCACACCGGTAGAGGACTGGGTGATGGAAACACCGGCCACTTTACCGTTGAGGCCGTTTACGAAGGAGCCCACGGGGGACACGCTTTCGAGTTTGGCCTGCTGGACATTGTAGGAAAGGGATTTCTCCTCCTTCTTGATGCCCATGGCGGTGACCACCGTAGCCGTTAAGGCGATGTTGGCGCTGGCCAGGCTGACGTTGATGACCGTGCGGTCGCCAATGGCTTCCACGGCATCTTCCTGTCCGATGTAGGAGAAGCGCAGGGCCTGGGCGGAGGCGGGAACGGTAAGGCTGTATTTACCGTCCAGGTCCGTGATGGCTCCTACGGAAGCGTCTCCTTCAACGGTTACGCTGGCGCCGATGAGCGGTTCGCCCAGGTCGTCGGTGACGGTACCCGTGATGGTCCTGTTGTTCTGGGCCAGGGCGAGTCCGCCAGCGACAAGCAGTCCCGCAAGGGAAGCGAGTGCTCCTGCGAAGACCTTCTTTAGTTGGTAACTCATAAAGTTGGACAATTGGTTAAAAATATGGGTTGTTGGTAGTGTTAAAAAGTTTTAGCGTGCAAAGATAAGCAAAAAATCTGATAAAAAAATATCATATAACCGTTTTTTGTTAAAACCTTTTTTCTACTTGCGGCAAATAGCCCGGATGGCCAGTTTTTCCTGGGTGGGAACGCCGTTTACGCGCGGCTGAATGTCAAAGGCGACGGAGTCGATGCCCTCCGGCATGGTGAATTTGACATGGATGGTGTCGCGCTCGTCGGCCTTCATCTTTCCGGGCTGGCGCATCCGCACGTAGGGCTGCCACTGGGCGGGGATGTCAAAGCGGATGTCGGCCTTTTTGGTATTTCCGTTGCCGTGGCGGAAGAAGATGTCGGTGGTCTCGCCGGGACGGCGGACGCCGAAGAGCAGGAGCTTGTGGCTCATGTACAGGCCTTCCCCGAAGTGATAGGGCCGGTCTTCCTCGATGGGGTGGTTGTAGCCGATGACCTCTCCCTTGATGACGAAGCTCTCCGCCTGGACGGGAGAGGCCTGGTAATACACGGTGATGGTCTCCATCAGGGGACCGGGACGATAGGCGGGGTTGTAGGTGACTTCCAGCACCTGGTCGGCGCCGGGAGCTACGGGGTCGCGGCTGAACTGCACCTGGGTGCAGCCGCAGGGGGTGTACATGCGGAGGGGGAAGAGGGTGTCGGCGTAGGTGTTCCGCACCACCAGCCGGAAGGTGGCGGGGCCGTCGATTTCCATGATCTTGCCCAGGTCGGCTTCCTGGTCGGCGGCGGTGCGGATGGTCCGTACGCCGTCTTTCGGTGCGCAGGCGACGGCCATCGCCGCCAGCAGCATAAGCAGTACTTTCTTCATTTTTACAAACCGGAAACTGTGTCGTTGTAGAGGCCGAAGCCGTTGAGGGTGGGGCAGGCTTTGGCGCCCTTGATCTGGATCTTCACGGCGTCCGTCGTGACGCTGGCGCCCAGGAGGATGCGCTTGTAACCGATGGTGGTGCCGCTCTTCCAGGTGGTCCACTGGCCGTCTTTCCTGTATTGGACGGTGAAGGACTGCACGCGCTGGCCCAGGGGGATGTATTCCTGCAGGAGCACGCGGTTGAAGGTCTGGTTGCCGTTCAGG
>Ga0310696_10004390_pt1 | contig 17303 bp, 11 predicted proteins | sample AusTroGonzalo_MG_4_FD_203885 | JGI IMG/M metagenome (GOLD analysis project Ga0310696, IMG submission 203885) | Bovine rumen microbial communities from tropical cattle in Woodstock, Queensland, Australia - Gonzalo_02 (v2) (version 2) | ecosystem: Host-associated > Mammals > Digestive system >...
TCGTAAGCCGTGTCGTTTAAGATCTCGTGGCGGTTGTTCGGGTAGAGCTTCATCTTGGCGTCTTTGCCCGCTTTTTTGAGCTTATCATAAACCTTTGTGACTCCTTTGCCGTAGTTTCCCACAGGGTCGTCGCCGCCCGAAACGAGCATCACGGGAACCTTCTCCGGGAAGTCCTTGAACCACTTGCCGCTGTTGCAGTTCCTTATGAGGTTCATGAGGTCGCTGAACGCGGAGGTCGTGAAAATGTATGTGCAGTACTTGTCGTTGCGGTATTTGTCGCGGCTCTCGGGGTCCTTGGTGAGCCATGACCTGATGTCTTTTTCCTCTTTGAACTTCTTGTTGTAGGAGCCGAAAGCTATAAGGCACAGGAAGAGCGAGCGGTGCTTTTCGCCCCTGAAAAGCTTAATGACCTTGGTGAGAAAAAGTCCCGGGCCTGCGGCGGGATTCGGGCCGCTTGTGCCCATGACGATAAGTTTGTCGGGAACGATAACGTCCTTGGCGGCAATCCTCACGATGAACGAGCCCATCGAGTGACCCATCATGTAGTACGGGAGATCCGGGTAATCCTTTTTGATCTCATTGGCGAACACGCCAACGTCCTCCGCCAGCCTCTTCCAGCCGTCCTTGTGAGCGATGAAGCCGAGCTCGTCCTCGTTCTCTGCGGTCCAGCCGTGCCCGAGATGGTCGTATCCGAACACAACGTAGCCCTCGTCGCACATGCGCGTCATGAACCTGTCGTAGCGCGCGATGTATTCTGTCATGCCGTGGACAACGTGCAAAAGTCCCTTAGGCGTTCCCTCGGGGTAGTAAACTCTTCCGTTCAGCATGTGTTTTCCGTCGCTTGAAAGCACTTTTTTTACAACAAATCTGTCCTCTGCCATTTGATTCCTCCGTAGCGTTTTATCTTTGCCGTTTATCGTGTCACTGACGGTTTACTTAAAAGTTCTGCAGGCGTTTACCGCCGTCTTCCATCCGTCAATCATCTTCTGTCTGTCCGCCTCGTCGACGGCGGGTATGAACTCTTTTTCGGTCGCGATTCTAACTGCGACCTCTCTTCTCGTCTTCCAGAAGCCAACCGTTAAACCGGCAAGGAATGCCGCGCCGAGCGCCGTGGCTTCGTTATTGGCGGGTTTTGCGACCTTAACGTTTGAAATGTCCGCCTGGAACTGGAGAAGGAAGCTGTTTGCGGCGGCACCCCCGTCAACTTTCAGCGTCAGCGGTCTTGACCCCATGTCGGCTGTTATCGAAAGCACAAGGTCGTTAGTCTGGTAGGCAATCGACTCAATCGCCGCGCGCACAATCTCGGCTTTTCCGGTGGCGCCCGTGACGCCGAAGAAGCTGCCTCTTGCGTCCATATCCCAGTAAGGCGCGCCGAGCCCCGCAAACGCGGGAACTATGTAAACGCCCTTTGACGAGCCTGCCTGTTTGGCAAGGACTTCCGTTTCTGAAGCGTTTTTGATGACGCCGAGCCTGTCCCTCAGCCATTTAACGATTGCACCGCCAATGAAAACGCTGCCCTCAAGAGCATACTCCGGCTTTTCGTCGCCTATTGTCGCAGCCATTGTCGTCACAAGGCCGTTCTCGCTCTTTACGGGCGTGTTGCCTGTATTGACGAGAAGGAAGCAGCCTGTCCCGTACGTGTTTTTCATCTCGCCCGGGTTCCAGCAGCACTGCCCGAAAAGAGCCGCCTGCTGATCGCCGGCGACGCCCGCAATGGGAATCGGGGCGCCGAGAACGTCCGTTGTTCCGTAAACGCTTCCGCTCGGCAGAACCTCCGGAAGCATAGAGCGCGGTATTCCGAATATCTCAAGCAGCTTTTCGTCCCATTTGAGGGTTTTTATGTTGTAGAGCATCGTGCGGGACGCATTGGTCATGTCGGTCGCGTGCACTTTTCCCTTGGTGAGTTTCCAGATGAGCCACGTGTCGACCGTTCCGACAAGTAGGTTTCCGAGCTCAGCCTCCTCGCGCGCGCCGGGCACGTTGTCGAGTATCCATTTTATCTTGGTGGCACTGAAGTACGCGTCAAGTTTGAGGCCCGTCGCGTCCGTTATATACCCCGAAAAGCCCCTCTTCTCAATTTCCTCGCATATCGGCGCGGTCCTTCTGCACTGCCAGACGATAGCGTTTGAGACGGGTTTTCCGGTGTTTTTGTTCCAGACAACGGTGGTCTCCCTTTGGTTTGTTATACCTATAGCGGCAATCTCGTCAGCCCCGATGCCGGCGGAAGTGACCGCCTTACTCAGCGACTTCAGCTGCTTTTCGTAAATCTCCATGGGGTCCTCTTCGACCCACGCGGGGTGAGGAAAATACTGCTTCAGTTCGTACTGGGCGCATGAAATCTGTGCGCAGTCGGCGTCAAAAACAATGCTTCTGGCGCTCGTCGTTCCCTCGTCAATGGCAAGAACGTATTTTTTCAAGACATTTCCTCCGTTTAGCTTATTTGCCGCCGCAGGCTTTTACCTTTAACTTGCAATGGATAAAATATACCATAAACCTTAAAAAAGTCAATATCGTGAGGGGTCTCCCGCCTCTTAGAAAACGGCTCCTTATCCGTGATTTTATCCGCGATTTTATCCGCGGTTTTATGAGCGATTATACTGAGCGATTTTTAATGAGCGTTTTTTCGTGTTTACGTCAACCGCGCGTATTTTTTACCACTACCTTTTTTGCCGCCGATATGGTATCATGTGAAGCGATCATTTTTAAACGGAGGTACTGCTTCATTTATGTATGATGTTATAATCATAGGAGCGGGTGTTATCGGAGGCATGATTGCCCGCGAACTGTCAAAGTACAAAGTCTCAACAGCTCTGCTTGAAAAGGAAAACGACGTCGCAAGAGGTGCTACGGGCGCAAACAGCGGTATTGTACACGCAGGTTTTGACGCAAAAGAAGGCTCACTCAAAGCGAAGATGAACGTTCTCGGCTGCTCGCTCATGGAGGATATCGCAAAAACCCTTGGCGTGCACTACAGGAAGAACGGTTCCATTGTCGTTGCCTTTGACGAAGAACAGGACGAAACCGTAAAAGCCCTTTACGAAAGAGGCGTTAAGAACGGTGTTCCGGAGCTTCGCATTCTTACAGGCGACGAGGCAAGGGAGATTGAACCCAAGCTTTCCAAAAACATCACTTCGGCCCTACTCGCGCCGACCGCAGGCATCATCTGCCCTTACAGCCTGGCGATAGCTTCAATAGGCTGCGCAATGGACAACGGCGCCTCGCTCTTCACTAACTGCGAGGTCTGCGGCATCGAAAAAACAAAAGACGGCTACAAGGTTACCGCCAAGGACGGCCGCGCGTTTGAGTCAAGGTTCGTCGTCAACTGCGCGGGCCTTTATTCCGACAAGATAGCTGACCTTGCCGGCAAGGGCGGCTTCAAGGTCCATCCGAGGAGCGGCGAATACATGCTCTGCGACAAGGACGCGGGCGAGCTTGTAAACCTCACCGTTTTCAAAGTTCCCACCAAGATGGGTAAAGGCATTCTCGTTTCCCCGACGGCTGACGGAAACCTCATCCTCGGCCCCACCTCGACCGATATTGAGGACAAAGAGGACAGGAGAACGACAGAGGAAGGCCTCGACCAGATTGTAAGAGGCGTAAACGAGAGCGTTGACGACGTCCCTCTCCGCGCCGTTATTACTTCGTTCACAGGTCTCCGCTCGGTTGGTTCGACAGGCGACTTTATAATAAACGAGAGCGAAGGCTTCGTTAACTGCGGCGGCGTTGAGTCGCCCGGACTCACAAGCTCTCCCGCGATCGCAATCTACGTGAGAAACCTTCTCATAGGCGCAGGCATGGAGCCCGACCTTAAGGAGGACTGGAACCCCGGCCGCAAAGTTTTCAAGGCCGAGCCCAAAAAGTACGGAAGGATCATCTGCCGCTGCGAGACGATAAGCGAAGGCGAGATCATTTCGGCGATTCACACAAATCCACCCGCCAAGGACATTGACGGTGTCAAAAAGAGGACGAGGAGCGGCATGGGACGCTGCCAGGGAGGCTTCTGCCAGCCGTTCGTTGCCGAAATCATCGCGCGCGAGCTCTCACTCGACCTCCTTCAGGTCACAAAATCCGGCAAGGGCTCCGAGCTTCTCACCGGCAGAACAAAGGAGGTCTGAACATGAAAAAGACTGATCTTGTTATAATCGGAGGCGGCCCCGCAGGTCTGGCCGCAGCTATAGCGGCTTACGAAAACGGTATCAGGGACATACTGATACTTGAGCGGGACGTTGCCCTTGGCGGTATCCTCAACCAGTGCATTCACGCAGGCTTCGGACTCCACAGGTTCGGCGAAGAACTGACCGGCCCCGAATACGCCTCAAGATTCGTTAAAAAAGTGCTTGAACTCGGCATCCCCGTAAAGACGGGCGCGATGGTAACCGACCTTACAAGCGACAGAAAAGTAACCTACGTCAGCGAGGAAGACGGCAAGGTCGAGCTTCAGGCAGGCGCGGTTATCCTCGCGATGGGCGCAAGGGAAAGGAGCCGCGGCGCTCTCAACATCCCCGGTTCAAGGCCCGCAGGCGTCTACACCGCAGGCACGGCTCAGAGGTACGTCAACATCAAAGGCTGCATGCCCGGAAAGAACGTTGTCATCCTCGGTTCGGGCGACATTGGCCTCATAATGGCAAGGCGAATGACCCTCGAAGGCGCCAATGTAAAAGCTGTCTGCGAGCTTCTGCCCTACTCAGGAGGCCTTGCGAGAAACATTGCCCAGTGCCTCAACGACTTTAACATACCGCTCCTTCTCAGCCACACCGTCACCGAAATTCACGGCAAGGACCGCCTCACGGGCGTCACGATTTCCGAGGTTGATGAGCGCAGAAAGCCAATTCACGGCACGGAGCAGTACATCGAGTGCGACACGCTTCTCCTCTCCTGCGGTCTTCTCCCCGAGAACGAACTCACCAAGAAAGCGGGCATCAAACTTGACCGCGTCACAGGCGGCGCAGTCGTAAACAGCATGCGCGAGACCTCCGTCCCCGGAATATTCTCCTGCGGCAACGTGCTCCACATCCACGACCTTGTCGATTACGTCTCCGACGAAGGCGAAGTCTGCGGCATCTACGCATCGATGTTCTTAAAGGGCAAATGCGAAACCGCCAATGACACAATCGCCCTAAAACCCGCAGGCATCGTAAGATACACAGTCCCGCAGGTCATCTCATCAAAAGACGAGGACGTCAGGGTCTTCTTCAGGGTCGGCGAAAACAAGAGGAACGCAAAGATCGAAGTCCTGTCAGGCGACACAGTGCTTCTCTCAAAGAGGAAGCAGCGCGTTGCCCCGGGCGAGATGGAAAACATCACGATAACAAAGTCCATGCTCGAAAAAGCGGGCGCGGAACTGACAGTTAACATCGGCAGGGAGGATCAGTGACATGGTAACAATGACTTGCATAGTATGCCCTCTGGGCTGCACGCTTTCAGCTGAAAAAGACGAAAACGGAAACGTAACGGTCACCGGCAACTCCTGCCCCCGCGGCGCAAAATATGCCGAAACCGAGCTGACTTTCCCCGTAAGGACCCTCACAAGCACGGTAAAAACCGACAAAGGCACAATGCTCCCCATAAAAACCTCTGCCCCCATCCCTAAGGACAAGGTCCGCGAAGCCGCCAATGCCCTCTCCGGCGTAGTCGCAAAGTGCCCTGTTTCAATCGGCGACGTTATCGTCAGGGACATCCTCGGCACAGGCTCCGACATCATCGCAACAAGAGACATGGCCTGATTAACGCATTAAACGCATAAAGCTGAAAAGCCCTGAGCCGGTTCTCAATTCTTCCGGCTCAGGGCTTCTCTTTACAGTTCTATGCGTTTATCTTCTTTTCTTTCCCTTACCCTTTGACTTCTTTTTCTTCTTGCCCTTCCTGTCAACCATAATCGATACCACAACTATAGTTATAAGTATCACCGCGATGACGACGATAATGATTATCGTGTACGTTCTGAACCAGCCGCCTGTTGAGCCGCCGTCCTTCGGCATTACTGTCGCAGGGATTTCGGTTGAAGGCAAGGAGTCCGTCGGCGTCGGATCCGGGACGTCCGTCTCAGCCGGGCCCGTCGGCGTTTCACCGGCGCTTTCCGTCGGACTGCCTGTCGCAGGCGCCGTCGGAGTTTCAGGGCCCGGCGCGTTCGTCGGGGTCGGCGTCGGCTGCTCGGGCGTCGGCGTTTCCGCAGGCTCGGCAACCGTCACGGGTATGATCGACGAATAGGACATTGTCGTCTTATCTCCCTTGGTTGCCTCGATCGCAACGCAGTAGAAGTATGTGCCCGTCTTGTCGTGTTTGAGCGCCAGGGCTTCCTTGTCGGCAGACGGGTTGTCCGTTATAGCTTTGATGTCAGAAATGACGCCCGTGGCGCTCTCATACCAGATTATCTTGTAGGTTGTACCGTCACGGCGCGTGAACGAAACGTTAACCGAAAAGTCCTCGTCTTTTGTCGCCGTGACCTTGGCGGGTACCTCGATCAAGGGGGCAGAAGGCGCTCCCTCCTCGGCAATGGTTATATACGCCTCGCCCGTGGTGTGCTCGCCGCCCTGCTCCATGACAACGCAGTAGACGGTCGCGCCCGAAAGCTGTTTCAGGACGCCCTCGAAGTAGAGGCTCTTGCCGTCAGGAGACGTGCCGAAGCCCCCTTCCGAGCAGAAGACCCAGGGGTCGTTTTCGAAGTCTGCATTGTCGATGTCGTAGTCCTTGCCTTCAAACACAATGTGCCACCTGAAGATCGCGTTTTCGTCGTCGGAATCGCACGAGTAGAAGGCGTCCGCGTACTCGGGAAAAACGTTGCTCTGGGGCTGCTTTGTGATCTCCGCAAAAGACGCGATGCAGAAAGCTGCGGCCGCAATGCAGAGAACCTTTGCCGAAAATAATATCTTAAACACAAATTTCTTCATAATAACCTCCGAATCAGTACAAAAACCCCTGAAAATCAGCGCGTTTCAGTCTTCGGAACCCTCGCTTTTGTCCTTTTTTCTCTTAAGACACCTTTTCTCGCGAAGCTCCGTAAACGCGTCCTTCTTGTGAATTCTTATCTCCCAGTGGATGAGAAAAGTCATCGCAGCCCTTATAAGTATAACTGCGCCGAGGATCAGAAGCTCCTTCCAGTCCCTCACGTAGACGGTCCTCAAAAGCTCTCCGCCGATCTTGAACTCAAGCGCCAATGCGATTCCCTGCGCAAGCTTCAGTCTTACGCCGATGTCCCTCCTGCAGAGGCAGAAGAGCGCCCTTCCGACCGAGAACACAAGCACAAGCGCACCGATTATCTCGATAGCAAGAGCCGTGTACCTGGTTATGAGAAACACATACTGTTCTATGTTTTCATATGCAGCTTCCATATTGAGAAATCACCCCTTAAACACAAAGCAGAATCTTCCGCCGGGAGCGGCCTCGCCGTCTCTGTAGAGACTGAGGATGTCCCCTTCGGTATCGCCAAAGAGATTGTTGTCGGTCCATTTGTAGCCGAAAGATGCCGGAACGTTTCCGTCCGAGAGCCCTAGATCGCTTCTTTCGACCCTGATCTGAATGATGTTCCTGTTGACGACAACGTCCGCGCTGCCGCAGCTTTCCCACGTCCAGCCGCCTTTTGAGCGCTCGACGGATGCCTTGCCGTCATTCGGGTTCAGCCTGTTTATAACAAACTCAAAGCCCTCCCACGAGGCGCTGCTGTCGCCAATGTCAATGAGCAGCCTCATCCAGCCCTCATCGGTCGAAGGAGTGATCTCATTTGCGCATTCTGCGTAAAAATAGATATATTTGCTGTCGTAGGCAGTTTTCACCGCCGCGACGTCGTTCCTTGCCGTATCGCTCCTGTAAACCTTGCCGCCGTATGCCTTGGAGCCATTGGGTTTGCTCCTCTGGATGGTGCTTCCGACGTACGTCTCGGTCGCGGGCACGTCGTTCCACTGCGAAATCCTTCCGAAAACATTGATGGTCTTCATCGGCGAAACAGCGGTCGTGTCGCTCACGCCCTTAAAGCGTCTCACGTTCTCGACAAGCTGATAGTAGTAATAATCCTTCATGACGCCAAGTGAAGGCTCGCAGTCGCGGCTGTACTCGGTGTCGTACTGGTCAACCATCGTGTTGGTGAGCGTCGTGTCGCCCGCCCAGGTCTCAGACCTTATCGCGACCCACTCGTTCCAGCCCGTCACGAAAATGAACTCGGGGTCCTGCTTGATTGCATAATCCCACTGCTGCTGGAAGTTAAGACCGTAGAATTTGGAGTTTTCAATGTTCTTGTCAACGGTTATCGTCTCACCGTTGTATTTGTACGTGTAGCTGTACTTACCCTTGGTGTAGCTGCGGCCCATTACGTTGTAGCCGCTCATTGCCGTGATGCAGTTGCGCTTGTAGTCCGCGTTCTGGGCAACGCCGACGGTGATTTCCTCGACTTTTCCATTGGCGTCTTTGTAGACCGCCTGAGGATATATTGAGAGCCAGCCCCAGTAGGAGCTTGACCTTTCGTCACGGAAATAGGACGCGTCGTTTCTCTTGAAAGTGAAGAAGTTGTAGATTTCCCTGTCCTTTTTGCTTCCGGACGTGTCGAGCGACTCGGGGTATGCGAGAATGAGGGGTTTTCCCTCCCAGTAGAACCAGGTATCCTGATAGAGTCCTTTTTTGTAGAGCTTGTCGTAAATGTCGTTAAGCTGGAATCTGGTGTCCTCGCCGGGGCCGAAATTGAGCATGAAAACGATGCCCGGAGCGTTGACGCCTTCCTTGCGCGCAGCCGAAAAGCCCTCGAAAAGAGCCATGTACGAGGTCTCCCACGTGTAGCGGCCGTTTGTGTTGTCAAGTATGATGCAGTCGATTCCCGCATCGGCAAGCAGCTCCGCGTGCTTCCTTATAACGTATTTGTCCGCCGTCGAATAGTAGTTGAAGACAGGTTCGTCCCAGAAGTGGTAGCCGCCCGTTTTCTTCCATGCGGGGTCGTTGTAGTCGTGCTTTGCCTTCTCGCGAGCCTCGTCGCTTTCAAGGGCATTCATGATGGCCGTGACGTTCCTGATACCTGTCGATTTGGCGAGTTCCTCGTGCCAGGACGAGTAGAATATTCCGACAAACTTCTCCTGATTTTTGGTCGAACCGACGGTTCCTTTAAGGAGACTCGACGAGTATTCAGAGCCCGCCGTGGAAACAGTCCTTCCGAGACCGTCAACGGCAATATAATTCTGCGGATTGATCGCATCCACACTGCGCTCCGTTATAGGGTACGAAACCTCGATATCGTAGGCCTCATCGGGGCTTAAGACTTCGGGCGTCGGCTCCGGAGTTTCCGTCGGGGTCTCCGCGGGAGCTGTGTCTGTGGCGTCGGGTACACCTTCACTTCCGCCCTTTTCGGAGTTTCCCCCGCAGGCGGCGGCAGATATGAGCAAAGCCAAGGAAAGCATTATGAGAAGAAACCTTCCGAACACTTTTCCGCAGCTGCTTTTTGGCGTCTTTAGTACCATTTTATGCAATCCTTTCCGATCGGATTTATACATTGACATTATAAAAAAAGGGAACGACGATTTCAACCGGAACCGCCCATTATTCAATTGGTTTTTAAAGCGTTTTATGATAAAATCCCAAACGAATTACTTAACACAGGAGAAACCGATGGCATTTGATAAAAAATCCGGAAACAACATACTGAAGTTCTTAACGGTACTGCTGGCAATGGTCGCCGCAATACTTCTCATTTTCATGATCGCAAAAAGCTGCCAAAACGGCTCTGCCGAATCGCCAAGTGAATCAACTCCGGGCGCAACAGATTCTTCGGGAAACACTCCTGAAGGTGCAGGAAGTCCGACGCCTCAGGGCACGGGCGATTTAAATCCGACGCCTGATAATCCGACACCTGAAAATCCTACTCCTACAAACGGTCCCACGGAGGTTCCGACAAACGTTCCGGGCCTTACCGAAACTGACTATCTCTCGATGCCCCTTAAGGCTCCCGCAAAGGAAGGCGGCACGCTCGTGATTTCGGAGGTCATGTCCTCTAACACGAAATACCTTGCCGTGGGCGGCGAATATCACGACTGGATCGAAATCGCCAATATCTCCTCTTCACCCGTCAATCTCTCAGGCTATACTCTCTCTGACCGCAAGTCAAAGCCTGACAAATACAAACTTCCGAACAAGACTCTTCAGCCCGGAGAGTACGTTATCATCTACTGTTCGGGGCTCACTTCCGAGTACCACGCGCCCTTTAAAATCTCGGCTTCAGGCGAGGCTCTTTACATATTCAAGGACGGCAGCGTTGTCGATTTCGTGGCAGTGCCGGGCGACATAGGCTCCGACAACACGTACGCAAGATACGGCAGCGAATGGATCTATTCGGTTAAACCTACACCGGGAGGCGCCAATGCGGCGGGTCGCTACAGAAGGCTGGCGGCGCCGACCGCAAACACAGCTTCAGGGTGCTACACAGACACGATTAAGGTGACCTTGGCGGGTGAAGGAAAGATTTACTACACGACAGACGGATCTGCGCCCTCCTCAAAGTCCAAAGCCTACACGGGTCCCATCGAAATAACCAAGCCTACGTCTCTTAGAGTCGTCAGCGTACGCGACGGCGAGACAAGCGCTGAGTCTGATTTTACCTACGTTGTCGATAAAACAGCTTCAAAGCTCCCTGTTCTTAACATTGCCGTTGACATGAATCTTCTCACGGGCGAAAACGGTGTGTTTGCGGATATAAGCGAGCCTTTCATCGGAACAGAGGCACCCATTCTTGCGACACTCATTGAGGACGGCGAGGAGAAGTTCTCCGTGCCCTGCGGTTTTAAACTAAACGGAAACGACAGCAGAAAAGGCGAAAAGAAGAGTTTCAGGCTCCGCTTCAAATCAACCTACGGACCCAGCAAGCTTAACTATAAAGTGTTTGACAACCTTGAAATTGACTCGTTCGAGTCGCTCATTCTCCGCGGCGGAAGCGAGGACTTCAAGCGCTCAATGATACGCGACGAGCTCTGCGCGGATGCTTTTGACGGTCTAACGGCTCTTAACGTTCAGGCTTCAAAGGCCGTCGTGCTTTACATTGGCGGTGAGTACTGGGGCGTCTACTTCATCAGGGAGCGCATCAACGAAGACTACGTCGAGGAGCATTACGGCGCCGATGCCGACAAGGTTGAGCTTGTCGAAAGCAACCTTTTCGTGACGGCGGGCGAGTCCAAGGACTTCAACTCGCTTGTGAGCTATTGCAAAAATCACGACCTCAACGTTGAGGAATACTTCAACTACGTGAAAGAGCGCGTTGACCTAAGCGGTCTTATCGACTGGTTCATCTGCCGCTCGTACGTCGGCGACCACGACATCGGCAACGCGAGAATGTTCAAGGCGGCTGATTACGACAATGTCTGGCACTACATCTGCTTTGACCTTGACTGGTCGTTCCTTGTCGACAGGGTAAACGAGGACACCTTCAAGTGGTACGTAAACAACACAAACGACGAGATTTTCAAGGCCCTTTTCAAAACCTCACGCTTCAAAAAGATGATTCTTGACAGGTTCGAGGAACTAAAGAAAGGCGCCCTCTCTGACGCCAATATACTCGCCATGATCGACAAGTACGAAGCGATCATCGAAAGCGACATAGAGCGCGACAGGATTCGCTGGGGAACGTCTTACACGTCCTGGAAATCGCAGGTAAACGACCTCAGGAAGTTCATCACGTCGGGAAGGCTTGCCGCCTACGAGAAAAACCTCAAGGCATACCTCGGCGGTTAAAATTGCCCTGATATAACGGAAAAGCCGGTGCCCCCAAATATCGCTTCAGGGGCACCGGTTTTTTCATATAAGCTTTAACTTATTCAGCCGTCGACTTTCTTAAGCCAGTCAATGCATCTCTTTACGACTGCAAGTCCGTCGGGGTCCTCGTTTTCGGCCTCAACTATCATCTTGAAGCCGAGCTCCTTGGCTTTTTTGAGGACGTCAAGGACAGGCGCCTTGCCCTCGCCGAGAGCCGTCGGGATACCGCCCTTAAGACCGTCTCTTAAGTGGATGACTTCGATTCTGTCCTTTAAGCGCTCAAGCGTTGCGATAGGATCGAGGTCTGCGTTGTAGACCCAGTACGTGTCAATCTCAAAGAGCATGTTGGTGCGCTTTTCGAGCTCCGTGTGAACGACCCCGCCCTCGCTGTTAGGGAAGAACTCGGATGAATGGTTGTGGTAGTGGAGCTTGATGCCGTTTTCAAGAAGCTTCGGCTGTGCAAAGTTCATGATGTCGATGAAGCGGTCGATCTTGGCGTTTGTCGAAAAATCGTCGCCGGGGATGATGAAGTTCCCGCAGCCGATTCCCTTGTGGAAGCGGATAGTCTCGTCAATGTTCTCGGGCAGGAGCATGCCGGTGCCGCAGTGGGTCGCGTATGCCTTGAGTCCGTACTCGTCGAGCATAGCCTTTATCTGAACGTCCGTATAGCCGAAAAATCCGGCAAATTCGACGAATTCATAACCCATCTCCGCAACCTTTTTGAGTGTGCCGGGGAGATCGTTACCTGTAAAATCCCTTACGCTGTAAAGCTGAAGACCGTAGTCCATTTTGTGCCTCCGTTATTCGCAATATTTCCAGGGGGTTCCGATGAATCCCGACTGGTTGAATTTTTCCATGTTGTGGCGAACGATGTAGTCGATGTAGGAGCCGATCATCTTGGCGATAATGTAGTAGCCCGCCGAGTTGAGGTGGCCGCCGGTCCAGAAAAGCTTGCGGTGCTCGTTGTCGAAAGCCGGTCCGTATTTTCTGAGGTCGATGACGTACGTGTTCGTGAAGTAGTTTGCAAGGTCGATCATGAGCTGCTCGTGCGCGTCGTGTCTTGCCTTGATGTCAGCCGGGAAGGACTCGTCCTCGCGTGGCATGGTTACAAGGAAGAAAACCGCGTCGGGCTGGATGCGCTTGTACTCCTGGATGATCTTGGCGTAGTGGCCGCAGAAAGTGTCCGCGTTCCTGTGGTAGTCCTCGTTGATATCGCCAACGGACCCCACCGCCTGTCCGAGACCGTCAAGGTCGTTGCAGCCGAGCGCGATAATATATGCCTGGCCCGCCTTGGATTTGTCCCAGCAGCCGTTTGCGGCGGCCCAGGAGTTCATGTACTCGCTTGCCGTCATGCCGCCTCTTGAGAAATTGAGAACGTTTGTGCCGCTCATTCTCGCAAGATACTGGCCCCAGGAGATGTCGAAAATGTCGTGGTAGCCCCTCGGGCATCCGACGTCCATCGACTCGAGCTCACCCGAAGCAAGGGAGTCGCCGACAACGACAATCTGCCTGAAAATGCTTGTAAATCCGCCGTCGTCCTTGATTATGTCAAGAGGCTTTTCCTCAGGATCTCTTGAAAAAATCTGCTTAAAATCCATAGTTTTATCCTTTCCGGAATGAAATTTATTTTATGAGTTCTTCCTCAATTGAAGTCCCGACTTTTTCGAGCATCGCCTTAAAATACGAGTCAAGCTTTGACTGCGTGAGCGTGCCCTTGGCCCTTTCCGAGCCCGCCGCATTGGCTATTTCGTTCATGACCGACTTGTACGAGCTGTTGTCCGCACTGCCGCCAAGGTCAATGAACCTCTTTGCAAGCATCTCAGCCTCTTCGTAGTTAACGTGAGGCTTTCCGTACACCTCGATCTCGCCAAGCTGCAGCATGTATCCGTCCGAAGAAGTGTTTCTAAGCTTTGTAGCGATAAACATCAGGTAGCGGCCGCAAGTCTTTCCGTTCTCTGCGATATAATAGCCGTCCGGCGCCTTTGAATTCTTCTCATCGGCAATGACCGTCCAGTTTATCATATCCTTTGATACCTTGATTTGGAAATCCTTCGGCCAGCAGCCGTTAGGTTTCACCTTAACGGTGTCGATCTCGAAATAATCGCCAAGGTCGATCACCGCATATTCCGTGGAGTTCTGGCTTGAATTGGCTTTGACGTTGGATGTCCAGCCCTTGTCGGTACCGTCAACGAGGAATTCCGGCCACCAGCCCCAGCTCTTGTATTCCGCCCCTGCAGGATAGGAGGAAACGGTCACAGGCCTGTTCAGGGCAATATTTGAGTTAGCCTTATACCTGACGACGGTTTTTCCCCTGGCCTCGCCCAAAGCCGTGTCGTGGGGATTGGGCTCGGCCACATTGCCGTTGTCGTTGTAGACCTCAATTTCGGATATCTTAATCTTGTGGCTCTTGCTGTCGCACTCAAGTCTCAGGTATTTTGCGGTAACCTTCTCAAAAGTGATCTTTTTCAGGGCCTCAAAGCCTTCAACACCGTTGACAGTCGCTTCGATCTCTCTGAAATCTTTTCCGTCATCCGAAACATAAACCTTAAATGTCTCCGGGGCGCTGTCACCGTAGGAAACCAGATTGCCGAAAGGATAGACGTCAACACGGTTCATTTCCACCGGTTTTTCGAAGGCGAAAGTGATAACCGAAGCCTTTTTGGTGTCCGACTGCCAGCCATTGGCGGTCTTGCCGTAGCGGTCGCCGTCGTTAAGATTGTCTATGTACCAGCCGCCTGTTCCCGCTGAGCTGTTGCAGGAAACTTCGGCGTGAAGAGCAAGATTTTCGCCCTCTGAAGGATTCCATGACTTTCCGGACATGTAGTCAAAGCCTTCCGGAAGAGCAATAACCGCGGCAGCGCCTGCGCCCAGTGTGAAAGCGTAAGAGCCGTCGGCTTCTTTAGCCTTTACCGCCAATGCCCCCGTCTTCTCATCTATGACCGAAATGTCGCCCTTGACGGAGCTGTCAAAAACGAGGCTGCAGCTTTTTTCCTTCTGGAAGCTGTTGTTAACGAGCATCAGGTAGTTTCTTCCGTTTTGTTTGTCTCTCAAATAAGAGAGAGTGAAGTCGGCCTTGCTCTTAAACTGCACGAAGAAATCATTCGGCACAAGGTCAATGACGTTCTGGGTGTTTTTACCCTGGTAGACTTCAAGAGCGTCGCAGCGGACCAGTGTCTTTCCTATGGTGTGAACGTAGTTGTTGAGCTCGCAGATAAAAGGATATTTATCCGATGGCACACCCTTGCTGGAGATGATCCCCTTATCAAAAGGCTCGCTTCTGTCGTGGGGCGTAAACCATGTGAAGTAGGAAAGCTGCTTGATTCCAAAGGCCAGAGACATATTCATCTCGTAAAGAGTCTCCTCCCGGTTCAGGCTTCGGAATGCCACGGACTGCTCCACAGACTGGATATAGTTTCCGGTCTTTACGTTGTTGCGAAGACCGGCGATTCTTGCGGCGTTAAGGTTGAGAAGAAACGCGGTCCTGTTAAGGCTTCCGGCTTCAAGCCCGAAAGGATACAGGTCGTACATCAGGTACTCCACCGGGTAGCCTGCATCGGCGCAAAGCTTTGCCCAGTCGTTCATCTGGCTTATATAAGCTTTCACTGAGCTGTAGGCTCCGTAGGGCAGGAAATTCAGGTGCATATAAGCGGATGGATCCTGCTCTTTTAAAGCCACGTAGGCCTTCAGAAAAACGTTGGGGTTGATGGGCTCGTCAAGTATGTAGTAGCCGTTGGCGGCAGGCATGTTGCGGTATTTTTCCACAAGGCGCTTGATTTCAGCAGCGGATTTGTTCTGAAGGGAGCTTCCGAAGCCCTCCGCCGCCACGGTCATGTGCATGCCGTATTTGTAGCAAAGCTCCAGCATCTTGAGCTGGGTCTCTTCCTCGCTGAGGTTGTCGCCGGCGCTCATGACCCAGTCTATCTGTGCATCGCCAAGGAGCTTGTACTGCTCGTCGTTTACATATTCCTTCGTGGGCGGCCAGAAGATGGAGATCAGGATATTGTCGTCAAACGAAAATTCTTTTTCCACAACGTAGACCCTTGCGGAAGCCTTGATATCGTTTCCTTTAGCTCTTATAACACAGTTTCCGCAGCCCACGGCGGTGATCTCACCGGTGGTCTCGTCAACGACGGCAACCCCGGGGTCCGTGGTTTCCCACTTCACCGTTGCGGTCACATCCTTAAGTTCAAGGCTGTCCTTCTCGCCAAGGTAAAGTTCAAGAGCTTTTTTATTCATTTCGCAGGTGTCCCCCTTATAGGTGTCTTCGAAAGGCACAATCTCGCTCGGCGTCGGAAGCGGCTCCGAAGTGTTTCCGCCGGGCTCTGCCGTAGACGTCTGTCCTGTAGGTTCTGAAGTTTTTTCTCCGCCGTTTTTGCCTGTGCATCCGCTGAAAAGCAGTGCGGCAGCCATAACGGAAAGAACTGCAATGACCGCAATTCTAACCCCAATACCCTGTTTTGTCATTATTATCCCTCTTTCCTGATTTTTTCCGGCCTTCCTGTCAGCTCACCGTTTCCTCTATTATTTTCTGAAGCTCGTCGTACTTTCTCATGATGTCCTTTGCGAGCGCGAGCTGGCACCTTGTCCTGACAAGGTTGTGTCCCGGGTAGTCGACCTTGAAGTAGACGTCTCCGAGGATGTAGTCGTCAAGGAACCTTGCCGCAAGTTCGATTGTGATTGAGAAAGTTGCGAGCACGAGGCTGTCAATTTCCTCTTTTGTGAGTATGTTCCTGACCTGTCCGAGGTAGCCCTTGCAGAAAGCCCTGAACTTTGACGTGTCAAAAGAAACCTTTTTGACGTCGGGCTCGTCCTCGTGGCACGTATTGGCGATAAATCTTACCGCGTCGCCGAAGTCGTACATTGCCATGCCGGGCATAACCGTGTCAAGGTCGATGACAACCAGCGGGCGCTTTGTGTCCTTGTCGAAAAGAACGTTGTTGCACTTTGTGTCGTTGTGCGTGACTCTCACCGGGAACTTGCCGGCAAGGAATTTGTCGCTGAGCTTTCTCGCCTTGTTTGCGACCTCGTGTATGTAGCGCAGCTCTTTTTCGCAGACATCAAGCACCTCGTAGGGAGCGAGCGACTCGTGCGAGAAGAGCGTGTCAAGGCGCTTTCCCGTGTTGTGGAAGTTCGGAATGGTCTCGTGGAGCTTCGAGCCGTCAAAATCCGACAGAAGCATAACGAACTGACCGAAAGCCTCGCCCGTTGAGACAATGACGTTGGGGTCGTCGCTGATGTCAAACGTCACAGAATCGATGTAGTTCATAACGCGCCAGAAGGAGCTGTCATCGTCGTAGCAGTAGTTCTTGCCGTCTTTCGTGTGACGGAATTTGAGGCTGACCTTGGCGGCATTCTTCTTCTCGATAAACGAGGTCACGAGCTCTATGTTGTCCATGATCTCCACCGGGTTCTTGAAAACGTAGGTGTTGATGCGTTGGAAAATATATGTGTCGATGGCGCCGTCGGGCTGCGCAAAGCTGACCCTGTATGTGGCGTTAATGTTTCCCCTCTTGATCACGGAGAAAGCGTAAATTTCGCCCGGGATAAGGAATTTTCTGCCTATCGAGGCGAGTTTGTCATTCATTTCA
>Ga0310696_10004391_pt1 | contig 17297 bp, 16 predicted proteins | sample AusTroGonzalo_MG_4_FD_203885 | JGI IMG/M metagenome (GOLD analysis project Ga0310696, IMG submission 203885) | Bovine rumen microbial communities from tropical cattle in Woodstock, Queensland, Australia - Gonzalo_02 (v2) (version 2) | ecosystem: Host-associated > Mammals > Digestive system >...
TGAAGACACGTTTATCTGACGAATTGTCTATTTCACTATTTGACGATTGAAGTGCACGTTGCTTCTCATAAATGCCGCGGACGGTTTCGAGGGGGAAGGCATTACGAAGTGAACGCCAGGTGCCACCGGTTACCTTATGCTGGTAGTCGCTCTCGCGTGGGTTGAAGAAGTCGGGATCGGTTGAGTCCATCCACCAGGCATCGGTGCCGTAGTCGTATAGTTTCTTCAGGTACTTCCAATAGATGTCGCGTGCCACAGGGCTGAAGGCATCGTAAACCTTTACGCCCGAAGGATAGTCCATGCGTGGTGGCCAGATGTGTGAAAGTCCGCTCTGTGGCCAAGTCTCGATGGGTAGCAGGAGCCCTTTCTCGTTAAGCTCGCGGAACTGCTGGGTCTGTGGGCCAAAGCTTGCCCAGATGCTAATCATGAAGTGGGCATGCTTCTGGTGAACATTCTTAATCATCTGCGGACCATTGACAAAGTCTTCAGAAAGGAAGTCCATGGCATTCCACAGATAGTTTGAACCCCAATACTGCCAGTCCTGAATGATGCCATCGAGTGGTACTTGCAACTCACGATGCTTGTCGACGATACTCTCGGTCTCGGCGGCTGTCTTATAGCGCTCCTTTGACTGCCAGAAGCCATAGGTCCACAGTGGGAACATAGGCACATCGCCGCTAAGATAGCGCATCTGGGCGATAACACCATCGGCACTACCGCCATACATGAAGTAGTAGTCGATATAAGAGCCAGCCTCGGATGTGAGCGACATGCCACGCTCATCGTCGTCGAACTGGGTGGGGGAGTAGTTGTCCAAGTAAATTCCCCAGCCTTTGATGCTCTGGATGACGTTCTGGAAGTCTTCGAGGTTAGACTGCTCCATGCGCTTGTGCTCGCCGCGGCGATTCATCTTGCCGTTCTGGATGGTGCCCAGTCCGTAGATTGCCTCGCCCTTATCGAGGGTAAAAGTCTGGTTAAGTGGCGAGAAGCTATGCGTTTTCTCGCGTAATAGCACCTTGCCTTTGGCATCGGTAAAGGTGATGCAGCCAGTCTTCGCATCGAGTTTTACGCTAAGTTGGCTACTTGATGTGGTGTTGCCTTTACGGGTTAGCTTAACATCTTCGGGTTTTGCTATTATCACCTTGCTTTCGGGGGTAACGGCCTCGCCTTGGTACTTTACTACATGGACGACAGAAGGTGTAAAGAACTCTATCTTTACACCTTGTGCCCAAATAGCTATTGGTGCCAGTAAGGCAAGAATGGCTATTGAAATTCTGTTCATAGTTATTTTATTTTGTTGTATGCGAACTCGTCAACATCTACATATCCTCCAACTTTCTTGGTAGAGTAGTTAAAGATTCCGAACTTCTGGCCCATAAAGAATCGGCGCCAGTCGAAGCTCATGCGGTAGTCGTTGCCAATCTTCTTCCAGTCCTGTCCGTCAAGGCTGTAATAGAATGTGGCCATATCGGTACGGGGGATGAAGTTAGCGTCAATCTTAAGCCATATCTTGTTTTGCTTGAGCTCTATGCTCTCAACCACCTTCTCTTCTACCTTTTCTACTTTCTTGTCGCGGTCGCTGAGTGATACCTTCTGCTCGCTCATCTCGAGGGTAAGCTTCTTGCCCTTCTTCTTGATGGTGAGCACACCAGAGTCGCTGTTGAATGCTGCCAATCCAGCGCAGTCGCCATCCTTCATCTTGCTCAGGTCCATCATGATGGCACCTGTGCACTTTGGTCCCTCCATACGCTGGGTAAGGGTGTTGGGGGCTAAGTAGAGGTTAGGCACTACGCGACTTGTCTTGAGTCGCAGATAGCCTGGGCGCTCGGTAAGGCTCCAAGCCTTGTCAACGGGGTTGTGGTTCCACTGCCAGTGCAGACCGAGCTTCGAACTGCCGAAGTCGTCGGCCTTAACGATAGATGCTTCGGGCTGGCCGCTCTTCAATGGGCGAACGCGGGCAGGAACCTTTCCTTCCTCATCGCCAAGCATTGGCCATCCGTCAATCCAGCGGCAGGGCATTACTGTAAGCACACGGCCTACACCAGCGCGATCCTGGAAGATGATGCCGTACCAGTCGCCATCCTCAGTATCAACGATGGTTCCCTGAGCCTCGTAAGAGAAACCGCCGAAGTCGCTCTCCAAGATGGTTGTCTTCTCATAAGGTCCCTGAATATTGTCGGCACGATAGCATACCTCGCGGCGATGGCGGCCGGGAGCGTAAACGTGCGATATCATCATAAGATAGTACTTGCCGTTGTGCTTAATCATGCGCGAACCCTCAAGCAGACCGGTCTCGTCGGCCTCACGCTGGAAGATGTGGCGATGTGTGCCCTCGATAACGTCGCTCAGGTCCTGCTTCAGCTCCATCATCTCACCTGTACCATATATTACGTACACGCGATCGTCATCGTCAAAGAACAGCGAGCAATCGTGGAAGTGGCGCATACGCGACAGAATTTTCCAAGGTCCCTCGGCCTTGTCGGCTGTGAAAATATAGGTGTCGCCCATAGCTCCCTGCTCGTTTGGAGCCAGCAGAGCATAGAACTTTCCCTTATGGTATTTAAGCGATGTGGCCCACTGGCCGCGTCCGTAAACAGTTCCCTCGGTAGCCGAGAGGTCGTACTTTGGCGAGTCGGTAAGCTTGTCGAATATGTAACCCACGGTCTCCCAGTTCTTAAGGTCTTTCGACTTCATAATGGGTGCTCCGGGCATCAGGTGCATGGTTGTTGATACCAGATAGAAGGTATCGCCCACACGGATAATGTCAGGATCGGGTACGTCGGCCCACAGCATGGGGTTCTCGATCATGTTGTCACTTGGTTTCTGTGCCTTCAGTCCTGCCGAGGCACAAAGCATCATTGCGATGCTCAGGTATGCAATAAGTTTCATATAGTTGAATTAGTTCTCAATATCGCCTTTGTAGTGGAACTCGGTGATGTTGGGTGTTTCACCCATATCAAGTTCCTCCTGCTGTATTGGTGCCTGGTTAAGTTTCTGCTCGTAGCCCTTGTGTACAGGACCTACTTCAAGTAGAATATCCTCGTAGAGCACCGTTGGGATGATGAGACCAAAGATACCAACACCAACGCGTGTGCCCTCTGGGTGCATGTTGTTGTGAATGTAGGATGTTGAATAGAACGTATGGCGATACGATACCAAGCGGTTATACTTGTTGTATGTATCCAACACGTCCTTTGGAATTACTGTTGTATCAGCAGTGGTGAAGATAAAGGTAAGGTTGTGAACATAGTCATCAACTGCGTCGCCCTTTATGCCATCGTTAACCTCAAGACACTGCATCATGTTGTCCAGCATCTCTTCGTCCATGTCGCTCTCCTTGGGAGCTGTGAAATAAGCCACTAACAATCCCACAAGTATTATTACGCCTGCGATGATGATACGTCCCAGACAACTGCGGGTAAACTCTTGAGTGAACGACTCGTTGGTCTTGAAATTGGTGTTTTCTGCTTGATACATATTTGATGTAGTTTTAGATTTGATTATTGTGTATTAAGTTCATAAACTCCTGGCGTGTCTTGGCCTGATTGAAGGCTCCGCTGAAGTCGCTTGTAGTTGTAATGCTGTTCTGCTTCTCAACACCACGCATCTGCATGCACATGTGCTTGGCCTCTATTACTACCATCACTCCGAGTGGGTGCAGAGTCTCCTCAATACAGTCCTTAATCTGCTGAGTCATACGCTCCTGAACCTGCAGACGGTGAGAATATATATCTACTACACGAGCTATCTTTGATAGTCCTGTGATATATCCGTTAGGTATGTATGCCACGTGTGCCTTACCATAAAAAGGCAGCATGTGGTGTTCGCACAACGAGAAGAAGTCGATATCCTTAACTATCACCATCTGGTTGTAGTCTTCCTTGAATAGTGCATCTGTAAGAATCTTGTGGGCATCCATCTGGTAGCCCTTTGTAAGAGTCTGCATTGCCTTGGCCACACGCATAGGGGTCTTCTGCAGTCCCTCACGCTCAGGGTCTTCACCCAACAGCTTGAGCACCTCCTTGTAGTGATCCGCCAGTTCTTCTATTCCTTCGCGATATCGCTCGTTGTCGTATTCCTTTATTTCTATGTTCATTGATATTGTACGGTGATTTTTCCTTTTACGATGATGGCGCTCTGGTATCCGTTGTTCTTTACGCGTTCCAGCACTTCGTGTGCCTCCTCGTATGTACGGTAGTTACCCATGCGGCATATCCATCGTGGTGAGTAGAAGTGTACGTAAACAGGAACTCCGGGGAACAGGCTTTTTATCTCGCTGCCTATACGTTCAGCTTTCATTCGGTCGTTGCGGGTGTTACCTCCTGCAAACACCTGTACACGGTATCCTGCCACCTTTACACCCTTCATAATCTTCTTCTGTATTTCTTCGGGGTTGTCAACGGTGGTTGTGTCGTGATGTTCTACTACAACGGCCTTTGGTTCTAATTCTTTCTTTTCAGCAGGCTTTTCTGTGGTCTTCTGCTGTGTTTCAGTTGGTTTCTGATGGGTTGTGGTTGTCTTTGTTCGTGTGGGGGCTGTTACTACTGGGCCGTTAACCAGCTCGTCGATAGCCTTGTCCTGTGTAACGGTAATCTTTCCTTCGCCGTTCTTGCTCTGTTGGAGTCTCTGAGTAAACGACGACTGAGCATCAGCTGCTGTGAAGCAGCCGATGCAAAGCGTCATTATGATGATAAATCGTTTCACGTTCTTATTTGAATGCGTCGATAATACCCTTGAAGTCAGCTGCCTTCAGTGAAGCACCACCAATCAGACCACCATCGATGTCGGGCTTAGCAAACAGCTCAGGAGCGTTGCTGGCCTTGCAGCTACCACCATAGAGGATAGTAGTGTCGTCGGCTACTGCCTGACCGTACTTCTCAGCGATGATTGAACGGATGTAAGCGTGGATCTCCTCAGCCTGCTCAGCTGTAGCGGTCTTACCAGTACCGATAGCCCAGATTGGCTCGTAAGCGATAACGATCTTGCGGAAGTCCTCCTCTGACAGGTTGAATACTGAACCCTCGAGCTCGGCCTTTACAACCTCGTTCTGCTTGCCAGCCTCGCGCTCCTCAAGGCTCTCACCGATACAGAAGATAACCTTCAGATCGTTCTTCTGAGCCAGAAGCACCTTCTCCTTCAGAATCTCTGGAGTCTCCTTGTAGTACTCACGACGCTCTGAGTGACCCAGAATAACGTACTGAGCACCAGTGCTCTTTACCATCTCGGCAGATACCTCACCAGTGAAAGCACCCTTCTCCTTGTCGGCGCAGTTCTCAGCACCCAGACCGATGATGTTCTGGTCGAGGAACTGTGCGATAGATGCGAGGTGGATGAATGGTGTGCAGATAACTACACCACAGTTTGGCTTCTCAGCCTTCAAAGTCTCGTTCAGCTCCTTTGCCAGAGCAATACCGTCCTGGAGATTCATGTTCATCTTCCAGTTTCCTGCAACAATTTTCTTTCTCATAATTCTAAATAATTTATTATATGTGTAAAAACTTTAATTCTTCTTCACCCACTTTGTCCAGGCCCATAGTCTGTCGGCAATAGTGAGTATCAGCAGTGGCAGTACAAACCACGTAAGCACCCAGAGTATCTTTGTGGTTACTGTCTCTGTGGGCAGTTGTCCCAGCTTGCTGTCTTCAAGCTTCGCACTAAGCTCCTCCTCTTCAGGCAGGTTGTTGTGACTCCACTTGCGTATAACCTTTCCGTCCTTCATCAGTACCAAGCCTGGATTAGAACGTACTATCGTCTTCAGCGTTATGTCGTCGGTCTGGCAGAAAGGGTATTCTGCACCAGTAAGATCGCGCCATTTCTCTATGGCTTTCTCGCCGCTCGCTGTGAGGCAGTAGAAGGGGTATCCATTGTCCAGACTGTATTCGTACATCTGGTTTATCTCGTCCAGTCGAGAGTCATCGGCCTGCTCCAAGTGCGGGGCTATTAATAAGAATGTGTAGCCCTCGTCTGTAAGAATCTGTTCAGTAATATCCTCTCCATCCTCAACCTGTTCTATAAACAGCTCCTGGTATGGCGAGTCCTCACCTTCCATCATCTTTGTCCAACCCTCGCGGATGTCGGCCCCTATGTGGTATGGGCGGAAGTCGAACTGGGGTAGGGTGTACAGACTCTTTGCCGATATGAAAAGCAGAATGAACACCAGCGAATAGTTCATCACAATCCATTGGTTTGTCCTGCTTATCAGGCGTGGCATATCCAGTGCCCACTTCCACACCACGATAGCTGCACATAGCAGTATCACGTTTTTGCCGAAGGTCTGCCAGTTGGTAAGCACCAGTGCATCGCCAAAACATCCGCAGTCGCTAATGGGATCGGATATGGCCAGCCATAGGGTAAGCGGTGTCATCACTGCCATTATAAGCAGTGCCAGTTTAGATACGATGCGTCGCCTAATGGCAAAAAGCAGACAGACTCCCAGAAAGAACTCTGTTGCTGCTAATAGAACCGATGTTGCCAGAGTGGTGAAGTCGGGCACCATCTTAGCTATGCCCCATGCTGCAAGGTAGTCGTGTATCTTGTACTGTGTGCCAAGTGGGTCGACGGCCTTGACAAATCCAGAAAAGATAAATGTCAGTGCCAACACCAGGCGACAGATATTTACAGCAACTTTCCTCACTCTTCAGTAAGTTTAATCACTCCAAAGACCGCGTAGTTGATAATATCCATATAGTTGGCATCGATACCCTCTGAGACGAGTGTCTCGCCCTGAAGGTTCTCGATTTCCTTTATACGTTCTATTTTTGTCAGAATCAGGTCGGTATAGCTGCTGACCCTCATTCCGCGCCACGCCTCATCATAGTCGTGGTTTTTACGCTTCATCAGCTCCAGAGCCTCTTTTGCATGCTCGTCGTAAAGAACCATTGCCTCTTCGTTGGTGATGTCAACGGTATCGGCAAAACCCTTACTTAGCTGTATCAGTCCTACTATTCCGTAGTTTATCAGCGCAACGAATTCAGGACGAATGCCTTCGCCTACCAGCGATTCCTTCTTTATCTCCAGGCTGCGGATGCGCTTGGCTTTGATGAACAACTGGTCGGTAAGTGCTGATGGTCGCAAGATGCGCCAAGAGGCTTTATAATCATGAAGCTTCTTCTCAAACAGTGCTCTGCACTCTGCCAAAGCCTGCTCAAACTGAGCGTTTGTCTTTTCAAATTGAGTCATATCGGCTGCAAAATTACAAAAAAATAGCGAAACTCACTATTCATTTTTCATTTTTTTGTGGATATAACGTATTTTAAGCCCTAAGGCTTCGTACTGTGTACGTATTGAGTCGCGTTTCACACGGAGTTTGGTAAGTGCTGTCAACTCCTCTTCGGTTGCCTTCAGGGCTTTCTTGTGCTCCTCAACCTGCTGTGTCATAGCCTCCAGTTCCTTATTGGCTATCAGCAGCAGACTATCGGTTTTCCATAACTCGGCTTCAGCTTTTTTCAATTCTGTTTGCTGATGCTCAACAAGAGCGGCCTTGCGGCGATTAATCTCCTTTCGGGTCTTAGTCTCGCCGCAAGCCGTTATCAGTAGGGCCACCATAATGGCCAGTGTTATTTTCTTCATTATTTATTCACCAAGTTTCTTTCCGCTCATCAGCAGTTCAACCAATGGACGGTCCTTATATGTATGACGCTGCTGATCCCAGAATCCGAAGTCGGCATCATAGCACCAAGTGGTCCATGCAATATTGAACTCGTCGAATACTGTAAGCATGTCGCGATACCAGTTGTAAGCCAACTCGCGGTCTACTGGCTCGTAAACGCCCCACTCGCCGCAGAAAAGCTGCAGGTCGTACTTCTTTGCAGCCTCGATGGCATCCTTGAACTGCTCACGAATCTTGTTGATATCCCAAACCTCTTCGGTATACTGCTTCAGCTCTGGCTTGATAGCATCAGGAGCAGCATCGTAGTCCTCCTTAGATACCAGCACGCCAGGATAGTGAACCTTACCCTTGTAAGCGGCACATAGTGGCGACCACCATGCTCCGTAGTGAGTAAGAATCATTGGGTTGTAGTAATGGAAGCTCAGAATGATGTTCTTGTCGCCCTCGGGCACCTTCAGATACTTGATAGTCTGATGTCCCTGCCACAGGTTACTACCGATTACCAGTGTACGCTGAGGCTCCAGCTCTCTAAGTGCCTTGTGTACCTTTGCTATAAGCTGGTTCCACTGCTCGTGCTCCTCAGCTATAGGCTCGTTCATGAACTCGTATGCTACCCAGTCGTTGCTGCGGTCCTTTAGGAAGTCCGACAGCTGGCGCCACAGGTTCAGCAGGTCTTCCTGAGCCTTATCTGATGTGAACAGCGTGTTGGCGGCCTTATCGCCCTCGTTCACAGCGTTAAAGTAGTGACTACGGATGATGTGCAGGTCGACAATGGCGCGCAGGTTGTGCTTGCGGCTCCAGTCAAGAGCGTTCTTCAGCAGGTCCCATGCCTCAGGCAGCTTTGTGCCCTTCTCATCCCAGAACTGCTCCTCGTCGATGGGGATACGTACAAAGTCGAATCCTAACTGCTCCAGGCGTGCAAAGTCGTCTTCCTGAATGTGCAGACGTCTGATTTCGCCGCGCTGGTCGTTCTGACTCAGCCAGTGGCTGATGTTTGTACCGCGCTTAATGCGGAAGTCGTTCACTCCGCTTTCAGCCTTTTCCTGGTTCTGGGCCTTGTTGCCACACGATGTTGTTCCAAACACCAATGCCGCCATCATCACGGCCATTGCTAAAATGTTTTTTCTCATACCTTTTTTTAATTATTTATAAATTGTTATTATAATGAAGAGTCCTGAACTCCTTGTCTCCCTGTCTCCTTGTCTTCCTCGTCTTCAACTTCGTCCAGACGATTGCTCCACAGATACTTCTTCGTCTCCCTCGCAGCCACGCCGCTCAACAGTAGCAGCGCTATCAGGTTTGGTATCGCCATCAGCGCATTCATGCAGTCGGCTATGTTCCATATGATGTCAAGGTTGATAATCGATCCGAAGAACAGCAGCACGATATACATGATTCTGTAGAACTTGTTAGCGCGTCGGCCCTCCAGGTAGTTCACGGCACTTTCGCCATAGTAGCTCCAGCCAATGATGGTGCTGAAGGCAAAAGTCAGTATGCCGAACGTCAGTAGAGGTGCCCCTACGTATGGTATCTTCGAGAAGGCCACCTTGGTCAGTGCGGCACCGTCGGCGAAGGTGATGTCGGGGTAGGCCAGTATGCTGCTTACCAGCACCAGTCCTGTCAGCGCACAGATAATCACGGTGTCCCAGAATGTGCCAGTGCTCGATACCAATGCCTGGCGCACGGGGTTGCGCGTCTGTGCTGCTGCAGCCACGATTGGGGCGCTACCCATACCGCTCTCGTTGCTAAACAGTCCGCGGGCGATACCATATCTGGCAGCCATCATCACCGTGGCACCCACAAATCCGCCTCCAGCGGCCGATGGGTTGAATGCCGAGTCTACTATCAGTTGTATGGCAGGCCACACGTAGCTGCTGTTGATGCAGAGTATCACGATGCAGCCTAATACGTAGAGTGCGGCCATAAATGGCACCAGCACGGTGCACACCTTGGCTATCGCCTTGACGCCGCCTAATATCACCAGTGCTGTTAGCACGCATATCATCACGCCTATTATCCAGGTTGGTATGCCAAAGGTCTCTTTGGCCAGCAGCGCTATCGAGTTGGCCTGCACGGTGCATCCTATGCCGAACGATGCCAAGGCGGTAAACACGGCAAACAGTATGCCTAACCATCGCATGTTCAGTCCGCGCTCCAGCGCGTACATGGGGCCTCCGTACCACTTGCCGTCGTCCGCTTTTACGCGATATTTCACCGCCAGCAGTCCCTCGGCATATTTGGTCGACATACCGAACAGTCCCGTCAGCCAGCACCACAATACGGCACCTGGTCCACCCAGAGCCACAGCCGTTGCCACGCCTACTATGTTTCCTGTACCTATGGTGGCTGCCAGTGCGGTGGCCAGTGCTCCAAACTGACTCACGTCGCCATCGGCTTTAGCGTCTTTTTTGATTGATAGTCGTATGCCAGTAATCAGTTTTCGCTGTGGTATACGCAGTCTGAACGTCAGAAATACGTGTGTACCCAGCAGCAAAACAATCATTGGCCATCCCCACAAAAATGAGCTCAGAAGTGAGAAAAAGTCGTTTATTGGTTCCATTTTTAGCTTTAATTTACCTCTTTGCGGTGCAAAAATACAAAAAAAGTTTCAAAATAATGACGTTTTTTAAAAAAATGTCTTATCTTTGCCCCGGTAAATCATAAACGTAACCAATAAAACAAAATGAAGAAGACTATCTTAACTATATCTGCCATGTTATTGGCATGTCTGGCTTTCTACGGTTGGAAGCCACTATTAGCTCAACCCTCAAGTCCGCAGATGCAGACATATTATCAGGAGTCGGAAAGTCTTGGTGCTATGCCTGCCGATAGTGCAAGCCGCTTTATTGTTGACTTCATGGGTTATACCCTGCTTAATCCCCGCGCAAAGCTCGATCCGCTATATCCGGAAATCGAATCAAACATCCACAATTACTCTGTGTCGCACTGATTTTTAGGCTCGAACGAAACGAATAAAACACGAAAAAAGTATTAATTCGTGTAAATTCGTGCGTTTGGTGCCTATTTTTTTGTATCTTTGCAGCCATAAATGAGAAAAATAGAGGATGAAACTATATAGCGACGAGGAGTTAGCAGAGATACTAAATCAGGAAATATTCCACCAAATAAGCGAGGCCGCAGATAGTCTGGGGCTGGAGTGCTATGTTGTGGGGGGATACGTTCGGGATATATTTCTGGAACGCCCCTCGAACGACATAGATGTAGTAGTTGTTGGTAGTGGTATTAAGGTGGCCGAAGAGCTGAAACGCATGGTGGGTAAGAGAGCACATCTGTCGGTGTTTAAGAACTTCGGTACTGCTCAAGTGAAATTCCGTCAGAAAGGAGTTGAATATGAAGTGGAGTTTGTGGGAGCTCGTAAAGAGAGCTACAGTCACGACTCACGCAAGCCTATCGTAGAGGATGGTACGCTGGAGGACGATCAGAATCGTCGCGACTTTACCATCAATGCAATGGCTATCTGTTTGAATAAAGCACGATTCGGCGAACTGGTAGATCCGTTTAACGGACTGGCTGATCTGGAGGATGGTATAATAGCCACACCATTGGAACCTGGCATAACCTTTAGCGACGACCCGCTACGCATGATGCGTTGTATACGCTTTGCCACACAGCTGAACTTCCATATAGAAGAAGAGACGTTTGAGGCGCTACAGCGTATGACCGATCGCATAAAAATAGTAAGCGGCGAGCGCATAAAGGACGAGCTGAACAAGATAATAATGGCTCTGCACCCAAGCATAGGTTTTGAGTACTTACAGCGTAGCGGACTGCTGCAGATAATACTGCCGGAACTGTCTGCACTCGACATTGTGGAGGAGAAGAACGGTCGTAAGCATAAGAACAACTTCTATCACACGTTGGAGGTGCTGGAGAACGTGTGTCTGCATTCAGACAACCTATGGTTGCGATGGGCCGCCATTTTGCACGATGTGGGTAAGACAAAGTCGAAACGATGGGACAGCAACATAGGCTGGACATTCCATAACCACAATCTGATAGGAGCCAAGATGGTGTCACAGATATTCCGTAGACTGATGTTGCCTATGGATATGAAGATGAAGTATGTGCAGAAGCTGGTGGAGATGCACATGCGCCCCATAGTAATAGCTGACGACATTGTTACTGACTCGGCCGTGCGCCGACTGCTGAACGATGCAGGCGAAGACATTGAGGACCTGATGACTCTGTGCGAGGCAGACATAACATCGAAGAACGAAGTGCGTAAGAAAATGTTCCTTGAGAACTTCCGAATGGTACGTGAAAAACTGTCGGACCTGAAGGAGAAGGACTATAAGCGACTATTGCAGCCCGTGATTGACGGAAACGAGATTATGGAGATGTTCAATCTCAAACCCAGTCGTGAGGTAGGTACACTGAAACAGTATCTTAAGGATGCTGTGTTAGATAATAAGGTAGAGAATGAGCGTGAACCGCTTATGGCTCTGCTTATGGCAAAAGCAAAGGAAATGAAATTGATATAATAATGAAAAGACTACTAACTATTATCGGAATTATGATGGCCCTGAATGTTTGGGCTAATCCAGTGGATGATCTTTTGGAGCGTATTGATAAAGGCGCTTCGAAGAAGTTTAAGACTGAGTTGGTGAAGAGCAACAAAGACTTTTTTGAGCTCGACCAGCAGGGACAGAAGGTGGTGATTCGTGGTAACACATGGGTTAACATCGCATCGGGACTAAACTGGTATCTGAAATACTACGCAGGCGTACACTTGAGCTGGAACCAGATGCAGGCAAAACTGCCTGCAGTGATGCCAAAGGTGCAGAAGAAAGAACGTCATGAGACCGACTTGACACTGCGTTACGATTTTAACTACTGCACATTCAGCTACTCGATGGCGTTCTGGGATTGGAATCGCTGGGAGAAGGAGATTGACTGGATGGCTCTGCACGGAATAAACCTTCCATTAGCCATTGTAGGCGAAGAGTGTGTGTGGCGTAATATGCTGCTTAAGCTCGGATACAGCGAGAAAGAGGTTGGCGAGTTTATTGCCGGACCTGCATTCCTGGCTTGGTGGGAGATGAACAACCTGGAAGGGTGGGGCGGACCGCTGCCTGCATCGTGGTATACAAGACAGGAAAAACTGCAGAAGCAGATTCTGGCACGTATGAAGCAGCTTGGCATGCATCCCGTACTGCCTGGATACTGTGGAATGGTGCCTCATGATGCAAAACAGCGATTGGGACTGAACGTGGCCGATGCAGGATTGTGGAACGGATTCCAGCGCCCAGCAAACCTGTTGCCAACGGATACCCGTTTTGCAGAGATTGCTACCTTATATTATAATGAGTTGACAAAACTCTTTGGCAAGGCAGACTACTACTCTATGGACCCATTCCATGAGAGTAACGATGACCCTTCGATAGACTATGCCAAGGCTGGCGAGGCTATGATGCAAGCAATGAAGAAGGTTAACCCCAAGGCTGTGTGGGTGATACAGGGATGGACTGAGAATCCTCGACCACAGATGGTAGACGGTATGAAGACTGGCGACCTGTTAGTACTCGACCTCTTCTCAGAGTGTCGTCCTATGTTCGGCATACCAAGCATCTGGAAGCGCGAAGAGGGATACAAGCAGCACCAGTGGCTGTTCTGTATGCTTGAGAACTTCGGTGCAAACGTTGGTCTGCATGGTCGCATGGATCAGCTGCTTAGCAATTTTTACTCTACAAAGAAGAATTGCAAGGGTATAGGATTTACCATGGAGGGTTCTGAGAATAACCCTGTGATGTTTGAACTTATGAGTGAGTTGCCTTGGAGAAACGAGAAGTTTACTAAGGAGGCTTGGATAAAGGAATACGTAAAGGCACGCTATGGCGTGGAGGATGCTGCCATCGAGAAAGCATGGCAGATACTTGTCGCCTCTATTTATAATTGTCCTGCAGGAAACAATCAGCAGGGCCCTCACGAGAGTATCTTCTGCGGTCGCCCAACACTTAACAACTTCCAGGCATCAAGCTGGTCGAAGATGAAGAACTACTACGACCCGGCTTGCACCAAGGAGGCTGCACGACTGATGAACAGCGTGGCTGAGAAGTATCGCGGCAACAACAACTTTGAATACGATCTTGTGGATATAACTCGTCAGGCGTTGGCCGATCAGGCTCGTCAGCAGTATCAGCATACTATAGCTGATTACAAGGGTTTTGCCCGAAAGGAGTTTGATAAGGATGCCAAGCGTTTCCTTGATATGTTGCTGATGCAGGACAAATTGCTGGGCACACGTACAGAATTCCGTGTTGGAAACTGGACTCAGGATGCTGTGAACGCAGGTAATAATGCCGCCGAGAAAAAACTGTATGAGTGGAATGCTCGTGTGCAGATAACTACTTGGGGCAATCGCTACTGTGCTGATACTGGTGGTCTGCGTGATTACGCTCACAAGGAATGGCAGGGACTACTTAAGGACTTCTACTATGTACGCTGGAAGGCATATTTTGATGCTCTTGCTTCACAGATGAAGGCACAGACCGGTCCACAGCTAGAATTGTTGGGTGGTGGTCCTAATGCCACAAAGACGGCTGCCGAGCTGTTTGCTATGGCACTGCCACAGGAGGTGAAACTTGATTATTACGCTATGGAAGAGCCTTGGACGCTCGACCAGACACCATACACTGCCGCACCAGAAGGTAGTTCTGTTGACGTGGCAAGAGAGGTTATGAAACTTATTGGTGATTAATCCGTATAATCCGTAGGCAACATGAAGAGTCAACGTCTATTAAGTCTCGATATATTACGCGGTATTACAGTAGCAGGAATGATACTGGTGAACAACGGTTGGGGTGAATCGTTTGAGATGCTTGGTCACTCTAAGTGGAACGGTATGACACCATGCGACTTGGTGTTCCCCTTCTTCCTGTTCATAATGGGAATCTCATGCTATCTGTCGCTTGTAAAATCGGAATTCAAACCCACTCCGCAGGTTATCCGACGCATAATTAAACGCACAGTATTGCTGTTTGCCATCGGACTGTTTATCAACTGGTTCGATCATGCCATTGAGGGCGATTTTCTGTGTTTCGGACATCTGCGTATATGGGCAGTGATGCAACGAATAGCTCTGTGTTACGGCATAGTGTCGCTGTTTGCCCTATTCTGTAATCATAAGTACACCCTTCACACCATCATCGGACTGTTGGTGGTTTACACCGCAATAATAGTGTTGGGCAATGGATATGAATATGATGCTGACGTGAACATATTGGCGCAGGCCGATCTGAAGTTATTTGGCTATGACCATATATACCACAAGAGTCCTGTAGACCCAGAGGGACTGATGGGCACAATATCATCGGTGGCTCATGTGCTGCTGGGATTCTACTGCGGTATGATGATACGTAAGCGTGAGACGATAGAGCAGAAGGTGATAGCACTGTTTGTTGTTGGTGCGATTTGCGTGATAGGAGGATATCTGCTAAGCTATGGACTGCCTCTTAACAAACGCATCTGGAGCCCAAGCTATGTGCTGATGACATGCGGACTGGCATCGCTGCTGCAGGCATTGTTGATGTACGTTATCGACATACAGAAAAATAGTGGTTGGACCACCTTCTTCCATGTGTTCGGAGTTAACGCCTTGGCACTATATGTGTCAAGTGAGTTGTTGGCTATTTTGTTGAAAAATATCGGAGTGTCTGAGGTGATATATAATGGCATACATGCTGTTGTTCCCGCACTCAAGTGGGCATCGCTGGCATACGCAATTTACTTTGTATTGCTTAACTTTGCGATAGGCTATGTGTTGTACAGAAAGAAAATCTATATCAAACTATAGATATATTTGTATTATTAATTAATTTCTTAAAAAACTGTTATGAAAAAGTTTTTGATGATTGTAAGCGTTATGATGTTCAGTATGACATCTTTCGCTCAGGTGGGCAAGACAACTTTTGGTGCACACTTCAACTACATGCTTGATTCGCCTAACAATGCCGGTCTTGGTGCTAATGTAGGCTATGAGTTCATGAATAATGTTCGTGGTGTTGGCCAGTTTGATTATTACTTTAAGAAGGATGGTGTTAGTGCATGGAACGTTAATGCAAATGTAGAGTATCTGTTCCGCATCCCTAACAGCACTGTTATCCTGTATCCTTTGGCAGGACTTAACGTTCTTGGATGGACCGGCGATACAAGCGATTCTAAGCTTGGCTTGAACATTGGTGCTGGTGTTGAGGTGCCCCTTAACAGCAATCTGGGTTTCAAGGTTGAGTACAACTACAAAACCCAGTATGATGGCAAGAGTACCCTGAACCTCGGACTGGTATTCCCTCTGTAAACAATAAACTTTGTTAAAAAAACATCGTTTAGGATATATCTTTAGATATATTTTTATTATCTTTGCACCTCGAAAACTACGCGCAACTCGTAAAGTTTTCGAGGTGCGCTTTTTTTACGGAAATAAATTAGATACAAATAGTTAGTATGATGAAAAGTAAGTTTTTGGTAATGGCTGCAGCGTCAATGATTTTGGCGTCGTGCGGCGGTGGTGGTGGTCGCCCTACCTTTGGCGACAACGAGTATCCTGTAACAGCAGTTGGTACTCAGAGTTCAACAACTCAAACCACTTATCCTGCTACTATCAAGGGTGTGCAGGATGTACAGATTAGCCCTAAAGTGGCTGGTTTTATTACACAGATTAATGTAAAAGAGGGTCAGACAGTAAGTGCCGGACAGGTGTTGTTTGTAATCGACAATGTAACCTATCAGGCTCAGGTGCGTCAGGCTCAGGCAAGTGTAAATACAGCTCAGGCAAGTGTAAACACTGCCAAACTGAGCTATGAGAACTCAAAGAAACTTCACGAGAATGGTGTGATTGGTGACTTTGAGCTGCAGAGTGCTACAAACTCTTACGAGCAGGCCAAGGCTGGTCTGGCACAGGCTGAGGCTTCACTGTCGTCAGCCAAGGAGATGCTTAGCTACTGCTATGTAAAGAGTCCTGCTGCTGGTGTTGTAGGTACTCTGCCATACAAGGTAGGTGCACTGGTAAGCACAGGTAATGTTCTGACAACCGTATCAAATAACTCATCAATGGAGGTTTACTTCTCTGTAACCGAGAAGGATGCACTCGAGATGAGCAAGGGTGCTGGTGGACAGAAGGCTGCTATCGAGAAGTTCCCTCCTGTTAAGCTGCGTCTGGCTGATGGCACTATGTACGATCTCGATGGTACAGTAACCAAGATGAGTGGTGTTATCGATGCTGCTACTGGTTCAGTACAGTTGATTGCTCTGTTCCAGAACCCACAGCGCGTGCTTAAGAGTGGTGGCTCGGGTGCTATCGTTATCCATCACAACTCTTCATCAGCTATCATCATCCCACAGGGTGCTGTATCAGAGGTACAGAACAAGAAGTTTGTTTACCTGCTGGGTGCTGACAACAAGGTAAAGTACAGCGAGATTCAGGTGGCTCCACAGAACGATGGTATGAACTACATCGTAACAGGTGGTCTGAAGGCTGGCGACAAGTACGTTACCAATGGTATCACCAAGCTGAGCGATGGTATGGAGATTGTGCCCATTACTCCAGAGCGTTATACACAGAAGATTGAAGAGCAGGCCAAGGCTATGACCGCTGGCGACATCGTTGGTGCGATGAAGAAATAATTGATAATTGAAAATTGACAATTATGACATTTACGAATTTTATTAAACG
>Ga0310696_10004392_pt1 | contig 17292 bp, 11 predicted proteins | sample AusTroGonzalo_MG_4_FD_203885 | JGI IMG/M metagenome (GOLD analysis project Ga0310696, IMG submission 203885) | Bovine rumen microbial communities from tropical cattle in Woodstock, Queensland, Australia - Gonzalo_02 (v2) (version 2) | ecosystem: Host-associated > Mammals > Digestive system >...
TCTTACGCCAGTAATTGTAGGTGGAATAACACGTACCTATCTGCTGTAGGTACAACTTCAGTGACTGGCCGCTCTTCTGGTGGTCCGACTGTAACTGCAGAAATTCTTCTTGAGTCATAAATGTAACAGTTGTTGTTGCGTGCACTATTGCGGCGGCAAAGGTACAGCGAAACTACAACTGCTACAACGGGTAGTTTATCGGATGCTTACCGACATCGATGGGACGCTCGTAAGTTTCAAGACCCACGAAATCCCATCTTCCACCATACAAGCCTTGAAGCAGGCCAAGGCCAACGGCTCGCGGGTCTATATCGCCACCGGGCGACCGCCCGTTATCATCACCAACCTTGGTGCCATTGAACACCTGATTGATGGTTATATCACCACCAATGGTGCCCTGTGTTTCGTGGGCGATGAGTTCGTTTGCTGTCAGCCAATCCCCCAAGAGGACGTGATGACATGTGTGGAGGATGCGAAAGAGAAGGGCTATAGTCTCATCGTTGTTGGGCGAAAGGACGTGGCCATACTTGATACGAAGGGCGATGTAGACCGCATCTTTCGCCAGATGCTCGCTGTCAATGGGTTCAATCAGGAATCGCCTTTGGACGTCGTGCTCCAGCAGGACATTCTTCAACTGACTCCTTTCTTTCCTGCCGACTATGAGCCAAAACTGTTGGCGCGTATGCCGCAATGTGTGTCTGGTCGCTGGCATCCAGAGTTCACCGACATCACTGTCAACGGCGCGGACAAAGGGAAGGGCATCTTGGCGATGGCGCGTCACGAAGGCTTCGACCCGGATCACACCATTGCTTTCGGAGACGGTGGCAACGATACCTCCATGATTCTCCAAGCGGGTATCGGCATCGCGATGGGTAACGCTATCGACGCCCTGAAGCAACAAGCCGACTATATCACTACCTCTGTGGACGATGATGGCATTCTCAATGCCCTGCGACATTTTGAGGTAATATAACTGAAATGAGGCTGTATTTTGATACAGCCTCATTTCAGTTATTCATTGCGTATAGTCAGTGTCTTTGTCAGTTTTCTGTTGGCATCCTTTACCTTTAGGGTGATGGTGCCAGCCTGTTTTGCGCTGCGGACGATGACGACGAGTTGCCCCTTGAAGAGTTTCATGGTGGGCTGGGTGAAGGGTTCCAGACTGGTAGCGTCGCCATTGCACACAGCTTCAAAGCTGCCAGCACCTGTAACCTCAAAGGTCAGTTGGTCATCGGCATCGGGGATGAGGGTTCCTTTGGCATCGGTGAGCGATACGGTGACGAAAGCTAGGTCATCGCCGTCTGCCTTCAAGAATGGGGCGTCATGCTGCGTCCACACGTCGAGTTGCAGATTGGCAGGTTTCCCTGCTGTCTTTACGGTCTTCTCACCCACTTGCTTTCCCTGTTCGTCATAAACGACCACCTTAAGCTCTCCCGGCTCGTACTTCACCTCGTTCCAGCGCAGACGGTAGCGGTCCAGACGGTAGTCCTCTTTATTTTTTTCATTTTTTGATTCTTTCATTTTTGTCTTTTTCCCTTGACTCTTCCCGTTCACGAAGAGCTCTGCCGAAGGATAGTCCGTGTAGCAATAGACGGGCGTCACCTGGCCACGACGTTCCTTGCCCCACGTCCAATGTGGAAGCAGGTGGATAGTGTGGTCCGTGGTGTTCCAGTGTGAGCGGTAGAGGAAGTAGCGGTCCTTGGGCAGACCCGCGAGGTCGCAGATGCCGAAGTAGCTGCTGCGCGACGGCCAGTATTCATCGTAGGGCGACGGCTCGCCGAGGTAGTCGAAGCCCGTCCACACGAACTCACCGATGACCCAAGGGTAGTCATCCTGCCAGACCCAGTCATCATCGGGCAGGTTCGACCACGGGCAATATTCCGTGTCGTAGCCTGAGCATTGTCCGTCGGCCTTCTCGATGGCTTTCGGGTCGTAACCCTTCGACCACGATGAGAACTTGGAGTTGTCGTCTGGCACGACGGGGAACTTATACACACCGCGCGAACTGACCGTAGAAGCCGTCTCGCTGCCCAGCAGGAAGCCTTGCGGCAACTGTTCGATGTTCTTCTGATATTTATGTACGCGGTAGTTGAAGCCCGGCACGTCCAAAGCCTTTGCCGTGCCGCCCGAGAGAGCGCCCTCGGCATTGTCCATGCCCTGCGTGACGGGGCGCGTGGGGTCGAGCGAGTGGATGAGTCCTTGCAGGCGTATGGCTATCTGTCGGCCCTCCTCGCTCCATTGTTCCGGAATCTCGTTTCCGATAGACCACATCACGATGGAGGGGTGATTGCGGTTGGCCTTGACGAGGTTGGTGATGTCCTTGTCAGCCCACTCGCGGAAGAAGCGGGCGTAACCGTTTTTGCACTTGGGATAAATCCACATGTCGAAGCTTTCCGCCATGACCATCATACCCAGTGAGTCGCAGATCTCCATCTGCCACTGCGACGGCATATTGTGCGAGGTGCGAATAGCGTCGCAACCCATCGCCTTCATTATCTTCACTTGCCGGATGAGCGCAGCCTTGTTGACGGCAGCACCCAAGGGGCCAAGGTCGTGGTGCAGGCAGACGCCCTTGATCTTACGCGTCTGTCCGTTGAGCTGGAAGCCGTGTTCGCGGCTGACGCGGACCGTGCGCAGACCCGTTTTGAACGTCTTGCTGTCGAGCAGTTCGTATGATTGTCCATCGTAAACTTCTTGGGGCGCATTACTGTTCACGCGGTTCACCGTGGCAGTGACCGTATATAAATAAGGTGTCTCAGGCGACCAGAGTTTGGCATTCTTGAAGAAGAAATTCGTGTGGAACGAACCATCATCGGCCAAGCGCAGGTCATCACCGTTGACTGTTTCGCCATCGGGTGTCGTCATGACTACCTTGGCCATTGTGGTCACATTGGGCTTTGTCACCGGTGGCACATTCATCACCTTTCCTTCCACTTCGACCCTCAGAATGCCTTTATCATTGATATTTGTAGCGCGCACCACAAGGCTCCAGTCGTCGATGTGGCATTTGTCGGTAAGGATGAGCTTCACGGGGCGGTAGATGCCTGCGCCAGGGTACCAGCGCGAGCTCTCTTCAAGGTTCTGCAGGTTGACTTCCAGCGTGTTGGCGCCAGGCTTCACGAAATCAGTGATATCCACGTGGAAGGTGTTGTAGCCGTAAGCCCAGAAGCCTGCTTCCTTGCCGTTGACGATGACGTGTGGTTCGGCCATCGCGCCGTCGAAGAGCAGTTCGGCATGTCCCTGGAAGTCGGCTGGGATAGTGAGTGTACGCTTGTAGAAACCCTTGCCAATCCACGGCAGTGCGCCTGAGCGGCCGCTCTTCTCCGTTGCTTCCTTCTCGCCGTTCTGCACGATGGCTACCTTTTGCAAATCCCATTTCTTATCGAAGGGGCCGCTGATGGCCCAGTCGTGCGGCACACTGACCTCCTGCCAGCTCTGTTGATCGCGTGAGAACTGCCAGCCGTCAGCCAGCACGGTTTCCGTGCGGCCCTGGGCAAACACCGCCGCCGAAACGCCGACGGCCAGAATCATAGAGAGTATTCGTTGCATAATAATATTATAAGTATGATAGATGATTATGCTTGTTCTGGTTGCAAATATACTGTATTTATTGCAATGGAGCATCAAAACGCCCAATCATATAAGAACCTTTAACAAAATAGAAGAAAACAATTCTTCTGCATCGTCACAAAAACGTTTTTCTTACATATTCCTTTGCCATTTAGGCATAATCCATTACCTTTGCCTCAGAAAACCATAATTGTCCGTCAACGGAGATTCCACAATAAAAAGAATAACGATATGACCCCATTTACACTCATGACGTTGCCTTACGAGGCAGAAGCTTTGGAACCCATCATCAGCCGCGAAACCCTCGGTTTCCACCACGGCAAGCATCTGGCGGCCTACGTGAACAACCTCAACGCTCTGCTCCCCGGCAGTGGCCTTGAGGATGCGTCCCTCGAAGAAATTGTTTGCCAGGCCACGGGCGGTATCCTGAATAATGCTGGCCAGATACTGAACCACAATCTCTACTTCGGGCAGTTCGGCAGAAAGCCTTCGAAGACTGAACCTACGGGAGCTTTAGCTGAAGCCATTGTTCGCGACTTCGGTTCCTTCGAGGCGTTCAAGGAGGCGTTCCACAAGGGCGGTGCAACGCTCTTTGGCTCTGGTTGGGTGTGGCTTTCCGCCGACAAAGATGGGAAACTCCACATCACGCAGGAGGCGAATGCCGCCAACCCCATACAGAAGGGGCTGAAGCCGTTGCTGACCTTCGATGTATGGGAGCACGCCTACTACCTCGACTACCAGAACCGCCGTCCCGACCACCTCGCAGCTCTCTGGCAGATTGTGGACTGGAATGTCGTTGAACGCCGTTACGAAGCATAATGGCACGCCACAACGACTTTGGCAAGTGGGGCGAGGACGTAGCGGCGAACTATCTCTTGGAACACGACTTCGAGATTCTCGCCCGCAACTGGCGCCATGAGCACAAAGAGATAGACATCATCGCTCAGAAGGATGGAAAACTCTATTTCGTAGAAGTCAAGACGCGCCACGGCGAAGAATGGAATGCAGAGGAAGCCGTCACGCCCAAGAAGCGCGCCCTCATGTGGAGTGCCATGATGGGCTGGAAGCTTCAGCATCCCTCTTCCATGCCAGTGTCCTTTCCCGTCATAGCCGTAGTGGTCGATGCCCCCGACACGCCTCCCCAAATCCGCTGGCACGACAACGCTTGGGAAATATAGTCTTTTTAGGGGCGGCTTTTCTCGCCAATGAGACACGTCAGAACCCTTAAGGGTTCAGGCTTTAACCCTTAAGGGTTCCGCGTCTAACCCTTAAGGGTTCTGACTACAACCCTTAAGGGTTCGGACAGGATGGCTTTTGGATGGGGGATGTGTAAGCTTAGAGTTTGACCGTCAGCTTCTCGCCCGTATAGCGGACGGTCTTAGTCTGTCCGTTGACGGTGCGGATGCGGAACTGGCGGGCGGTGAGCATTCCGGGGAAGGAGCCTTGACGGCGTCCGATGACGAGGGTATGGCCTTTGTCCTTCCACGTCATGGGGATTTCGCTGTACTGGCCGCGCTCGTAGTTGTAGTTGTCGCCTTCGTCCTCATAGAGGGTGAAGGTGGCGTCGGCACCGGGATATACGACGAGTTCGAGATCGTCCCAGGGTTTCTCGGCGGCGTACTGCACGTCGGGGCCGATGGGGAGGATGCTGCCTGCTCGGACGTAGAGGGGGCTATGGTTTAGGGGGATGGTGGCGGTGACGGTCTGTCCTCCTTGCAGGAGCTGGCCTGTCCAGTAGTCATACCATGCGGCGCCAGAGGGTAGGTAGGCTTCGTAGGTGCGGGGCTGCGCCCAGTCGATGGCGGGGTAGGAGGGGGCGCTGGCGGCCGTACCGCCAGCCACAGAACTGGCGGGGGAGTCGGTGGCGGGTTTGTTCCAGCCGGAGAGCTCGTCGGTGCGGACAATCTTCTCCTCGGTGTAGAGGGGATGGGTGACGGGCACGGCAAGCAGCGAGCGTCCGAAGAGGTATTCGGAGTTCATGTCCCAGACCTTCTGGTCGTTGGGGAAGTCCATGACGAGGGCGCGCATGAAGCTGTCGTCGTTCTTGGAAACCTGCCAGGAGGTGCTATATATATAAGGTAGGAGGCGATAGCGGAAGCGCACGGCATCGACCAGTGCCTCGTAGACAGGTTCGCCCGGTTGGCCGTAGTAGTAGAGTTCGCGGTAGACGTCAGTGCCGTGGCTGCGCATCATGGGGCAGAGGGCGCCGAACTGCATCCAGCGCACGTAGAGTTCCTGGAACTGCGGGTTGCGTGTGGCGGAGTTCTGTCCGAGGGTGTTGTAGGAACCGGCGAAGAAGCCGCCGATGTCGGTGTTCACTTGCGGGTTGCCGGTCAGCGTGTAGTTGAGGCAGATGGGAACCTGTTTGCGCAAGCTTTCCCAACTGGAACCGATGTCGCCGCTCCAGGTGTTGGCGCCCGTGCGCTGCTGTCCGGCGAAGTAGCTGCGGGTGAGGATGAAGGCGCGCTTGTTGGAATCAATGGCACGCTGGTGGTCGTAGACGCCCTCCACCGTGGCCAGCGGGAAGGCATTGCGCACGCTGCGGTAGCTGCCACGCTGTCCGTCGGCAGTCGTGATGACTTCGTCGAGGTCGCTGTCCTTGTAGCTGTGGTGGTCGGGGTCGGTCGAGTCCATCCACCAGGCATCGATGCCCATCTTGTGCAGGCGCGAGAGGTTCTGCCAGTAGATGTCGCGAGCTTCACTGGCAAATGGGTTGTAGACACGCACTCCGCTGGGATAGTCCATGCGTGGAGGCCAGAAGGGCAGTCCGCTCTGCGGCCACGTCTGGAAGTTCATCAGGTAGCCCTTGTCGGCCATCTGTTGGTAGCCTTTCGTGTTCGGGCCGAAGCTGGCCCAGATGCTGATGTGCATGTGGGCGTGGTATTGGTTGTGCACGCGGTCAATCATGCGCTGTGCCTGCTGGAAGTTCTCGTTCAGGAACTCCATGGCGTTCCAGTTGTAGTTGCTGCCCCAGTATTGCCAGTCCTGGATGATGCCGTCGAGGGGCACTCCGAGCTTGCGGTAGGTGTCCACGACTTCGAGCAATTCTTCCTGCGACTTGTAGCGTTCGCGGCTCTGGTGGAAACCGTATGTCCACAGAGGAAGCATCGGAGCCTTGCCCGTCAGGTGGCGCAGTTCGCGGATGACGCCGTCTGCCGAGCCACCGTTGATGAAGTAGTAGTCCACGGCGTCGCCCACCTGCGAGGTCAGCGTCAGTCCTTCACGCGAATCGAGTTCCGTGGGCGAGTAGTTGTCCCAGTAGATGCCGTAGCCCTTCTGGCTCTGGAAGACGTTGGCGAAGTCCTCGAGGTTAGACTGCTGCATCATGCGTTTCTCGCCGCGTTGGCTCATCTTGCCGTTTTGCAGGAGGCCTACGCCATAGAGTGGTTCGTCCTTGTCCAGTGTCCAAGACTGGCTGACGCGGTAGCTGCCCTGGTCGGGACCTTCGGCAATGGGAGTCAGGGTCATGTCACTTTCAGCCAAGAGCATACGGCCTTTCTTGTCGGCGAAGGTAACTTTCTGCGAACGCGTGTCCACCGTCACCACCAAGGCCGAAGATGTGTAGGTCACCACGTCGCCCTTGGTCTGCTTAGACACCTTCACGGCCTCGGGCTTGGCCGTCACGACGAAGTTGTACTTCCGCGAGGGCGTCTGGCCTTCGGCGGCTTTCTGTACGCGCACGGTCTGAGGCGTATAGAACGTAATCACTTGTGCTGCTACCGAGAGAGACAGCAGGGAGAAAAGGGAAAAAAGAATCTTGCGCATAGTTGAGTGTTTGATACATTGTGGGCGCAAAGATAAACATAAATCAACAAAAAACACTGCATTCTTGAAAATAGTATTCCTGCTGTGCTGTTTTTTATATACATTTGTATATCTTTGCGCCCGAATTATACGGTCTTAGGCCGTAAACGATAAACTTAGAACACTAAACTCTAAACTCAAAGATATGGCAAAAATGAATTTTGGCGGCGTTATCGAAGAAGTGATGACCCGCGAAGAGTTCCCTCTGGAGAAGGCACGTGAGGTGCTGAAAAACGAAACCATCGCCGTCCTCGGCTACGGCGTACAAGGCCCTGGACAGGCCTGCAACCTGCGCGACAACGGCTTCAACGTCATCGTTGGCCAGCGTCAGGGCAAGACCTATGACAAGGCCGTCGCCGACGGATGGGTACCCGGTGAGACCCTGTTCAGCCTCGAAGAAGCTGCCGAGCGCGGCACCATCGTCTGCCTGTTGCTCTCCGATGCAGCCCAGATGCAGCTCTGGCCCACCATCAAGCCCCACCTCACACCCGGCAAGACCCTGTACTTCAGCCACGGTTTCGCCATCACTTGGAACGACCGCACCGGCGTGGTTCCTCCCAAGGACATCGACGTCATCATGGTTGCTCCCAAGGGCAGCGGCACCAGCCTCCGCACCATGTTCCTCGAAGGTCGCGGCCTGAATTCCAGCTATGCTATCTATCAGGATGCCAGCGGCAAGGCCCTGGAGAAGGTGCTTGCTTTTGGTATCGGCATCGGTTCCGGCTACCTCTTCGAGACCACCTTCCAGCGTGAGGCTACCTCTGACCTTACTGGCGAGCGCGGTTCTCTGATGGGTGCCATCCAAGGTCTGCTGCTCGCTCAGTACGAAGTACTCCGCGAGAACGGCCATACTCCGTCCGAGGCTTTCAACGAGACCGTTGAGGAACTGACTCAGTCGCTCATGCCTCTCTTCGCTGCCAAGGGTATGGACTGGATGTATGCCAACTGCTCCACCACCGCCCAGCGTGGTGCCCTCGACTGGTTCCCCCGTTTCCACGATGCCATCAAGCCCGTGGTTGAGGAGCTCTATGCCAGCGTGAAAGCTGGTCACGAGGCTCAGATCAGCATCGACAGCAACTCGAAGCCCGGCTACCGCGAAGGTCTGGAGAAGGAACTCGCAGCCCTGCGCGAGAGCGAGATGTGGCGCACTGCCGCCGTCGTTCGCCAGCTCCGCCCCGAGAACAACTAAGTGTACAGTCTGAAAACGAATCATTGCACGGCTGGTATCAATAGGATGCTTGCCGTGCAATATTCATTATACCGACACGACTCTATGGAATCCTTCGGAAACCTGTCTTATGTACATCCGCTGGAAGGACAAGGCGAGGAGTTGCCCGCCCAGTTCACCTATCCTTTCCGCTACACGCCCCATCCGCTGTGCCGGCGGGCTGCGCTCGTTGTGCAGGAACGGCTAAGGGGAATGGGCGTTGAAGAAGGGAAGATGTATGGGGTGCTGGTCGGTAAAGCGAAGGATGAACCATTAAAGGAGAACTTGTACTTCCTTGCTGCCTACTCTGGACAACTGCGCGGAAGCTACGATTATCCGTGGTTCGTGCCGCCCGTGGTGGACTACCTCGACCCTGAAAGCCACTTCCAGAAGGAGCAGGCGGAGATTGTGGGGATAACCCGACGCATGGAGGCTATGCGCGAGAGCGAGGAGCGACGGGCGTGGCAGCGGCGCGTGGCGGAGTTGAGGAAGGAAAAGGAGAAGGCGGTGGCGGTTGCAAAGCAGGTCTATGAGAACGGGAAAAGGAGCGAACCGAACCAGCGGAATGAGGCTTATATCCGCCTCCGGCAGTTCCAGAAAGCCGAGATTCATCGAGCCAAGCAACTGCATAAGGAAGAGATTGCTGACCTCGAAGCACGCCTGGCAGAGCACAATGCGATCGTCCACGCCCTCTTTGAAGAACGGAAACGACGTAGCGAAGCCCTTCAGCAATGGCTCTTCGACCAATTCCGTTTCCTCAATGCAAAGGGCGAGGAGAAGGGATTGAGTGAGATATTTAAAGAAGACCCCTCCCTAACAGGGAGGGCGGGGGGAGAGTCTTTTATTCCCTCTGGCGCAGGCGAGTGTTGTGCGCCGAAACTCTTGCAGACGGCCTACCAACTGGGCTTGCAACCGCTGGCGATGGCCGAATTCTGGTGGGGGGACTCCAAGCCCGGCCACTATCGGCAACCGGGAGCTTTCTTCCCGGCCTGTCGGAGCAAGTGTTATCCCATCCTCGGCCACATGCTGCAAGGGCTGGACTTGGAACCCGACCCCGCGCTACACTATGATAATAAGGTACTCGCCCTCGTGCGGGTGATTTGGGAGGACGAGTCGCTGGCAGTCATTGATAAGCCCGAAGGCTGGTGTAGCATTCCGGGGAAGTCCGACCAACCTAATTTACTCGACGAGGCACACAAGCTGTGGCCGGGTATCTCGGGCAGCATCATCGTCCACCGCCTTGATCAGGACACGTCGGGCCTGATGGTCATAGCCAAGAATGCCTCGGTGCATCGGGCCTTGTCTCAGATGTTCGAGCGGCGAGAGGTGAAGAAGAAATATGTGGCGCTGTTGGAAGGTACAATCCTTGCTCCTCAGTCCTCGGTCATCTCCCTTCCACTTGGTCCCGACCTCGACAATATGCCCCATCAGCATGTAGATTTTGACCACGGTAAGGAAGCTGTCACCCACTACGAAGTGTTGGGGTGTGAAACCCGTCGAGTATGTCGCTGTGTTACAGCGACTACCCAACCATCCTCTTCCTCGGAAGACCTCCCCGTCACCCGCGTGGCTTTCTATCCCCAGACAGGCCGAACTCACCAATTGCGTGTTCACTCCGCGTCTCCCGAAGGACTGAACACCCCCATCCTCGGCGACCGTCTTTATGGGCACGTGGCCGACCGCCTCTATCTTCACGCAGAGAGCATACAATTCGTGCATCCCCTCACGAAGGAAGAGATGCACTTCTGTTTGCCTGCGCCTTTCTGACGCTTATAGTCCTTTGAGCCACGTCTCGGCCAGCTTTGGCCAAATGACTCCTGCACCGCTGCGCATTCCATAGCCGTGGCCGCCCTTGGTCAGGTAGTGGAGTTCCACGGGAGCGCCTATGCGGCGCATGGCATCGGTGATGGTCATGCTGGAAGGAGCACCGTAGCGCGTATCGTCCTCCGTGCCGAAGACAAAGAGGGGAGGAGTCTCGGTAGAGACGGTAAGCTCTGGTGTGAGCGTTCCTTCCGGGCCTTCGTCGAGGTAGGCAGGATAGATGAGGATGCCGAAGTCGGGACGGCAACTCTGGCGGTCGATGTTATCCTGTGGCTCGTAGGAAGGTTGTGCCCAGCGGGTGGCTGCGCGACAGGCGAGCGAGGCACCGGCAGAGAAACCGATGATGCCAACATGCTGATACCCTTTGGCTCGAACCGTGCGGATGGCTCGTTGGGCATCCTGTAAGGCACCGAGACGGTTGCGGGGAACGCGATAGGCGAGGACGTAGGCCTGATAGCCAAGACTGGAAAGCCATTGGGCAATCTCCTGACCTTCCTTGTCATAGGCAAGAATCTGATAGGCACCGCCCGGACAGACGATGACCGCCTTCCCGTTTTCCTTATCGGAAGCTGCATTAAAAACTTCCAGCGTCGGGTTCGTCACTTTGTCGAAGCGCAGAACCCTGTCCTTGCCCATTTGTGTCACGGGTGCAGCCTTAGCCTCAGTAGAGCCGGGAATCTCCTTGGGCCAGATGTCAAACACGTTGTTCAGATATTGTGCTCTTGTTGTCGTGGGTGATAGCAGGGAGAGCAGAAACAGTATCTTTTTCATACGCAGTTTTCGGGTAGAAGGTTGGTAAACAAATTACTTCGGCAATCCGAACACATCGCTGAGTTCCCGCATCTGCTCGTCCGTCATGCCGTCTGGCTCGAAGCCCATGTTCTTGGCGGCGATATAGATAAGAGCCGACTTGTTGAGGACGTCAATCTGGTCGAAGGCGGCCATGACGTCTGTATCTACAGCAAAGACGCCGTGCTTCTCCCACATCACCACGTCGTAGTCGTCGTCAATGGCCTGGATGGTGGCATCGGCCAGTTCCACGCTGGAGGGCAGCATATAGGGCACCATCCCCAGACCACGTGGACAGAACGCCTTGGTCTCTGGTATCATCGACCACAGCATCTTCGTGGCTACGTCCTTCTCCATCCATGTCTTGTTGTGGGTCAGGGCCACCAGTTCAATGGGATGAGTGTGCACGCTGGCGCGGTAGGGTGAGCCCTTGGCCAACAAGTAGTTGTGGACAGCTAAATGCGAGGGCAGTTCGCTGGTGGGCTTCACGGGTTTGTCGGCGATGATGACATACGAGGCACAGTCATCCAGTATGCGGATGACCGAACCATTGTCCATCGGCCAGCGGGCCAGGTCGCGCATACGCATGTTCGTTCCCTTGCAGTAGAAGTAGCAGCCCTTCAGATGGGGCAGGGTAGCACCAATCTGATACACGGGCGAGATAGCGGGCATCTGACGTATCTCGTCGTCGATATGCTCCGTGATGTTCACTGTGATGTTGCCGCCGTTGCGCTCGGCCCATCCTTTCTGCCAGAGGTAGCCAGCGACCTCGGCCACGTTGTCCACGATGTTCTTTAATGCAGCATGGTTTTCGAGAATACTTTTCATTGTTGTAATGGTTTTATAGGATTCATAAATAAACGGATACACACGGAGTTGCCGTAGCTGCTACATGTCTTCGCCGTAGCGCTCCCTGGTAATCTGCGCGAGCGACTTGCCACGGGTGTTGGGACAGCCGCTGACGCCGATAACGAGGGAGAGGGCAAGGAGGACGATCATGCAGTAGGCGGCCAGGATGAAGCCCTCGCCGTTTTCGCCATAGATGAAGGTGAAGACGAGGCCCCAGACGGCGGAGAGGCCGCGGACGAGGAAGAACATCAACCCTTGGGCGCCGGCACGGAACTTGGCGGGGAAGAGCTCGCTGCCCCAGAGGGCGTAGAAGATCTGCACACTCAATCCGCCTTCGATACCCCACAGGATGGCAAACGCCCAGAGGGAGGCCGTGCTGCCGATGCCCGTGGTGACGACCATGACCCAAGGAGCGATGGCGACAAGGAGACCGAGGACGTAGACGAACTTGTGGCTAGTGCGGTCGATGAACAAGGCCAGGACGGCGGTGGTGACTACGGTGCAGAACCACAGCACACAGCTCAGCCAGTTGGCCTGCTCGTTGGTGACGCCGCCTGCGGTCTCGTAGATATGAGGCAGGAAGAAGCCCATCACAGAGGCTACCAGATTCCAAGTCAAGTAAATGGCTGCAAGGAAGAGAGCTGTCCTAACAGCAATCTTATTGGTAAATAGTAACTTGATATTCTCTACTATTCCGCTCTTCTCCTTCTTCTTATTTGCTTCAAATTCAGCACTCTCCTCCAACTGCCTCTGCAACGTCCAGGCAAAGAAGGCCACGACGAAGAGGGTGAAGAAGACGACGCGCGAGCTGAATACCTCGACGGCTGCTGTGGCTGCATCCGTGCCGATGACTGCGTAAGCTACATGCTCTACGAGGTCATACAGATAGCCGCCAGGAGCGAACAACATGCCAAACAAGAGGATAATCATCGGCCCGAAGCCCCACGACATCTGCGAGATACAGATGTTGCGACCGCGGTTGTGTACCTCTGAGCTCTCGGAGATATAGGTCCACGAAGCTGGAACGCCGATGCCCACGCTGATGCCCGTGACGAGGAAGCCGGCAAGCAACATCGGGAAGTTCACGGAGAGCATGACGATGAGCACGCCCGTCATATACACTAACAAGTTGTAGGTGAAGATGAACTTGCGTCCGAATCGGTCGGCCAGGAAACCGCCGATGATGGCGCCGATGGCAGCACCCAAGGCGTTGGCACTGATGGCATTCAGCCACCCAAGGTGCATCTCGGTTAATTCTAAATAGTTTTGCCACAGCGTGATGCCGCTGGCGCCCGCTACGATGGCTCCTGCATCGAGGTAGTTGTTGAGAGATACCGCGAGGGTACTTTTCAAAGAAGAAGTCTTACTCATAATGAATTTTTTATTTAGCTTATATTTGTTGTTATCAGATAGCCGTGATTTTTAGGATGAAGGGGGCAAATGTCTATAATATTCTGGTTAATTTTCCACCATCGTCCCAAGATGCTCACAAAACTCATCCAAAGATTTCTGAATAGTTCCTTGTATTTCAAGTGTTCTCTATAGGCATATAAAAGATTTCTCATGTTGTTTATTATCTCGTTTACCATTGAATCATTCTTTCATTTCAAAACCATCTTTGAGCGAGTTGCCCATTATGTGCTTTTGAAATAACTGGTAATTTCATGTGATGCAATAAACATATTTTGGATTTCCTCTGCAAATAAGAACTATTCAAGGCTATGCTACCCGTTCAGGCATCTGCTGTATCACTTCTCCAAGCAGAAGCTTTCCGTTGGCGTGTTTGTTTCGTTTGATACCATCACTACCCCATGTCCCCCATTGTTTGAAGAAGAAAGCCGAACCTTGTTGCTCCACTTGACGTTTGATGTTAACGACCCAATCCAGCATCATTGGCCTGGCCTTTGGTCCGCTCTCGCCACCCACGATAATCCAGTCTATGCCTTCGAGGTTAATGCTTCCCAAATCTTCTATCAATGGCTCGCAGGAAAGGAACTTGACAGAAGCATTCAAATGACGCAGATGATCTATACGATATACAGAACGCTTACATTCAATGGTAACGCCCAGCCAGACGTTTCGTGGAATCTGTCTGGTGCTAAAATATTCCTCCATACGTTCTGCTCGTTTCGTAAGAATCTGGTATCTATGCTGTGGAGTCTTTAATATCGTTTCCATTATCCTGTCCACAAAATCAAAGGGGACTTCTTCATGAAAGATGTCACTCATGGAGCAGACAAAGATATTATGCGGCTTCTTCCATTGCAATGGTTCTTCCAGATCGTCCTCATGCAGAGTCAATGCAAAACCATTTCGATATTTCTCTAACCGCATGGCTTGTAACCGTCGTGCCATTACCTCTGCATAGCAATGTACACAACCTGCCGACTTCTTGGTGCAACCCGTTATAGGATTCCACGTCTTATCTGTCCATTCTATCTTTGTCGTTCTCATTTTTCTGCTTTTTATTGATAATCTGGCTTGCGATTTTGATGGCTGTTTCATTATTGGAAGCACAGGCAAAGTGGAAAATAGGTGTATGCCGAGAATTGTAAATATGATTCCATTGTATATGTTTTTGTTATTATCCTTATTTCTTATCTCGTTTGCAAATTAAGTTCAAAACCATCTTGGAGAGAATTGCCCAATCATATTGTTAATGGACACATATTGCGTCTCTTTCGAATCTCCTTCTAACAGATATGTTGTTATTGTTTAGCCCATAATTATGTATTATTTTAAACCAATTTCAACGATTCGGCCCGCATCTAAGATACATCCTTTAACTAACTGAATTGGAAAATCTATGAATGACATACTATCCTCTGTAATTCTTATAAGGTCTTCGATTTCAGTTTTGTTATTAAATCCTTTAAAGAGCATTACGAACATATTTGTTAAAGTAACACGAAGTGTATTAATATCTAATTCTGAATATGCCAGCTTAAGTGCAGCTTTAACGACTTTATCAAATAGAAAAGGATTTTCTTGTAGATTCTGCATGATATCTACAATCTTATTATCTTCCTTTCTCTTCATCTTTTGATATTCATTAATAATATATACTTCACTCATATCCACACCACGAAAAGAGCAATTAAACAGGAACTCAGAATATGCTTCTGACGTTTTGGCATTCGAAAATAACCTAACAAATGTTTCAGTAGATATTATAGATATACCTGGTAACATTTTCATTAGTTTAATATCATCAGTAACAAAGAAGCAATTAGGCTTCATGAGCATTGATAGAGAACTGAAGAGCATATCTTTTAATGGTGTTCTATCTCCATTGGCCATTAAAGCTAATACCTGATCTGCTATCACATCTTTGCAATGATTATCTATCCATTCTAATAAGTTCTTTACATGTTCCTTTGCATCAATATCTGCGTATTGGCTATATTGAATAATGTTACCACTCCGTAGGGCTTCATACATATCTGTATTTATGTATCCAACTGCATATTTATACACGCTTTTTATATATTCATGTACTATTGTTGTGATAGCCATGTTTCCTGATATTTCATATTTTGTTTTTACAGAAAACTCAGCAAAGGTAATAACTGTTGGTAGATCTAAAATAAAAGTCGCATCGCTCGTATCCAAATTACATTGATTTATTTTTTGTATTTCAATTGTACTATTTCTGCAATGAATCTTGAAAGGTGAGAAAAGCAATTTATAGTAACTTGATAACATATTTGTATTATCAACAAGCTGCATTAGAGCAAACTCCCCCTTTTCATATTGTTCATAAGCCTTCTTTTCTCTTTCGATTGGCGATTCTTGTCCATGTGACATTTTTTGTAAAATGGCATTTAAGCTTTCTACAGGATTATTCATATCAATCTTGAAAAACCTGAGATCTGGGTTACTTCCATTCATAGCTTCTCTGATAATTTCACCTGCGAGTTTATAATACTTATTATAAATGCCTATTACTATCAATTTGCTAGTTTCATTTCCAATTTCAATTTCTATAACATCATCCTTTTTTGCACTCATCATCTTTTGTCCAATTTCACCTTCATGCATCGATGCCCGATAAAAAATGCGTTCTCCATCTTTGTCACATAAAGCATACAATCCTTCTTTTGCTATCTCATATTCTTTACTTGCAAAAGAAGCAATCAATCCTAATGATGCTTCATAATGATAGAAGTTTCTTAATTCAAAATCATCAGAACTTTTGGCATTGTAATACAATATTTCCGTTGCGGTTTCGATATAACCGTTCTCTGCGAATGCCTGATATGCCAATTTCACATCTTCGCAATTACAATAATGCATGTTTATAGCCTCATTCTCATATCGTTTCAATTCTTCTGGATAAACTCGGCCAAGAGTATAAATATAATTAGAAAAAATACTAACATGATCCGGGTGACGTCGATGTAATTCAGATATAGTTTCCAGAGCATTTTTGTAATCTGCAACCCTACAATCTAATTTATATTCTGTTTGCAATAATTGGTCATCACATTCATTGCCAGCTTTCCGGTTTTTTACTAATATCCGATACAATTCGGGCGTTTTTTCTTGCATTCTGCTAAGTACAGAAAGGAAAACGCGTTGTTTGACATCTGTCACATCTTCATTAACAATTGGTCGAAGCATTTCAAAAGCGAGGTATGTATTACCTTCTTCTGCTAAGATGAGTGCAGCATATGCTTTCATCTCCTCACATAGGGAATCTGTAGAATTAATGAATTTGTCGACATTTATTTTGATATGGCTGAAATAATTGCAAAGTTGTAATAAAACCTCTTTATCTGTGCTATTTTCAAATTTGACGTTTGTCAAAGCTGAAAACGTATCTCTGGAGTTCTCGGAATTAATAGAATACGCAATAATTACTGCTTCTTGACTTGCAACTTTCATATTACTATCCGATGCCTTTGTCAATGCCCAACGCATATGTAATATATTATGCGTTTGAATAGACATCATTATAGCAAATCGAAGAACATTATTATCTATCACTTCACGAATAGATACTAAGGATGCAAAAGCTTCTTCGTATCTTTCAGCTAATAATAGCATAGAAGTCTCTATGAGATGGAAATATGATTTTTGTTCCCCAAAAGTCTTTCTACTGATAGACAAATACTCATCAACCCATTTTATATTATGGTCACATATATAATTCCAATAACAATAAAGGCTTTTGACAATCGTAAAACAATCTCTAAGTTCAGTTTTGGATAGGTTCTCAACAAAAACGCTTATAGCATTCTTGGGTGCTT
>Ga0310696_10004393_pt1 | contig 17291 bp, 15 predicted proteins | sample AusTroGonzalo_MG_4_FD_203885 | JGI IMG/M metagenome (GOLD analysis project Ga0310696, IMG submission 203885) | Bovine rumen microbial communities from tropical cattle in Woodstock, Queensland, Australia - Gonzalo_02 (v2) (version 2) | ecosystem: Host-associated > Mammals > Digestive system >...
TCAAGAAGTTCAAGATAACATTCTCTCCGGCAGCCGAGACCCATATCAAGAAGTACATCACCACGCTAAAATCCAGCTACGAGGCCAATGCCCGCACCATGAAACTGATGTCCCGCACCATCCACCAACAGGTAATCCTACGCGAGTCCGGCCTGACCCGTCGTCCAAAGGTTCATCAGGTTCAGCTGGCGGATATTGAGACGTTTAAGTGGAATAGCCGGAAGGGCAGAGTGGGATATTAATTGAAGATATGTTTGATACTGTTACCCAGGTCGCGTAAAACCATTTTTCTGAACAACCAGTGAGCCGTGCCACCAGATACGCGTTGCATTATGCCGTCTTTGGATCTTATAGCATATATCGGGCGTATTCTCCAACTGTCATTATATCGGTTCTGACGGTCATATAGACATATTTCCCACCAGTTTGTGCCTCTGTCTGATCTCCACCATTCACCTGAAACATAGCCGTTGTTCAATCCCCAGTTTGAAACAGCCTTTGCATTTGGATGTCCGGCCTGATAATATACATTGTCCGGCATTAGAACAACATCAATAGTCTTTCCTGTACTAACTCTTGCAACTATTGCAGAACCTCTCTGATAGTTTCTCAAAGTTTTACGGAAGATACCAAAATATATGCCGTCACCAGCATAATTACCTCCTCCAACATTCCAAATACCTGAGAGCCATCCGGTGGTATATTTACGTTGCTTGTTGCGATAGGGATCACATAACATGTTATCGGCACAGGTCTCTTCTGTTCCATGATACAATGTTACAGCAGGAATGAATGTGTCTATGACGGTCCAAACAATGCTTTCAATAAATGTTAGGAAACCATGCCACAAAGGGTATTTTAAGAACCTGTAAGGCAAGAGTATTATCCATTTCCAAAAGCTCCGGCTTCCCTCGTTGGCAGCCGAAGGCGCTGCAACTTCCAATATATAATTTGATAGTTCGTAAACATTGTGAATTATGATATTGTAATAAACGGCATTGACAAACCTTAATGGGAACAGAGCAATGTAGAACGGTATTTTTAGTATTCGCAGAAATACCCGCATTCCAGGCTTCTTGCGGTCCAATAAATTGTTCTTCTTCAAAAGAGGTCTCCATGGCTTGGCAAGCCAAAATTGAAGGAGATCTAAAATATAAAATGGGAGAGAAATCACATACCACATGAAATAGGTGAACCAACCTATTCCAGATACATCAATATCCGCCAGTATACCCCTAAACAAGAACAATATGCCTCCGAACATGCCAATGACAGCTCCCGCCCTGGAGTTATCAAAGAATATTCCACCAACAATTGCTCCTATTCCGCAAATTATCAATAACAAGACGGCATAACTTCTCCATTCCCAATTAAACAATCCGCCTATTAATAACACTAAAACACATATGAATATGATTAGCTTTACTATTTCATACATAAAGCCCCAAAAACGTCCAACGTCTTTTGGGGTGGTTTCTGTTTTAACGGTTTTCTTTGTCGGAGTGGGGTCTTTAGCGGGGACAGGTCCTTTATAAGTAATGTACTTTCTGCTTATGTAACCAGGAGTTGATCCTACTTTTATTACCGCCCAGTTTGCGTCATACATACGCTGAACCACTACGGTCTCGCCTCTATGCAATTGAGTTAGCTTGTAATAATTTGTTCCCGGACCCAATCTGACGTTAAGTTCGGAAGCGGTTACCGTATAGTATGCAGGCTGCCCAAGTGCCGTTCCTGCAACACACAAGAACAACACCACCAAAATGGTTTTAAATGCACCCTTCATATGCTATAGTTTGAGGCTATTTTGATTTTGTCTTAATGATTTTGTAGATGCAGTATCCTAAGAATATTGGAGTTGCAAATACACCTATGACTGCAGATAATAAGATCTTTATAGCATAGTACATAAAGATAGAATGAGCATCCAATGAAACAAATATGTTCTGGAAGAACATACTCACAATGCTCCAACCTCCATAGATGCAAGTAAACAGATATCCCACAATGATTGCATCCCCTCCAAGGCTACTACCCGCCAAACAACCTATAGCAAACATAATAGCGCAAACTAACAATGGTTTGGAATAGTTCTTTATGTCATCCCTCCCACGTTTGTCATTGCAGGATTTGCAAATGGGTCTTTGATACTTGGACGCGCACTCCTTGCATAACCCCTTTCCGCAATCCGGGCATTGGGCCACCGCATATCTGTGTGGATGATAGTAGCATCTCATATTGCCATGCTTAAATAGGATAGTCCTGTTTCAAATGAAGTCCTTTTAGGTTCTTTTTGCTAAAATAGCACATACGTCCCAAAAAAGCAAACTGTCTGTTCTTTTTTTGGTGATAGTATCGGTCAATCGGTACCACCGTAGTGAAGTGAACCCCAAAAGTTAGACGGAAAGAGCCCGGCACAATACCGAGCTCTCCAAATATCAAATTATTAATAAATCCGTCCAACTTTTGGGGTTCACTTCATACGAACGGTACCGTTTCAAGCGACACACTGGTACCGATTACAGTGATACGCTTGGTACCGATACAGCGCTATAATCACATTTATGGCAGACTCTGCAACTCTTATGGTAATACTGCCCGCCTATCATGACAGAATCCATAGCAGATACAATCTTATGGCAATCGGGGCATATCCTCATTGTCTCTAAGTCAGAATGAAAGTCCTTTTGTAAGTTACTTCTGCTAAAGTATCATTTACTATTGAAAATAACAAACCACTTCGGGCTTTTTTCAATAGATATGAAATACTGATTATGATTTTAAAAGACGGTTTCGGATGGCAATACAACGATCCATCCTTTTTCCGTTCACTGCGTATGCATAAACAGAATGGCCTGACAGTTTGGAGAGTGATTTGGAGAAATCCCGGACAGAATCAAGAGTCTGTTCTATAACCTTAAGGGGAGGGGTAGTGGTACCGTTTATGCTGCTTTCAGTAAACAGAGTCATAGGGAGCAGAGTCTGACGGGTTGTGCCAATGTCTTTGTTGAAAGCGGCAAGTTTGTGGGCTGCCTCTACAAAATAGTAGTTTGAGACTATCAGACGGTTATGGAGTTTGTTGTATATAGAGCAGTCAGGAGTAATGCCCAGGACTTCCATCATTATGGGGTAGTCTTTACCCAGTTGTACTTTGAGATTATCCAGTTTGATTGCTATTTCATTGAACTTGTAGTCTTCATCCTTACTCTCATTGTCAAAGACTATGGTAACATGATAATCACCTCCGTCAAACTGGTTGGGCATCAATTCTTTGAGAATATCATACACATTGGCAAATCCATCACCTATGTTTGCGTTTTTTGATGCAAACAGATATCTGTCAGATAACATTAAAGCATTTGAAGGAAGTTTCTCGACACTATCCAATACAGAGTCCCATCCACGTCCCAGTTTTTCACGTTCATTAGATATATGGATGTCATTTACATCTATCAGAGGCGTAATATCAGGATCATCTCCACTTAAGCACATCACTCCAAAAGACCGTTGAATACTTACGGCCTCTTGGGGAGTAATGTCCAGAATATATAAAGCCGTAGGATTGTTCAGCACCTTCTCAGGGCTCTCCTTCAACAGCGCAGTGTCAGTATCGTTAATAATCTGTGGCTCCTGTTGCTGCAGCAGTTTATATAGCCTGGAACGGGACTGTACCGGCTTTGATTCCTCCTGGGCTTTTATTCCGGTTAGGACGGATTCTGATATTATTATCTTAAACATTTGTCTCAGATAGGATCATTTATCCAGTTTTACTATAGTTAGAGGAATTGTCAGGTCAGATGACAGATCCTGTTCAGAGGCCTGGGAAGTGTCAATTGTATTATATTCAATAGGATTAGGTGTACACACCACGTATAAATCTTCATCTGCAACGTAACCATCTACTACACATTTCATGGTTTCCCCGGGATAAAGAACCTTATTATTTACAAAATCCCGGAGGAATGATATGGCGGACATACATTGGTTGTCTAATAACCATACAATATCGACATACATGTCATTGTCGCTGATATTGGTTACATACACTGTTTGTGAACTTCTCTTCACTTCAACAGCACCGTATTCAAATTGGTATTTTTGCTGGCCTCCAATAAAACCTGCTAATTTACTGGTAAAACCAAACAGTGTGTACTCTGCTGACTTGTGCTGACTAGATGCCTTTGATACGTTGGGCGCCTTGTAATTTTTCAATGCTATCTTTTCGTTCTGAGCTAGACGAAAGAGAGAGTCCACGTTAAAAGCCCCAGATTTCTTATAAACATTCTCTTTAGTTATTATCCCGTTTTTGATCCTTTGCAGATCGAAGGTGCTGACTTCTTTGAGATAGATGATTTGTCCGGATAAATACTCTTTTCCGGCAACTTCAAAATCGCCGAAAAAACCATTTTCCAAAACTTTGTAACTACAGTTACTGTTTTGCGAATAAGCGTAATTGCATATTATTGCGCAAAGGATAATCCACACTATTCTCTTCATGGGTGCAAAATATTTATTGTTCCGATATTATTATACAATTGAGGCTTGATTTGGTTACCATCTTCACTTATCAGAGATTGGAAGAGTTCATCGAGAGAGAGTTTGTTACCATTATCTATATTTTTTTTAAGAATGTCAACAAGTGTTCTTGTGAAGGGGCTTTCCCTTAATACACTTCCATCTTTTGACTGAGTTAATGCGTCTGAGGAGGCAATAATGGCTGTTTTATCATATTCTGAATCAACGGACGCTCCAGAATAACAGGCATCGAACACAAACAGTTTATAACCGGGTATCTTCTCCGCCATAGCCAGAATAGAGGCAATGGGAATCATTTCCTTGTCAGAGACGAACATGTATCCTTCCTCTTTTATTTCTCCATGTCCAGAGAAATAAAAAATGGAAAGGGTACTAGGACCACTTATTTTCCGTATCTGATTGATTCTTTCATTGATGCTTTCACCAGTTACATCATTGTGAAAAACCGTCGTATTTTCTAATTGAATGGTCTCAGAATGAAGAGTCTCTAATACGCTTTTGACCGCATTGGCATCATGAATGGGTGCAATGAGGTCATTATACTCCTTGAAACCCGAATAGTCATTGATTCCTACACATGTCAGAATCAGTTCATGAGGTGAAATCTCACCATTAACAGTTTTTCTGTCATATCCCAAAACTCTGCCTTTATTCTGTTCGATGACAATTAAGGCTAGTTCCACAATCTGCGGTTTCTGATCTGAGAAAAAAGAGATGGTTTCACTCTTGGGGTCATTATGAATAATATCCTCAATTTCAAAAGAATCATCGAGTGTTACAGTCAGGTTGTATGGGCCATATTTAAGTGGATTAAAAGCGTTGATTTCATACCCTATCTGGTATTCTGTTGAATCTATAGTGATATCCTTTATTGAAACGAGATCTTTGATTGTACCCGTGTACCGGCTAGTAATCTTTTTTACTTCCGGATTAAACAATTGCTCAATCTGCGGGTAAATCAATTGTGGCCGATAGTACTTACTTCTCTCATCATATGGCCTGGATGTAACTACATTCGAGAAACGGTGGTATCTCCACTCCATTGCGTCGGCTAAAGTAGGATCATCAGACATATACTGGCCGTCAGGTGTCCAAATGACATAATGCCCTTCTTTGGACATAAATAATGCGAGCTCTTCCTGGCCGCTATATGTATTATACCACCTGATGGAACCATCTGTTAGGCAGGCAACAAAATGATGCTCATTAATCCAACGATATATAGCATCTGCCTCAATGGGCAGGATTATCCGGTAACTGCTGTCAGAGATGTTCCAAATCTCAGGAGAATCACTGTATGTGTTAATATAAAAAGAGCAGTCATCATTTATATTGATACCTAATTTGCCCTTCAATGGTTCGAAGGAGGAATCCTGGATAGAAGTGACACCATTCTTATTGAATACCCCACTATTCTTTATTCCGGAGTATCTGTCGAAATACTCGAAATACATAGCGTCAGAAGAAAAACCGATTTTAGCGACGTTATTATATCGATATTGAAATCTTTGATTGTCAATAGTGTCTGCTTCTTTGTTCAGGAATGATTTCACTTTTTCTTCTCGAATAATCTCTTTAATGCCATTAGCATGTTGTGTTTCAGAGAGTTCCATCACTTCTCCCATATTGTAAGATGCACCTTGACGAACTTCAATTCTTATACCTTCTTTTCTTTTAAAATCCTCGGGGGTAGGTGTGAACAAATCTTCATTTGATACCTTTAGTTTTTTTCCATCAACAAGAGAGATAGCTTTCATGCGGATGGTTCCAAACAGGTTCTTTTTATTACCCCATTTCCTATCAAACAAATATACGACGTTTTCTTTCTGATCAATCTTAATCCTATCTATTGTATATCGACTTCTGGTTGAGCGTTTTGTAAGCAGTTCTTTTTCTACGGCAGAATTCTCCGCATTGGTTGATATACGGAATTTATAATAGTTGATATCAGTAATGAATATCAGTTCATTTCGATTTAGAAAACAGCTTCCTAGTATTTTTTCGTCATTAAAGACAAAGTGAGACACTTGACGTAATCCCCAAGCATCAAATAGAGATGCTTCCTCCCCTTCTGTGACAGCAAGAACATAAGATTTATCAGGAGAAAAAACAAAATCAGACACTTTAGCAGACAAAGCTCCTACTCTGTCAATTACTTTCCCCTGTTTTACATCTACTGCAATAAAAGAATATTGGGTTTTTATTGACTTTGAAGCATTGTCATAAAAGAGTCCCTCTCGGCTTTCTTCAGGTAGAAATGGATATTTCTCTTTTTTCTTCTTCCTACTTAACTGCCGTTGTAATTTACTCTTATAAAGATTGGTCTCAAAAATGTCTCCAGTGTTGTCTGCAATAAGAACGATGTCGGCGTTGTTAACTTTAAAAGGAATAATTGCGCATTTACCATAGAAGGTAGGTGAAGCTGGATCCCCAGGCAGGTTAATCTTTTTCTTGAATGAACAGGAGGGATAATCCCAAATAAACAGGGACTGGTCTTTTCCAACCGTTGCCATAATATGACTTCCTTTTGAGATATCTTTTGAGACAACTGGTCCAAGATGTCTATCTAAAGAAAAGCTAACCATAGGATAATCCTGTGCATCGGCTATACAGAAACACATAAACATAGTCGAAAACGTTAAAATGATTCTATTTTTCATCATTGTCTAGATTAAATATATTCTTGACTATATCATCTGTAGCAGGAGCAATAAGAACAAAGACAACAAGAGCTCCGAAGAAAGACCAAACTTCATATGGTGTTAAAGGAAGAAATGATGCCAGGTAAAACATTATAATACCCAATACTAACTGGATAACATTGCTCCAGTCTTTATAAAATTTGGTATATCTTAACAAGACAAACAGTATACTAATAATGATGAGAATAATGGAGATGAAGATGTTTCGATATTTGTCAAAAAAGCAATTGTCTAGTTCGTTTAGCACAATGGTGTTCAGAGCGGTACTTATCAATTCTATTCCCGGCATTGTATGGATACCGTCATGAATGGGAACTATTTGGATATCCTCATCTCCTTTCCAGCCCAGCAGAACCATTTTCCCTTTAATGACTTCTAGAGGAGAAGGATATCCTAACGCATATGGTTCATGCAATTTATCTATACTGTTTATCTCCAGCTCCAACAACTCCGTGTGAAGATTGTAGTTAATAAACCTTCTGCCCGACCAGAGTTCGTTATTTTTAAGTTTGTCAGGATGGCTTAAAACCCACATTTGAGTCCAAAAGGCCGGTTTTTTTATTCTGTCTATTTTACTATATGTATTAAGATATCTAACCTCTTTTCCTTTTAAGCCGAAATTGGTATACCCCAAATTTGGAACTTCATTCGCACTAGTAATGCCAAGCGGGTATGTAACTCCTTTTTCCCTTTCATTGGGCAGTGAATATGCCAAGACCAGATTAGGATAGCGGAAAGGGAGGCTAAGGATCTCGGGGGCATATTCTTTTGAATCCTCCAAATTGTCAAAAATAATGTCAACCCCTAGAACAGCAGGCTCTGCAGACATCAATTCGTGAATAACCTGGATTATGCATTCTCTTTCTTGTAGTGACTTTGTCAAAAGAATGGTGACAATTGAATCCCGAGATTCGCGGCGTAGATTATCCAGTTTCTTCTGGTCTTCGCTGCGGGTATCAATGTCCTCGTTGTCATTATTAGGAGAACTGCTCACAGGAACTGAATAATCAACTAGATAACCGTCAATCAAATCGCGGATGTAACCAGAGTGGGCATACCTTGAGTATAGGATTCCTCCCCAGGCAACAAGAATCAAAATAGTGACATATATTATTTTTTTCATAGGCGAAGACCAATAACGAGACGTGGACACCACATTGATGAACTTCTGAAATAAAATTCAGAATTTGGACTTTCTATCTTACAATCATTAGAATCGGGAAATTCCCATAATACAGATAGACACAGACGAGGCCATCTATCTTTTACAAATTCCATTCCTGTTTCTAAGGAGAAAAACATATGGTGAATACGGTAATTTTTAATTGCTTCGCCAAGAGATGGATCAACCCTATCACAAAAGTCATTTTCTTCCTTTGACATGTCTTTGGATAAGAATCTGAAAGAGTTTAATCCCAAAAAAGGAATCATTGTTTTACGTAATTTTCTCCAAGATGTGAGTCGGATTAGAACAGATATTTCCAGAACAGCAGAACGCATGTATACGGGTCCAGAAAAATAATCTATCTCTGGAGTTTGATACTGTAAGTTGTAGGTACGGTTAGTATAACCAATTCCTATGATGGGACAAAAATTTCCAATGTTGTCATCCTTGATAGTGAACTCATTCCTTAACAAGAAAGAAGTTTCAGATGCCATATCATTAGAAAATCCCAATCCAGAAGACAAAGCGAAAGAAGGATGATACTCAATCAGCTGTGAATATCCCGGCAGATGAATAATCAGAGCGTAAAAAATGAACAATACTCCTTTTCTAAAGCAATCACTATTATTGAATAGCTTCATAGTCAATGTGGTTTTTTATTAGTTACTGCTAAGATAAGATAATTAACCAAATAGCCAGTCCAGACAGTCAAATTGGATGTCACTGCAATCCACCTCTGACGGGATGATCCCCTGTTCGTGGCAGAGTCGAACCAGATTCCATTGCACGGCATATGGGTTGGATTCTCCACGATAGTTCTCTTTAATGGATAGTGTGTAATTGCTTCTGTTCGGATTGGATAAGAATAGGGAGAGATTTTTCTCTTCAGTATTCATGTTCATTTGTATGTGTCCATTGTCGTAGGTGAATACGGCTTTCTGAATCTTTTCTTCTGTGTTTTTTTTAAGATGGAGCCGATATTTGCAGCCTTCATCGATCCCGTCAAAAAGGATTTCTTTCCCGTCATTCTTTAAGCTGCCGGAGGAAAGAGGAGGAATATGTCCGAGTACTAGACAGGTTAGAGATAAATGATGGATGAATGTCTCGAATAACTGTCCTCCATAGGCTTGATCAAAAGCCCAATTGCGTGTGTCTTCCTGCTCTATGATGTTGATATCAACTTGACGGAGACTTCCAAGCAAAGCAAAATGTTGGAGTATATCGTCCCGGTCTCGGCCGTGAAAATCAAGGAACTGTACATAGCAACTCAACGGTCTGTAAAGGAAAGTCAGCGGAAGAGCCTTCTCTAATAGATAGTAGCTCAAAAGGAAAATATTATTCCAATGGCTTTTCCGCATTTCTTTGATTAGTTCATATTCTTTACGGAATACCGTAATAGGTTTTTCCAAAACAATGAACTTGCCTTCGTTGCGATATTTGTCCAGATATTGGAAATGGGCAAAAGGAGGCGTTGCGATCCATAAAATATTAGACCGGAGAACATCTTTGTGGAAATCATCCTGGTTACTCTTGCTGTCGGGAATAAGCGGAAAGCGAGACTCGAAGTAGCGCCCTTCGTGTTCATGAGCCTCGTCCGGAATGGTATCCCGAAGCGCATAGTAGGCGACATTCAGATATTCCGGTTTTTCCTGCGATTTGACAAATGATTTGAGCGTCGGTTTCAAGCGATTTCTAACTACGTCTCCATAACCGATTACAAGTAAGTGAAATTGGAATTCACCTTTCTCCTTGACTTTCTCCATTGGGATGTTGGAAATGATCAGGCCAAAGATAACAGCCACGTATACCACGCTCAACAGTAGGATAAGGATAGGTGTCCCTGTATTTGGATTTATCAGCATGGCTAGGTAGGCGGAAATTCCCTTCTCAGGCATCAGAACATGAATTCCACATGCTTGTATCACCAACACAACGGGGAAGAGTACAATATATTCGAGCGTGTGCATTATTGCATATTTTTCTTCAAAGAAGCGCCTGAAGAAAAAATAATATAGTACCCAAAAAGTGGAATCAATGATGAAATACCAAGATATAACCTTAGTCCAATAGGGAAAAACTCCAGATGAAAAAGAGAATACTATGGCCAACATTATGGCAAGCATTCCCAAATAGTAGTATTCAACTACGGAAGCTGGAACATTTGGCCTTTTGCTGGCTGGATCCTTGGAGTCTCGATGTCTGTGGCGATATAAGTATTTGATCCATTGCAGAAGGGAAAGGCCACGTTCAAGGTAAACGACGTGTAGGATTGTCCAGGATAGCACTGAAAAAGAATCTTTCCAATAGAAAGAAGTCCGGTTAGGCGGTGTGCTGACTTCATCCCAGATGCTGCAGATTTTCTGGGTTAATTCCTTTATCTTAGGAGAGGATTCCCTGGATAATTCGGGCTGTGGTTCAGTCATATCATTTTGCGAGGTATTGTTCGGCATATGTGATTTAATTACTGTCCTTTACAAATGTAAAAATATAGCGTCAATCGTTATAATTGAAACATTATTATCTATTTAGCAAATAGCATAATAAAAATCAGTTAGTTCTTACAAGCCTCTACAGCTCTGACCCATTCCTCTATAGTCGCCCTGTCTTCGTTGCTAAAGCCACCATTAACAAAAGTGACAAAAAACATACTTGGGTCATTCTGGACTAATGCCTCGTCAAAAATACCGTTTCTAAGAAGCCCTTCATCTTCAGATATAATCAGGCAAGGGAGGCCGAGTGAGCGGGCAAAGGCCGTTTCTATTTGCATCCACGGAGACGGGCAAAGTATATTGCTGAGTAATTCCATCTGGTCTTCTTTGGGTTTACGAATTTTACCGGAAAGCACTTTCATATGAGCAAAAGCCAGCACAACAACGCCGCTACAATGCGACATTGTATCCAGAATCATATTCAATTGACCGGATTCTCTGTATTCGTTCCTCTCAATACAATCAAAAGAGATGGTGTATTTTGTTTCGAAATCATTCTGAATGGCTATCCGGTCTATGTTCTTCTGAATATCCATACTACCTAGTTTGCTGAGAAAGACCTTCATATTACGCCCCTTCTCAACATATACAATTTTGTCCTTTTTTAGACCGAAAGTGCCGTCCTCGTCTAGATATAGAAGTAGTTGTTCTTTGGGTGCTTTTTCTACTTTCTCCTTTTCCGACACGAATGCTTTGGACAAGCGCTTGGCTCCATCGAAGTTTGCTCCGGTCAAATCACATGCGTAAAACTTTACTCCTCGAAGATCAGACTCATAAAAATTAGTTCCACGGAACGAACAATTATGAAATGATGTCCCATATAGCAGTGTATCATAAAACACTGCTTTGTCAAAATTTACATTGCATATGGTGCTTTCAGAGATATCGGCCCTATATAAATCTGCGCTCCGAAGGTCTATACACCTTGAATTATACATTCTTTTGCCTGTAATCTCATATTTTATCCTGTTCTTAGGCTTGATGCTGATGAAGTGCAGATTTGTTTCCTGAAGGTCAAGTCCATGGGCATGTTTAATATAAGAAAGGCTGTCTCCTAAAGTCTTTTGGAGGCGTCCTGATTTTCGGTGTTTTAATGCCGTACAAATAATACTGATGGCTTCCTTTGAGCGAGAGAAGAAAAGAAAGTAATGCCGATGAATGTAATATCTTAACTGGACGGCTGAGGATAATTGAGCCATTTCGTTGTCGGCTTGATTTATTTTATCGGCACATTGATCAAAACGATTGTTCCACATTCTTATGGATTCGAAAATAACAGCTGTAGCGCCCGCTATAAGTGTTATAATAGCTAGACTCACTTGCCATTTACCAGAGTTGTCGGCCGCTATTGTAGATGCCAAACTTTGCCCTCTTGTTATAATAGGTATGGAAATTATTAATACTAAACAAAATAAGCGTTTCATATCATTTTAATCTATTTATGGTTTTAGTGGCACTATCATAACCATTATTCCCACCAGTACTTTTGTCTTTGATGAAAAGAATGATTTTTTCAACCCGAGCATAGATTTGCTAAAATATTATAAATAAAGCAATAATCCAACAATTGATAGAGTTTTTTAAAAATACATTATTGAAGCATGTTCTTAAAGATAAATAGCACCAGAATCTTTTAAATATGGTGGTAATAATCGAGCATGACCTTAAAATCGGAAGGTCAGTTTTTGAAGTCATGTGGATTCTTGGCAAGTTCTTGATAGTTCTGACATTATATGTCGATTATATTTTTCTAGGTGGGAACGCTTTTTTCCACCTTAATACAATGGTAGTCAGTAGTTGGATATATAGAGATACAACCACGCCAAGTAAGAAAGAACACAAAAAGGAAACCCTATCGGCGAGTTTCTTCTTCGTGATGTCTTCTGCTATTATATACACTCCCTCACTTGTCAAAACTTTTTTGACATCTTCTCCCAAATATAATATAGCCGAAGGTGTTACCTTTGTCGGTTGCGGGAAAATATTGATAATGTTAAGAGGATGCTCATAAGGATGTTGATAATCATCCTGCTGATTATAATCATGATTATAGTGAAGATCAATCCAGCTCATATCAGTATTGTCGCCCATTCCAATGCCTTTGATTTCAAGATGAAAAGCAATGTACGGATTGTTCTTCTCTTGTGGGAGGAATACTTCATTGCCAGAAAGATTCAACGCCATTGAATTATATCCACTAGTTGAATAAGACTCGATTTTATATTCTGAAGTCTTTACTTTCAATAAACGTGTTTTAGTTCGAGACTCTCCAAAGGTTTCATATTTCCAAGGTTCTTTTTCGCTATAATCGTCTGGCATTGCATCTCTTCCCGAACTTGAGAAAGTAATTGAACTATATGTCTGATAGACGGATGCACTATCCTCCCTATTCAAACATTTTTGATCTAACTGTGGAACAAGATGAGCATAAAAGAAATTTGAAGCATCATAATTATCTTTCAATATATCACTATATAAGGTGCACTCTACCTTTACCATATCATATGAACCGCCTTTGTCTTGGCGGATAGTAATTCGATTAACTACCGGTGAATACTGCTTGGTCGCTCCCTTGAATAAAGCGCAAGTAGGAAATATGAGAAAAACGGATAACGCAATAAATGTGAATGAGGATGTTAAAAAATTTGCAATGGGCCTCATCCCCGGTTTTGTAATAGATAGCTTTACTCTGACTAACAGACGGAGGTATTTAATGTGAAATGCCCCCCCCTAATAGTGCTTTTGTTTTGCTCATATATTATAATCTAGCGTTAAGTATAATGACCATACTAATTCTCAATTAAATTGAAAACAGTTTTTTCATTTTGCAATTTTATAAAAAGATGCAAAAAATGAAAATGTTTTTCTCTTGAAAAATCATTACTAACCAAAAACGGCTCATTTTTCCTCAACATGAAAAATAAAACTCTCTAGTTAGGAATTATAATTTTTCTAGTTAGGAAATAAAGAGTTTCGCAAATAAGTCATAAATTGTAAAATGAATAATTTTAAAAAATTTCTTACAGTTATATTGCCACTATTTCAGTTGTTTCGGTGTTTCAGTTAAAAATTAGGCAAATTCCTAGAGAGTGCATAACGTAAAAATGAATTGTAACACTGCAACAACTGCAATGCTTATAGTAGAAATCTTTTCTAGAGGAGTAGGATAGGGTTATTATCTGTATCTTTGAGGAAGATTATGAAGATTGATTGTCATTGTCACATTCTGCCAGGGATAGATGACGGTGCAGAGGATCTGGAGGATGCCGTTTATCTGGCCGGCAGGCTGGTGAAGTTTGGATATGAAAGGGCTGTATGTACATCACATTGCTCTTTCTTGTACCATAACACGCCGCAGATTGTAACTGAGGCGTGCAATCTTTTGCGCGCTGAACTGGAGCGTCAAGGGATAACGCTGGATTTGGTCCCTTCAATGGAGTACCGATTGATTGAGGATACATGGCCGGCTGTACGTGCTCATAACTGGCTCATGCCTTGGGAGGGGAATCATATTCTGATTGAACTCCCGCTGCATGATCCTTCTAAGATGGGTGATATTGACGCTCTTGTAGAAGTTAGTGAACTGATTAGACAAGGGTATCAGCCTGTGCTGGCGCATCCGGAACGATACAATTATCTTGAGATGGATGATATCCGTGCGCTCAAGGATGCTGGGGCCAAGTTCCAGCGCAATTTGGGTGCGTTTGAGGGCTTTTACGGCGAGGCAGTCAGTATCCGTGCCCGCCAAATAGACTCAGAAGGTATGTATGATATGGTAGGAACAGACCTCCACAACTACCGCTACGCCGATTTCTTTGAGAATCACGTTTTTAACAAGAAATAATATTCCTCATAATTGTTGTATAATTTCACAAAAGCATATATCTTTGCGGTGTCTTTTCGCAAGCTATGATTAAGTAGCAATCCCTTATTCACACGACAACCGGGCGATGGCCCACAACCTGCAAGGGGTGAACTATGCCCTGATGGTTAGGCCGGGTATCCGGAGATGTTCATTGTTTTATTGTTGTGTGATATGGAAAACAAATCCAAATGTTATGCTCTTGTAGCATGGACCCGTAACGGTCAACTCCGTATGATTCCCTCACTCGTAAAAGAGTGCTCCATTCCTTATGAAGAAAAGATCGAAAACCTCTGGCAGGAGTTCCGCGTAAATGATGATGAAGTTGGGATGTTGCTTAAAATCAGCCGTGCACATGAATCTTACGCCAGATTCCTGTTGAGCGTGGGTGACAAGACCGGGGCCTATCATCAGTATGAACAGGCTGCGCTTGTGTGCACCTGGTGTTCCGATAAGTACTGGCTTCAGGGCGTCTCGGTCGAATTCCCGGTCCTTCCGCTCCTGCACCGCTTCCTGAGTATGCACGGGATGTGCCGACGAATGGCTGCCGATAGTGAACTCATCAGGTACAAGTACGTGGGCAGTCAGCTGCAGGGCAACTACCTCACATTCACTTATGATGACTGGGTCGATAATCAGGAATACCGGCAGTATGTTGAGGACCGCAAGGCCTGGAGCTTTGGCAGTAATTGAAGTGGAAGAAATCTGCGGTGGAAAGACTATTTCACCGCAGATTATTAATAGTCGAGACTTTTTTCATTATATTTGTAATGCCGTGGTCTAACACTAAGTTTTATACCATTGTTTGCGCTAAAAAGTAGAAAAATAGTGACCAATAATTGTTTAATAGTAGAAATTTAGTTATCTTTGCCATGAACAAAAAGGTAAATGAGAACACTTAACGTAACTATAGCGCACACAGGTAATAACTATTGTGCAATGATAGATGGTTTGGACAGTATTATGGTTTCTGGTAATACTGTTGATGAAATCAAGAAGAATCTGGAGTCTGCAATAGAAGATACAATTACCGTTAGTAAGGAGTCCGATGTGCCGGTTCCGGAGTTGTTATCGGAACCATATAAACTGGATTTCCATATGGATGTGGAATCTTTTCTTGGTTTTTACAAGAATGTATTCAGTAAATCCGGTTTGGAAAGGCTTACAGGAATAAACCAGAAACAGCTGTGGCATTATGCATCGGGTGGTAGGAGGCCACGTAAAGAACAAATTCACAGAATAGAATCAGCATTACATCGGTTGGGTGAAGAACTACTCTCAATTTCGTTTTAAAACATGAAACACAAAAATAAAAACAAACAAATTGGAACTCTAGCCGATTACGTGAAAGCCAACCGTAAGGCTAGCCGTGAGGAAGAGATACTTGCTCACGGAAAGCCTGTTTCATCACGTCCGGCAGTATTCAAGTCCAAGAAGGTGTATAATCGTAAGAGACAACAGAAAGTAAACCCAGATGCGGGAGATTAAGAATACTTTGCTATATTTGCCAAAAGACCATTTACAAACCAATTAATACAAAAGGATTATGAAAAAGAAATTCATCTGCACCGTATGCGGATACGTACATGAAGGAGACGAGGCACCCGAGCGCTGCCCACAGTGTAAAGCACCCAAGGAGAAATTCAAGGAGTTAGTTGAGAACGGCGAATCATTGCAGTTTGCCTGCGAGCATATTCTTGGCGACGGCCAGGTTGGTAATGAGGAGATGGTAAACCATCTGCGTATGGAGTTCAACGGCGAATGTAGTGAGGTAGGCATGTATCTGGCCATGAGCCGTCAGGCTGACCGCGAGGGCTATCCTGAGATTGCTGAGGCTTTTAAGCGTTATGCTTTTGAGGAGGCCGAGCATGCCGCTAAGTTTGCCGAGCTGCTGGGTGAGGTTGTATGGGACACCAAGACCAACCTTGAGAAGCGCATGAGGGCTGAGCACGGAGCATGCGAGGGCAAGCTGGGTATTGCCAAGACCGCCAAGGCTCAGAACTGGGATGCCATCCACGATACCGTTCATGAGATGGCTAAGGATGAGGCCCGCCACGGCAAGGGATTCGAGGCTCTCTACAAGCGTTATTTCGGTAAGTAAACCGTATATCTCAACTTAAATCAGGCTAAAGGCCGTACCGGGGCGGAAAATAGACCCCGATACGGCCTTTCCCTTTTGAAAAATATCGTTATTTTTGCAAGTTAATAGTGAAGATTAGTAGGGATGAGTGTCATTCTGCATATAGAATCGGCCACCGACGGTTGTTCGGTTGCTGTAAGTGATGAGGGTCAGCTGGTCTTTGACAAGGCTGACCGTGAGGGACATAACAATGCCGTCTCTCTGGGTGTGCTGGTGGATGAGGCGCTGTCGCTGGTTGACAGCCGCGGTCTCAAGCTGGATGCCGTTTCGGTGAGCGAGGGTCCGGGCTCATACACCGGTCTGCGCATAGGCGTATCCATGGCCAAGGGCGTGTGCTACGGCCGTGGGCTCAAGCTGATATCGGTCTCCACCCTTAAACTGCTTTGCGTTCAGCCGC
>Ga0310696_10004394_pt1 | contig 17291 bp, 12 predicted proteins | sample AusTroGonzalo_MG_4_FD_203885 | JGI IMG/M metagenome (GOLD analysis project Ga0310696, IMG submission 203885) | Bovine rumen microbial communities from tropical cattle in Woodstock, Queensland, Australia - Gonzalo_02 (v2) (version 2) | ecosystem: Host-associated > Mammals > Digestive system >...
CGCCGATAACCCGAATCTTGAAACAACGCCGGATCTTCCTGCCCCTGTAATGGTTGACGAGTGCTACGAATGCATGTTCTATAAGAGCCCGAAGGTCAAGGCTGTAACGTGTCTTGCCCTTGAAGGAATTCAGGCTCCTCAAGCCACAACCTTATGGCTGGACTCCGTTGCACCGGGAGGAACCTTCACCAGAAAAGAGGGAAGTAGCTGGCATCACGCAGGAGAGACGGGAGGAATACCTGACGGCTGGACTGAAGTTGTAGTGCCTTGATTGCCGAAAAACAGAATTGACCCCCGATCCGGGGGTCAATTCATATGAATGCAGTGTTGAAACTCAGTCGGCAACGAAGACTGTCGATGCGACTTCTACGATGGCCGAGATGAAAGCCTCGGGGTCGTAGTACTTGCCGTTGATTGTGGCGGCAACAGGTGTGAACATCTTCGAAGGATCAATTCCCTCGGAGCTGTCTGCTTTGACTGCAACCAGAAGTCCGATGGAGTTTTCCATGACTTTCAGGCCCACGCCTGCATCCACGGATGCCTTGAACTTCGAGCTCAGGAAATCCAGCTCTCCTTCGTCGACGGGCACATCGGCCGAAATGTCTGCGTTCGAAGCACTGAAGCTGAGCTTGACCGAGTCGGAATACAGTGCGGAAAGATTGACCGAATCGAAACTGAGTGAGAGCGAGAGGGCGTCCTTGAGAACCTCGAATGAGAATGAAAGGTTCTTCACTCCGAGGGATGCTGAAACTCCGAGAAGGCGGTTCGAAACCGTGACGGACAGGTTGTTGACCTTGAAGCTGCCGGCAGAGAGGTTGTCGATGTCCAGAAGGGCATCGTCAATTCTGTCCAGCTCGGCGGGTACGAGATTCATCTCCATGGAAAGATTGACGGTAATCGCCAGTTCGACGTTTTTGACGTCTGCCTCGATGGACAGGTTCTCCGTGCTGAGGGTTGATTTCAGCAAGGCGCAGGAAGAGATGAACTCCAGCTCATCCAGTGTGTCGAAGTACTTATCACGCTCGGACTCGGATCCTGTAAACTCAACTCCGTTTACGAGTAATGTGGCTTTATAGCCACCGTCATCGATAATCTGGACGCTCTCTCCGTCAATGGTGTAGGACTGTGAGTCTCCGAAGACATCGGTTTCCAGTGTGAAGGTCTTGGTCACTGGTTCTGCGTCCTTCTCAGTCTTGGTGAATGAACCATTGCTGACCTTCATGAAAAGTCCTTTCTCGGTGCCTTCGACCGTAAGAACCATTGCAGGATACTCGTAAAGAGTTGTTCCGACGGTGATTGAGTTGGCTACTGAAGACAGCGAAAGCTTTCCGGATATTGTTCCCTCAGTCGAGAATCCTTTCTTGCTGCTGCTTGTGCTGCTCAGCAGTTCGAGGAAGTCGGTGAGATCCAACATCATGGACTCAAGAGCTTCCTTTTCTTCTTCCCCGACACTCTCGATCGGGGTGACCTCATTCGGAATGGCCGGTATCTCACCTGCCTCCGGGGCTTTTGTCGGCTCCGGTTCGGGTTTACAAGACACAACCACGAAGATTGAAATGAGGATCAACATTAATAACAGGGCTTTTTTCATTTTTGTTTCTCTCCCATTTAGTATTGAAATGCTTATACAAAGCCGCCACCAATTGTAATCACGAGGCCCCGATTAGTCAAATTTGTTATTACAATTAACGCGAAATGTCTTTGTAAACGGCTTCGATAAGGTCCGAAAGGAAGGTTCGGTTCTCCACATCGTCTACAAGAATCATCTTCTTCGCACCTTCGTAGGGGAGGACAAGCCCGGCATCCGGCATCATGGTTTTTGCAGCCTCAGTGGGCTTTACAAGGAAGCGGTCGTCGTAGATTCCGCCGACGATCGTTCCCTTGTAGTAGATGATGTATTCTCCCATCATCGCCCTGTACGTTATCCCGTCCAGACCGGACAGCTGCTCAAGGATGTAGTCCAGATAATCTCTTCCCGATGCCATGTGAGTTCACTTCTTGCCTGTCTTCTTGTACTCTTCAGGCTCGCTGACGACGATCTGGTGCATTGCCAGGTTGATGTTGTTGCGCTCGCACATCCTCTTGAGCTCTCCGTTGAAGGCTCGGGCCATGGTGATGTAGTCCATTCCCATGCAGAACAGGTAGAATGACAGGGTGACGCAGTCCTGGCTGATCGAGTCCACACCCTTGTAGTTCGGGCCTGTGACTCCGCGTTCGGTGATGGCGTTGAGGTTGTCGTGCATGACCGGGAGCTCTTTTTCTATAATCTTCTCCACGCGGTCCAGCGATTCCCTGAGATCTATGTTGATCGAGGCCACGACCCTGCGCTGCTCGGCAGAGGGCAGAAGGGCAACGTTCTTGAACTCGTTGTTTCGGACCAGAGTCGTCTCTCCGTACCATTTCAGCTTGGTTGTCCTGACGCCTATGCTCAGGACTATGCCGATCTTCCCGTTGTATGAGACGAAGTCTCCGACGTGTATCTCTCCTCCGAACGCCATGATGATTCCCGACAGGATGTCGGCGACGATGTTCTGACATCCGATACCGAAGATGACGCCCGCAACTCCTCCGGTGAGGCTCAGTGCTGTTGTGTTCACTCCGAAATGGTGCAGACAGAGGAAGAATCCGATGATGACCAGGGCATAGCCGGAGAAGTTGTCCGTCAGGTGACAGATTGTCTCTCCTCTGGGGCCTACGGCCTTGGCGATAAGGTACAGGATCTTATGGACTATGATCTTGACGATCAGCAGCAGACAGATGCTGATGAAGCAGGAGGTGATGGAGTAGAGGTTGATTCCGCTTTCCCATTTTCCGGTCACGCAGTAGTACCAGATGGACCTGGTGCCGGAGAGTCTGGAATGGAGGTAGATGCCGAAGAGTGCCAGCACGACCAGGTACTGGGATACGGTGGAGTATTTCTCCTCCGGAGTCCGGTCTCTCCATTTCTTGCTGTCTCTGGGCCATCTGTCTTCGAAGTACGGTTTCTTCTTCTCAAGAAGATGTCCAAGAGTGGACAGGAATTCAATCTCGGAATGCTTGGTGATGTCGGAGATTGTTTCCGTTTCCGGTTCGGCAACTGGAGCGGCATCTCTTTTCCTTACTGATGTGACGACCAGCAGGATGACCATGAACAGAAGGGTTGCAGCCATCGTGAAGAGGGCGGGGACCACGTTCTGGAACGTGAGCTTCATCTGCGGCCTCATGACGATGTAATAGATGTTTTCGACTCTTCTTATGGAGGCGAAGTAGGTGTCGTTGAACAGCAGGATGTTTCCGTTGAAGTTGTCACGGACCAGGCTTTCCTTGATTCCGATCTCAGAGATCTTCAGGCCTACGTATTCGAACGAGGCGAAGTCGGTCACCAGGGATTGGTCGTCCATGCAGGCGATGAACTTGATCATCATGTCCTCGTCCCTGACGGCTATGACGAACGATCCTTCGGAAAGGCCCAGCTGGTCGAAAACGGCCTGGAATCCGAGGTTGTTGCGGATAAGTGCAAGTTCATCCGGGTTCTGGGCGGTCATTATTATTCCGTCGGTATGGTTGTTCTCGTCACGTATCGATACACCCGCCTTCTGGAGATAGAGTCCGGAGAGGGAATCTGTCTCAGGTGCGGTGGTGAGCGCGGATTTGCCTTCAAGCAGGGCATGGAACGGAGAGTCTTTCCCAATCGTCACACGGTCGAACGGTGCGTTGGTCACCACCGTGTTTCCGTCTTTGTCGAACTTGTAGATGTATTCCACTCCGAGGTTTCCCGCCAGTTCCGACAGGTACGCCCAGTCGACCTTTCCGGGATCGGTGTGATCAAGCACTGTCTTTGCAATATTGGTTCTTGTGATTGCCTCATGGTCGTTCCAGGCCTGGAGCAAATTCAGCGTCTGATCATTGTCTTCCAGAATCTCTACGACTGCATTGACCTTTGCATCTGTATAGCTGAATGTGTCGGCATACAGGGACAGTGCCTCCAGATACACCGAACTGGCAAATACTCCGATGACCGAAAGGGCGGCGATTATCTTCATCTTGCTGGACATGGCCTTGTTCCATCCGGATCCGCCGCGGTCCTCCATCACCACATCTTTGTCATCGGTGTGGAAGAACGCATACATGACGACAAGGGCCGAGTTGAACACGACAAGAATCACCAGAACCATGGTCGACATGCTGACGTCTTCCTGGATTTCGTGCAGAGGCAGGACGACAAGGATCATCACGTCCTGTTCCCGGAACATGTATACATAGCATTCCTTTTCCAGAATCTGCATCTTCACGATTTCTTCGGGTCCGTCAAACAGGGAGGCGAGGGCAGCGGTGGTTGTGATGTCGTCATCGGTTACTATTCCCAGATCCTTTATGGTACTGATTTCGAAGTCCCGGTCGGGGGAGACGAGCACATTTCCGTTTTCCCCGTCTATGGCAACGATGTACCCGGTTCTTCCTATGACGATCGACTTCAGCATCCGGTTCCTGGCAAGGTATTTCTCGACATACTGCTGTGATGGGTAGACATCGTTCGTCATGGAGATAAGCCATCTGTCCCCGATGCCCCAGTAATACCTGGAGTTGCCTACCTCTGCATCCTGTATCTTCAGATAGCTTCCGACCAAGTTCCTGTCGAAAGTGTCGATATCTTCCACGATTTCGTACAGCTTGGTATCGAGCATCATCGCAACCAGCCCTTCATCTGTCTGGAATCTTTCTGCGAATTCGTCCTCTCCGCGTCCGTACAGAAGGTTTCCCTCCCGGTCGAATACTGACAATCCTTTGATGTCCGCGCGATAGTAATAATCGTCCAGAAGAGCCTCGGCCTGCTTGATGTCGTCATACTGCTCCAGTGCAAACGCCAGAGCCTTGAGTTTTGCAACTATGACCTCAATCGCTGCAACCTGCACGTTGGTGTCGCTTTCGACGATGGAGACAATCTGTCTCTTGACCGCACTGGCCTGCTGGATGAGGTCTTTCTCGGCGATTCTGTGGTAAACCCTCTTCTGCAGACCGAAGAAGCTGGTGACAAGGACTATCAGGAACAGAAACCATGAGACGAGAAGTATAACTTTTCTCTTTGCGGAACGCGTCATAGGAGATTCTCCGAACGTATTTACTAATTCATTGTGAGTCTTTGACTTCGGGCTCCATGATATCACAGTTCTCTCATTCGTGCATTATTCACTTGGACTGTTCAGTAAAAGGAAGCTATAATGTCCTCATATTCGGAGATTTATATGGAAGTCAAAGGATTCAAGGGGAAGATTCTGATAGTCGCAATTTGGATTGTCTTCATGCTGGTCGCGGCCTTCGCATTCTATGCCGTGGAGGACGGGCTTTACATGTACAAGGCAAAGACCGAACTTGTCGAGCAGGCTCAGAACATAACGAAACAGTTTCCGTCGCTTATCCAGAACGATCTGTACGCCGACATCGGTGCTGCAAAAGTCCTGTTTTCCAAGCTGGAGGGTCTGGCCTTCAAGCTCGAGGACTATGAGACGATAGAAGATGCCAGGCAGTTTCTGGATGACTATGTCGCCGTTGCAGGAACGGAAAGCATCGCCATACTGGACAGGAATGCCGATCTTATTTACGGATCCGAGGAACTGCAGAAAAAGGAAAACCTGGATGCATTCTCGGTCCAGGTGCTTCTGGATGAGAAACTGTACCGCACCAGCGCGGAAGAGCTCAGGAATTATACGGGATACAGCAAGCTCATGGAGAAATCTTTCCTCCATGATGATTCGGAGCATTCCTCGGGTATCTCCACCTGGGGTGTGGGTGACAGGTGGGTCATTATTCTTGAGGCGGCCCAGTCGGATGCCAAGAAGAATGTCCATGAATACTTTGACTGGAGGAATGCGCTTCAGAAGATAACAATCGGCAATACCGGTAGTCTGGTGGCAATCAGAACCGACGACGGAAAAATCCTGTCCTGTGCGGATGAGAGTCTCGTCGGAACGATGATCGGAGACCTGGGTATGACGGATTCCGAGTTCGGAGAAATAAAAGGTCCCGAAGATCTTCTTTCGGTTTTCAGTACTCCGGACACGGTCAGGACCCTGACTGTCACAGGAGTCAGGAAGCTTGCGACCCGTCTGGACATAGAGAACGGTGTGATACTGGCTCTTCTTCCTGTCGGTGAAGTCACGGCGGATGTCTGGGGAGCCACGCTCGGAGCAGAGCTGCTCATCGGTCTGGTCACCGGTCTGTTTGTGCTTTATGCCCTTCTGTATGCAGGTTTCGAATCCAGATCCGGGCTGGACGGAAAGAACAGGCATCTCTACAACAAGCTGAGGATAGCGGGAATCATCGTCGTAGGCATTGTGCTTCTCTTCAGCATGTACCTCAACGCTCTTACCTCCTACGCATACAAGTTCAGGTACAGCAAGACCAAGGTCAACAACGTCGTGTCGTTCATGAATGACAACGATAATGAGAAGAAGGAACTGCAGGAGTGGTTCGACCAGGAGTATCTCGAGCGTGCCAGAATCGCCAAATGCATTCTTGACCATACGGAAAGGGAAGCCGTCACACGTGAGTACATGGCAGCACTCAGCAAAGCGCTGGACATCAGATACACATACCTGTTCGACGGATCCGGTTCCCTGGTTCTCACGAACTCACGATACGACAAGATTTCGATCGGAGATTCGTCTCCGTTCCATCCGCTCCTTGAGGGTAAGACCGAAATCGTTCTTGCCCCCGCTTACGACGAGCTGAGGGGAGAGATCCTTGAGAACGTCGGAATATCCATGGTGGACAACAAGGGCAACGGAGAAGGTGTCCTTGTCACCATGACGAACCCCGCGGAGCCGCAGTACCTCGAAGAGAACCTCGGATACATGGATGCCTTCAGGCGGGTCAGCCTGACGAACAACTCGTACATCATGGCCATTGACAGCGAAACGATGGATATCTGCTACATGGCAACGATAATCGACGGTTCGTATGTCGTGGGCGACGGATCGTTCGACTACAAGGGAATGAACATCTCCGTCCTTGGTATGGACCAGAGCAAGATCACCGACGGCTTCAACGGAAACATCATGGTGAACAGGAAGCTCTACTTCGCCTCCATCAAGAGGGGCGGCGAGCACTTCTTCATTGTCATGAAACCGCAGTTCACAACCGATTCCATCAGCATCTTCTCAGTGTTGATGGCCTCCCTGGCCGCCACCGTGTTCGTTGTGGCGGTGGCCCTGGTCTTCAGCAGGAAGAAGAGCATGTTCAACGGAGCAAAGGTGCTGCCCAATGTTCCGGAGAAGGCACAGGCGGTTCTTTTAAGCTTCGAGGATCAGATGGAGGGCATGATCGGCGACATGCAGCGCAGGAACACGCTCTACTTCGATATGAGGTGGCCCGAGGACTGCAGGAAGTGGAAGGACAAGTCACCGGGACAGAAGTTCTCCGTCCTGTCCAGATACGTTCTGATCGTCGCAATGGTTGTGATTCTTATCCAGTCACGTATCGCAAGTTCGGATTCGATCTGGTACTACTGCATAAACGGTGAATGGGACAGCGGAGTCAACCTTTACTCAATAACCAGATGTCTGCTGGTTGCCGGCATCCTGATTGTTGCCAAGATGGTGATTCACAAGTTGTTGTTCTGGATCGCACGTGCCGCAAGGCCCAGGGGAGAGACTCTGTGCAACCTCCTGGACAACTTCAATGTCTATGTTCTGTCCATCACCGGTCTTTTCCTCTGTCTCTCGTACTGCGGAGTCAACACCAAGGCGCTGACACTCACCGGCGGAGCCGTGGGAGTCATCTTCGGCATCGGATGCCAGACCATCGTGGCAGATATACTTGCCGGTCTGATAATGTCGCTGGAGGGTGTTGCCCACAACGGAGACATGGTGATGTTCGACGGAAAGCCCGAGGTCATTCAGAGCATCGGAGTCAGGACTATCAGGCTCAGATGGCAGGACGGAGTGAAGACGGTCAGGAACAATGAGTTCAGAAACCATATCTCACTGTCACGCGACAGGATCGAGATCACCACGGCGGATCTGGCCGTCGACTGGTCCGTGAAGTACGACAAGATCGAGAAGATCCTGGAGAAGGAGCTTCCTCCTATCGGCGAAAAGCTGAGGGAGGCCTACGGGGAGAGCCTTGTCGGACCGAAGTTCAGGGGAATCCAGGAACTCAGGACCGATGCGGTTGTTCTTTCCTTTGTGATCATCTGCAACTACAGAGCCGCCAAGAAGGCAAAGCTGATGCTCTACAAGGAGCTCAAGCTGATGTGCGAGCGCAACAAGATCAACCCGCCCGTACCTCAGATCGCCGTTACGGAGACCAAAGACTGAAATCAATCAGGGGCAGTCCTCAACGGGCTGCTCCTTTTTATTGTCTTCCTTAGGCGGATTTCTCTTCAGATACTCTCTGAAAGGTCCTTCCGCGGCCTTTGTAAGACGTTCGTCCCATCCGCCCTCGAAGAAGGAGCAGACCTCCTCGTCGACGGCGTAGTAGTCGTCTCCCTGCATCAGGACCGAGTTGCGGCAGCCGCCGGTGCATCTGTCTATGAAGCGGCACTGCCTGCATTTGGGATTGTGGTTCCTGATGTCTCCTATCGTGGCGCTGCACAGCTCAGTGTACTTGGAGTCATGCAGGATCTCGCGCAACGGGGTCTTGAAGAGGTTGGGGAAGTTGACTGCATAGCTGCAGTCGCACATTCCCATGCACGGCGCCACCATGCCGTCCGCACCTATGTAGAAATGCCTGGTGACAACCCCGCAGGAGGGAATGCGGTCCTCGTCCTCCTTGGGACATTTGCGGACATCGTAGAATGTGTATTCCTTGCGACCCGGGGTGTACATGAAGGTGTCCGCCAGCATGATCGAAAGGGGAGCGTCGTCCTCGAAGTACTGAGGAATGTACTTCTCGAAGATCTGAAGCTGCTCATCTCTTGAAAGCTTCAGGTCGCTGATTTCCGGACAGGCCCATTCGCCAAGGTCCATCATGCTTCCGCACTTCATGCTCACGACCCCGTACTTGGCCATCAGCTTCACCGACTCGCGAAGCGTGTCCGTGTTCTTCTTATGAAGGCACATCGAGACCGACACCTGATGCTTTCTCTCTTGCAGAAGCTTCAGCGCATTGAGCGTCCGCTCTTCGGCCCCGTCTATTCCGCGCAAAAAGTCGTGCATTCCTATTCCGTCGAAACTCAGCTGGAAGGCAGGATGCATCTTCCTTGATTCAAGTTCATCCAGAAGCTTTTCGTCGACGAGCCATCCGTTGGTGAAGATGGTTGTGATTCCTATCTCACGTTCCGAAAGGGCGTCTATGATGTCCAGAAAGTCGTCTCTGATGAGGGGCTCTCCGCCGGTGATCCCGGTTCTGAAAACACCGCACTCGGCCAGCTGGTCCGCTATTGAGATTATCTGCTCATGGGTGGGCGATCCGTGCCTGGCGTGGGGAGCCGACATGAAGCAGTGTCTGCATTTGAGGTTGCATGCCCCGGTGACGGACCACTGCACGCTCTCGCGGAAGCGGGCCGGATACACCGCATACTCCTGTTCAGGGGACAGGAACTCCCAGAACCCGGACTTCCTGATCACCCCGTTCTTCTCCATGGCCTCCATGAAGGACCTGTCGGTTTCCGAAAGGGACTCCGGGTCGATGTCATGCACACCGTCGCACTTCAGAAGCAGAAGGTATTTGTCCTTTGCCAGAAAGACCGTCTTTTTCGCGGGAACGTGGAAAAGACCCGTGGGGGCCTTGTACCATCCTCTGAATCTGTAGTCGTTGTTAAGAACATATCTCATGTGTTAAGACCTTGGATTCTCAGCTGTCCAGACGCTGTCTTTCGACGAGGCTTGCGAAGAATCCTTTCTTTGCCACCAGCTGCTTGTACGTACCGTCCTCGATGATCTTTCCACCTTCCAGGACGATGATTCTGTCACAGTTCCTGATGGTCGAGAGACGATGTGCGATCACGATTCTGGTGCATTTGAGGTTGTCCAGGGCATCGGACACCTGTTTCTGAGTCTTGTTGTCCAGGGCGCTGGTGGCTTCGTCGAACATGAGGATCTTGGGTTTCGGAGCCAGTGCTCTTGCTATCATAAGGCGCTGCTTCTGTCCGCCGGAGAAGCCGCCCTGGCCCTCTGCGACCAGAGTCTGCATTCCCATGGGCATCCGCTTTATGTCCTCTGCAATTCCGGCGAGCTCTGCAGCCTCCCAGGCCTCGTCAAGGCTCAGTCCGGGAGCGGAGACGGTGATGTTGTCGTACAGGCTGGCCGAGATAAGACCTCCGTTCTGCATTACGGCACCGACCTTTCTCCTGAGGGACTTGAGGTCGATCTTGTTCAGCTCCCTGCCGTCGTAGAAGATGGCACCTTTTTCGGGTTTCTCGAAGCCCAGGAGCAGGCGCATCAGGGTGCTCTTTCCGCATCCGGTCTTTCCTACGATTGCGATGTATTCACCGGACTTGATCTTGAGTGAGAGGTCGTTGATGACGTAGGGCATGTTCTCTGCATAGCGGAACGACACGTGGTTGAGTTCGATGTCTCCGGAGAGTCTTGTGATGACGGCCCTGTCCTCTGTGGTCTCGGGCTCCTCGTTGAGGATCGGCATGGCCATTTCAAGTATCGGTTTGATGCAGGCGATGTTGACTGCTATGGTGGACAGCGAGGAGAAGGCTCCCATGACCAGTCCGAATGAGACGTTGAATGCAAAGTAGGAGGAGACGGTCATGTTGTTCTTTCCGGCAAGGAAGTACAGAAGAACTGTTCCAAGCAGGGGGATCGCCGTGGTCAGGACGGGACTGATCTTCAGAAGCAGGGGAGGATTGTATTTGTATCCGGCTTCCTCGGCATAGACATCCGCCCATTTTGCGAAGGCCCTCTTCTCCGAACCGGAGAGCTTGATCTTCTGGACTCCGGAAATGAACGCATAGTTCAGTCCGGACTCCTTGGCCTGGGCCTCCATGAACTTCCTGTAGATTCTGACCTGCATGACGGATGTTATCACCGTCAGGGTCACCGTCAGAAGGATGATGGCCACGGAGGGGACAAGAAGGTCCGGTGCGAAGTTTGCTATCTGGGTTATGTAGACCAGAGACATCAGTGAAGTAAGTCCGGTGGAGAGTATTGTCGATATGAGCAACTGGCAGAGGCTGCTTATGGCCGAGGCCCTCCTGGAGAGGTTTCCTGAGCTGAACTGCCTGAAGAACGGGGCCGGCATGGACATGATCCTCATCATGACAGCCGCCTCCACGGCGACGGATGTCTTGGTTGTGATCCTTGCAAGAATCAGGCCGTTGATCACATCAATGAGCTGCTTTGCGACGAGGGTCGAGACCATGAAGACGGCGATTCCGACCAGCAGCGTGGCGTTCCTGCTGTCCAGAACGGGTCCGGTGAGGGCCTGTGAAAGCTTGGGTCCGACAAGTCCGATCAGAACCGAAAACAGTGTGGCCAGGACTATCAGGGCCACATCGCCCGGTGCTATACATCCCTTGATGTAGATCAGAAGGTCCTTCAGAGAGAGCCTTTTCAGCGGAAGTGGCTTGTAGAAACACAAGGCCTCCTTCTCGAACAGCTGTGCGGTGCTGGCATTGACCGAGGTCTTTCTGCCCGTCTTGCTGTCGTAGAACCAGTAGCCGGAGAGCGCCTTGGGGATCAGGGCTATGGCGGTTCCTGTCTCCTTCTCGAAAGCAAGCATGGGTCCGAAGGCGTCCTTGTACCACTTCTCCTCGAGGATGACGTTCCTGTGCATGATCGCATGCGGACGCAGCGCATACTCGAGCTGCTCGTCGATTTCCGTGATTTCGTCCGGAATCTCCACGGGTTTGCAGTGGTAGAATCCGAGGATGTCGTCTATGGCTTTCTTGGATATGCGCCTCTTGCTGAATTTGCCTGCGGCGTGCTTTCCAAGCACAACGGAGGCGACTTTGACAAAGGAATCCTCGAAGATTTCCTGGTCGGAGAGCTTTCTGTTCTTAATCTGTTCGTCAAACCATCCCATGCTCTTCCGTCCTTATTCGCTTGTGATGAGCTCGGTGTAGTAACCGCCCTTCTTGTAAAGCTCATCGTGCGTTCCGCGCTCCACGACGTTGCCGTTGTCGAGCACAATGATTTCGTCGCAGTCCCTGATCGTCGAAAGTCTGTGGGCTATGACGATGCAGGTGATGCCCCTGTCCTTGATTGCCTTGACCACCTCGTACTCCGTCTGGGAGTCGAGGGCGCTGGTGGCCTCGTCCAGGATTATGATCGAGGGATCCTGGGCAAGGACCCTGGCGATCTCAAGCCTCTGTCTCTGGCCTCCGGAGAGGTCTTTTCCTCCCTCGGTGATCCTGTAGCTGTAGCCTCCGTCCCTTTCCATGATGTCGTCATGGATCTGGGCGTCTCTGGCGGCCATGATCATCTCGAAGTCCTCGATCGTCGAATCCCACATCTTTATGTTGTTGGAGACTGTGTCCTCAAAGAGGGTGATGTCCTGGTCCACGACGGCCAGAGACCCCGTGAACACGCTGCGGTCGATCTCCGAGATGGGTTTTCCGTCGAAGAGGACCTCACCGCTCCACGGCTGGTACAGACCTGAGATGAGTTTGGATAGCGTTGATTTTCCGCAGCCGCTGGAGCCAACGAAGGCCACACGGCTTCCCGTCTGCATGGACATGGAGAAGTCTCTGATCAGGGGCTCGGCAAGCCTGGAGTATCCGAAGGTGACGTTCTTGAGCTCGACGCAGCCGGAGAGTTTTCTGTAGTCCTCTTCCTTTTTCGCCTTCCTCTCCTTGACGTAGGGGTCGGTGGGGTACTGCATCACATCCTCGACACGTTCCATCGAGGTTCTCATCTCCTGGATCGTCTGGCCTGCGCTGACCATCGTCATGGCAGGGCTCATGAATCCGTTCAGAAAGCCCTGGAAGCTTGTGATCATTCCTATTGTGAACTCACCCTGCATGGTCAGGTAGATTCCGATGAACAGAACCAGATAGCTTGCCAGCTGGTTGAGCAGAAGGGGAATCATTCCCAGGGTGATGTTCATCCTGTTGTATTTCACAGTCTGTGCATTGACCGAAGCCTGGTAGCCGGCCCACTTGTTGAAGAATCCGTTCTCCGCTCCGGAGGCCTTTATCGTCTCTGCCATGCTGATTCCTGCCAGCGTCTGCGAGGACAGCTGGCCCATGTCCCTCATCTGGACCCTTGTGATGTTCACGCGTTTGGCGGAGATTATCCTGGTGACTATGATGTTCAGCATGATGGCCGAAACACCGATCAGAGTCAGCAGCACGGAGCGTCTGAGCATGACGAACAGATAGACGAGCATCATGATTGCGTTCAGAGCCAGAGGCGCCAGGGTATTGACCAGGGTTTCGGCTATGGTCGCGTTGGTGTCCTGCCTCTGGATTATGTCTCCTGCCATTCGCTGGGAGAAGAACTCCATCGGCATTCTGAGGACCTTCCACATGTACGTCGTATTTCCTATCACCGACATCTTGCCGTTTATGCGCAGCGAGTAGATTGCGCTGACAATGCCCACCGTTATCTGCAGCGCGGCCAGAAGAAGCATGATGAAGATCAACGGCATGAACCATGACGGATTGGACCCGGACAGGATCCTGTCCATGAAGACCCGCGACATGGCGGGGTTGATCACTCCGAAGAAGTAGGAGACTATCGTTGCCAGGGCGACGAAGGCCACGGCCGAACCGGCTCCGACGAGGCGCTTTTTTGCAAAGGCAACCACGCTTTTGCGTTTTCCGGAGGGCTTGAAGTCCTTCGATGGCTTTATCATCAGACAGATTCCGGTGAACGACTCGTCGAACTCCTCCATGGAAACCTTCACAAGGCCTCTGGCAGGATCGTTGATTATAGCCTTGTTCCCCTTGAAGCCGTCCAGGACCACGAAGTGGTTGAAGTTCCAGTGTATGATGCAGGGAAACTGCCCGCTCTTTTTCAGGTTTTCCGGTTCATAACGGTAGCCGTCCGCCTCAAAGCCGTAGTTCCTTGCGGCAAGAAGAACGTTCTTTGCATTCGAACCGTCGCGGGAGACTCCGCAGTCGACCCTGACCTGCTCAAGCGGAACCCACTTGCCGTAATAGGCCATGACCATCGCAAGCGACGCAGCCCCGCATTCCAGGGCTTCCATCTGCATGACGACAGGTACTCTCGCTACTCCTTTGCTGACAGGTTCCTTGATTTTCTTCATTTCTCGACCCGGACACCTCAGAACAGATAGCTCAGAGGCGAATCCCTCTCCACGGTGATCAGGGCCTCATACTGCCCGTCGGGCACATCGATGTACGCAGTGGCGTTATATCGGTCATAGACATCTTTGACGACCGAGTCCAGAGTGCTTTTCTGACTTCCGATCTCTATCTCCATGCCCTCGGCAAGGGGCTTGTTCCCGATTTCACCCGTATGGACGATGTTGGCGACATTATCCTTGACCCGGGCCACCACCGAGGTCTTGGTCACGATCTCACCCGTGGCCGACCAGACAAGAAGCCCCACTATCAGGACGATGACGGAAACAAGCACCATCCACGCCGAGACATTGGCGACCTTGAGGTACTTGTTCAGATCTTCCGGAGAGGAGATACGGTCCAGACTTTTCTGTCTGAACAACTGATTGTTCTGCTCCATTACACCACCTCCTGACTGTTATCACCGATTATATTCCATACCAAAGACCGTTATCAACAATAAGAAAGGTTTGCCAAATCCCTTGTCTTGTTGTAAATTGTTCATGAATCCACTGATTGCAGGGGGAGAATAATGAGCAAAGAAGACAGCAAGAATCTGAAGAAAGACAAGTTTATCGAAAGCACAGATCCGCGTGACAACAAGGCCGATCTCGACGACCTTGCCAACGTTACCGGCGGAGTTGACACCGGCAACAGGCTCAGCACGGATGATTTTCTCAAGCTGTTCAACAACAGGCAGAACGGAAAAAACTGAGATTAAGCCTGTTTATCACAGACTCTGAAAACGGTCCTGCATGGCATTGCGTGCGGGACTTGTTTTTTTTAAGCATGCCAAAGGTCACAGAATACTTCGAAAGCGACAGGAAAAAGCACTGGCTCGAAAAGATCGGAGAATCCGAGTGGGGCGGGGGAAAGTTCCTTTATGAACTTCTCAGGGACAACCGCCTGAAAGAGCTGTGCGGGGAAAAGACCAAAGTCCTTCTTCTCACCGAAGCCGACGATCTTCTTTCGTTCTGCACCTATGCGGAGCAGGACGACATCCGCGACATCTCCCTGACCCCGTGGGTGGGCTTCGTCTTCACCTTCCCGAAACATCGCGGCAAACGCTGCTTCGGACTTCTCATGGACCATGTCCGCTCACTGGCAGAGGCAGACGGCCGCAGGTATGTCTATATCTCCACGAATGCAGAGGGCCTTTATGAGAAATACGGGTGCACCTACTGGAAGAACATGACCGATTTCAGGGGCGAGGACAGCCGCGTCTACCGCCTTGAGATCTGACGGCAGATTAACGTAGTATTATCATCGGTATGGCTCTGAAGTTGATAAAGCTGACAAAGGAATACGAAAAGGAACTCGGGGAGATGATAGAGGAGTGGAGGGCAGACCAGATTCAAAACCACACCGACTGCTCTCCCTGGGCGATATTCAAGAACGACTACCGCAACTTCGACTACTATCTGGAGCACCTTGAGCACAGGACTGCCACCGAAAACCGCGTCCCCGATTCGGTTTTCTTTCTTCTGGACGATGAGACGGGACGCCTTCTGGGAGCCGTGAACATCCGCCACTATCTTAACGATGCCCTTCTGAAGGAGAGCGGTCACATCGGAGACGGAATCAGGCCATCCGAACGCCGCAAGGGCTATGCCACGAAGATGATAGGCCTTGCGCTGGATGAGTGCAGGAAGATGGGTATGGACCGTGTCCTCATGACATGCGACAAGGACAACATCGGCTCGGCCAAATCAATCATCAGAAACGGCGGAGTCCTTGAAAACGAAGTGCTCAATTCCGAAGGTGTCTTAATTCAGCGCTACTGGATTCAGTTATAAGGCGTGACCGCCGGAGACCTTGATCACCTGGCCTGTGACCATCCTTGCCTGTTCGCTTGCCAGAAAAAGAATCGTGTTTGCAATATCCTCGGGCTGAATCAGCTTTCCCATCGGAATCAGGGGAAGGACCGCTTCTTCAAGCTTCTCATCGATCCATCCCGTCTGGGTGGGTCCCGGTGCAACGCAGTTCACGGTGATTCCGTATTTCCCTACCTCCATGGCTATGCTCCGTGTCAGGGCCTCCAGCGTCGCCTTGCTCGAGCCGTATGTGATCTGACCGGCGAACACCTGGGCCGAGTCCGTTGAGATGTTGATGATCCTTCCGTAGTCCTTCCGGTTTCTGACGAATTCCCGGGTCATGAGCAGGCTTCCGCGGACATTCACGGCAAAGGTGTCGTCAATGACATCCTTTGTCACCGTCTCGATGGTGTCGTTTCCGTTCTCATCGTCCGTTGCGGCGTTGTTGACCAGAACGTCCACCTTTCCGAAACGCTCCATGGCGGATCTGTAGATCTCCTTCACCTGCTTCTCATCCGAAATGTCGCCTTCCAGGACAAGGAAGTCTGCATTCAGCTTTCTGAGCGAATCTTCGACCTCTGCAGTATCTCCTGCATTGGCCTTGTAGTACCTGTCGGCCCCGTTCCAGCCTGCCTTGCTTTCATCGAAGCTGCGGCTGACCTTCTTGTACACGAGTACGAGGCTCGCCCCCTCACGAGCAAAGGCCAGTGCCGTGGCCGCACCTATTCCCTGCGGGTTGTTTGTTCCTGTAATGAGAACGACTCTGCCTTTCAATCCGTAATCTGCCATAACTCCTCCGAAAAAACCGGGAGATACCCGGCATTATATTAACATGTCCGGAAATCGGTGAACAAAGAAAGAGATTCCGCGAGGCTGATATGATGGTCAATCTGTGACATTTGCTTGATTATCCATATAAGGAATTATTTCAGCCAAAAATAACTCTAGGCATCAGAAGGAGATATAACATGAGTAAAAAAGAAAAAGCCTTGTATGTAATTTCTTACACAACAAGGCTTTGTTTTACGAGGCTGGGAAGATTCGAACTTCTGACCCTCAGATCCGCAATCTGATGCTCTATCCAGCTGAGCTACAACCTCATTCGGTGACTGGGCTTTGCCTTCGCTGCAAATCCCACCATGTCACAAAAAAGACAAACATTGCTGGAAAGCCAACAATGTTTGCTTTTTTCGGAGTGACGGGGATTTGAACCCCGGATACCGTTACCAGTATACTTCCTTAGCAGGGAAGCGCCTTCGACCGCTCGGCCATCGCTCCTTTTATATAAACCAGTCCCATTG
>Ga0310696_10004397_pt1 | contig 17287 bp, 7 predicted proteins | sample AusTroGonzalo_MG_4_FD_203885 | JGI IMG/M metagenome (GOLD analysis project Ga0310696, IMG submission 203885) | Bovine rumen microbial communities from tropical cattle in Woodstock, Queensland, Australia - Gonzalo_02 (v2) (version 2) | ecosystem: Host-associated > Mammals > Digestive system >...
ACGTGACATTTAAAAAAAAAGTATCTTTGCGGATTATTTTTTCAAAACATTTATAGAAAACCATTTTTGAAATGACACTCAAAGAGATTAAAGACCTGGTGCAAGGCGAGATTATTTGCGGCGAAGAATATCTGGATCAACAGATTGAATGTGTGTTCGCCTCCGACCTGATGAGCGACGTGCTCACGCTGAAGGATGTCAACAACCTGCTGCTGCTCACGGGATTGAGCAACCTTCAGTCTATTCGCACGTGCGAAATGTCCGACATCAACTTCCTGCTGATTGTGCGCGGCAAGGAGGTGACGGAAGAGATGCAAGAACTGGCTGAGGATAACGACATGGTGGTTATCCGTACGGGGTTCTCCATGTACAAGACCGCTGGCATTCTGTATGGTGCGGGTCTTCCTGCAGTCTATTAACCTGATTATTAACTAAATCTGACATTATGAATTTTGTATACCATGTAGAAGGTGGCGATTTCACCAACGCGGGTTCCACCTCCAGCCAGGTGAAGCGCATGCTCAAGAAGATTGGGGTGAGCCCTGAAATCGTGAAGAAGACGGTGGTCGCACTCTACGAGGCGGAGGTCAACATCGTGGCCCACGCCTATCGCGGCGACATCACTGTCGATTTGGAGGAGGACCACATTAAGATTGTGCTCGATGACGAGGGTCCCGGCATCCCTGATATCGACCGTGCCATGCAGAAAGGCTATTCCACCGCTTCACAGAAGGTCCGCGAAATGGGCTTCGGCGCCGGTATGGGCCTTCCCAATATCAAGAACAATTCCGATTCTCTCAACATCACCTCCGAAGTCGGCAAAGGCACCCGAATCGAATTGATCAATTATTTCCAGTAGAGACGTGTGATGTTTTGTATGTGTCTGAAGATTATTCCTTAAGAAGTCCCGAAGGGACAAAACGCACGAAGTGCAATTAACCCCACATAAGGCGATAGCCGCAGTGTGGGGGTAAGAGAGCAGTCCCGGAGTGCAATTAACCCCACACAAGGCGATAGCCGCAGTGTGGGGCAGTAGATGACAAAATAAGTTGTTAACCCAAACATACCAACTATGGCCGAAGATTTCCACCACGCATTAAAATTCAAATATGACCTTTGTATCGGTTGTTCGCATTGCACGGGTGTGTGCCCCACGAGTGCGATTCATGTGGAGAACGGGCATCCAGTGCTTGACCCGAACCGCTGCGTCGACTGCGGCAGGTGCTACGTGGCCTGCCCGATGAACGCCATCTACATCGAGCAGGACGACTTCCAGACCGTTTACAATTACAAGTACCCGGTGTTGCTGGTGCCCTCCATTTTCCTCGCCCAGTTCGAGGAGAAAATCCGTGAGCGCACCATCCTCTCCGCGCTGCTGCACATTGGCTTCAAGTACGTCTATGAGGTGGAAAAGAGTGTGGATTTCTTCAAGGAATACTATCGGCGCGACCTGGAAAGCAACAATATACCTTACGAGAAGCCTGTCATCTCCTCGTTTTGTCCGGCTATCGTGCGCCTCATCCAGGTGAAATTCCCCGTGTTGGTGGACAATATCTACCGGTTGAAGGCTCCTTTCGACATTACGGCCGAGTACATCAAGAAGAGTCTTACCGAACAGGGTGTTCCCCCGGAGGACATCGGTATCTTTTACGTGACACCGTGTGCCGCGAAAATTGCCGCCATCAAGAGTCCTGTGGGCGAGGATAAGTCGCCGGTTTCTGGTGTTATCAACATGAACTACTTGTACAGCAAGGTGTTGCGTGTTATTAAGACGGGTGAGTACAAAATGTGCGACGAGTCGGTGCGTTTCCACCGGCTGTCGAAAGCCAGCATCACCTATCCGCTCACCGGTGGCGAAACCAAGATGTTGCGCACGGGTCGTAACCTGGCCATCGATGACATCCATAACGTGTCCGAATTTCTTGAAAAGGTGGAGGATGAGGACATCCAAGATATTGATTTCCTGGAACTTCGTGCTTGCGACGGTAGCTGTTGCGGTGGTATCCTTACCGCCGAAAACCGCTTCCTCATGATTGAACGTCAACGCCGCCGGATGCAAAAGTGCTCCGAAGAGGTGGATGCCGAGGACAACGACCTGCTCAACTACTTCGACTACTTGGCCGACAAACGGCATGTGGGCGAGGTGGAGCCGCGTTCGATGGACAAGATGGACGACAACGTGGCCGCCGCCATGCAGAAGATGAAACGCGCCTTCGAAATCAACCAGAACCTGCCGCAGGTCGACTGCCACCTGTGCGGCTATCCCTCCTGCAAAGCTCTCGCCGACGCTGTGGTGACCGACAAGGCACAGATTCAGCAGTGCATTTTCGTTCAGCGTGCTATGGAGCACTACGACCTCATGACCCCCAAGGAGGCTCACGATATCTCCGCCAAGGTCTGGGGCGCGAAAAAGACCGACCCGTCGATTGCGAAAAATTTGAACCTGTAACGATGACGTATGTAGAGACGGGGCGCGCCCCGTCTCTACATCGTTCTATACAATATGTCCGTTATTTTCCAGATTTTTTTCGAGGCACTAAAGGAATCTGTCTCCATCACGCTGTTGGTGTTGCTGCTGATGGCGGTGGTAGAGTCTATAAATATCTCATCATCAGGACGTTTATTTAAGAAAATACATGGGCGGCCCGTGGCGGAAGTCGCGTTGGCGTGCCTGTTGGGTGCAATCCCGGGTTGTGCCGGTGGTTTCGTGGTAGTGTCGCTGTTCACTCACCGGATGCTCTCTTTTGGAGCTCTCATGGGTGGAATGGTGGCCACTTTCGGCGACGAGGCACTCTTCCTGGCAGCACAAAACCCGAAAGAGGCGCTCATCCTCACAGGAATTCTGTTCGCCATTGGGTTCGTTTTCGGACTGGTCATGCTGAAATTCCCTGAAAACAAGTTTATCAATTTTGAGAACCATGACTTCGAAATTCACGAGGAACATCAACATCAACATATTGATAATCATGAACATCACTGGAAGGAGCGGATGCTCCATTTCCTGCGCGAGCATGTGTGGGAGCACGTCATCAAGCGTCATGCGCTGAAACTTTTCCTCTATGCCTTCGGTACGCTATTCGTGTTGGGAATTCTGAATCACTTTGTTGATTTACAATCGATTATGGAAAATAACGCCTGGACGAAGTGGTTGCTTTTGCTAATCGCAGTGGGCGTAGGTTTCCTTCCGGTTTCGGGACCGCACCTCATCTTTGTGATGCTCTTCCTTCAGGGCAATATCCCCTTTGCCATATTGTTGGCCAACTCCATCGCACAGAACGGCCACGCCGGCATTCCGCTTATGGCGCAATCGAAACGCAATTTTTTGATTATGAAAGGAATGACGATGGCGTTGGGATTGATTGCCGGTGCGGTAATGATTATCGCACAATCGTAATCGATCCGTTCCAAGAGAAGGTCTTTGCCTTGCCTTTGTACGTAAACGTGAAGTAATAGACACCATCGCTGAGCCCTTCGCCGTTGAACGGGTTGAGGCCTTGATGAATCTCGCCGTCCTTCGACCAAGTGTCGTAATTCTTGACGTGGAAGACTACTTTGCCGTAGCGGTCGCTGATGCGCAGCTCATTGTTGCGGTATCCGTCGGGGTCTTCGGGGTTGATGTCGGTGTTGAGGTTTCCGATGGCCCACACGTCGTTGATGCCGTCGCCGTTGGGCGTAATCACGTTCGGGAAGATGAGGTCGTCTTCAATAACGATGACGTGGCTGATGGAATCGCCACAGCCGGATTCAGTGGTCAGCGACAGCGTCACCGTGTAATCGCCCCACGAAGTGTAGGTATGCGAGGTGCTCGTTTCGCCTGTGGTCTCCTCCCCGTCGCCGAAGTTCCAAACCAGGCCGCTGCTGTTGCTGGCAACATTGTCGGAAAGAAAAGCGGTGAAGCTTATCTCGCCGTTGGTTTCGCTCATCAAGCAGGTTTCCGGAGTGGCGAGGAAGTCGATGGTGGGTTGCGGGGCGGTGACGATGTAGTTCCATTTCGTGATGGAGTCTTGGCAGCCCTCGGCAGTGGTGACGACCAGTTTCACGGTATAGGAGCCGGCGTCTGCGAAATGGAAGGTCGGCTCGTATTCGTGGGTGTATTCTACCACATTGTAGTTTTCGTCAAACACAATCCAGAGACAGGAGATGGTGTCGGAGGTGCTGGTAGTGAGATTGGAGAACTGACAGATGACGGGCGTGCAGCCAGAGGTCACGTCAGACTCGAAATCGGCCTTCGGCAGCGGATAGAAATTGATGTTCACCGTGTCGGAGCTCCAGCAGTTGCTGTTCGTGTTGGGGTTGAACATTTCCACTTCGATAATGTATTCGCCGGAAGTAATCACTTCGATAGACGGGGTTTCCTCGCCGGTGTTCCACATCAAGGTGGCGGTGCTGTCGCTGTAGTTGGAGTTGAGGGTGATGATGTCGCCGGTGCAGTGCCATTGGTCGGGGCCGAGGTCGGGCTTGAAGGTGTTGATGACGTCGATATAGATGCTGTCGGTGGCCCAGATGTTCGCGCACGGGATGGCTTTGTGGACAAAGAGGTGATACCAACCGGCATCGCTGGTTTCCGCGCTTTCGATAATGTAGGGCGCCCACAACGTGTCGCCGCTCGGGGTGAGGATGTAGACAGTGTCCACATTTTCAGCCTGATATTCGAATTGGATAGGTTCGTGTAAGCAGTAGGTGTTACGCATCAGCAGCTTGGTGGTCATTTCACTCTTGAAGCTCTTGCCCTCAAGGAACACGCCGGAATCGTAAGCATTGTCACCGGCGTTGCAGATGGCGAGGTGCATGTGGTAAGTGTCACAAGCGTTGATGACTCCCTCCGCCGCCAGTTCCACGGTGTAGCCGTTGTACTCGATACCGTTAGCGCTGGTGCCGTTGGCAATGTAGTAGGCGGAGTAGGTGCCGCTGTAGCAGTTGGCACCGCCACTGCTGGATGCGCCGCCGTTCACAGTGTTGATGGAGACGGGGAGACCTTCGGGATTCGCTGCGGAAACCGTACCGGGAATCACGGCCACGTTGCGCGTGGTGGTGATTCCTGTCACCGGGTCAGGACCCGTGAGCAGGAAGATGAAGAGGTCGTTATAGGACGCGCAGACGAAACTCGGATACTCCTCGGAACCGAAAATATAGTGGAAAGCGAACGTGTCGGCGTAGGCCAGGAAGTCGAAATCCAATGCCGCGCTGTTCTGCACCGTATAACCTTGGTTGTATTGCTGAAGCATCGCGTCGTGATAGGTGACGTTGGCCGTGCTTGACGAACTGCCGGAGCTGTTGGGACCCGCTGCCACAGAACAGGCACCTGTGGTCATGACCAGGCCAGTCGCAAACGGGAACTGTGTGTAATTGTTCCTGTTAAAACTGCCGATCTGGTTTGAGGTGACAATGCCGGGGGTCATGTTGAACTGGCCGTTGCTCAATTCCACGCCCTCGCCCGCGAGATGGTACTTCAGGATGGTGTCCACGTGCGTGTTCTGCAATGACTGCACCGTCACGTTGTTTTGCGCGAACAATGCCGCCTGAAAGCCCACCAATAATAAAACCAGAGTGAATATATGTCTTTTCATAACGCTTATATCTATAGATACAACTATCCTAATTTCAAAATGGCAAAATTACAATTTTTATAATACCAACCTATTACGTTCAATTTTTTTTTGCCTTCTCGAAAAGGTGTGTCGCACGAAATCGCGATTTCGTTACAGTCTGTTAAAAAAAAGTTGAGACGTTGCGGTTTAAAAAAGTAGAGACGTTGCGCGCAACGTCTCTACAACAAATGCGATGATTCGCAAACTTATGTTTGGAAATTGATTAGCCGCAATAGAAATATTCTTTCACCATTTGGGCCATCAGCTCGGGTTTCTTGACGATTTGCTCGCGGATTTTGCGGTCGTCGAAGGATTTGAGCTGTTTGATGATGTCGTCGATCATGGAACGGTCAAAGACGCCGTGGGCCTCGAAGATGTTGCGGTGGGCGCTGAGTTCGTCAGCGGACTCCCAGCAAGAAGCGGGCAGTTGGGCGAGTCTTTCGACCAAAGCCTTGTTCTCCGGGCGGTGGATATCGACGTCCACGTAGGTCTCTTTCGCAAATTCGAGGGCGTTCTCCATTTCGAAGCCGTGGCGGGCGGCGCAGACGAGGCCGGCGAGCAACAGGTAGATGTCGGCGGAACCGTCCGGGCAGCGGAACTCGACGGTCTGCTTCTGGGAGCGGTCTTTGTTGACGGCTTTCTCCAGCGGGTTGAGTTCAGCCACGATGTCGTTCTTGTGGGTCCAGCCCAGCGGCACGCGCACGAGCACGGAGCGGTTGCGGTCGCCCCAGCAGACGGACGTGGGAGCCTCCTGATGCGGCACGAGGCGGAAGTAGGAAGTCGGGTTGGTGTTGCCGAAAGCGGTCAGGGAGCCGGCGCAGGTCATGTAACCTGCAATGGCGGTCTTGGCGATGCTGTTGAGCTTGCCCTTGGTCACCATCTGGTTCTTGCCCTTGCCATCGACGATGCAGGTGTGGATGTGGAGGCCGCTGCCCGCCTTGCCGGTGGTGATTTTCGGTGAAAAGGTCACGTCGAAGCCGTACTCGTAAGCGAGGTTGCGGATAATCCACTTGGCCAGAATCAGTTGGTCTGCAGCGTCTTGCACGTCCGTGACGAGGAATTCGATCTCGTTTTGCTCGTAGATTTTTCCGTCCATGGTGAAGTTGCCCACCTCGGAGTGGCCGTATTTGATGAGGCCGCCCATTTCGGCAATCTTGAGCATGCATTCGGCGCGGAAGTGCTCAAATTTGGTGAACGGGGAGGACTCGTGGTAGCCGCGTTGGTCGGGGATGGTGAACAGGTCGTCTTCCTCGCCGATGACGTAGTACTCCAGCTCGCCCATGGCCTGGAAGTAGTTGCCGGTCACTTCGGTGAACGACTTGGCAGCCTTGCGCAGGATGTACTCCGGGGAATTCTCCAACGGTTTGCCTTCATTATTATAATAAGAGCAGAGGAAGGAGAGGGTGGGGATTTCGGTGAAGGGGTTGAGGAAAGCGGTGGAGAAGCGCGGAATCACGTAGAGGTCGCTGGAACCGGCGTGGATGAAGGCCGGGAAGATGTTCGAACCGTCCACACGCTCGCCGTTGGAGAGAATCTGCTCCAGATATTCGCGGCTGTGCAGCACGAAACCGAGGGTCTTAATGCGACCGTCGCCGGCCACATAGTGGAAGTTGACCATCGGGATGTTGTTCTCCTCGACGTACTTGATCATGTCAGCCTTGGTGAACTCCTTGGGGCTTTTCTTGAAATAATTCACGAGCGGATTGAGGCTCATGGTGATGTTGTCTTTCATAAATACGATATTTTTGATGTTTGATTCGTTTCGAAAACGGGGGCAAAGATACATTTTTTTGGTTTATGGTTTGTGGTTCAAGATTTTTGTTATGGAAGTATGGCCTTTTGTCAAAAAAAAATTTCCTGCCGTGCCATATTAAAAAAAAAGTATCTTTGCCGCTTGGTAAAATATATATTGTGTAAAGTGTGAAAAGTGCATAAAAGCGTATTAAAATAAAGGACAAACTAAAAATTATTATTATTCATAAAATCTACAAACTATGAGAAAATCTTACAGTTTTAAGAAGCTGGGTTTGAAAATCCAGCGACTTGCAGCCATCATGCTGATTACGCTGATGGCCGTGAGCAACGCCTTCGCCCAATACGACGGCACGGGCTTGTTCACCAAGATTAATTCATTGGACGAGCTGACATCCGGCTACTACGTTGTCACAGACGCAACCGGAGAGTTTGCCATGCTCAACACGGGCACCAACTACATCAACAAGACGAGTGCCGTGTTCTTCAACCCGCCAGCCAACATTGTCTGGTACGTTAATGTAAACTCGAACGGCGAAGTTACACTCTACAATGAGGAGGCCCAGGTGTATGCTGCTCTGAACAGTAATGGTAATGCTGCCCATCTGTTGGGTGAGGTGAGCGGGAAATGCTATTGGACACCTTCTATTGAAGACAACGGATTTGTGTTGACCAATAATTCCTACACCGATCGCATGTTGAGGTACAATCCCTCAAGTCCGCGCTTTGCCTGTTATACGAGTACATCTACCAATGTCCGAAGACTTGCCCTTTACAAGCAAGGTCCTGCTCCGGCTGTGATGGCCCCCACGTTCAACATTCCTACCGGGACTTACTACACTATGCAGACGGTTGAGCTGAACTGTTTAACCCCCGGTGCCAATGTGTACTACTCTGTCAATGGCAGTGAGCCTGTTCTCTACACGGTTCCCTTCACGGTGAATGCCACCGCTGAAGTCACGGCTTATGCTACGCTGGGCGAAGATCAGAGCCTTGTTAGCACTTTGACACTTACCTTCCCGACTCCGCTGGCCAACATCGCCGCTTTCTACACCGCCGAGAATGGCCCCTACACCATCACCAGCGATATGACGTTTGTCTATCGTCACGGACGCTACATGTATGTGAAGGACGCGACTGGTGGCCTTCTGATTTACGACAACGTTAATTCCATCATCACCACCGAATATAACGAGGGTGATGTCTTCACGGGTGGTATCACGGGCACTCGTACTCTGTATAACGGATTGGTTGAGATTGTTCCCGCACTGAACACTGCTGAAGGCACCGCTGGCACCGCCGTGGATCCCATTGAGGTCACCTTTGCCCAGCTGCTCGCCAGCCCCAACGACTATATGTCAAAATTGGTGGTAGTGAAGAACGGCACCTTCAACGGAGGTGTGTTGAATAACACGAGCAACCCCAAGAAATTCTCCCAGGATGGCAACGACATTATTATCTACAACAGATTTGGCAATATCACCAGCGCTATGGTTCCGGAAGGCCAGACTGCCACGGTGGTGGGCTTTGTTTCCATCTATAACGGAGCTGTCCAACTCTTCCCGCGTGACGCCAACGACATCGCTTTGACCTCCATCCCGTTCATCAGCAACTTTGAGGGTGCCGGTTCTTATACGTGGATGTTAGCCAATGGCGACAATACCAACAAGTGGTATGTCGGTCAGGCTGCAGGCTTCGATAACAATATGCTGTATATCTCTTCTTCGAATGGCTATACTAATAAATATAATGTAACGGCCGCTTCTGTCACCCACGCTTACATTCCCGTCACGCTGCCCGCCAACGACGTGCTGCTGACCTTCGACCTCCGTTCCGTGGGTGAGGCCAACGACTATGTGCAGGTGTCTGTGATGGATGAGATTCCCGTGGCTGGCACGCTGCCCACCGACTATCTGGCTCGCTATTATGGCGTGAATGACTTCACTACCGAGACCGTGCTGATTCCTGCCGAGAATGCTGGTGAGAAGTACCTCGTCTTCACGTGGAACAACAACGCCTCCGCTGGCACACAGCAACCCGCCGCTATCGATAACGTGACGTTGAAGAACACCTGCGAGATGGTGACCGACATCAACGCCAATGTGAACGAGCGCACTGCCGTGCTGACTTGGACGGCTCCCGCCGGACAAAACTCATGGACGGTGATGTACAAGGATGTGAACAGCGATGAGTGGATGAGCACCAACGTGACTTCCGCCACCCTGACCCTTAACGACCTCACCACCAATACTGCCTACGATGTGCGTATCCGTTCCAACTGCGGTGCTGCCGCCAGCAACTGGGCCACTTACCAGTTCGACGTGCCGTGCATCAACGTGATCATGGGCGATGTGGAAGTTGCTATCGGCGATGGTACAGCTACGACCTATTATGCTCCGTTCTCCACTTTCTACAAAAACTCCTGGTCACAGACAATCTATCCGGCCTCCTATTTCGAGACCCCCGGTTTCATCAATTCCCTCTCTTGGGAGGTGAACGCCGCTGTGCCCCATGAATTCCAATCCTTGAAGATTTATCTGGGCACCACCACGCACGAGAACAACACTTCCACCACCGATTGGTTGCCTATGGAGGATCTTACGCTGGTGTATGAGGCCACGAACGGCACCATCGGTACTGTCGCTGGATGGGAAACCTATCAGTTGAATACCCCCTTCTACTATAATGCTGACGAAAACTTGGTCGTGGTTGTCTCCCGTAAGGCTGATAACTATAAGTCCTTGTACTATAAAGCTACGGGCGGACACACCAATGCTGTGATGTACCGTTGGAACGACAGTAATGAAAGCTATGGCGATCATCCTGGAACAGCCACTGCTACCAGCCGGAACGCGAACTTGCCCAATATGAAGGTTGACTACACAGGCTATATCTGCGATGATGACCTCTGCAAAGTTCCGACCAATCTGGCTGTTGAGCACCATGTGGCCAATTCCATCGTCACTTGGGTTGGCGTTCCCGGCGCGAACACCTACGAGGTGCAATATGCCGAGACCGGTTCCGATTGGAACACCGCCACGGTGACGGGTGCCACTACCTTTATCCTTGCCAACTTGACGGAAGGTGCGAGCTACGATGTGCGTGTGCGCACCGTCTGCGGCGAAGACTCCTATAGCCACTGGACCGATCTTGTCACGTTCACAAGACCCGTCTATTGCGATATTCCGGCTATTATTATCCATCAGAATGTTACCAGCAGCCAGGCCACGTTGAAATGGCCGGCAGGTGACGGCACCTCTTGGGTTGTGGAATACGGCGAGGAAGGTTTCACTCTTGGCGGAGGTACGCAACTGACCACCACCACCCCGACAATCACCCTCACTGGTCTTACCGCCGAGACGAGCTATGACGTGTATGTCAAGGCTAACTGTGGCGGATATCTGAGCACTTGGTCTGATGTTCACACTTTCACCACCGATTGCGAGGCTTTGACAGTCACTGTGGCCAATCCGTGGTTTGAGGACTTTGAGAGCTACACTGGCTCTGGCGAGAAACCGTTCCATTGCTGGCTCACTCCTGTGAAAACCTACAATGGCGGACCTTTCGTCTATTGCAATTACAGCAGTGCTAGTCACTCTGGCGGCAACTCTGCTGAGTTGAAGGGCTATAACAACATGCTTGTCCTTCCCGCTTTCACGAACGACATCCACACGCTGGCCCTCTCTTTCTGGGCTACGGCTGTGACTCCTTCTGAAGGAACTCTCGAAGTGGGTGTCCTCACGGATGTCGACGATGAGGATTCTTTCGAGTTCGTTGCATACGCCACCAATCCTTCTTCCCGTAACGGTGTGGGTAACTTTATGGGATCTTTCAGCTTCGAGAACGTGACCGCTCCTGCCGGACGCATTGCTCTCCGCTATCAAAGCAATAACGGAATCAGCAACTCCTGGAACCTGGATGATTTCACCGTCTATATCCCGCAAAACTGTAATGCACCGGTGAACTTGGCAGCGGAAGTGAACGTTCCCGATGCCGAGGCCGTTATCACTTGGAATCCTTTCGGTGAGGAGACCGCTTGGCAGGTGCAGTATGGTGCTGCCGGCTTCGCCTTGGGTACTGGCACCGTTGTTGATGTCACGAATCCTACCTACACGATGACGGGTCTTACGGAAGGCGCTTCTTACGATGTTTATGTTCGCACGATGTGCAGTGCTACCGAGACCAGTGTTTGGGGCGGCCCCATCACTTTCGAGGTGGCCAACGCTTGCGCACAATATTGTACCTACACGCTGAACTTGAATGATAGCTACGGCGACGGTTGGAACGGCGGTGTCCTGACAATTACGCAGGATGGCGCGGAAATCGGTAGCTACACTATCGCTGACGGCTATTCCGCTACCTATACGGTTGACCTCTGCAGCGGTTCTGAGTTCCTGTTCTCCTATACCCCGGGTTCTTATGCATACGAAAATACAATGACGGTTGTGGATCCTGACGGTACGACAGTTTGGAATTACAATGGCACCAACGGCGCTGCTACTCAGACCGTTACGCCTACTTGTGGCGGCTGCACAACCACCTGTGAATACACCCTTAACTTGGAAGACAGCTATGGCGACGGTTGGAACGGCGGTACCCTGACTGTTTCCCAGAATGGAGAAGAACTCGGCACTTACACTATTAGCAGCGGCTATTCTGCTTCCTACACGTTGGAAATCTGCGACGGTGCTGAAGTTGTGTTCGCTTACACGACTGGTTCCTACTCATACGAAAATACAATGACGGTGCTTGGTCCTGACGGCTCAACGATTTGGTCGCATGATGGAACCAACGGCAGCACCACCCAAACCATCACGGCTTCCTGCGGCGGTGTCGAACCCGAGCCGTGCGTTACCTGCGAATACACCTTCGAACTGACCGACTATTACGGCGACGGCTGGAGCGGCTGGTCTGCTCAGGGTTCTCTTGACATTGTCCAAGGCGGTCAACTTGTGCAGACCTTGACGATGTCTAACGGTTATACCAAGACTGTCAACGTTCCTCTCTGCAACGCGGAGGAAGTGACCCTCACGCTGCATCTCGACTATTATGAGGATGAGATGGGTCTGATCGTCACGGCTCCCGACGGTACCGAGATTTGGAATGTTCCGGAAGGTAGTTTGAGCGGTAGCGATGACGTGGTTTACACTTTCACTCCGGCCTGTGTGGCTTGCGACGCTCCTGTTAACTTGGTTGTGGATGCAGTGACTTCCACCTCCGCCACGCTCTCCTGGACGGGCGATACGACTGCTACCTACAATTTCTATTATAAGAATATGGCCGACAACGACTGGACGATGATGGATGTCATCGGCACCACGGTTACGCTGACCCTCACCGCCAACAACACGTATGTGGCCAAGGTGAAAGCTGCTTGTAGCTCGAACGAATTCACCGATGAGGTTACGTTCTTCACCACTTCCGCTACTATTGAGTGTGCCGACTACACCATCAGCGAGCAGAGCGGTAGCGGTTACTACACGCCCGTTAACGACTACTACAAGAATTCTCGCAGTGAGCAGATCTACACTCCCACTGAGGTTGGCGGCGCCGGTAATATCACGAAGATTTCCTTCAATTACCAAGGTTCCAGCACTATGACCAAGAAGACCAACGTGAAGATGTATCTTGCTCACACCACCAAGAGTGAGTTCTCTTCCACGACAGACTGGACAACCAGCGGTTTGACCTTAGTCTATACTGGCAACTTGAACTGCTCCACCGGTTGGAACGAATTTGTTTTGGACGAGGCTTTCGCTTACAACGGCACCGACAACTTGATTGTTATCGTTGATGACGAGTCTGGCCAATATGGTAGCTCTTCCAATAAATTCTATTACACGAACTGCACGGGTTACAAGTGTCTGACTTTCCAAAATGACTCCTACACTTGGACGAATCACTCCTCAAAGACGGGTACGCGCAGACAGTACAGACCTGACATCCGCTTCAACCTCTGTTCTGCTGGTACCGATGTCGCTTTGATGGGTATCCACAACATCCCGAATGGTTGCGATCTTTCCAACCTGCCTGTCTCAATTGACATCAAAGCGGCCGGTGAGAGCGCGATCAGCACCATCGAAGCCTACTATAGAGTGAATGAGAGCAGCGCGGTCCACGAGACCATCACGCTTGCTGAGCCGATGAACCAGGGCGATGAGATGACCTACATGTTCAATACGCTTGCCACGCTGCCGCTCAGCTCCAACACGATTACGGTTTGGATTGAGACTCCTAACGATGGTGACGTTGCCAACAACATCCTCACTGCCGGTCCGATTGAGAATATTAATCCTGCTAGCATCCCGTTCGTCGAGACCTTCAATGCTGGTGAAATCAACGACGGTTGGTTCATCCGCGATCTCAACGCTGACGAAGTGACCTTCACTATCGCCAACGGTGTGGCTTCCTATCCTTACAGCGATGAAGTAGCTGCCAACGACTGGTTGATGACCACTTGTATGGACATTTATGCCAGCTCCTGGAATCCTGGTGTCTATGATGTCTCCTATAGCTACAAGGCTAACGATCCCACGATGACTGAGAAATTCAGTGTCTATTATGGCGAGAAGATTGGTGACGACTATTTGATGCTCAACCAGGTGGCTACTCACGAATTCCACAATGGCGAATATGTGACCGTCCACAATATTATCACCGTGGCCCAGGCTGGCACTTACTACTTCGGTATCCATGCCGAAAGCGCTCCTGGCAATGCCGGTTTCCAAATCGACAATTTCAACATCAAGTCCGCTGTCAACGTCACGGTCAATGCCGGTGCCAATGGTTCCACCAATCCTTCTGGTTCGTTCTACATGGCCTTGGGTGAGGAGTGTACCATCACCATCGTTCCGGACTTCGGCTATCACGTGGCTGCCATCTACAAGAACAATATGCTGGTGAGAGGTGAGAACACCGACAACGCCGCTATTGAATACTACACCTTCACAGCGTCTAGCTACAACCTCATTAACGTGACCTTCGCTCCTAACAAGTATGAAGTGAACGCTATTGTTGAAAATCAGTACGTGACTGCTTACAACAACAATGCTCCTGGTGCCATCTACACCCCGAACCACGAGGTTGTGTCACACGGCGGTTCACACTCTGGTATTTTCACGATCCAACCTCACTTCCACTTCGTGGCGCTTACGGTCAACGGTATGGATTACACCGACTTAATGACAGATCTTGGCAATGGACAGTATGCTTTGACCGTGAGCCCGATCTTCGAGAACAAGAACATCAACGTTGTTGTTGACCTCGATAGCTCGACTATCGTTTACACGGTGAAAGGTGGTCAGGGTATCATCAACAATGAATTTGTTGTCGATGCCAATACTCAGCTGCCCGCCACCTATACGGTGACGCTGCCTGGTTACTCCGATCTGTTGAGCACCATCACCCCGGCTCCGGGCTTCCATGTGGATAGCATCTTCGTGGACGGTGTTGACCATTCTAACATTGATATTTACTCCTTCGAGTATCTGTTGGGCAACCATACGGTGGAAGTGACCTTCGCCCCGAACCACTATGTCATTACGACCAACGGCTTCGGCTACGGTACGGTTTCTGACGGTGTTGAGTTCGACTACGATCCTAACTACACCTACACCTTCACTGCCACTCCTGCTACCGGTTACAGCATTGCTACCCTCACGCGCAACAACGTCGCCCTGACGGTTGCCGACCCGAGCGCTGCTTACTCCGAGACGCTGACCAACATCCTCGACAACTACGACTATGTGGTGACCTTCGCCCCGAGCACCTACACGGTTACGGCCTCTTGCGGTAACAACGGTACGATTTCCCCGCTCGGCTCAGCCTCTTACCTGTATCATCAGAACGCGGTCTACAACATCAACGCCGCTCAGGGCTACTACATCGCCTCTGTGACCGTTGACGGTACGACCACTAACTACACGCAGGCTGATGCACTGACCACCACCACTTACACCTTCGACAATATCGAAGCTAACCACGTCATCAATGTCACCTTCGCGCAGTTCATCTTCACGGTGACGGTGAATGCCGGCGCTAACGGTGCCATTACGCCTGCTACGGCCAACTTCGCCTACGGTGCCACTCCGACCTTCACTATCACGCCTGATGCTGGTTACAGCATTGCTGACGTGACGGTTGACGGTGCTTCCATCGGCGCGGTTGCTACCTACACCTTCCTGCCTCTCGATGGTAACCACACCATTGCCGCTACCTTCACCGCTAACAGCTACACCATCGCTGCTACGGCTGGCAACGGCGGTACCATCACGCCTGCTGGTAACACCACGGTGGCTTACAACGCCAACCAAGCCTACACGATTTCTGCGAATGCCGGCTATCATGTGAGCGATGTCTTTGTGGACGGCGTCTCCGTGGGTGCTGTGAATACTTACACCTTCACCGGTGTCACGGCTAACCACACCATCTATGCCGCATTCGAGTCGAATGAGTACACGGTCACGGTGAACCAGCCTGCACATGGTACGATCACCCCGGGTACCACCACCGTTCTTTACGGTGCTACCCCGTCCTTCGTGATTACCCCGGCTGTGGGTTACAATGTTACCGCCATCACGGTGAACGGCACCAACGTCACCCTCGCCAATGTTCCGCATGTGAACGGTATCTACACCTACACCTTCGCGGCTATCAACGCTAACCAGACCCTCACGGCCACGATGACGGCCAAGACCTACACCATCACCGCTTCTGCGGGTTCCAACGGCTCTATCACGCCGAACGGCAACACCACGGTGAACTACGGTGCATCTCAGGCTTACACCATCACCCCGGCCAACGGTTATGTGATTGACAATGTGACGGTCGATAACATCAGCATGGGTGCTGTCAGCTCTTACGTCTTCACCAACGTGGCGGCTAACCACACCATCGCTGCCACCTTCAAGGCTGCTGACTGCGAGGTCCCGACCTTCCTGTACACCACGCATATCGACGAGACCTCTGCCATGCTGCACTGGTCACACCCGACTGCTACCACCTTCGACATCCAGTACAAGACCCCGACGAGCAACTTCACCTCTGTGGCTAATGTCTCTGGCAACAGCTATCAGCTCACCGATCTGACCCCGAACACCAACTATATGTGGCAAGTTCGTGCTCATTGCATTGGTGGCAACAGCGACTGGGCCAACTTGGTCACCTTCACCACCGATGCCAGCACGATTATTGATGGTATCGAGGATCTCGTGAAGGGCAACATCAAGGTCTATGCTGAGCATCAGAATGTCCACATCCTCAACAACGAGGGTATGAACATCGAGAATGTCCGCATCTTCGACGCTTACGGCAAGCTGGTCTACAGCGGTGCTGTGAACACCAGCCACGAGGTCATCAACCTCAACGTGGCCGCTGGTGCGTACATCGTGAATGTCACCACTGACGAAGGCGTTGCCAACTACAAGGTTACGATTCTGAAGTAATCTTTAGCATACGAATTGAAAGGGAATCTCGAAAGGGGTTCCCTTTTTTTATGGTGTTTGACGAAAAACTACTGTGTTGGCCCTATTATACTTTTTCGTATTTTTGCCATCAAATTTTAAGCAAATCAATTAATCCTGATAAGATGAAAAAATTACTTGTTTTATTATTGAGTGTGGTCGCCATCAATGTATATGCGGTCACAGACAGACCTGTCACATTTGCGCAGCTTCCCCAGAAGGCGCAACAGTTCATTACGAAAAACTTCAGTGGTGTGGAATTTCTTTCCGCCACAGTGGACGACGATTATGAAGTCTATCTTGCCAATGGCACCAAGGTGGAATTTACACTTCAAGGTGATTGGAAAGAGGTGAAATGTCCCGGTTCAGCCGTTCCCGCTACCATCATTCCCTCTGCCATCTCCAAGTATGTGAAAGCTCAATTCCCAAACAACAACATTGTTAAAATTGAAAAAAAATATAGTGGTTATGATGTCGAATTGAATA
>Ga0310696_10004398_pt1 | contig 17286 bp, 19 predicted proteins | sample AusTroGonzalo_MG_4_FD_203885 | JGI IMG/M metagenome (GOLD analysis project Ga0310696, IMG submission 203885) | Bovine rumen microbial communities from tropical cattle in Woodstock, Queensland, Australia - Gonzalo_02 (v2) (version 2) | ecosystem: Host-associated > Mammals > Digestive system >...
GACTTTGCGCCGTGTATTTAAAACGGCGCAAAAACGCCCGAAGGACTCGGGCGTTGAGCGACCGGAGGGCGAGCATTAAGGCCGCGAGTGCAGCCGAACGCGTCAGCGTGAGGCGGAACGCAGGCCGCTAGGGACTGTAAAGGTAATTACCGACCACGCTAATCTTTCGCGCTGTCCCCGGCAAGGAGGAGTCCCGAGGGGGAAGCCGCCGGGGGCTGCCCCTTCGGGCGGCGGCGGGACGCCGCCGTGGGGGGAACACAACGGCGGGGTGCGATTTGGCATCGCCAAATCGCATGGACCCAGCCGACCTTTAAAAGACGCGTGAGGGGTATCGGGGGCGGCGTAAAACGCCCCCGCGTCCGCGCTTGGCGCAAACGGCTGCATTCGATCGGATTCCCGCTTGACAACCTGAGTCTTACATTGTACTTTATTCCATTACATCAATTTGGAGGGATCGGGATGAAAAAGTTTTTCGCCGTATTGCTGGTCGTTCTCGCCGGGGCGATGCCGCTTTGCGCCGATGACGTCGCCGATGTCAAGGCGGTGATCCTGAAGGAGTGGACGATCTTCGCCAAAGGCGATTTCGTCGAGGCGCTGCCGCTGCTCACCCAAGATTACCGTGGGTTGGGAAGGTTCAACTACGAACAGACAAAGTGGATGTTCATCGGTCTTGATGGCAAGCACCTTGAAGAGTTTGTGCTTTTCACCGCCGTTGCGTTCAAGAATGGCGAGGCACTGACCCCGGAGGAGCTGGAAAAATGCCGTGCGGATGCGCGCGATATGCTGTCGGACCCAATGGTGGTCAAAGCTTACGAGGCGGAAGCAAAAAAATATTCCGCGAAGATGAGGGAATGGGCGGCGTTCACGTTGAAGCACCATAAGTTCGTAAGCGTTAAGGTGGACGGCGATTCGGCGGTCGCGGAGATCGTGCTCGAATCCAAACCGGGGGAACCGCCGCGGCGTTCAAGACCGATCGTCATCCGGTTGCGCCGTCTTGACGGCGCTTGGCGGATCAGCGAGGACGTCGAAATCTGATCGCCTTCCGTATCCGATACGCTTTTTGCTTTCTTTTTTTCTTGCCGTGCTCCGGTTGCGGTGGCTTGAATCGGGGCTTTACGTCTTGGCTCGACCGGCCAAGACTTGCCCCGTCGGTTTCCTGCGCGGAAACCTCCCCCAAGGTCGCTTCGCGCCCTGCGGGGAAACGCCCTTGCGCTTTTCCCCGCGCCCCTTTTGCGGCGCCAGTAAGAAACGCAAGCGCTTATACTGTTTTTTTACATTCGCGCGGCCTGCGTTCATCCGCCGCCGTATGGGATACGGCAACGGCTGAACTCGCGGCCTTAATGCTCGGGTGCACTCGGCTTCCTTTTTGACCAGCAAAAAGAAAGCCTCGCTCGCCCCCTGCGCGCTCGCGGGCCACCCGCTCGCACTGACCGTGTACGGGCGGCGGATGGGCTGGGTTGTTACCACCGGGTTCGCGTACAGGCGTTTGCAACTATTCCCCATTCACGCCCTTGTCCATCCCCGACAAGCCATGTATTGCTGTTCGGTGGCTTGCATACGCGTCAGCGTCATTTCATCTTTCATCTCTCATCATTCATCATTATTTTCGGTCCGTCGATTGAAAAACACCCTGCCGCGGATTATATTAAACAAATATGTCTGTAAAACTTGAAAAGGCTTGACTGTTATGAAAAAAACCGGCGCCCTCAATCCGCTCAGCGCCCCCGACTACATCGACCGGGATGAACTGCACCAGCTCCAGCTGACTCGTCTCCGCGCCATGGTGCGCCACGCCTACGACCACGTCGCGCTCTTCCGCGGACGGATGTTCGACCTCGGGCTGAAGCCGGAGGACATCCGCTCCCTCGATGACATCACCAAACTGCCGTTCATGGTCAAAAAGGACCTGCGCGACACCTATCCCTTCGGACTTTTCGCCACGCCGATGAGCGAGATCGTCCGCATCCACGCCTCCAGCGGCACCACCGGCAAGCCGATCGTCGTCGCCTACACCAAGCAGGACCTCCAGGTCTGGCAGGAGGTCATGGGGCGCAGTCTTTCCGCCGCCGGCATCGGCCGCGACGACATCGTGCAGGTCTCTTACGGTTACGGACTTTTCACCGGCGGCCTCGGCGCCCACTACGGCGCGGAAGGTCTGGGGGCGACCGTCGTCCCGGCTTCCGGCGGCAACACCCGGCGTCAGGTGATGCTGGTGCGCGACTTCGGCGTCAACGCGATCCTCTGCACGCCGAGCTACTTCCTGCACATGATCGACCAGGCGGAGGCGGAGGGGATCGATCTCCGCGAGCTGCCGCTGCGCGTCGGCGTCTTCGGCGCCGAGCCGTGGACGCAGGGCATGCGCGAGCAGATGGAAAAGCGCGCCGGCATCGAGGCCTTCGACATCTACGGACTTTCCGAGATCATCGGCCCCGGCGTGGCGATCGAATGCAAGGAGCACAAGGGACTGCACATCTTCGAGGATTACTTCTATCCCGAGATCATCGATCCCGACACCGGCGAAGTCCTGCCCGACGGCGAACTCGGCGAACTCGTGCTCACCAGCTTGAGCAAATACGCGATGCCGATGATCCGCTACCGCACCCGCGACCTGACGCGGATCATCTCCGAACCCTGCGCCTGCGGGCGGACGCTCCGGCGGATCGACCGGATCTCCAACCGCAGCGACGACATGTTCATCATCCGCGGCGTGAACGTCTTCCCGTCGCAGATCGAGGCCGGCATATTGCGGGTGGAGGGCGCGACGCCGAACTACCGCATCACGCTTTTCACTTCGCACGGCATGGACAACATCGCGGTCGAAGTCGAGCTGCGTCCCGAGCTGTACGGCGACGCCGAGCGCGTCGAGGAACTGCGCCGCAAGATCACCGCTTCGGTCGAGTCGATCACCGGCATCCGGGTGCTCTTCAAGGTGGTCGAGCCGATGGCGATCGAGCGCAGCGAGGGCAAGGCGAAGCGCGTCATCGACAACCGCACGCGGTAAGTATTCCCGCAACGCTGCTTGAAAAAGACGCGGTGCGGCGGTATATTATGAGTTCCGGAGTGTTTTACGGACGCTCCGGAGGAAAATTTTTGATTCCGGCGGCGCACCGGCGCGCCGGCGTTTATGGTTCTCATCCTCTTGAACCTGTGGACGTCGGAGCGGCGGCGTGGCTGCGGGCAGGCGGGATATCCGGGCGATGCCGGGTGTCCGTAACGTAGCTGTCCCTCCCGCAACCGGCTCCGTCGAAAGGCAACCAAAAACACGTGTTTCGTAAAAATAACGGGAAGAAAAACTTATGGTCAGAGTCAGATTGAAACGCACCGGCGCGCGCAATGCGGCCTGCTTCCGCGTGGTGGTGATGGATCAGCGTTCCAGCCGTGACGGCAAGGCGATCGAAGAGCTCGGTTACTACGATCCCATCTCCAAGCAGGAGAAGGTCAACGTCGAGCGCGCGGATTACTGGAAGAGCGTCGGCGCCCAGTTCACCGAGACGGTCACCGACATCGTCGAGCGCGTCCGCGCCGGCAAGAGCCTGAAGGACCGCGTGCGCAAGCCCGCCGTCTCCAAGAAGGCGAAGGCCAAGGCCGCCGAGGAGGCGAAAGCCGCCGCCGAAGCCGCCGCCAAGGCCGCCGAAGAGGCGAAGGCCGAAGAGGCCCCCGCCGCGGAGGCCGCTCCGCAGGCCTGATCCCGGTCCTTCGTTTTCGGTATTTGGGAAACTTAGATCATGTGGAATATATTCAAGTTGTTTTCCGGCGGGAAATCCGACGGCGGCAGCGGCGCCAAGAGCGCCGGAGCTTCCGGCGGATCGCTGCGTGAGCTGGAAGGCTTCGTCGATTACGTCGTGAAGGCGCTCGTCGATTATCCCGACGAGGTCAGCGTCAGTACGGTCGAGAACGGCGAGGGCGCTTCGATCCAGATCCGCTGCCGCAAGGAGGACATCGGCAAGATTGTCGGCAAGCGCGGCAAGACGATCATGGCGATCCGCTCGCTGGTGAGCGGCGCCGCGGGGCGTCAGCGCAAGCGCGTGTCGGTGGACGTGCTGGATTGACCGGCACTTTTGGGGATCACCCCCGGGGCGTTTCCGGATGCACATTGATGTATTGACGTTGTTTCCGGAGTTGTTTCCGGGGCCGCTCGGGGCCAGCGTGGTCGGCCGGGCGGCGGAACGGGAGCTGGCGACCGTCGGCACCGTGGACGTCCGCGATTTCGCGGCGGACAAACGCGGTACGGTGGACGAAAAGCCCTACGGCGGCGGTCCCGGGATGTTGATGATGGCCGAGCCGCTGACGCTGGCGCTGGAAAGCGTCCGCCGGCCGGACAGCGTGGTCGTGATGACCACGCCGCGCGGCGAAAGGTTCGACCAGAAGCTCGCGCGGGAACTCGCGGCGTGCAGCCACCTCGTTATCGTGGCCGGCCACTACGAGGGCGTGGACGAAAGGTTCCTCGCCGCCCAAGTGGATCGCGAGGTGTCGTTGGGGGATTATGTGCTCTCCAACGGCAATCTGGCGGCGATGGTGATCGCCGACGCGGTGATCCGGCTGCTGCCGGGGGTGCTGGGCGACGACGCTTCGAGCTGCGACGAGTCGCACTCGAACGGGCTGCTGGAGTATCCGCAGTACACGCGCCCCGAAGAGTTCCGGGGCCTCCGGGTGCCGGAGGTGCTGTTGAGCGGCGACCATGGCAGGATTGAACGGTGGCGGCGCGCCGAGGCGGAAAAGTTGACTCGCGAGCGGCGGCCGGATTTATGGGAAAAGTATTTGCAACGGCAAACAAAAGAGGTTTGAGATGAATATTCTGGACAAAATCCGCAATGAGCAGGTCCGTGCCGACCGGCAGGAATTCGGCATCGGCGACACGATCAAGGTGTCGGTGAAGATCGTCGAAGGCGACAACGAGCGTATCCAGGCCTTTCAGGGCACGGTGATCGCCCGTCACGGCTCCGGCATCGAAGAGACGTTCACGGTGCGCCGCGTTCAGGCGGGGCAGGGCGTCGAGCGCGTCTTCCCGGTCAACAGCCCCCGGATCGAAAAGATCGAAGTGATCCGCCGCGGCGACGTCCGTCGGGCGAAGCTCTACTACCTGCGCGACAAGATCGGCAAGGCGGCGCGCGTCAAGGAACTGCGCACCAAGTAAAAAAAAGCCATGGCTTCCCGCGGGCCATTGCGTGAAGACGATGAACTCCTCCGGCCGGAGCGCGAGCTGCGGGCGGAGGGTTTTTGTTGCATAGCCGGCGTGGACGAGGCCGGGCGCGGTCCGCTGGCGGGACCGGTGGTCGCGGCGGCGGTGGTGCTGCCGCAGCTTCCGGAGCTGCCGGGGGTGTTCGACTCCAAGCAGTTGAGCGCCGCGCAGCGCGAGGAGCTCTATCGGCAGATAACGGAACTGCCCGGCGTCGACGTCGGCGTCGGCATCGTCGAAGCCGCGGAGATCGACGAGCTCAACATCCTGCGGGCGACGCATCTGGCGATGCGCAAAGCGCTTCTGGCGCTGCGCAAGGTCGATTTCGCGCTGGTCGACGGTCTGCCGGTCAAGGATCTGCCGGTGCCGTCGCGGAACATGGTCAAGGGCGACGCCCGGTGCGCGAGCATCGCCGCCGCGAGCATCGTCGCCAAAGTGCGCCGCGACGCGATCATGGTCGAAGCCGACTCCCGATATCCGGGGTACGGCTTCGCGGAACATAAGGGTTACGGTTGCGCCTCGCACGTGGAGGCGCTGAAGAAATTGGGGGTGACGCCCATCCACCGCCGGAGCTTCCGCCCCGTGCGCGAGGTGCTGACGCCGCCGCCCGAACAGATGGAGCTGTTTTGATGCTGCCGTTTCGGAAAGGAGCAAGTGCCCGCGTTACCGACGCGGGTGTCACTAGGTGATCCGCGCATCGCGTTTCATCCAGTGTGGACATCTGCCGTTTCTTTCAGCGGCGCAATTTTCTAAGGAACCATAATCATCATGAGCGAATATCCTCTCGAAACCATCCGTCACAGCGCGGCGCACGTCATGGCCGCGGCGGTCAAGCAACTCTATCCCGACGCCAAGTTCGACATCGGACCGGCGACCGAGAACGGTTTCTACTACGACTTCGACATGGAGCACCGCCTCGTCGCCGAGGACCTCAAGGCGATCGAAAAGGCGATGAAGAAGATCATCGGGCGCGGCATCCCCTTCGAGCGCTTCGAGGCCGACCGCGAAGAGGCGAAGAAGCTCCTCGCCGGTCAGCCCTACAAACTCGAACGCCTCGCGGACATCCCCGAGGGCGCGGCCATCAGCTTCTACCGGACCGGCGACTTCCTCGACCTCTGCCGCGGGCCGCACGTCGAAAAGAGCTCCGAGATCGGGGCCGTCAAGCTCACCGCCGTCGCCGGCAGCTACTTCCGCGGCGACGAGAAGAATCCGATGCTCCAGCGCATCTACGGGACGGCGTTCCCGAGCGAGGCGGAGCTTCAGGAGTATCTGAAGCAGCTCGAAGAGGCCGCCAAGCGGGACCACCGCAAGCTCGGCGTCGAGCTCGATCTCTTCGGCTTTTCCGATCAGGTCGGCCCCGGGCTGGTGCTGTGGCATCCCAAGGGCGCGCTGATCCGCCACCTGATCGAGACCTACTGGAAGGACGAACACTACCGCAACGGCTACGAACTGCTCTACACCCCGCACATCGGGCAGAGCACGCTGTGGGAAACCAGCGGTCACATCAACTTTTACCGCGACGGCATGTACTCGCCGATGCAGATCGACGAGAAGGACTACTTCGTCAAGCCGATGAACTGTCCGTTCCACATCGAGGTCTACCAGTCGCGGCTGCGCAGCTACCGCGAGCTGCCGATGCGCTGGGCCGAGCTGGGCACGGTCTACCGTTACGAGAAATCCGGTTCGCTCCACGGGCTGATGCGGGTGCGCGGCTTCACGCAGGACGACGCGCATATCATCTGCACGCCGGAGTCGATCGAGGACGAGATCGCCGAAGTGCTGCGCTTCAGTCTGCACATCAACCACGCCTTCGGCTTCACCGACATCAAGCCGTACCTCTCCACCCGCCCGGAAAAGGCGGTCGGCGAGCCGGAACGCTGGGAAGTCGCCACCAAGTCGCTCGCCAAGGCGGTCGAAAAGTGCGGCCTCAAGTGCGAGGTCGACGAGGGCGGCGGCGCCTTCTACGGGCCGAAGATCGACCTCAAGATCAAGGACGCCATCGGCCGCGAGTGGCAGACGACGACCATCCAGTTCGACTTCAATCTGCCCGAACGCTTCGACATGAGCTACATCGGCGAGGACGGCAAGAAGCACCGTCCGTACATGGTGCACCGCGCGCTGCTGGGCTCGCTGGAGCGCTTCTTCGGCATTCTGGTCGAGCACTACGCGGGGGCGTTCCCGCTGTGGCTCGCGCCGGAGCAGGCGCGGCTGCTGCCCGTGAGCGACGGTCAGCTCGAAGCGGCGAAGCGCTTCCAGACCGAACTGCGCAAGCAGGGCTTCCGCGTCGGTGTGGACACGCAGGCGGCGAGCCTCGGCGCGAAGATCCGGCTGGCGCGGCAGGAGCGTATCCCGTATCTGCTGGTCGTCGGCGAACGCGAAGCGGCGGCGGATTCGGTCGCCGTCCGGACGCGGCGCGAAGGCGAAGTCGGCGCGATGACGATTCCCGCCCTCATCGAAAAAATGCGCGATGAGGTTGACAATAAGGTGATTTAGCAGTATATTAAACGACAGTCGATGTCTCCGGGCGTGCCGGAGACTCGGCTTCGCGTGTTGAAAAAATGGTGCCGACAGGCTCCGCCGGAGGGGTTCCGGAGGTGAAAGTCGGCGTTAACGGAGGGTACTTCCATCGCAAAGCTTTTGAAACCCAACGACCGTACCGTGACTTTCACCGAAGTCCGGCTGATCGGTCTGGAAGGCGATCAACTCGGCGTGGTCAGCTACGCCCGGGCGAAGGAACTCGCGCAGGAGGCGGGGCAGGATCTCGTGCTCGTTTCCGACCGGTCGACGCCCCCGGTGGTGCGGATAATGAACTTCGGCAAGCTCCGTTACGAGCAGAAGAAGAATCTGAAGCAGCAGCGGAAGAACACGGCGGCGCAGAAGGTCAAGGAAGTCAAGTTCCGCGTCAACATCGACCAGCACGACTACGAGACGAAGATCAAGCACGCGCTGGACTTCCTCGAAAAGAAGTACCGGCTCAAGATCACGCTGGCGATGCGCGGCCGCGAAATGGCGCACCAGGACATCGCCTTCGAGGTGATACGCAAAGTGATGGGAGAGTTGGCCCCCTACGCCGACGCCGACGGGCAGCCGAAACTGCTCGGTCGGAACATTTCGGTAAATTTCGCCCCCAAATAAGTCGGGAGGCGTCTTAAAAACGGCCGCAGCCGGTGGAGCATTGACCGGCTCGGTCCAACAGAAAGGAAATAACAATGCCGAAGCTCAAAACCAGAAAGTGCGCCGCGAAGCGTCTCAAAGAGACGGGGACCGGCAAGTTCCGCCACCACAAGGCGGGCGCCCGCCACCTGAAATCCTCCAAGAACGCGAAGCGCAAGCGTCGCCTGCGTCAGGACGGAGCGGTTTCCCATGCCGAGAACAGCCGGATCAAGGCGGCTCTGCCGTACGGTCTGTAAGCGCGAAAGGAGAGATAGATCATGAGAAGCACTTATGCAGTTCCCTCCCGCCGCCGCCGCAAGCAGGTCCTCGACCGGGCCAAGGGATTCTACGGCAACAGCAGCAAGAACCTCCGTGTCGCCTACGACGCGGTGGACAAGGCGCTGGTCCACTCCTACGAGGGGCGCAAGCAGAAGAAGCAGCAGTATCGCGGTCTGTGGATCGTCCGCATCAACGCGGCGTGCCGCGCGCTGAACGTGAATTACAGCCAGTTTATGAGCGCTCTGAAGAAAGCCAATATCGAGTTGAACCGCAAGGTTCTCGCTGATCTGGCGGTCAGGGAGCCCGCGGAGTTCAAGGCGCTGGTCGAAAAGGTCACCCGCTGAACTTGACGCGAAAAACAAAGGGCAGCTTGATGTGGTGAGTACTCGCCATATTCAAGCTGCTTTTGCTTTTGAGCCGGGGATCCCCGGCGCATGGATTCGGAATTGGAGCAGTCTCCGCCGTCCGGCGGGGGCGTGAAAATAGATTCGGGGGAGCCAAGCTCCGCGCCTTTTTTTGCGCGCGCGTGCGTGAGCCCCCCGGCAAAAACGGGATTATCCGGGATGAACAGCATCATTGCAGAGATCGAACGGGCGGTCGCCGCGGCCAAGGCCGCGCTGGATCGCGCCGCGTCGCCGGCGGACGCCGAGGCGGTGCGGATCGAATACTTGAGCCGGAACGGCCTGTTTCCGGCGCTGTCGCGGCGCATGGGCGAAGTGCCCCCCGAGGAACGGCGCGCCACCGGCACGGCCTTCAACACGGGGCGCACCGAGATCGAGAACGCCCTCGAGGCGGCGAAATCGCGCCTGACCGCCGCATCCGGCGCCGAAGAGGCCGTCGACGTCACGCTGGCCGGCCGCCGCGGCCGCATCGGCCACAAGCACCCGATCAGTCAGATGGCGGACGAGTGCGTCAGGATCTTCCGGCGCATGGGCTTCACTCCGATGACGGGGCCGGAGATCGAGGACGTCTACCACAACTTCGACGCGCTGAACACCCCCGCGGACCATCCGTCGCGCGATCCGCAGGACACCTTCTACTTCCCCGACGGGCGGATCCTGCGCTCGCAGACCAGCCCGGTGCAGATCCGGGTGATGGAAACGCACCAGCCGCCGATCCGCATCGTCGCCCCGGGACGGGTGTTCCGCCGCGACACTCCGGATGCCACTCACGGCATGAACTTCCACCAGATCGAGGGGCTGAGCATCGACAAAAACGTGTCGATGGCGGACCTCAAGAGCGTGCTGCAGAACTTCGCGTGGGAGATGTTCGGCGAAAAGGTCGACATCCGCCTGCGGCCGCACTTCTTCCCCTTCACCGAGCCGAGCGTCGAGTACGACTTCAGCTGCGTGGTCTGCGGCGGCAAGGGGTGCAGCGTCTGCAAGAACTCCGGATACATCGAGATCGCCGGCGCCGGCATGGTCGATCCGGCGGTGCTCCGGAACGTCGGCTACGATCCCGAGGTCTGGAGCGGTTATGCATTCGGCATGGGCATCGAGCGTCTGGCGATGCTGCGCTACCGGATCCCGGATCTGCGTCTCTTGTACGAAAACGACGTCCGGTTCCTGGAACAATTCTGAAGGAGATGATCCGATCATGAATATCTCGAGAAAATGGCTCGGCGACTATGTGGCGCTCGATTGCGACGACGCCACCTTGTGCCACAAACTTACGATGTCGGGGATCGAGGTCGAGGCGGTCGAATCCGCCCAGCGCGTCCCCGCGGGGGTGATCGCGGCGAAGATCGTGGAGCGCAAGCCCCATCCCGACAGCGACCACCTTTCGGTGTGTCAGGTCTTCGACGGCAAGTCGACGCTGCAGATCGTCTGCGGCGCGCCCAACTGCGACGCCGGGTGCATCGTTCCGCTGGCGACCATCGGCACGGTCTTCAACACCCCGGAAGGCGAGTTCAAGATCAAGAAGTCGAAGCTGCGCGGCGTCGAATCCAACGGCATGATGTGCAGCGCGGCGGAGCTGGGGCTCTCCGACGACAACTCCGGGCTGATGATCCTGCCCCCCGACACCGAGATCGGCGCGAGTTTGCAGAAGCTCTTCCCCGGCGACACCGAGATCGAGGTCGAAGTCACCCCGAACCGCCCCGACTGGCTGTCGATGTGGGGCGTGGCGCGCGACGTGTCGTGCCTGCTGGGCGTCGAGGCGAAACTCCCGGAAATAACCGTTCCCGAGTGCGCCGTCCCCGCGCCGGAGCTCGTCACGGTCGAGGCCCGCGACCTCTGCTCGCGGTACATCGGGCGGGTGATCCGCAACGTGAAGATCGGTCCGTCGCCCAAGTGGATGGTCGAACGGCTGGAAAGCATCGGTCTGCGGTCGATCAACAACGTCGTCGACGTCACGAACTTCGTGCTGATGGAACTGGGGCAGCCGCTCCACACCTTCGACTTGAACAAACTTTCCGGCAAACGCGTGGTCGTCCGCCGCGCGAAGCCGGGCGAAAAGCTGACCGTCCTCGACGGCACGACCGTCGAGCTCGACGAAAACAACCTCGTGATCGCCGACGCCGAAAAGCCGGTCGCGCTCGCGGGCGTGATGGGCGGCCTCGACTCCGGCGTGACCGAAGGGACGACCGACATCCTGCTCGAAAGCGCGATCTTCGATCCGGTGTGCGTGCGGACGACCAGCCGCAAGCTCAACGTGGCGAGCGATTCGAGCTACCGCTTCGAGCGCGGCGTCGACTACGACATGACGGAGCTCGCCTCCAAGCGCGCCTGCCAGCTGATCCTCGCGACCGCGGGCGGAGAACTCGCGACCGCGGCGGTCGACGTCGCGCCGGCTCCGCGTCCGCAGGAAAAGGTGATCCGCTGCCGCTTCGACCGGATCCGGAGCCTCATCGGTTCCGGCGCCACCAATGCGCGGATGATCGAGATCTTCAAGGCGCTGCGCCTCGAAGTTTCGGAGGTGACGGAGGACTCCTGCAAGGTCGTCGCCCCGATCTTCCGGCGCGACCTCGAGCGCGAAGCCGACCTCGCCGAAGAGGTGGCGCGCATCGACGGTCTGGACAAGATCCCGCAGATCCCGGTGCTGGGGCGGGTGTGCCACCCCGTTTCCGAGGACGCCTGGCGTGATCAGGAACTTCTGCGCGACCGCGTGGCCGCGGCGGGCTTCAGCGAATGCGTCCATTACAGCATCGTCAGCCCGGCGTGCGCGCTGAGCGACAGCCGCTTCGGCGAAGGACAGCTGGTGCGGCTCGACAACCCGATCAGCCCCGACAACTCGGTGATGCGTCCGAGCCTCTTCGGGGTGCTGCTGGGCGCGGTCGAGCGCAACGTTTCGCGCGGCAACCGCGACCTTGCGCTCTTCGAGCTGGGCAAGGTCTTCTGCGCGGATGCCGAGCTGTTCCCGGAGGAGCGTTACGAGCTCGCTCTGGTGCTGACGGGGCGCCGCCATCCCGAGCGCTTCTCGGCCGAACGCGAGGAAAAATTCGACTTCTACGACCTCAAGGGCGCACTGGAAAACCTCTTCGACGAGTACCGCATCCGCAACTTCAGGTTCGTGAAGCTCGCGGGCGACGCGCGCTTCCGCGAAGGGTGCGCGGCGGAGATCCAGATCAACGGGCGCACCGCCGGCGCCGTCGGCGAAGTCAATCCGAAGTTCGCTTCGGCGTGGCGCACGACCGACAAGGTCTTCGTGGCGCAGCTGGAGATGTCCGCCGTCGTCGGCGCGGCGGGTAAAGGCGTCACCTTCAAGGAGCTGGCGCAGTTCCCGTCCACCACGCGCGACGTGGCGCTGGTCGCCCCGGCGGCGATGGAGCACGCCGAGATCGTCGACTTCGTCCGCAAGTGCAAGCTGCCCGATCTGGAGAGCGTGCAGCTCTTCGACGTCTTCGTCGACGACGCACTCAAGGCGGCGGGCAGGAAGAGCATGGCCTACCAGTTCACCTTCCGCAACCGCGGCCGCACCCTCAAGGACGGCGAAGTCAACGCGGTCATGGAAAAACTGCGCGCCGAACTCGCGGCGAAACTCAAACTCGAATTGCGTTGAGATCCAAACAACAGGAGATTTTATCATGAACAAGCAGGTCGGTACGGTTTTCGAAGGCGCGTTGACGGCACAGAACATGAAATTCGGCGTCGTCTGCGCCCGTTTCAACGACTTTTTCGTCTCCAAACTGCTCGAAGGCGCGGTGGACGTGATCGTCCGCCACGGCGGCGACGCCAAGAAGATCAGCGTCGCCTACGTGCCGGGTTCCTACGAGATCCCGTTCGCGGTCAAGAAGATGCTCGCGACCGGCAAATTCGACGCGGTCATCGCGCTCGGCGTGGTGATCCAGGGCGCGACGCCGCACGCCGGGTACATCAACAGCGAAGTCGCCAAGTGCCTCGCCCAGCTCGGTCTGGAATCCGGCACCCCCGTGACCTACGGCCTCATCACCGCCGACAACCTCGATCAGGCGGTCGAGCGTTCGGGATGCAAGGCCGGCAACAAGGGCGGCGACGCGGCGCTGGCGGCGATCGAGATGGTCAACCTCACCCGGAGCATCAAGTAGTTTCGATGGCGCATTCGGCGGATAGAAGCGAGGCGGTTCGTCCCCACACCAAGCGGATGGGGCGCGAAGTGGCGATGCAGTATCTTTACAGCTGCGATACGCGGGGCGAACTCCCGACCGCGGCGACCTTCGACGCCTTCTTCGAGGTGCTTTGCGCGGAGTACAAGCTCCGCGACGACCGGCTGGTGCGCAAGACGCGGGAGTACGCCACCATGCTCTATCAGCAGGCGGCGCTCCACGGCGAGGAGATCGACGCGATCCTCCGCCCCAAGTGCGACGAGTCGTGGGGGTGGGAGCGCATCGACGCCGTCGACCGCAACGTGCTGCGCGTCTGTCTGGCGGAACTGCTCTACTGTCCCGAAACCCCGAAGCTCGTCTGCATCGACGAGGCGGTGGAGATCGCGCGCGACTTCTCGGGCGCCGAGGGCGGCAGTTTCGTCAACGGCGTGCTGAACGCGGTCAAGGGCGACATGATGAAGTCGGGCAAGTGGCAGTGAGGCGGCGATGTCGATCTTTTCCATCTTCAAAAGCGGTCTGGCGAAGAGCACCACGCGGCTGACGCGGGCGGTGAGTTCGATATTCACCGGGATCAAGGCCCACGGCAAGGAGAGCTTCAACGACCTCGAAGACCTGCTGATCTCGGCGGATTTCGGCGTTCCCGCGGCGCAGCGGATCGCCGCCGCCGTACGGGAGCGCTACGAAATCGGCAGCTTGTCGACCGACGCCGATCTGACGCTGGCGGCGCGCGACGAGGTGGTCAAGATCGTCTCCGGTCACGACCGGCCGATCAACCGTCCCGAAAAGGGCACGCCGACCGTGATACTGATGGTCGGCGTCAACGGCAGCGGCAAGACCACCACCATCGGCAAGCTCGCCGCGCGGCTCTGCGCCGCTGGCGACAAGGTGATATTGGGCGCGTGCGACACGTTTCGGGCGGCGGCGGTGGAGCAATTGCAGCTGTGGGGCACGCGCACCGGAGCGCAGGTCGTATCCGCCAAACACGGCGCCGATCCCGCGAGCGTGGCCTTCGACGCGACTCTGGCTTCGGTGGCGCGTCAGGCGGACTGGCTGCTGCTCGACACGGCCGGTCGCCAGCAGAATCAGCGGGCGCTGATGGATGAGCTGGCCAAAGTGCGGCGCTCCGTCGGCAAGGCGTGTCCCGGAGCCCCGCACGAAGTGTGGCTCACGGTCGATGCGAGTCTCGGCGCCAACGTGATCGGTCAGGCGCGCGAATTCGACCGCGCGACCGGTTTGACCGGGCTGGTGCTGACCAAGCTCGACGGCACCGGGCGCGGCGGCATGGTGGTCGCCTTGCATCAGGAGTTTTCGCTGCCGACCTTCTTCATCGGACTCGGCGAACAGCCCGGCGACCTTCAGCCGTTCGACGCCGAGTACTACGCAGACGCGCTTTTCGGTTTGAATTCCAAGAAAGAGTGACGGACGATGGCGGAGGATCCGCGGGTGTTTTTCATGGATCTCGCGCTGGACGAGGCGCGGCGCGGGTGGGGGCTCACCAACCCCAACCCGATGGTCGGCGCGGTCGTCGTCCGGGACGGCAAGGTCATCGGCAAGGGCTTTCACCGCGGCGCGGGGCTCCCGCATGCGGAGATCGAGGCGCTCGCCGACGTGCGGCGCAACGGCGCGGACGCCAGAGGGGCGGAGCTGTACGTGACGCTGGAACCGTGCTCCACCACCGGGCGGACCGGCCCCTGCACCGAGGCGATCCTGGCGTCCGGCATCGCCAAGGTCTTCGTCGGCGTCGTCGATCCCAATCCGCGGCACGCGGGGCGCGGCATCGGCATCTTGCGGGAGCGCGGCGTCGAGGTCGAGACCGGGATAGCGGAGCGCGAGTGCGCTAAGCTCAACCGCAGTTTTTTCAAGTGGATCGTCACCGGCAGACCGTTCGTGACGCTGAAACTCGCGACGACGCTCGACGGGCGGATCGCCACGGCCTCCGGCGACTCCAAGTGGGTGACGGGCGAGGCGGCGCGGAGCCGGGTGCAGATGCTGCGGAAACTCGCCGACGCCGTCATGGTGGGCGGCGAAACGCTCCGGCGCGACGCGCCGCGCCTCACGGTGCGCGAGCCGGAAGATTGGCCGCGTCAGCCGCTCCGGATCGTCGCCACGCGCGACGCGGAGCTCGTTTCGCAACTGCCGGAGCTTTATCCCGACGGCCGGATCGAGGCGGTAAATCTGCCGGACGCCGCCGCATGGGACGGATTTCTCCTCGGACTGGGGAAGAGGGAGATGATCGATCTGCTGATCGAGGGCGGCGGCGGTGTCGCGGCCTCGGCGCTGGCGGCGCACGCGGTCGACCGCGTGGAGTTCCATGTCGCGCCGAAGATCCTCGGCGGAAAGGAGAGCCGCCCGGCGGTGGCCGGAGCTTCGCCGGAGCTGATGGCGCAGGCGCTGAAACTGCGCGGCGTCGAAGTCGCGCGGCTGGGTGACGACGTGATGATCTCGGGGGAGTTTTAGCGATGTTTACGGGTTTGATCGAAGGAACTGGCAAGATAATCGAACGGAGCGGAGGGCACCTCGTCGTCCGCGCCGGTTTCCCGCTCGCCGCCGGACGCGGCGACAGCATATCCGTGAACGGGTGCTGTCTCACTCTGGAGCGCGACGCGGCGGGGGGCGAACTGCACTTTTTCACCTTGAGCGAGACGCTCTCCCGCACTGCGCTCGGCACGCTTCCCGTCGGCGCGTCGGTCAATCTGGAACGGGCGCTTGCGCTCGGTTCCCGGCTGGACGGGCATCTGGTGCAGGGGCACGTCGACGCCGCGCTCGAAGTCCTGTCGCTCGGGCGCACGGCGACGGGTGACATGGAGCTCGAAATCGAATTGCCTCAGGCGTTTGCCGCGTTGGCGGTCGAAAAGGGCAGCGTCGCCGTCGACGGAGTGTCGCTGACCGTGGCGAAGGTCGGAAACGAAAGTTTTTCGGTGTGCCTGATCCCCGAGACCTGGGAGCGCACCGCGCTCAAGGAGCGCCGGGCGGGCAGCCGTGTCGACGTGGAGTTCGACATCCTCGGCAAATACGTTCTGCGCCAGCTGGAGTGCCGCACGGCTTCATCCGGCACGCTGACTTGGGAAAAACTCTCTTCCGCGGGGTTCATGTGATGCGCGATTTCGGTCTTTCGCTGCACGAGGAAGCGCATGCTTCGGCACTGCTGCCGCGCCTGCCGAAGTTCTGCCGCCTGCTGGAAGTCCCCGGCAGTGCGCTGGACTCCATTTCGCTGCGCCGCGCCGTCGCCGACCGGTGCGCTTCTTCGGGCGCGGCGTGGGGCGTCCGCGACCTGATCGACGCCGGACTCGCGCGGCGGCTGGCCGAGGAGGGCGACAGTCTGCGCTTCGAGGCGCTGCGCAAACTCGAAAGCCGCGCCCGCTCGGCTTTGGCAAGCGGCGCGGCGTGGGCGTCGCTGGATGTCGACGCCGGGCGGGCGGCCGTCGACGAGGAGTACCGCCGAAAGGTCTTCGTACTGCTCCGCCAGTGCGGGGGGATCGTCGAACGCATCCGCCGCAGCTGGCCGCTGTATCTGCCGGTGCGCATCCCGGCGCCGGGCGACGCGGCGGATCCGGCGCGGCTGCTCGAATTCGTACACGCATTGCCGCTGCCGCAGCTCGCGCCGGTTTTCGAACTTCACCCGCACGAGCCGGGGGCGCTCGCCTGGGACGGCTTGGCAAAACTGCGCTTTCACGCCCGCTTCTGGCGGATCTGCTTCGCCCCCGCGAGCGGCAACAAGCTCGCGCCCGTCGCGTTGGGGCGCTTCCTCGACGCCGGCGATCTGCCGCCCGAACCGATGAAGATACTCTTTTCGCCGACGGGGGCTTCCGCCGCCGACGACTACACCATGGAACAAATTTCCGAAACCGTAAATAAATGGGGTTACAGCAAATGAATCTCGGAGTCAACATCGACCACATCGCCACCGTCCGTCAGGCGCGTCTGGCGAGCAAGCCCTCCGTACTCGAAGGCGCGGCGCTCGCCGAAAAGGGCGGCGCGTGGGGCATCACGGCGCATCTGCGCGAGGACCGCCGCCACATCCAGGACGCGGACATCGCCGCGCTGGTCAAGCAGGTCGTCCGGCTGAACATGGAAATGGCGGTCACCGACGAAATGGTGGATATCGCCTGCAGGGAGAAACCCCATTCGAGCTGTCTCGTCCCCGAAAAGCGGCAGG
>Ga0310696_10004400_pt1 | contig 17278 bp, 11 predicted proteins | sample AusTroGonzalo_MG_4_FD_203885 | JGI IMG/M metagenome (GOLD analysis project Ga0310696, IMG submission 203885) | Bovine rumen microbial communities from tropical cattle in Woodstock, Queensland, Australia - Gonzalo_02 (v2) (version 2) | ecosystem: Host-associated > Mammals > Digestive system >...
TTGAACACCAGCATATACCTCTATTTTCTGCTCTTGTCAATTGGTTGACATTAGATCCAACTCTTGCATCTTTTCCATTAGGATGATTTCTTGTTGCTGGTAAAAATGCAGAATTTTTATTTGTCAAAGATGCTCTTGTGATAACTGTGAAAGGCATCTCATGCATTGCAACAACAACCTTCTTAATGTTAACATCATTATCTGTATCATTAGTATCCAACCAAGCATACATAGTTTCATAAATTGGTGTAAAATAACTAACACCTGCATAATTACCATCTGTTGCTACCTCAATACCTGTATAGATATTAACATATTTGTTCTTACTTGAATCACTATAACTTGAACACAAACCAAACCAATTCTGGCAATTTGTGATAGGAATCTCTGAATTGACAATAATATATAACATATTCTTTGTCTTGAAGTAATACTGTGAAGGAATATACTTATCTTCCAACACATCAATATATGTTGTACTATTTGTTCCAGGAACACTACCACTATGTGCCCTTACAATAAGTGATTCACCAGAGAAGAACTTCTTTTCATTTTCTGATGCTGAAACATATTTATCAGTATCCTTTACATCAAAGCAATAGAAATAATGGAAGAAGTGTGAACTTGACTTATCATTATCATTACCTGTACCTAGTTCTCTTGGGTTGATAGGACAAAGGTCATTATTACCTACACAGTTCATCTGTTCAAGATGATTAAACAAACTGATACCACCATTATAGTAATCCAACCACTCATTGATACGAGCACCAGATTGTGTCATATCACCTGTGTTAAGAAGGATAGGGAAGATATTATCTGCAACCTTATTAGTACCAAAACATTCATCATCAATCTTATTGTTAAGGAACTCTGCTGAAGCAGCCCATACCTGATATTCAATCCAGTGGAATCCCTGCTGGTCAGTAATCTGATACAATCTACCCTCATATGTTCTTGGATATACTGTAAATGTATAAATCTCATTGGTGTGTTCAAAATCAGGATTACCATCCTTATCTGGACGACCAACCACATATTCATACTTAACAGGTGTAGTTGTTGCATCTGGAAGAATAATAACACACTTATGTGCTGTGAAGAGAACATCATTACCAGGGAATCTGTTAATCATCCTTGCATAAACTGTATTGTTTACAAGAGGTGAATATTCTTTTCTTATTGGTTCATTTGTTGTAGTTGTTGTAAAATTATCAACTGTTAAAGTTTCATTAGTATATGAAACCTTTTTATATGAATCAAACTTATTCCAAGAAGTTTCACCTTCTTTTCTAATCCATACACTTTCATCAAATGTACCACAAGAAATCCAGTTGAAACATCTTGTATTATATACATCAACACCAAATGAACAGGTAACCATATTAGGTTTTTCTCTGTTAAGTTGTGACTTATCAGTCATAACATTCCTGTTTTCAAATGATGCCCTTGGTGTATATCTGTCAATCTTAATAACCTCATTACTGTTAGGGAATCCAATAAACTCCTTATCAAGATTCAATATTTGAATATCATTGGCACTGTTATATCTAATTCTTGAACTGTCTTTCTTATTGAAACCATTGAATGCCTGCTTTGCAGGATCCAAAGCAAACATAAGTCTGAACATTGAATTTGGTTTGATTGTAATACCAATACCATTTCCAATGTACCAAGGATCATCATCACCCATCTTCTTTGAAATATCATCAAATGTAGAATAAGAACAAGAATCTATGAATCTTGGATTCAAAATCTTGTTAGGGAAGTCTGCCTTTGCATATACACTATCACCATCCCATGCTTCAACAAGTTTTTCACTTGGTGATAACTCTGGTAATCCATATGTCAAGCAGAACCTGTATGCATAGTTTACTCTATTGTTTTCTGTATCAATTATTTCTGTTGAACCTTCTTTCTTGGTTATTACAGGTTCCTGTTCAAATGATATAAGTGATTTATTTTCATACCACTCCTTATCAAATGTCTTTACCTTGATGAAAGCGGATTCATCATCAAATTCAGCATGCTTTGCACCTCTGATAAGATATGTACCACCTGCCTTGATGACACCATCAAGAGCAAGATGATGTACACCTCCCTGGTAATTATTTTCAGTAGGATTATAAAAATGGAGATATACTCCTGTCAATGGAATGTCAACAGGTGATGAGTTCTCCAATTCAATGAATGAGTGTGTACATCCATGCTTATCATCTGTTGTTATAGGTGCATAGAATGAAGATATTCTCAACCTGTCTGATTGTTTACCAGCATCAGTTGTTTGATTTACACCGGCAGTTGTTGAAATTTGATATACTCCATTCTTTCTGAATAGATAATCAGAAGAGAATCCCCTGAATGCAGTATAACCATTCTCCCACTGTGAAAGGTCATACTTACCAGCAGAGTCACCAAGACTATTCATATACTCTTCGATAGTCTGTGTAGATTTATCTTTTCCAACAAGATTACCTTCTGGATCCACACTGAATGTGAATTTTTTTTCTGTGTCTTCATTGATAAATGTAATATCTGAAATAGGTGCCAATGAGACATTGGACAATGATATTATCTCATCTGTATTCTCATTGTATTCAACATTTACAATGATACCCATCTTCTTAAGGGCATTTACAATTTCTTTATCAGTCATATTATTATCATTATTATTATCGTCGTCTGGATTAGTTGATTTAGAACCAATGGTATAAACCTTACCATCTGATTTGATATGCAATGTCTTTGAACCTTTATTCCATATCAATTCATTGTCTCTTAAATGATCTGCCACAGTATTCAGTATCTCTGTGTTCTTGACAGATCTGATTGCAATATGAGCAACCTCATATTTATAATCACTTTCACTTGGTGCAGAAGATATTACTTCCTCACTGAAGTCTTCAAATTTTGTGTAGAACTTAATTCTTGAAAGTGTCAACCTATCAAACTCAATTGACTCAATTGAATATCTTTCACCATCACCAAGTTCAACCCTTGTATCAGATAAGCGATTATATTCATTCAAATAACCTTCACAAAGTTTCTGGTCATTTTCATAGTTTATTATTGAAAAATATATGTAGTTGAATCCTTTACCTGTATCCTTGTCCTTTCTGCTTATTACAACACAGAAACCATATTTGTTAACAGTATTTCCATTCAACAGTGGTGCAAAATTAACAACCTTCTTCTGATTTCTGTTTGTAAGAGAAACAAGGGTCATTGTTATATCTGGTTTGTTTGTAACAAGATATGTGATGAGTTTTGAATCATTCAATTTATAAAGAGTATAATCTTCAAATTGAAGTTCCTGGCCATCTTCACTTACTCTTTTACCATCATAAAACTTACCACCACCATTATTGAATGTAAGTTGACCTTCTACACTTGTATCAATAGTAACATCACCAATAGGTATGAAAGTATGATTAAAGTCCAAAGTAGTATTAAACACTGCTGTATCTGGTACTAATGAAAGATAACCAGGGTCAATTGCCCATAATGGTTCATCTTCATCAACAGTCATACTTCCAAGCTGAACAGATTTTGCTGTCCTTGTATCTGTATATGAATCAATACCATAATCAAATGAGTTCTTCAATCTTGCAACCTCTGCCTGGAGTGCTCTTATTGCACCTGCCATATCTCTTATCAAACCCATATAAACATCACCCTGTTCTTCTGTTGGGTTAAGTTCATCTCCAATAAGAATATGTGTGTCTTCTGAACCATCAAAGTCAATGGTATAATCATTACTAGCCTCTTCTACCATCTCTGGTGTCATTACAGGAAGTGAATACCTTGATAGTCCACTTCCAGAACCAGAACCAGTTACAAGTTCCCAGTTTGCCCTATTATGTGAATCCTCAATAGATTCTGTCTTGAGAATCCAAAGTTGTGATGTACCCTTAATATTCACAACCATACCTTGATATGGTGCTTCTATTGAGCCATTTGTCAAATCTTCATAACTATCAACAACCAATCTGATATCAAGAGGTTTTGTTACCTTGACATCAAAATTGTTTGTAAATGTTACTCCACCTTTAAATGTTTTTGACATATATTATTTTCTTAAATTAATTTTATATTGTGTTTCAAGAACTTTTGTTCCACCATCATCCCTAATGTACTTTATGAATCCTTCTCTGTCTGATTCATATGCTTTCATAGGAATTGATATATCATATTTATCTGTCAATGGATTATACTGATTAACTGTAAATGTTGTAAACTCTCCAGGAAGATAAACAGTAAACTTTGTTACTTCAGGTGTCTCTACCTCTTCTGGAATAGTAACATCAATGTTTACACTTGAATTATAATTAACAAGATGTTTAACAAAGTTAGTTATTGTCTGACCATCATTGATGTATATAGGTTTTACAGATGTTATTGTTATTGTATTACTACTTACAAGACCACCCTGATACTTCAACTCTGGATGTGGTTTGTTGTGATTATCATTTGGGATACCACCCTCTGTAAATACACAACTTCCAGAAATAGTATAAGTCCTTTCTTCACTCTCATTACCCCATTCAGCAGGATTCATAACCAAAGAAATTTCTTCACTTCCGCCGGCATATGGTGTACCATCAGACCAGACTCCATTATTTACTGTTACAACAAAATCTTCACCAGAAGGTAATGTAGAACCAACTTCTATAATTCTGTCACCAGAATAAGAAACAGTTATTGTTGAATTTGTATGAGTTGGTTCAATCACAGGGCAAACCATATCAAGTATGATTTCACTCATTGATTTCTCTTTAAGTTGTCCTATGGTTGATGGTTTAAGTCCACCAACAGCATATGTGGCAATACTTGAATCCATATCACCAACATTCAAATTATCTGTAATCCTATCTTCTCCAATGTACAAATTATCATCATTTTCATTATGTACATAGATAAAAGAATTAGGATAATCATCCTGGACTCCTGATAATTTACTTAAAGAAGTCTTTATAAATTTTATGTTTTCATCTATCATATTACAAAATTGTAGTAATTATTACTATTGCTGCCATTATCTTATTACCATTCTTCTGTCCCGGTCCATATATCTGTTCCTACCCACAGTTCAATACCACTAATGGTAACTATACCTTCTGGATTTAATGTATATGTGCATGAATCAGTTACATCTCTTGTTGTATTGTTATCATACACTGCTATCACTTGAAACCCTGTATTTGATTGCCAATCAATTGGATTGGAATTTACTGATAATGTTATTGATGTTAATGTTGCCATATTGTATTTATATACTATATTGTATTTATGAAAAAAAAGTAGAAACAACACCTGTCATTTCTACCTTCACAAACAAATTATATTTATTATATATCAAATCAAATCATTTTCAATCAAATACTTTTCAAAATCTTTAATGAATTCTTTTCCTATGGTCTTTGATGGATATAACTGCGTATATAATGTACCTATTATTTTATGATATTCATCATTATAATCCTTTACAGAATAACACTCTTCATCTTTCAAAAACTGCATAAGATATATTTCACAAAAATGTGTACATAACTGAACTCCTCCATCAACTGAATGTTCTTTAAGATAATCTGTTGTAATTAATGTGACTTCTGGTTTATCTTTGAGAGATTCACCTATCTTCTTTAAATTATACCACATAAAACTACCAGGTGAGAACTTATTCAAATTATCCACAATATATCCTTTTAGTTTTGAATTATTACTATAAAGATATTCTTGATATGAATTATAAAACTTTATAGTAGAATCATCAGGTTTATTTTTAGACATAAACCAACAATAAACACAATTATCATTTAACTTCTTCTGTACATCACTTATATTCAAAGAACATCTGTACATAATATAAGACCAGAACATCTCTGATAAATATACAAACCTTGTTGGATATGACTCCTTATATACCTTAACAAATGTAGAATATCCCTTGAAATGAGAATAAAATATGTTCACATCCTCACCAATCCTGTCAAATACATATGGTCTGAATGTTACATACTCACACATATCTTTATCATTCTGACAATAATGAAACTCAACATTTTTGTTTGTCAATACCTTTTCAATCTCCCCCTTCAAATAGTTGAAAAGTTTCATATCATTAATGTCATCAAGAGCAATATTAATAAGTATCTTATCAAATTTCTTCTGTTGATGTTGAAACTGTTTCAACATATCAATATGAAACTTCTCAATATCATTTAATTCCAGGGTATCTCTTTTCCTACCCCAAATATGTATCACCCATTCATTTCTATTTTGTCTCATAATTAACTACCCCTTTTATAAAATCATTAAATGTAATTATTTCAATGTTACCATAATGTGTAGTTTTCCTGGCACCCTGAAGTACATCTTTCTTCTCATCATCAGAAAGAACTTCGCACAATTTTCCTCTCTTAAGTATATACCATTTTAATGTCTTTAAAGTTATATCCTTATATTCAAAGTTCTCCTTCTTGTGCCAATCTGGTTTATTCATATCAAGATAAACCTTACATATGATATCAAAAACACTCTTTGCAATATCCTTCTTATCCTTACCTAATAATAACATAGTTTCAACAACACTATCATTTGAATAGATAAGTTGGTGTAATGTCTTCATTATATATTTTGGATCATGAGTGACAGACATAGGATTACCCCTCCAACAATAAATTGGTATATTTAATGCCTTTGTGTTCTTTGAATAGAAATTGGTTGAAATATTAAAGAAACTATCCTCATTAGCCCAGATATTCTCATTAAAGTAAAGATTATTCTTCACAAGGAAATCCCTTCTGTAAACCCTACCATGAATATAAATATTATTGTGATCGAACACACTCAAACCCCAGGGCTTCTTTTCATCTCCCTGCTTTTCAACATAGAACTTTGAACTCATCAAGTCAAAAGGTTTACCTTCCTTCTCACTAATATTAATATTTTCAAAGATGATTTTTATAGCAAATGTGTTACAAAATCCATCATCAGAATCACAATACATTACATAATCAGCATCAGACAACAGGAAAGCAGAGTTTCTTGTTGCTGATACACCCCTGTGCTTACAGATTATATAATCAATATCATAAGAATATTTTTTCAGGAATTTCTTATCAAGTATATATTCCCCACCATCTGAACAGATAATAACTCCAATATCTTTTTTATCAATACCAACCTGCCATTCTATGGAATCAAGAAGATATGAAATGGTTTCTTCTTTCTCTTTATATTGGGGAACTAAAAACTGAAGTCGCTTATGTTCCATAAAAACAATTTATTATATATGTTAAATATAACAAAAAAGGACTTGTTACTCACAAGTCCTTTTTTTTATTTACTACAGTGTGAAATTATGCACCTGGTTCCTCATAATCTGATACTACTGATCCATCAACATAGATTGCTTCAACATAAGTACCCTCTGCAATAGTTACACTTGCACCATCAACTGCATACTCACCAGCAGCAGCAATTTCAATTGCACCATTGACTGAAGAATCAGATACCAATGAATATGCACCTGCAACTGCGATGTCCTTCTTAGACTCATCAACTGCAAGCCAAGAAACAACTGATGTTGTCAATGAAGTACCTACTGTACCTGAAATTGTACCAGTTGGATTACCAATTGACAATGAAGGAAGTGTACCACCAGTAACATCAACTGCAACACTGTTAGCAGGAATAGATGCTGTGATAGTAGGATTCTCAATCTTTGCACCATTCTTTGTAACATCAGCAGCAGTTACATTTGCCTTTACATAACCCATAACTGCTTCATAGTTGTGGTCTTCTGCCTTATCAAAGAAATAAGAAACTGAACTCTGTGACAATGTAACATTGTCTGTAAGAAGACTTCTGAATGATACTGATGTAGCAGCCTGTGAAAGAGCAGCTGTTGTGAAGCCCTTTGCACTGATTGAAGTACCTTCAATCTTAACACCCTTCTTGGTGAAGTCTGCCTTTGCAATAGTATCTGATGCCTTTGAAAGACTTACTGGAGTCATAAATGAACCAGTTGTGAATAAAAGAACATGGTTACTTACAGAAGCAGATACAATAGCAGAACCTGTGAAACCATCAGAGTTACCTGAAACAAATGATACTGCACCAACAGTAACATCAGTTACAACCTGACTACCATTTGCACTGAGACCACTGTAGAACCACTGTGCAGTTGCATCCTCTGCTGCATAACCAACAGAAACACTTGTGATAACATCACTACCCTCTGTTGAAAGACCTGTCAAGATACCTTCACCAGCAGCATCAAGTGATACAGAACCAACTGTGATTGCTGAAACAAGGTCACCAGAATCAGCAGCATCACTAAGACCACTTACAAATGTACTGTTAGAAACAGTTGCCTGACCCCAGATATTAAGGTCTACATTCTTACCTTCATCTTCATTTGTGTAAGCATGGATACCACTTACAAATGAAGTACCTGAAATTGAACTAAGACTTGCAACAAAACTAAAATCATTAGATACATTACTACCTGCATCAAATGAGATAGCCTTAATTGCTGTTACATCTGTTACAAAATCACCAGCAGCACTATCCTTTGCAATAGTCATATTGTGTGAAGCATTGACTGAAATAGCATCTGCATTCTTACTGATTGTAGGGAATGAACCAGAAGTAAATACAAAGTCACTTCCCTGAAGAACTGAATCAATGGTAACAGCACCATCTGCAAGAGCAGAAGGAAGATCAATACTCATAGAGGTTGTGATGTCCTCTGAACTACTTGCTGCCTGTGAAAGAGCAAGGTACATAGATGAAACAGTAACAACACCATTACCAACACTCAATGTGTTTTCACCATTCTTCAAAGCTGTGATATTATTTCTAATATCATCATAGTTAAGTGCAAGACTCAAATCCTTACCTTCAACAGTAAGAACGCTCTGTGCAGTCTTACCAAGAGCATGATTGATAACACCTGATACTTCTGTACCAACAATCTCTACCTGATTCTCACCAGAAATAACTCTCCAAGCAGTACCATCATAAACAGCCATATCTCCAGCTTCACATGCCTGACTAGCAAATGTGCAGTTTGCTGTGATATAAACCAAGTCACCCTTTACAGGAGAAATAACATCATTGCCATTCTTTGCAATACCATCTGCACCAACAGTACCGACAAAACGAACAGGATCTGAAATGATATCAGTTATAGCAGGAATAACAACCTCAAGAGGTGAGACACCATCCCAAAGGATACCTTCCTCATCTTCCTGACCATTGAAGAATCTAATACCATTCTGAACAGCAATGTCAAATGTACCTTCACCAGCAGCAATCTGCTGTACATAGTTTGATGAAGCCGAACCAGCGGCAATGAATGCACCATTACTTAAATAACTTTTTGCCATAATTTTTTATTGTTTTATTTTTATGTTATATATGTTTTTGTGTATCGAGCTAATTAAATTTCTATCCATTTCAATGGTGGGACAATTTTTTCATTAACCCTTTCAACAATAATATCATAATCAGAATCAGTTAGTTCTATTTGATTTAAATCAATATTGTCAAGTATTTCCTGTATTGCATCTATGTTTCCTTCAACAGCAGCAATTCTTGAAACAATACTCTGATCAACCTCATTACTCAATAAAACCAAGTTTTCTGCTATACCATCTGGTGAAAACCAGATTTGTATTTTATCTTCCAAGTCAACCCAGTAAAATGAACCTTTTACAGGGTCTGTTGGAATACTCTTTCTATATCTAAACTGTACTAAACTCATACTATATATTTATGAATTTTTAATTCATCTTTATATACATCTCAGATGTGCTGAATGCAGTGTTTGCATTTTGTTCAACCCAATCACCAGATACCTTCTTGTATACCTTCTTAACAGGTGTCCAATTACTTGAAATCTTGATAAAGATACCAGGAGAAACTATAAGTGTTCTTGAAATATCCTCTGATAAGAAATAGTTAGAATTACTCAAAGCCTCATCCTTTCTTGCTGTTACAGTTATTGAACCAACCTCTGTTATGGAATTATTATAAAGTGTTACAGTACAAGTATCATTACCAATAAGATTTGTTACAGTACAGGTTGTGTGATGTTCATTACCATCATACATCCAAGCCAAATCACCCCAAGAAAGAACTGCTTCCAATGGATAAATTTGAAGTTGATATGAACCTGTATATGTAACATGATTATTGGCAGTAACTTGATAATATACAACATTATTATATCCAGAATTGACAACATCTCTGAAAGTTGGATATGAAGTAAGATTATATGAACCTGAACTTGTTGTTCTATATCTTACTTCATATGACTGATTGTTAACAGTTGTAACTGTAACTCCACTTCCATGGTAATTACCATCATATGTGTATGTCTGGTCATTTGCTGTTACTGATATTTCTGCACCTGTAATGTTCCATGTTTCTGATACTGTACCTGTATAATTTCCTTTACCAGTTGCTATAACCGTTGCTTGACCAACATTTATATTATTTGAATATGATAATGTGTAATCAGTTCCTAATTCAAGAGTTCTTGTAACACCACCAACAACAGCCATAACAGTTGGAGTTGGTTCAAATGAACTACCAGTATATACAGTATCATCTGGTTTAGATATAGAAACAAGACTAACAGCAGTGACCTCGAATGACTGTGTGTCACTACTGCTGGTTCCATCAATATAAGTTGATGTTATTTCTGTTGTACCTACTTTAATACCATTTATTGTAATCATTTTAATAACTCTTTCTTAATTGTTTATAATTTATTTGTTTCCCCACATCCCACATTGAAATGTGGGGAATACAAATATTTTGATACCCAAATAGGTTAGCTGATTGTTACAATACCTGTTGGATCTGATGAATATGTTGTACCAGAATTATCCTTGACATCTGTTGTTGCACCATTGTTATATGTAGCAATTACAGAAGCAACAGTTGTTGAACCACCATAGTTAACTGAATTTGCAGTAAGTGCCAATACAATACCTGTCAATACTGTTGCAGTAAGTGTTACAGCAATGTTGTTTGTAACAGTTTTTTCTGTATAATTATCTGTTGCGGCAGATGTTGCTGATACAGTTGTATTATATGTACCTGCATTTGTATTTGCAGGAACTGTAATGGTCTTACCATCAGAAGAAATTGACCAACCACTCTGACCTATTGCATAAGATATTGTACCTGTTGCATTTGATGCACTTGCTGTTGCAACTGTGATAGTCTTATTGGCATCTGTCTTTGAAACAGCAGCAGCAGTTGCTGTACAGTATTCTGATACTGATGCACTAGATGAATAAGTGATTGTACCCTGAGCCTTATTAATTGTAATGGTCTTTGAAGTTGCAGTATATGCTGCATAGTTTGAAGTTGCTGCTACTGATGCTGTAACTGTAACTGTACCAGCCTTTGTAGGTGTAACAACACCAGAACTGTTGATTGTTGCAATACCAGTTCCAGGAGTGATACCCCAAGTAACTGTTCCAGATTCTGTATTACCAGATACTGTTGCAGTAACTGTTGAACCATAGGTTACATTATTACAACTTACAGCACCTGAACGACTAGCCTTGCTGATAGTTACCTTACCTACATATGTCCAAGAAGTTGTTGCTCCACCATGTTCTGCATTTGCTGTGTACTTATACCACACATAGTAATCACCAGCATTGGTTGCTGAAAGTGAAGCACTTGATGTTCCAGATGATGGAGCACTTGTTGAACTTGAACCAAATCCAAGTGAGTATGATGAAATACCATGATAATTTCCACCAACTCCTGTAGATGTTGTATCAACACTTGCAACAACCTGTGCATTTGTATTATATGTTCTTGCTGTGAGGTCAACAACCATTCTTGCATCTTCGGCTGCATAAACTGTAAGAGTTACAGCACCTGAATTACCTGAATCATTATGGTTTGCATCTCCAACTACTTTGAATATAACTGATGTTGAACCAAGTGCTGTTCTATTTGGATTTGCAGTTAAATTACCACTACTCCAAGTAACATTACTCCAATTTGAACCACCATCTGTACTATATTTAAGTGTTCCACCAGTATAATCCTTTGATACAGTTGCACGAGCAGTATTGTGATATGCCACACTACCTGCTGTTGCTGAATCACCAGATATAGTTGAAGGTAATGTTGCATTAGCCTTGTTAATTGTCCAAGTTGCTGTCTTTGATACAGAATTGACATAATCATTACCTGCTGCTGTTACTGTGATGACTGATGTACCAGCACCAGCACAAGTGACAGTTACTGTTGAACCACTTACTGATACAGTAGCAACAGATGTTGTTGCTGATGATGCACTAATTGTACCAACATGACCTGATGCTGTAATTGTACCACCATTATTATAGGTTGTTGTATAATTGGTTGGATTACCTGTGAGAGTCAATGACTGACTACCCTTACTCAATGTGACTGTAATAGTAGCATCAGTTGTAGATGAAGTATCTGTTGAAGTCTGTCCCTCTGTACATCTCACAACACAAGTATATGTACCAGCAATTGTATTTGCAGGAATGTTAATCTTTCTACTTGAACTTGTAACAGACCAACCACTCAATGTTGAACCACCACTGTTCTTTGCACTGACAAGTGAATATGACAATGTACCACCATGTTTAGCAGTACCTGCTGTGAAAGCAGATGTTGTCTTTGCTGTCTGATCCTGAGAACAAGTTGCTGTAACTGTACCATCTGCAAATGTAGGAGCAGCACCTGTTCTTCTGTTGATTGTCCAAGTAACTGTCTTTGATACAGAATCAACATAATCATTTGCTGCTGCTGTAACTGTAATAACTGATGTACCCTGACCAACAGCAGTAACTGTTACTGTTGAACCACTTGTTGTTATTGTTGCAACAGAAGTAGTTCCTGATGATGCACTAATTGTACCAACATGACCAGATGCTGTAATTGTACCACCTGTAGGATATGTTGTTGTTGAATTTGTAGGACTACTTGTAAGCGTCAATGACTGTGTACCCTTACTCAATGTGACTGTGATAGTAGCATCCTTTGTTGATGAAGTATCATAATCTGTTTGTCCCTCTGTACATCTTACAACAACTGTATATGTACCTGATACTGTATTGGCTGGAATACCAATTGTTCTATTTGAACTATTCACTGACCAACCACTCAATGTTGAACCACCACTGTTCTTAGCACTTACAAGTGAATATGACAATGCTCCACTATGAGTAGCAGTACCTGCTGTAAAAGCAGATGTTGTCTTTGCTGTCTGATCCTGTGAGCAAGTTGCAGTTACTGAACTATTATTGAATGTAGGAGCAGAACCTGTTCTTCTGTTAACTGTTACAGTTGCTGTCTTTGATACAGCATTGACATAATTTGTAGCTGCTGCTGCAAATGTAATAGTTGATGTACCTGCCTTTACAGCTGTGATAGTTGAAGATGCCTCATTAGATGCAGTAGCAACAGCAGGTGTACCTGATGTTACAGTAAGTGTTCCTGCATAACCTGATGCTGTGATTGTATCTGTACTACCTCCAACTGTTACAGTTGATGTTGTCTTACTAAGGTTCAATGTCTGTGAACCCTTATTCAATGTAACTGTGATAACAGCATCCTTTGTTGAAGATGTATCTGTTGATGTTGCAGCCTCTGTTGCCCTAACAGTTACCAAATATGTTTTTCCACCAACTGTACTTGCTGGAACTGTGATAATTCTACTTGTAGTAGATGTCATTGTCCAACCAGTCAACTGTGTTGATGAACCATCTTCAACTACACTAACAATAGAATATGTGATAGAACCACCATGTCCTGCTGTTGCAGCAGTGAAAGTACCAGCATTAACAGCACTACCTGCCTGAACACAAGTTGCAGATACAGATGATGCATTAAATGTAGGAACAGCACCTGTTCTTCTGTTGATTGTCCAAGTAACTGTTTTGGAAACAGAATTTACATAATCAGTTGCAGCAGCAGTAACTGTAATAACTGATGTACCCTGACCAACAGCAGCAACTGTTACTGTTGAACTACTGGCAGAAACTGTTGCAACAGATGTTGTTGCTGATGATGCACTAATTGTACCAGCATGACCAGATGCTGTAATTGTACCACCAGTAGGATATGTTGTTGTTGAATTTGTAGGACTACTTGTTAATGTCAATGACTGACTACCCTTACTCAATGTAACTGTGATAGTAGCATCCTTTGTTGATGAACTATCTGTTGATGTTGCAGCTTCTGTTGCTCTAACAACAACCAAATATGTTCCAGGTAATGTACTTGCTGGAACTGTGATAACTCTACTTGTAGTAGATGTCATTGTCCAACCAGTAAGTGCAGTAGAACTTCCACTCTTTGTTACACCCTGGATTGCATATGTGATAGAACCACTATGTCCTGCTGTTGCAGCGGTGAAAGCACCAGCATTAACAGCACTACCTGCCTGTACACAAGTTGCAGTTACTGAACTATCATTGAATGTAGGAGCAGCACCTGTTCTTCTATTAACAGTCCAAGTTACAGTCTCTGATTTTGCATTAACATAATCATTAGCAGCTGCTGTAACTGTGATAACAGATGTACCTGCACCAACACTCTGTACCGTTACAACTGCTCCACTTGTAGAAACTGTTGCAACAGATGTTGTTGCTGATGATGCACTAATTGTACCAACATGACCAGATGCTGTGACTGTACCTGTATTATTATATGTAATAGTCTTGCTTGAAGGATTGTTTGTCAAAGTCAATGTTTGAGTACCCTTACTCATTGTAAGAGTGATTGTAGCATCTGCTGTTGATGAACTATCTGTTGATGTTGCGGCTTCTGTTACTCTAACAATACAAGTATATGTACCAGATTTAACATTTGCTGGTACATTAATTTTCCTTGTTGAACTTGTTAAATTCCAACTGGTTGATCCTGAACCACAAGGAAGAGGAAAATCATCACTATTTTTTACACTTGTAAGTGAATATGAAAGTGTACCACCATGTCCTGCTGTTGCGGCTGTGAATGCAGAAGTTGTCTTTGCTGACTGATCCTGTGAGCAAGTTGCAGTTACTGAACTATTATTGAATGTAGGAGCAGCACCTGTTCTTCTGTAAACTGTTACAGTTGCTGATGCAGTTGCAGCATTAACATATGTTGTTTCAGCAGCAGTAAATGTAACTGTTGATGTACCAGCACTTACAGGAGTTACTGTTGCTGTTGCAGAACTGAGAGATACTGTTGCAACAGATGTTGTACCTGATGTCACTGAAAGAGTTCCAGCATAACCTGATGCTGTGATTGTTCCAGTATCTGGATAAGTAATTTTCAATGTTGCTTTATTAAGATTAAGTGTCTGTGTACCTTTACTCAATGTAACTGTGATGACTGCATCTTTATATGAAGATGTATCTGTTGTAGTCTGTGCTTCTGTTGCTCTAACTGTCACCAAATATGTTGCAGGAGCAGTACTTGCTGGAACTGTGATAACTCTACTTGTAGTAGATGTCATTGTCCAACCAGTCAACTGTGTTGATGAACCATCTTCAACTACACTAACAATAGAATATGTGATAGAACCACCATGTCCTGCTGTTGCAGCAGTGAATGTACCAGCATTAACAGCACTACCTGCCTGAACAGCAGTTGCTGATACACTTGATGCACTGAATGTAGGAGCAGCACCTATTCTTCTTTCAATTGCCTTTGAATTAAGTGATTTTACAGTATTGATATTTGTACCTGTATTGTTTGTAGTGTCAGATACATAGGCATAATACCAAATGTAGTATGTACCTACGTCTGTCTTACTGGGTGCAGTTGTACTCCAACCTGTTCCTGGAGCACCAGATACAGTAGGGGCAGTTGAAGATGTACTGCAATAGTAATACATTGTACCACCAGCTGTACAACTACCATTACCAGAAAGAAGAGCCTGGGCACTACCTGTATATCTGATTGTATCACTCTTAACAGTAGGTGCTGTTACTGTAACTGTTCTCTTACCAATTGCCTTACTACCAGCAGATTTTGGATCAACAGCACTATAGTTTGTTCCGGCTGATGATTTAAGGAACACATAATAAGTTGTTGCTGTTGCAGCAGAAGACTTAATTGTTGTACCATTAGCAACTGATGTCCAACCAGAATCATTGGCAGCTGGAACACTTGAACTTGTCTTTACAATATAATATGCTGTACCATCACCAGTATATGAAACAGTACCAATGTTCTGTGTTGAACCATTATAGGTCAATGTAGAACCTGATGCTGTAAATGTCAATGATGGAGCAATAGCATTAACTGTAAAGCTAACAGAACTAGTCTTACCACCAAATGAAGCAGTTATGGTTGTTGTTCCTGCTTGAATACCTGTTATTGTTTTTGTTGCCATATATTGATTTTTATTATATGTTATTTTATATTCTTATATTATTTATGATATTCTATACCTGTTGCTTCACTTTCACCACCAATAGTTGCATATGTTGTATCAGGGTCTCCATTACCTGCTGCAATATATGTAACACCATTTGTGTTTGTTAATGTTTCATCAAAGAAATCATCCCAATGTACAGGTACTTTTTGAATTACTGATTGCTCTTGGTAATCAAAAACACGAACTACATAATAATATACCATAATTTTTTATCTTTTTTTGAAAAAAAATTAAATATTACTCAACCTTGTTTCTAAATCACCCATTAAATCATAAACACATTTTGCAGAAGGATATTCTGAATCTGTTGAACTACTGTCTATTGAAGTAACAAGTGTTCCAATTTCTGCTGCTGATTTTCCACCAACAGTAACTGCATCAATAGGACGGTCTCCTTGACCATCACCCAAATTGATGTATTGAATTGATTTCTCATTTTCAGTTGCCATATGTTTAAAAAATTATTATGTTTATCCTAATATATGGTATTTATGAAAAACTTTGTTATTTTTAATGTATGAATAATATACCTATTGAAATGAAAAATGGTTACATTCTTATTCAAGACATTAAGAATGAAACCATCACATCATCAGGATTATATATCCCAGATGAACAATATAACAGGTTTGCAAGAGTACTTAAAACATATGATGGTTCAATCCTAAAAGAGGGTGATATAGTTGTTAAACCAATTGGAAGAACAACACCAATCACTATTGATGGAGTAAAATATGACTGCATCAAAGAAGGATTTGTATTTGCAAAAATTATAAATGAAGAATAAATTTACAGAAGAAGACATCAAACTCATCAAAGACATCATTGAAGAAT
>Ga0310696_10004404_pt1 | contig 17269 bp, 14 predicted proteins | sample AusTroGonzalo_MG_4_FD_203885 | JGI IMG/M metagenome (GOLD analysis project Ga0310696, IMG submission 203885) | Bovine rumen microbial communities from tropical cattle in Woodstock, Queensland, Australia - Gonzalo_02 (v2) (version 2) | ecosystem: Host-associated > Mammals > Digestive system >...
GGCGCGGGTGGACATCGACGGCGACGGGGTCACCAGCGCGTCGAAGACCTGCATGATGCTGCGGCGGTAGGGCTTCTGCTCATAGCTGATCTTCACCTGATAGACGGCGCAGTCGAGGCCGTAGAGTTTGGCGGCGTAGGAGAGGGCCGCGCCCCACTGGCCGGCGCCGGTCTCCGTGGTGACGTTGGTCACGCCCTGCTGCTTGCAGTAGTAAGCCTGCGGGATGGCGGAGTTGAGCTTGTGGGAGCCCAGCGGGTTGACGCTCTCGTTCTTGAAATAGATGTGGGCCGGGGTCCCGAGCGCCTCCTCGAGGCCGTAGGCGCGCACGAGCGGGGTGCAACGGTAGTAGGCGTATTTCTCGCGCACTTCCTCGGGGATGTCGATCCAGCGGTCGGTCTGGTTGACTTCCTGCCTGGCGCATTCTTCGGCGAAGAGGGGATAGAGGTCTTCGGCCTTGATGGGCTCCTTGGTGCCGGGATTGAGCATGGGCTGGGGCTTGTTGACCATGTCAGCCTGGATGTTGTACCATTGGGTGGGAATCTCGGATTCCGGGAGGATGAATCGTTTCTGTTTCATATCGTTGGATTATAATTTTGTTTCGATGAAGGATTCGAGCGCGTCGATGGCGTCGTCGGTGGTGGCCCAGCTGGTGCAGAAGCGCACGGCGGTGTGCGCCCCGTCGACGGTCTGCCAGCACTCGAAGCCGAATTCGGCGGCGAGGGGCGCCAGGACGGCGTTGTCGAGGATGGGGAAGACCTGGTTGGTGGTGTTCTCGGTGAGGAAGGGGATGCCCTTGCGGGTGAAAGCGGCGCGGAGGCGGTCGGCGAGGCGGTCGGCCCGGCGCGCGAGCTGGAAGTACAGCCCGTTGTTCATCAGGACTTCGAACTGGATGCCGAGCAGGCGCCCCTTGGCGAGCATGCCGCCGTTCTGCTTGATGCAGTAGCGGAAATCGTCCGCGAGGCGGGGGTTGGAGAAGACGATGGCTTCGCCGAAGAGGGCCCCCTGCTTGGTGCCGCCGACGTAGAAGACGTCTGCGAGGCGGGGGAGGTCCTTGGGCAGGAGCTTGCAGCCGGAGGCCTCAAGGCCGTAGCCCAGGCGGGCGCCATCCACGAAGAGGGGGATCTCCCACTCGGTGCAGACCGCGTGCAGGTCTTCCAGCTCCTGGCGGGTGTAGAGGGTGCCGAGCTCGGTGGGGAAGGAGATGTAGACCATTCCGGGCTGGACCATGTGCTCGCGGCTGAAGTCGCGCTGGTGCGCTTCGAGCGCGTCGCGGACCTGCGCGGCGCTGATCTTGCCGTCGGAGGCCGGGAGGGCGAGAATCTTGTGGCCGCCGTGCTCGACCGCGCCGGTCTCGTGGACGTTGATGTGGCCGCTTGCGGCGCACAGCACGCCCTGGTGGGGGCGCAGCAGGGAGGAGATGACGGTGGCGTTGGCCTGGGTCCCGCCGACGAGGAAATGGACCTCGGCGTCGGGGCAGTCGAAAACATAGCGGATGCGGTCGGCGGCAAGGGCACAATGGGGATCCTCGCCATAGCCCAGGGTCTGCTCCAGGTTGGTGTCCCGGAGCGCGTCGAGGATTTGCGGACAGCACCCCTCCAGATAGTCGCTTTCGAAGTGGATCATAAGGCCTGCTAACTAACAGTGGTGCAAGGTAAGAAAAAAAATGAAAAAAGCCGCGATTCACATCGCAGCTTTTTCTCAATTCTAACCAAAATTATTAACCAATGAAAATCTATTCAACAGAGGGTAATGCAAGTCCCGTGCCAAACTGTAATTTTCTTGATTAAATGGCCTCGTAGGTAAAGGATTCCAGTCGTGCGTCACCGACCAGCAGGTAGGCGGGGCGCAGGGCGAAGAAGCCGTTGTAGTTGTTGTGGTGCAGGCCGGAGACGTCGATGCCTTCCTCGACCGGTACCCATTCTCCGCCGTCCGTCTTCGTCCAGGTGCTGGCGATGTTGTTCTCGTTGCGGATGCGCAGGGCCCGCTGCGTCCCTTCGCCGCGGATGCCGATGTGGGCCGCCTCATTGTAGAAGAGGAAGAGTCCGGCTTCGCTCCCTTCCGGGACGGAGAATTCGGCCGTGATCTCGTAGGCGGCGTCCACGGCAGTCATCGTCCAGAGGGTGCCGCCCTCAAAACCGGGCTGCCACTTCGACCAGAGCAGCGGATTGTCCGTGTCGCGCAGGTAGCTGTAGTCGCCCTGCAGGCCGTCCTGCTCCCATTTCGCCCCGTCTTTCTCCGCGAGCACGGGCCAGCCGTCCTCAGTCCACACCACGCTCTCGATGATCGTGCTGCGGCCCAGGGTGTGGAAGCCGTTGCGGTAGGCGTGGTAGACGATGTACCAGTTGCCGTCGGCGTCGTCGATCAGCGTGCCGTGGCCCTTGGACCACCAGACTTCATCGGCGCTGTAGGTGTGGACCAGGGGGTTGTGGGGGCTGTTCTCCCACGGGCCGAGCGCACTCTGGCTGCGGGCCACCACGACCATGTGGCTGGTGGGCGGGCCGGCGGTGCCGCCTTCGGCGCTGACGAGGTAGTACCAGTCGCCGCGCTTGAGGAGCTTGGGCGATTCGAGCCACATCCCCTCGGTTTCCCATTCTTCGGGATAGGGCCAGCCGTCGTAGACCTTCTGCGGGCGTCCGTCCGCGGCCAGGCCGTCGGGCGTCAGGGGCGTGACGAAGCCGTTGTTGGTGTAGAGGTAGCGGCGGCCGTCTTCGGCGATGACGTGGCCCGGGTCAATGCCGCCCACGGCGAGCTGGACGGGCGCGCTCCAGGGGCCCTCCGGCCGGTCGGCCGTCACGACGTAGTTCTCGCCCCGACTGGTGGGGTAGTAGATGTAGAACTTGCCGTCCACCTTGCAGAGGTCGGGGGCGTAGATGGAGTAATCGCCGTCCTCGACCGCCCGGGCGACCGGTTCCCAGTGGAGCAGGTCGGTGGAGTGCCAGACCAGCAGGGCGGGGAAGTAGGTGAACGCGGAGTGCGTCATATAGAAATCCTCGCCGTCGCGCACGATCGACGGGTCCGGGTAGTCACCCGGAAAAATGCAGGTCTTCAGCGGCGCGGACTTGGGCGCGCAGGCCCCCAGCAGCGCGGCGGACAGCAGGAGGCAGAAAGCTCGATGATTCATAAAGTGTGAGATTTTTCGTAAAAATAAGGAAAAAGCCCGAAAAAACCGTATATTGCAGAGTAACACTAAAATGAAATGCCATGAAAAAGACATTTATGGAAAAAATCAGCGACATCACCCATCTCCACAAGCGGGCGGCTTTCACGGATCTGCCGGAGCAGACCGGGAAGGAATCGGTGTTCCGGGCCCTCGCCCGGGACCGCTATTCCTGCCGCGCTTTCAAGGATACGCCGCTGACGGACGAGCAGATCGGCCACATCCTGGAAGCCGCCCGGCTGGCCCCCACGGCCGCCAACAAGCAGCCGGTCCACGTCTGGGTGGTGAAGAGTCCGGAGGGCTTGAAGAAGCTCCAGAACGCTACGGACTACACCTACGGCGCCCCGGTCGTGTTTATGGTGGGCGCCAAGCCCGATGCCGCCTGGGTGCGCAAGTACGACGGCAAGAACGGCGCCGAGGTGGATGCCGCCATCGTAGGGACGCATATCATGCTTGAGGCTTCGGCCCTCGGGCTGGGCAATGTCTGGGTGGGCTCTTTCGACCCTGCAAAGATCAAGGCCGACTTCCCCGAGACCGAAGGCTACGAGGTGGTCTGCCTCTTCCCGGTGGGCGTCGCCGTGGCCGGTGCCAGCCCCAAGCACCACCAGCGCCAACCGCTCGAGACCTTCGCCTCGGAGCTGTAGCTGCCTTCGGCGCAGAAGATAAAAAGGCCTCCTGCATGATGTGGGAGGCCTTTTTGTAGGTTCGGAGCGTCAGCGACGCAGGGGAGTTTGAGGGGGTACGCCCCCTCAATCAAAGGGCACTAATCAGCACGATTAGTGCTGAATGGACATTAGGCGAATGTACTTGAGGACGGTGTCCGACCAGCCCTCGGAGCCGGGGAGCTGGTAGCGGGCGTTGCCCTTGGGATCCTCCTTGAAGAGGGTCTCGCCGGTGGGGGTGAGGGTGACCCAGCCGCGCGGGGAGAGCTTGTAGATGGCTTCGTCGCCCTCGACGGCGTTGAGCACCGCCAGCGGGTCCCACATTTTCTGGAACTTGTCCTCGGTGAGGTATTCGTAGATCCACTTGATGGGGTGGACGTCGGTCCAGTTCATGTCAGCGATGACCTGGGCGGCGCTGTAGTAGAGCGGATCGCCCACTTCGCCGGGGGAGAACACGATGTCGATGTCCTTGGGCCAGAGTTCGAAGAACTTCAGGGAGAAGTCGATGGCGGCCGTGAAGTTGTAGTCGTGCTCGAAGGAGTCGCCGAACACGCCGCCCATGCAGTAGATGTTCTTGACCTTGCGCTGCACGAGCTCCCGGCCGCTGAGCGGGGAGTACTCGTCCGGGCCGGACTGCAGCAGGCGCGCCAGGCAGGTCACGAAGCCGATGGAGGCGATGGTGACGGACTTGTCGGGCTGCTCCGCGAGGAGCTTGCGGTAGAGCTTGTAGCCGTCGAGGTAGGAGCCGTTGTCGCCGATGCTGCGCTTGAAAATGGGGACGCCTTCGATGTCGCGGGCATAGGCCATGTTGTGGTACGGGATGTAGACATGCGGATCCTTGACGCCGGCCAGCTCGAGCCCGATGGGGATGTCGGGATAGCCGAAGTAGTTGTTCATCACGTCCACGGCATCCGCGTTGGCGCGGTCCATGCGGTCCACGACGACGCCGATGAGCGTGCAGCGCTTCATGTCCATGTAGCGGTAGAGCATCATCAGCGCGAAGAGGTCATCCGTGGAGGAGCCCATGTCGGTGTCGAGGATGACGCGGATGTCTTCCTGCTCATAGTTGGACTTGACGTTGATGTCCTTGGAGGTCACGTAGACCGTGTGCTGGCCGTTTTCGCGGGCGAAGGCCAGCGCTGCGGCCAGGCTGTCCTCCGGGAAGGAACGGGTGCTGTCGAAGTAATAGAGACCGGAGTCCGGGTTGTACCAGCCGCCGACGATGTTGTCGTGGGCACGGGCGTGCTTGATCACGGCCGGGAGGCTCTTGCGCTCGAAGCTGTTCTGCGTCTCTTTGTAGGAGACCATGAGCCCTTCGGTGGGGAAACCCATGGTATTGAGGTCCAGGGTGAAGCCCTCGGGATGGGCCTGCTTCATCACCCAGACGGCCGTCGCAATGTCCTGGTCGGTAATCTTATCCTGCTGCGCGTAGCTCGGCAGAACAAGAACCAGCGCCGCCAGAAGTATTAGTACTCGTTTCATCTTGCTTGGTTTGTTGTTTCGGAGCGTCAGCGACCGGGGGAGTTTGAGGGGAGCGCCCCTCAATCATCGGGCACTGACAGCACGTCAGTGCTGAATGGCCATTAAACGAATATATTTCAGGACGGTATCGCACCAGACCGGATCGCCGGGATATTGGTAGCGTGCGTTGCCGTTCGGGTCCTGCTTGAAGAGCGTCTCGCCGTTGGGGGTGAGGGTCACCCAGCCGCGCGGGGAGAGCTTGTAGAAGCCGTCCCCTTCGACGGCGTTGATGACCGCCTGCGGGTCCCACATCTTCTGGCCGGTGTCGCAGTTGAGGTACTGGTACGCCCACTTGATCGGGTTCAGGTCGGTCCAGGACATATCGGAGATGACGGTCTCGGGACGGTAGTCCAGCGGGTCGCCCACCTCGCCGGGGGAGAAGACGATGTCGATCTCCTTCGGGAGAAGCTCGAAGAACTTGAGGGAGAAGTCGATGGCTGCCTTGAAGTTGTAGTCAGGCTCGACTGCGTCGCCGAACACGCCGCCCATCGCGTAGATGTCCTTGACCTTGCGGCGGACCAGCTCCACGCCGCTGAGCGGGGAATACTCGTCCGGACCGGACTCGAGCAGGCGGGCCAGGGAGGTCACGAAGCCGATGGAGGCGATGGTGACGGACTTGTCGGGCTGCTCCGCGAGGAGTTTTCGGTAGAGCTTGTAGCTCTCCATGTAGCTGCCGTCGTCGCCGACGCTGCGCTTGAACATGGGCACGCCGTTGACGTCGCGGGCGTACGGGAGGTTATGGTAGTTGATGAAAACGTGCGGGTTGGGGATGCCCTGCGTCTCCAGGCCGATGGGGATGTCGGGGTAGCCGTAGAAGTTGTTGAGCACATCCACGATGTCGGCGTTGGCCTTGCCCATGCGGTCCACGATGACGCCGATCAGCTTGCAGCGCTTCATGTCCATATAGCGGTAGAGCATCATCAGGGCGAAGAGGTCGTCGGTGGAGGAGCCCATGTCGCAGTCGAGGATGATGCGGATGTCCTTCTGCTCATAGTTGGTCCAGACGTTGATGTCCTTGGAGGCCACGTAGACCGTGTGCTGGTTGTTGTCGCGGGCGAAGGCCACGGCGGCCGCCAGGCTGTCCTCCGGGAAGGAGCGCGTGCTGTCGAAATAGTAGCCGCCCTCTTCGGGGTTGTACCAGCCGCCGACGAGGTTCTCGTGGGCGTGGGCGTGCTTGATCACGGCCGGAAGGCTCTTGATGTCGAAGCTGTTCTGCGTCTCTTTGTAGGAGACCATCAAGCCCTCGGTGGGCTGGCGCATCGTGTTGAGGTCCAGGGTAAATCCGTCGGGATACATCTGCCCCATCGCATAGACGACATTGACCAGGTCCTTGTCCTTCAGCTTGTAGGGCTGCTTCTGCGCAAATGCGCTGAGCGTTACGGCCAAGAGCGCAAATGCAAGTACTAATTTTTTCATATTTAATAAAAGATAGGGTTATTTCTCTTGGAGGAAGGGCTGCAGGTACTCGGCGATGCGGTCCAGCCAGTTGTAGCTGGCCGTGCCCGGGGAGGCCTCGCGCTGGAAGCAGTGGCCGCGGAGGACCAGGGTGTGGAGCTCGCTCTGGATGCCCATCGCGCGCATCTTCTCCCAGGTCTTGACGGAGTTCATCGAGGCGTAGGGGTCTGCGTCGCCGTGCAGGAAGAGCATCGGGGCGGTGTCCAGGTCGAAACTGAACTCGGGTGCGAGGACGGCGCTGTCGTCGTTGCCCCGGGTGCGGTTGCCGCCGTCCAGGCCGTCGGTGAGGGCGTAGGCGGGGTAGATGCCGATGCCCCACTGGACCTTGCAGGAGACGCGGTCGATGCTGTCGATGGGGAGGTAGGAGTTGTGGCGGGAGGAAGTCACGCCCATCAGGGTGAGGTGGCCGCCGGCCGAGGAGCCCATGATGCCGATGCGGTCGGGGTCAAGCCCGCGGGAAGCCGCCTCGCTGCGCACGATGCGGATGGCGCGCTGCAGGTCCTGCCAGGCGGTGGTGTGCTTGGCGAGGCCCTCGGGGCGCGGGGTGCGGTATTTCAGGGTGACGACCGTCACGCCCATGGCGTTGAGGAAACGGCGTGCGGGAGCGACTTCGTATTCGTCCGGGTCGTTGCGCACGTAGGCGCCGCCGGCGTAGATGATCTGGATGGCGCGGGTCTTGCGCTCCACGGGGATGTGCCACTCGATGTAGGGGACGCACTGGTCCTCGCGGAAATCAGGGGTCTTGCCTTCGGGCCAGACGTCTTCGCGGATGAGCTCGGCGCGGTCAGCGTCGCTCTTGAAGCGGTCGTTCAGCCTGACTTCGGGGCCGAGGGGCCCGAGGTAGCCCAGTTGGGTCATGAACTCAATGGCGCGGTCGAAGCCGTAGGCGCCGTGGCCCTTACCCGGGTAGAGGTGCAGTTCGGCGGGGATGCCCATCCGGCGCAACTGCCGGTAGACCAGGGTGGAACCATTGGGGGAGTAGGGGTCCAGCCCGCCGTGGTGCATGCAGATGGGGCAGGTCTTCTCGTCGAATTTGAACACGCTGCTCAGGGTGACGTCGGGGCCGTAGCCTTCGCGGGAGGCCGGGTCGCCGTTCTCGCCGTCGGTGGTCACGTAGGCCGGGGCGTTGGCGATGGCCCAGTTGATGTGGCAGGGGAGGTCGTCCAGGGCGTCGATGCGCGCATAGGCGGGCGTCAGGGAGCTGGTGGCGAGCAGCAGGGCGAGGTGGGAGCCGGCGGACATGCCGACGACGCCGATCTTCTCGGGGTCATAGCCGCGCTTGGCCGCTTCGCTGCGGACCAGGCGCACGGCCCGCTGGCCGTCTTCCCAGGCGCTCTGGTAGATGGGCAGGCCCTGCGGGCGCGGGGTGCGGTAGACGAGGTTGACGCACTGTACACCCTTCTCTGTCAGGGCGGTACGCCATTGTTCGATATAGCGGGTGTCGACCGTGCCGTTGTAGGCGCCGCCGGAGATGAGGATCATGCAGGCGCCGCAGGGATTCGCGGGAGCGTCGAACCATTCGAGGAAAGGAATGCGGTGGGAGGCGGGGTCGAAGCCCGGGGCGCGGACCTCGTTGATCATCGCGGCGATCTGGCTGTCCTGGGCGTCGGGCATCTTGCCGGCGGGCCAGAGGGCTTCGCGCTCTGCGGCGGAGAGCAGCAGCGGGGCGAAAAGAAGAAGGAAGAGAAGCGAAATCTTTTTCATGGGCTCATGTTCTTTCTACAAAGATAATGATTTAAATTCATCGGTTTTCAATATTCGTTCAAAGATTTGTTCTCGTTTGAAAAACAGCTAAGTATGATACAGAATTAGAAGAATTTGCGACGATTGTGGAAATGTGTAACATTTTGTTAACCTATATTTGCATCAGAAAACGTTGACAGAAAGATTTATCATCAAAAGATAGAACTTTTGGGAAAACGGTTATGATAATTGGTTGATTTGGTTTTGCAACGGAGACCCTGTGACAGGATCTCCGTTTGTCGTATGTGCCGCTGCCGCAAATAATCAGATTAATTGCTATTTTTGTGGTGATGGACCAGTTCCGGAACACGATAACGCTGGGGGATGCCCAGAAGATGGCGGGGCCGCGGGCTTTCAATATCATGATGAAGCCGGCGGGGTCGCTGTGTAACCTGGACTGTGCGTATTGCTACTATCTGGACAAGGCGGAGATCTATGGGGGACGGGAGCCGCGGATGAGCCTGGAGATGCTGGAGACGGTGGTGCGGGAGTATATCGCGGCGAATGATGTGCCGGAGGTGCAGTTTATCTGGCATGGCGGCGAGCCGCTGGTGCTGGGACTGGATTTCTACCGGCGCGCGGTGGAGCTGCAGCGGCAGTATGCGGACGGGAAGAAGGTCCACAACGCGCTGCAGACCAACGGCACGCTGATCACGCCCGAATGGGCCCGTTTCTTCCGCGAAAACGACTTCCTGCTGGGCGTCTCGCTGGACGGCCCCCGCGACATCCACGACAAATACCGCCGCGACCGGGGCGGCGCCCCGACCTTCGACCGCGTGCTGCGCGGCATCGAGGCGCTGTACGCCGCGGGCGTACCCTTCAATACGCTTTCGACCGTGAATGCCTGCTGCGAAGGGCGCGGGCTGGAGGTGTACCGTTTCCTGAAAAGCATCGGAAGCCATTATATGCAGTTCCTGCCGGTGGTGGAGCACGTCAAGTACCCGGTCGTGAACGGCCGCGAAAACCGCAAGGGGCGGCCCTGGATCGTGGATCCGCAGACCGAGGGGGCGCAGCTGGCCCGCTGGAGCGTGAGCGACGTGGGCTTCGGGACCTTCATGTGCGACATCTTCGACGAATGGGTCCGCTGCGACGTGGGGGAATACTACGTCAACCTCTTCGACGCCACCCTGGCGGGGTGGTGCGGCGTGCGGCCCGGACAGTGCACCCACGCCGATACCTGCGGCGACAACGCCGTGCTGGAGCACAACGGCGACCTGTACCCTTGCGACCATTTCGTCTATCCGCAGTACCGCCTGGGCAACATCCGGGAGCAGGGCATCCGGGAAATGATGGAGTCGGAGGCGATGGTCCGTTTCGGCATCGACAAGCGGAACACGCTTCCCCGGCGCTGCCGCGCCTGCCAGTGGCTGCAGCTCTGCCACGGGGAATGCCCGAAGCACCGCTTCAACCGCACGGAATCGGGGGAGACGGGGCTGAACGCCCTCTGTGCTGGCTACCGCAAGTTCTTCGCGCACACGGAACCTTATATGAAAAAGATGCGCGAGCTGCTCCTGCAGGACCAGGCCCCGGCGCTGGTGATGCCCTGGGCCCGGATGCGGAAGAAATAAAAAACCGCCCCGGGAAGGGCGGTTTTTTCAATCCGGGGAGGAATTATTTCACGCTGATCTTGCGATATTCCTTGCCGAGCTTCTCGAGGGCGAGGGTAGCTTTGCGGACGCGGGCCTGGGCGGCCTTGTTCCCCTTCTTGTCAATGTCAGCCGTGATAGCGGCGATCTGCTCTTTAATCTTGGCAATAACTGCTTCCATAAGGTTGGATTTTAGTGGTTGTTAATTAATGTTTTTTTGCGAAAGCAATATATGCATTTTTCAGAACAAAATCAAATTTTTAGCTTTTTTTCGCTTTAATTGGCCTAAAAAGGGCGGTTCCAGGGCTCTGCAGCCTTCTCACAGAGGTGGAAGAAGTGCTGACGGAGGGCCGGCCAGCTATAGTAGGGACCGGATACGGGTTCGATGCCGGGGAGCTGGATTTCCTTCTCGTTGTAGAGGATTTTGGTCAGGACTTCGCCTTTCTGGTTCTTGTAGAAGATCATCTGGCAGTTGGTCGCCATCGGCACCTGGAAGAAGGCGTACCAGCCCATCTTGTGCGCTTCCTTATACGGGAAGACGCGGTGCTGCGGGTCGTCGACGCCCAGCAGGGCGAAGAGGGGCAGGACGGAGGTGTCGTGGCCGAAGCGCAGGTCGGCGGCGCGGTGGCTGCCGGGCTCGAGGGCCGCATCCGCTTTCTCGACGAAGTCCATCAGCAGGGGACGGATGGCGTAGCGGACGACGTCACCGTTCTCCACGGAGCCGCCCCACATCCGGTAGATGGAATCGTTGCCGCTGGACCAGAAGTAGGTGAGCTCTTCGGGCGTGAAGTAGGTGCGGTAGATGTCGATGTCGCTGAGCGCGTCCACCAGCTGGCAGAGACCGCCGGCGGAATAGATGGCCTTGACGAAAGGCTCGGGGTTGCCCAGTTCGCGCAGGGCGGCCTGCAGGTCGGTGAACAGGGGGGTGAGGAAACGGGTGAGGTCATAGCCCGGCTCGCCGGCAGCAGGGGTGAAGGGACGGCGCTCCGGCTGCTGGTTCGGGTAGCGGAATCCGGCCGGAATCTGCGGCCGCGGGGGCGGCACTTCGCCGGGACGGGGAACGTTCAGGCTGGGGTTGATGTAGGCCATGAAGCGCTCGGCGCTGGTGAAGGTGAACTGCTGCTTGGGGAAGCGGTCCTTCAGGCCGTAGGTGAAGTTGCACATGCTGACGATGCAGCGGAAGTTGGTGCTGGAGAAGCAGTTGACTTCCTGACGATTCTTGTCCTTGAACACGGAAGGATAGCGGTCGGCCATGCGCCGGGCGATCTGCTGGTGCTCGCGGGCGCCGCGGGGTGTCAGGGAGCCTTCCATCCCTTTGTGGGCCGCAACGACGGCTTCCACCTGGGCCCAGAGCGTCTTGCCGGCTTCGGTCAGCAGGCCCAGCGAATCCAGGTGGAAGAAACCTTCCTGGGCGGCGCGGGCGAAGGTGGAGTTCTGCTCATAACGGGAGCCGTGGCGGCCGTAGTGGGAGATGTAGAAAGGCTTGAATCCCTTCGGGGCGGGGGTGTCGTAGATGGGCGCAAACTCATAGTAGTGCATGTTGTTGGACGCCCGGTCGGGATTCTCGGCGATGAGCCGGACGGCTTCTTCCTGGGCAAACAACCCCAGGCTGCAGACCGCGAGCAGGACAAGTGTCAGAATCTTTTTCATATAGGATGATTATTTGTTATCGAATTGTTCGCAGCGGCGCTCCAGGTGGGCCTTGAGCACGGACCAGCGGTAGTAGGGACCCGCCTCGCTCTCCAGGCCGCGAACGAGGGTCTCCTGCTCATTGTAGTAGATCTTGACGAGCGGTTCGGCGCCGGCTTTGCGGAAGAAGACCATCTGGAGGTTGGAGGCCATGGGGACCTGGAAGAAACTCTGCCAGCTGTCGGAGGCGTCGTAGTTGTGGACGCGGTCGCCGGGGCCGACGAGGTCCATCAGGCCGACGAGCGGAAGGATGCCCGAGTCATGGCCGAAACGCAGGTCGGCGGCGGTCCCGCTGTCGGAGGCGAGCGCCGCTTCGGTGCGGCCGATGATGTCGCGGACCAGGTCACGCGCGGCCCAGACGATGTTGTCGCCGAATTCGATGGAGTTGCCCATCTCGCTGTAGATGTAGGAATTGTAGCAGCGGTACCAGGTGATCAGCTCGTCGACGGTGAAGTATTTGCCGAAGATGTCGGCGTCGGGCGTCTCCACACACTGGCGGATGCCGCCGTAGAGGAAGATATAGTAGAAGAATTCGAGCTGGGAGGGGATGACGGCCTGCACGCGCGCCGGGTCGTCGATGAAGAAAGCCTTCATCAGGCGGACGGTGTCGACGGAGGCCAGCGCCATCGAATCCCGGAGCGCATGGCTTCCGGCGGAGACGGCGTCTTCGTCGTAGTAGTCGTGTGCGAGGAGGTCAAGGTATTTGTCGCCGGTGACGAAGTCGAACAGCAGCCTTGGGGCGCAGTCGTCCAGGCTCGCGGTGAAATTGGCCATGCTGACCAGGCAGCGGGGGATGTTGCTGGACTGGACATGCACCTGGGTGCGGGCGGGATCTAGCCAGATGCCGGGGAAGCGCTCGAAGAGGCGCCGGGCGATGGCGCGGTGCTCGCGTGCGCCGCGGGCGGTCAGTTCGCCCGTCATGCCGATGTGGTCCTCGTGGATGGCATCGACGTCCCGGAAGAGCTCCTCCCCGAGGGGCGTCAGGATGCCGGCGTCGCGGGCGGCGACCATGGCCTCCCAGGGCCGTCTGGCGGCGCTGCCGATGTTGCGGCGGGAGCCGTGGCGGCCGTAGTGGCTGACGTAGAAGGGGGCGTAGCCGTCGGGGACGGGGGTTTCGGGACCGGGCCGGTACTCGTAGGAATGGTGTACACCGGCGGCGCGGTCAGGGTTTTCGCGGATCAGCTCTTCGTATCCGGTTTGTGCGGAGAGCGCCGTGCCAAGCAGCAGGGCGGCCGTCGCAAAGAGGAAATGGAGGGGTGTGTGCATACGTGGTTTTTGTCTTTCACAAAAATAATATTTAATTTTGAAAGTTGAAGTAGTTAGTGTTACCTATGCAAGATCTGGAAACGATCCGTAAAGAAATTGATACAATCGACGCGCAGATGGCGTCGCTGTTCGAGGCACGGATGGAACAATGCCGGCAGATCGCCGAATATAAGATGGCGCACGGCCTGGTCATCAGCGACCCCGGCCGCGAGGATCTGATCATCCGGCGCAACGCCGAGCAGGTGAAGGACCGCGATATCCGGGAGTATTATGTGAATTTCGAGCGCGAGGTGATCGCGCTCTCCCGCGACTGGCAGGAGCGCCTGATGAACGGGCTGCGCGTGGCCTACAGCGGCGTGCCCGGTTCTTTCGCGTACATTGCCGCCAAGCAGATGTTCCCCGGCGCCCGGCTGGTGGCCTTTCCCGATTTCGAGCAGGCCTACGGCTCCTGCGAGCGGGGCGACACGGACGTGGTGGTGCTGCCTTTCGAGAACAGTTTCGCGGGCGAGGTGGCGACGGTGACCGACCTGATGTTCTCCGGCTCCCTGTACGTCAACCAGGCGGTCGGCGTCGGGGTGGACCAGAACCTGCTCGGCCTGCCCGGGACGCAGATCTCCCAGATCCGCAAGGTGTACAGCCACCCCCAGGCCCTCTCGCAGTGCGCCGATTACCTCGAGCGCAACGGGATGCAGCCGATGGAGTATTCCAATACCGCCCTGGCGGCCCGCTTCGTGGCCGAAAACGGGGACCCGTCCTGCGCGGCCATCGGGACCGCCGAGGCGGCCGAGCTCTACGGCCTGGAGATCCTCGCGCCGCGCATCAACACCAGCCGCAACAACACGACGCGCTTCGCGGCGTTCTCGCGGATGCTCCGCCTGGACACGACCAACAAGCGCAAGATGGGCAAGCACTTCATCCTGATGTACACCGTCAAGAATGAGGCGGGCGCCCTGGCGCAGACGCTCAATATCATCGGCGCCCACAATTTCAATATGTACAACCTCCACAGCCGCCCGATGAAGGAGCTGCCGTGGAACTATTATTTCTTCGTCGAGCTCGACGGAGACGTAGCGACCGAGGAGGGGCAGAGCCTGCTCCACGAGCTCGGCCCGCTCTGCGACCGGCTCAAGCTCGTCGGGTCGTTCTACCTTATATAACATGCGCGTATGAAAAACACGATCGGTACCAGCGTCACGATGACGGTCTTCGGCGAAAGCCACGGACCGGCGGTGGGCGTGGTCTTGGACGGCCTGGCTCCCGGCTTGCCGGTGGACGAGGCGTTCATCGCCGCCCGCCTGTCGCAGCGCCGGCCTTCGGGCCCTGCCGATACGGCCCGGGTGGAGCAGGACCGCTTCCAGCTGGTCAGCGGGGTGTATGGAGGCCGTACGACCGGCACGCCCCTGACCATCCTGATTCCCAATGAGAATGTGCGGAGCGGCGATTACCGCCAGCTGGAGCGGGTGGCACGCCCGTCGCACGCCGATTTCACCGCGCAGATGAAGTACCACGGCTTCCAGGATCCGCGGGGCGGGGGACATTTCTCCGGCCGCGTGACCGCGGGCATCGTGGCGGCCGGCGCCATCTGCCAGCAGGCCCTGGCGGGCAAGGGGATCCGTCTCGCGACGCACATCCTGCGCTGTGGCGGGGTGGAGGACGCTCCGTTCACCGACGTGGCCTCCGAGATCGACCGGATCGAAGGGCGGAAGTTCCCCCTGATCCGGGACCTTGAGGCGGAGGTGGAAGCGGCCGTACTGGCCGCGAAACAGGAACAGGACTCGCTCGGCGGCATCATCCAGACGGGCATCTGCGGCCTTCCGGCCGGGCTGGGGGAGCCCTGGTTCGACTCGCTGGAGGGCGTGCTGGCGCGGGCGGTGTTCGCCATCGGCGGCATCAAGGGCGTGGAGTTCGGCGAGGGCTTCGGCTTCGGCGCGCTGCGCGGCTCGCAGGCGAACGATCCTTTCCGGATGGAAGCGGGCAAGGTCGTCACGACGACCAACCATAACGGCGGCATCAACGGCGGCATCACCAACGGGATGCCCGTCATCTTCAATATGGCCGTGAAACCGACGCCGTCCATCGCGCGCAAGCAGCAGACGGTGGATTTCGTCGACGGCAAGGATGTGGAACTCGAACTGACCGGACGCCATGACCCGGCCATCATCCGGCGCATCTGCCCGGTGGTGACGGCGCTGACCTCGGTGGTGCTGTGCGACCAGCTGGCGCTTCGCTACGGCACGGATTATCTCGTAGCGCTATGACGAAGGGATTCATCAATTACCGCAAGGTCCTGATCGTGGGCCTCGGTATGATCGGCGGCTCTTATGCGCAGAAACTCAGTGCGTTGGGCTTCGAGGTCGGGGCGCTCGCCCGGCGCCGGGAGACGCTGGATTTCGCCCTGGAGCACGACTACATCACCCATGGGCAGTTCGACCTGATTGTTTTCGCGCTGTACCCGAAGGCGTTCGTGGAGTGGATCCGCCGCTATCAGGATTTCCTGAAACCCGGTGCGGTGATCACCGACGTGACCGGTGTCAAGCGGGCGGTGGTCCCGGCGGTGCAGGGGATGCTGCGGCCGGACCTGGAGTTCGTGCCGGCGCACCCGATGGCGGGGCGCGAGCGTTCCGGCGTGGAGTATGCCGACTGCCGCGTGTTCTCCGACGCCAACTTCATCATCACGCCGACGGAGCGGAATACGCCCGAGGGGATCGAACTGGTGCGCACGCTGGGCTGCATCCTGGGCTTCCGCCACATCGCCGTGCTCACGCCCGAGCAGCACGACGAGATGATCGGCTTCCTCTCGCAGCTCACGCACTGCATTGCGGTGGCGCTGATGACCTGCAAGGACTCTGAGCACCTGGCAGAGTATACCGGCGACTCGTTCCGGGACCTCACGCGCATCGCGCGGATCAACGAGAATATGTGGACGGAGCTCTTCCTGGAGAACCGGGACGAGCTGCTGTCGCAGATGAACCTGTTCCTCGAGAAATTCACCCAGCTGCGCGACGCGCTGGTCGCGGGGGACGAGCAGACGATGAAGGAGATGATGCGCCTGTCCACGTACCGGCGCTCGTTCTTTGACAAAAAGTAGGCAGATTATGAATATGATTTTCAAGCGCAAGCTGCTGATCCCCAAGGATATCAAGGAGATGTACCCCATCTCTTCGGAGGGGGCGCTTGCCAAGCGGAACAACGATGGGAAGATTCGCGCGATCTTCACGGGGGAGAGCGACCGGTTGCTGCTGGTGATCGGCCCCTGCTCGGCCGACCGGGAGGATGCGGTGATCGATTATATTTCCCGCCTGCGCGGGCTGCAGGACAAGGTGGCGGACAAGATCGTGATCGTGCCCCGCATCTATACCAACAAGCCGCGTACGACCGGTGCCGGCTACAAGGGGATGCTGCACCAGCCCAATCCGCAGGAGCATTCGGACATGCTGCGCGGACTGATCGCCATCCGCAAGATGCACATGCGCGCGCTCAACGAGACGGCTTTCTCCTGCGCCGACGAGATGCTCTATCCGGAGAACCACCGTTTCCTGGACGACCTGCTATCCTACGTGGCCGTGGGCGCGCGTTCCGTGGAGAACCAGCAGCACCGGCTGACCGCCAGCGGGCTGGATGTCCCTGTCGGGATGAAGAATCCGACCGGCGGCGACCTCTCCGTGATGATGAACGCCCTCAAGGCGGCGCAGAACGGCCACACCTTCATCTACCGCAACTGGGAGGTGGAGAGCGCCGGGAACCCCCTTGCGCACGCCATCCTGCGCGGCTATGTGGATGCCCGCGGGGTGAGCCATCCGAACTACCATTATGAGGACCTGTCCCGCCTGTGCGAGCTGTATGCGGCCAGCGACCTGAAGAATCCGGGGGTGATCGTGGATACGAACCACGCCAATTCCGGCAAGCGTTTCGAGGAGCAGATCCGCATCGCGAAGGAAGTGCTGCACAGCACGCGCCACAGCGCCGACATCCGCCGTCTGGTGAAGGGCCTGATGATCGAGTCCTACCTCGAGGACGGCTGCCAGAAGCCCGGCGACGGCGTCTACGGCAAGTCCATCACCGATCCCTGCCTGGGCTGGGCCAAGACCGAGCGGCTGGTGCTGGACCTGGCGGATCTTTGGGTCTGATTTGAAAAAGCCCGACAGCAGCGCTGCCGGGCTTTTTCTCTGTCTTGCGGAGTTATTTCCTGC
>Ga0310696_10004406_pt1 | contig 17268 bp, 14 predicted proteins | sample AusTroGonzalo_MG_4_FD_203885 | JGI IMG/M metagenome (GOLD analysis project Ga0310696, IMG submission 203885) | Bovine rumen microbial communities from tropical cattle in Woodstock, Queensland, Australia - Gonzalo_02 (v2) (version 2) | ecosystem: Host-associated > Mammals > Digestive system >...
AGGAAATCCATTGCATCAGGCTGAGGATCATCCAATATTTCCTTGATGGTGCGCAACCATTCATTCAACTCATTCTCATCCTCGGTAATCTCGCCCTCAGTACCATCCTTGTATTTCCAATGAGCAGCCAGACCCTGTTCAGCAATCTCATTCATGCGATCCGAACGAATCTGCACTTCAATCCAATGTCCCTGCTTCGACATCAGCGTCACATGCAATGCCTGATAGCCATTAGCCTTGGGGTGGCTCAGCCAGTCACGCGTACGATCTGGATGACTCTTATATATCTTCGTCAGTGCCACATAAATATTGAAGCACTCATTGATTTCCTCCTCACGGACTTTAGGTGTAAAGATGATGCGTACAGCTAAGATATCGTATATTTCATCGAAGGTCACATGCTTATTCTGCATCTTATTCCATATAGAATAAGGTGTCTTGATACGCTCACGAATCTCGTATTGGATGCCCATCTTAAGCAACACATCCTTGATTGGCGCAATAAACTGGTCGAACGACTCATGACGTGACACACGGGTTTCTTCCAGTTTCTTCTCGATGAAGGCATATTCCTCAGGATGTTCAAACTTGAAGCTCAGGTTCTCAAGCTCAGACTTAATCTTATAGAGACCAAGACGATGGGCAACGGGTGCATACAGATAAAGTGTCTCTCCTGCAATCTTATATTGTTTATTGGCAGGTTGCGAATCCAGCGTACGCATGTTGTGCAAGCGATCCGCAATCTTAATCAGAATAACGCGGATATCCTCGCTCATGGTGAGCAGCAACTTCTTGAAGTTCTCTGCCTGCGCCGATGCCTGTTCACCAAAGATGCCACCACTGATTTTCGTTAGTCCGTCGACAATCTGAGCAATCTTCGGACCAAACATATTCTCAATATCTTCTACGGTATAATCGGTGTCCTCCACGACATCGTGAAGCAGAGCCGCACAAATACTAGTAGAACCAAGTCCTATCTCAGAGCACACAATTTGTGCCACTGCAATAGGGTGCATAATATAAGGTTCACCAGACAAGCGACGCACACCTTTGTGAGCCTGACGAGCAAAGTTAAATGCCTTCGTTATCAGGTCTACTTTTTTACGATGGCGCGAATTAAGATAATCATTTATCAGTTTCTCAAACGCATCATTAATCAACTTATCGTCCACTGCTTCAAGTCGCATCTGCTCATCATCCATAGTTATTCCTCCCTACACATTATTTATATATACTAGCGTATCCTCAGTTTCTGTCCAGCACGGATATTATTATTACGCAATCCATTAAGTTTCCTGATTGCCGAGGCCTTTGTCTTATACTTCTTTGCCAATCCGCCTATAGTATCACCACGTTTCACAGTATGCCATTTAGCACCTGCCGTAGAACGTTTTTCCGCCTTTGCTGGTTTCACGACATCCTCTTCAACCTCTACCATCACACGCTTATCTGTTGCACTATTGACTGCAAAGACTGAGTCCTGAAGATCTATGAAACGAGCCACATCCTGTACCGGCAAACGAATGGCAGATGGTTTTGTAGCACCAGGCACAATATCTCTTCGATATTCAGGATTCAGCGAGCGAAGCATCTGCAAGTCAAAGCCACAGACATTTACCAACTGACTGAAGTTCACATTCTGGTTCACCACCACAGTATCAGTCTTGGCTGGCAGTTGACTATTCATTGGACAAATATTGTGCTCGCAATAGTAGTTCATCACATAGTTAGCAGCAATGAATGCAGGAACATAGCCACGCGTTTCCCTAGGCAGATAAGGATATATCTTCCAATAGTCAGTCTCACCACCCGAGCGACGAATAGCCTTGTTAATATTCTCCGGTCCACAGTTATATGCAGCAATCACCAGATTCCAATCATTAAAGATGCGATAGAGATCGCGCAGATAACGAGCAGCAGCATATGAAGCCTTAACGGGATCCCTACGTTCATCAACCAGCGAATTGACTTCCAATCCATAGGCCTTACCTGTGGTAATCATAAACTGCCACAAGCCAGTAGCACCAACACGCGACACTGCTGTGGGGTTCAATGCCGACTCTATGACAGGCAGATATTTCAGTTCCAAAGGCATCTGATACGTCTCCAAAGCCTCTTCAAAGATAGGCATGTAGAAGTTGGCTGCTCCAAGGAAGAAACTCACAGAACGACGCAGACGACCAGTATAACGATCGATGCACGACTGCACGACTTCATTATAGGGCATCTCCATGATGGTAGGCATACGATGCAAACGATCGATATACACCTCCTTCGTAAATGTCGGATTCTCATTCTTCATCTGACAATCGTTGTCTGGTGTCAAATAGGTCTTTGACATATATTGATTCATCAGACTATCCAAGTTGTAGGTCATGGACTCAGGGAATTCAATCTCCTCCACGCCATCATCACCCACGACCTCTATCTCATCATCGTCAGCATCCTCGTCCAACACTGTAATCTGGGCCTGCAACACAGAAGGCACACACATCATCGTGCCCAAGAGCAAGAAACTCTTAGTCATCTGTTTTGCTATGGTCACTATGTTAATACTCATATTTCTTATTTAGAAGTTTATGCTGCAATTCACACCCAGAGACGTGGCATACAGCGGATTCATAGAAGAATTATTTCCTATCACCGTCGGTCTTACCTTCAGACTCAGGTCTTTGGAAATATCAAAAGCCGACAACTCTGCATCAACATAAGCATCAATTACCGATACTGCATAGACACCAATCAAGCAGAAGAAACTCAGGTCACGCCAACGGCGATACTTATCTTTTCGGCTTTTAAACACCTGCTTATAGCGATCTTTGTTCGAATCATCGATTTGTTTTCCTAGGTGTAGGAACTTATTATAGCTAGCTGTCGTTGGATCATTATCCATGATATCCAGATAGGCTTGTGAATAGTCGTGATACATCATGTTATTCCACATCATAGCATAGACACATCCCACAAAGCCACCATAGACAATAGGCAGTTTCCAGTACTTTCGATTATATATCTGACCACCGCCAGGTATTACCAATGCCAGCCAAAGGGCACGCTGGGGATCTGGACGCCATGAGTTCCAATCACGTTCTTCCTTCAATATTTTAGGCGTCTCCACAACGACCACAGACTTCATACTCTCAATACTATCGCTGATAGCGACGGTATCTACCGCCATTGCTTGATACATGGAGTCGATGGCCTGCACGATAGAATCAGGAACTTCGTTCTGTGCGGAAACAGAAAAAGGCAATAGGATGAAAAGGTAAAGAGAGCAGAATCTCTTCATCCATCTTCCAAATTCTATATCCACACACCTATTCTTCATGTACATTCTTTACTTTTCCAACAATGCCATGATGCGGTTCAGCTCATCTTCATTAGCAAAGGCGATGCTAATCTTTCCGCTTCCTTTGGCAGTGCAAGTCATCTGCACCTTCGTATGCAGATATCGAGTCAGAGAATCTCTTTTCTCTGTCAGATGAGCAGCCAACGGGGTGTTTGTCGTAATACGCTTTCGTGCAGACTGAACATCCTCGCCACTCTTCAATGCCTGCACCATCTCTTCCACTTTACGCACCGAATACTGATTCTTCAGCACATCGCGGAACAGCTTGAGCTGCATCGAAGGAGAATCCAATGACAACAAGGCACGGGCATGCCCCATATCAATCTCACGGTTCTTCAGAGCCATCTGAATCTGAGCAGGCAACTTCAACAAACGCATATAGTTTGTCACAGCCGTACGACTCTTGCCCACACGCTCTGAGATTTTTTCCTGGGTCATACCGCTGGTCTCTGCCAGATGCTCATACGCCAGAGCGATTTCGATGGCATTCAGGTCTTCACGCTGGATATTCTCAACCAGCGCCAATTCCATCACACTCTCATCATTAGCCGTGCGAATGTAGGCCGGAATCGTCTGCAAGCCTGCCATCTGAGATGCTCTCCAACGACGCTCACCAGCGATAATCTGATAGTGATCAGGTGCCACCTGACGCAGAGTGATAGGAGCAATAATACCCATATTCTGAATACTCGTGGCCAGTTCCTGCATAGCTTCCTCATCAAATTCACGACGAGGCTGATCAGGATTGGGTTCAATCTGGTCTATGGGAATCTCGTTGAGGTTTGACGAACCTTGAGTCAACACATCACTTGTATCTATCAGTGCATCCAGTCCACGACCATTACCGATATCGTCAAGGCCACGGCCCAGCACACTCTTATCAAATTTCTTTCTTACTGCCATAGTTGAGGTTACTTTGTCTTGCTGATTATTTCTTTTGCTAATGCCAAATGATTCTTACTACCTGTTGAGTCTGCATCATAGAGGATGACGGGCAAACCATGAGAAGGACTCTCAGAGAGTTTCACATTACGCTGAATCACTGTCTTGAACACCAACTCCTGAAAATGACGTTTCACCTCGTCGTAAATCTGATTTGCCAGACGCAGGCGTGAATCATACATCGTCAACAGGAAGCCTTCAATCTCAAGTTTCGGATTCAACTTTGACTTAATAATCTTAATGGTATTAAGCAGTTTTGAGATTCCCTCCAATGCGAAATACTCACACTGCACAGGAATAATCACAGAATCGGCAGCTGTCAGAGAGTTCACCGTGATAAGTCCCAGCGAAGGCGAGCAGTCAATCAAAATATAATCATACTCATTGCGGATTGGGTCCAGCAACTTCTTAATGACTTTCTCGCGGTTATCCAGATTCAGCATCTCAATCTCGGCTCCTACTAAGTCAATGTGACTGGGAATGATATCCAGGCCTTCGATATCAGTAGTATAGATTGCTTCTCGCACATCCGTATGGTTGATGATGCACTCATAGAGCGAGCAATCCACCTCCTTGAGGTCAACACCCAGTCCACTCGATGCATTGGCCTGTGGATCAGCATCCACCACCAGCACACTCTTCTCCAGCGTGGCCAGCGATGCAGCCAGATTAATGGTTGTTGTCGTTTTACCAACGCCGCCTTTCTGATTTGCTAATGCGATTATTTTTCCCATTTCTATCTTTCTCCTTATTAGATAATAGGCTGCAAAGATACTAATTTTCCGTGAAACAAAGGTGTTTCACTGCATTTATTTTAAATATTTTAGTTTTTTGGGTATTTCGAAGAAAATAAGTAACTTTGCACACAAAAACAGAAAGAATGACAGAAAGACCTCTTATCTTAATATCCAATGACGACGGCTTCCAAGCCAAAGGCATTCAGAGTCTGATAGATATGTTGCACGATATTGCAGACATCATTGTTTGCGCTCCCGACTCAGCCCGCTCAGGCTTTTCGTGTGCATTCTCGGCAACCACCCCACTCAGACTGACTTGTCAGGAGAAAAGAGAAGGCGTAGAGATTTGGTCGTGTAATGGCACGCCTGTTGATTGTGTCAAGATGGCGCTTGCCAACATCTGCACACGACGTCCCCAGATGGTTATTGGAGGCATCAATCATGGCGACAATGCATCAGTAAACACGCACTATAGTGGAACAATGGGTGTTACAATGGAGGGATGTATGAAGTTTATCCCCTCAGTAGCTTATTCCTTATGCGACTATAGCGATGATGCCGACTTCGAGCCCCTTCGCCCATATATCCGTAGATTCACCGAGAAAGTATTGCACGAAGGACTGCCCAAAGGTACTTGTTTGAATATCAACTTCCCCAAGGGTGAGTCATTTCAGGGAGTAAAGGTATGCCGTATGGCCTATGGTTCATGGTACAACGAGACCATCCAATGCCATCACCCACGTGGTTACGACTATTGGTGGATGGTGGGACACTATCGCAACGAGGAGCCAGAACAACAAGACACCGATCGCTGGGCATTGGAACACGGCTATGTAGCCATCACCCCCACCCGCATGGATGTCACGGACTATGAGTTTCTGAATCAGAAAGACAACTGGGAATAATCAAACAATCCACACATGAAGTATTACCTGATAGCTGGCGAGGCCTCAGGCGATTTGCACGCCTCGCGATTGATGATGGCCCTCAAGGAGCAAGACCCCGAGGCAGACTTCCGTTTCTATGGCGGCGACCAGATGCTGTCTGCTGGCGGAACCATGGTGAAGCACTATCGCGAGTTGGCGTATATGGGTTTTGTACCTGTATTGCTCCACCTGCCCACCATCCTTCGTAACATGAAGCAGGCCAAGCGCGACATCGTGGCATGGCAGCCCGATGTTGTCATTCTCGTTGACTATCCAGGCTTCAACCTTGACATTGCGAAGTTTGTCAAGAAGAACACCCAGATTCCGGTCTACTACTACATCTCACCCAAGATATGGGCATGGAAAGAGTATCGCATCAAGAATATCAAACGCGATGTGGACGAGCTCTTTTCCATTCTTCCCTTCGAGGTCGAGTTCTTCGAAGGCAAGCACCACTACCCCATCCATTATGTGGGTAACCCTACCGCCGACGAAGTGAAGGAATTTCTTGGAGCGAGGAGCAAAGAGCAGGGGGCAAGAGAAAACCCCAAACCCATCATCGCCCTTCTTGCCGGTAGTCGCAAACAGGAAATCAAGGACAACCTGCCCACGATGATCCGTGCTGCCAAGAAATTCGAGAAAGACTACGAACTGGTTTTGGCCGGTGCTCCAGGTATTGACGAATCATATTACGACCTATTTATCAAGGACACAGGTGTGCGATTGGTGAAAAACCAGACATACGATCTCCTTGCCAACGCCCACGCAGCATTAGTAACAAGCGGTACTGCCACCCTAGAAACTGCCTTATTCCGCGTACCACAAGTGGTTTGCTATGAGACACCCCTCCCCCAACTCATTGGCTGGCTCAGGAAAAAAGTTCTCAAAGTAAAATACATCTCACTAGTTAATCTTATTGCAGACAAAGAAGTAGTACGTGAACTCGTTGCTGACTCCTTCACCCTCGAGAATATTGAGTACGAACTGGAAGTTATCCTCTTTGGTCCTAAGCGAGAGGAGATGCTGAAAGGCTATGATGAGGTTTGGGCACGCCTTGGCAAAGAGAATGCGCCACGCAATGCAGCAAAGAAAATGACCAGCCTACTGACTGGTCATGTATAAACCGTATTAAATAACACTCAAGCAAAGCAGCGTCAGGTCGTCATTCACCTCAGCTCCACCACGGAATTTCTCGACTTCCTCCAGCAGGAATTTATTCACATCCTTACCACAATCGAAATGATTCGTGCTTAGGAGTTTTATCAGGCGCTCTTCGCCAAACTGCTCTTGCTTCATATTCTCTGCCTCCGTCAGACCATCAGTATAGAACACCATAGGATGTCCCTTAATGTTTTCTATCTCCTCACCCTCGAACTCCAGATCAGGCCATAAGCCAATAGGAGCATTAGCCTTTACATCCAAGAAATGAACATTGTGCGATTTCCCATCACCAATCTTCATAAACTCATCTGTGATGGTGGGAGGATTATGACCAGCGTTACAGAACTGCAACTTTCCCGTCTTCAGGTCTACCAACCCCAAGAACATCGTCACGAACATGCCCTGATCATTATTTTCAGTCAGCGCTGCATTCATACGCGTGGCAATTTCGGCAGGCATCATTCGCTGCGAAGCCATCGTACGGAAGAGTCGTGTGGCCTGTGCCATGAACAATGATGCAGGCACGCCCTTACCACTCACGTCGCCCACACAGAAGTAAAGCAGGTCACCCTCCATCAGATAGCCATACAAGTCGCCCCCCACCTCCTTGGCAGTAGTCATTGATGCATCAAGATCCAATCCTTCACGAGCTGGAGCCTGCTGTGGCACCATCGACATTTGGATATCACGCGCAATGCGCAACTCACTCTCAATTCTCTCCTTTGCAGCTGTAGTCTCCTCCAATTGGTCGTAAGCCAACTGCAGTTCCTGGTGAGCCTCCTCCAAGTGCTGATGAGCCTGTTTCAAACGTTTCGCCGCACGAAGGCGGAAATACATGAAGATGGAGAAGAACACCACCACCAATGCCAACGCGATTAATGAACCATAGAGTCGTTGACGAGCCAAGTAAGCCTGCTGTCTTGCTATCTGCGCTTCCTTTTGTTGAGTCTCATAGATGATGGCCAACTCTGCCGTATCATCATTTTTACGTTTCACGATGGCACTATCCAAGGCATCGCAGAGTTTCAATCCCATGGCCATGGCAGAATCTTTACGCAAGGCTTGTGCGTTGGCACGCAACTTAGGCAGCATATAGAGTTGGATAATATCCAGCGACTCCGTCATGCCCACTTCGCCCAACATTCGATCCAGATAGCGATAGTTGTCTGCAGCCTCCGTATAGCGACCAGCAGCCATCAGATAGTCATTAGAATGAATCCTGCCCAAACTGGTTTTCGAGAAGTTTGTTTGCAAGAACGCCTTATATGCCTTTGCAGCCTCATCAGTCCTATTCAGGCCCTGCATCGCCACAGCCCTCATAATGGCTATTCTTCCTTTATATTCGTCGAAATACTCAAAGCGAGCATCAGGCATCTTACTGTATTTCTCCAGCAGCATCTCCGTGCGGTCTATCCAGTAGATAGACCCTTCAAAGCGACGGGTATTGATGTAGGTCATACTGGTATAGACAGAGCCGATGACAGCCTCCTGGAGTCCACGACCGGTGCTATCCGTAGACCATCTGTTGGCATAGCGCTCACTAGCTGAATTAAAACTCTCCTGCGCCTCAGAATCGTGACCCAAGTGCAACTGGCAGCAACCTATATTATTAAGAAGGATAGCATAGTCGATATCCGAACCATAGCCCGATTCCTGCAATTTCTGAACAGCAGGCATTGCAATGCGCAGCGAACCCTCATAATCACCCTTCACCAGCAACAGTTCAGACAGGCGGCGAGCCGACTTCACATAGGCCAGCGAGTCTTCCGATGTCTGAATATGCCCATCAAGTACACGCTTATAGTAAGCCTCGGCTGTGCGATACTGTCCCTGTCTGTAGGCGACAACGCCCCTCCATCGGTTGGCCCCGATAGTCGATATGCTGCCGTTCTGCTCAAAACTGTCGACAAGTGCCAGCATACGCTCATAGTCCTTCACAGCACCCGCGTCGAAGATCAAGCTATCAGCATGTCCTGCCTTATATTCGGCTGTTCGCATGTTTTGCTGGCATGCAGCCAACACAACCACAAGCGCTATCAGGAATATACTAGATTCAAGTCTTACAAATTTCGGCATAAAGAATAATTGTTTTTCAATTGCAAAGATAAGAAAATCTTTTGAAAGTCAATCACAATTATCCAATTTTTTTTTACGTTCCTGCCAAATCTCAACGGAGTTGATGATATTCTGCCATAATATATAGCAACCAGGCCCTACGCTCGACAACGGATTCAAGTATGTAATACCCAGCCAGATAGCGAATGCCGTATTCTTTTGGCCCAAAGCCTGACCAGCCTCTTGCGCGCGCCCGAAGAAATGTCCGATGAAGCGTCCTACGGCAAATTGGATGACACACAACACGAGTCCAAGCAAAGCAATTACCGTGAGCAGCAGGACAGAAGCCTCAGCATGGAGGATATTTTTCACCGTAGTACCTGTTACAATCATCAGCGAGCAGCCCCACAGATAGAACGACAGGTCCTTCACACTCACTATCTTCTGATGCAGCCTGTGCATCGTATGCTTCACGATATATGCCAATCCCATAGGCACCACCAGCAAGATAACGACTTGATAGAGAATTTTGGCAAAGGCCGATATGAACGAGACATCGGTGCCCTTCTCAATCATAGGAAAACAAACTGGCACCAGTACTACCGTAAGGAAATTAGACAAGAAAGTATAGGTGGTGGTCTGCTCGAGCGAGCCACCCAGTTTTTGCGTCACCACCGCAGCAGCCGTAGCGCAAGGAGCGATGATACACATCAGCAAGGCCTCCATCAGCACCAGTTTGTCGCCCTGCATCCTGAGTCCCAAGATCAGTCCCATCGCGATACCCACGAAGAGCAGGTTGAAGATGCTCACCCACAAGTGCCATCCCACGGGTCGCATCTTGTGGAAGTCCACCTTGCAGAACGTGACGAAGAGAACCAAGAACATAAACATCGGCAGGATGGTTTCCATCACGGGGTCCATCACCCTTGCAGCACCATCCAGTTGCGGCACATAGGCAAACACCAAATAGAGTATCGCTCCCAGGCCCATCGACACAGGCAGCGTCCAGTCTTTCAAGAATCTTATGATCTTTTCCATCAGCTTAATTGTGTTTTGGGCCAATTGACCAGGAACACCTTTTCCGTGGCACGAGTGAGGGCCGTATAGAGCCAATGCAGATAGTCGGGGCCCAGCATGTCATCCGTCACATAGCCTTGGTCTATATAGACATGTGCCCACTGGCCACCCTGTGTCTTGTGACAAGTAGCCGCATAGGCAAACTTTATCTGCAGGGCATTGTAGTATTTGTCCTGCTTGATCTTCTTCAGGCGGTCCGATTTATAGGGCACATCCATATAGTCCTCCATCACCTTGTCATACAGTTGCTGTTGTTGGTCGCGAGTCAAGGCAGGCGCCTCGCTGGTGAGTGTATCCAGCATGACGATGGCAGTCTGCTCATAGTCGTCGTAATCAGGCAGGGTCATCGTCACCTCAGCGAAGCGGAATCCATAGAGTTCGTGCACATGGCGCACGCGACGCACCACGGCAATGTCGCCATTGGCGATGAAAGGAATCTCCTTCGACTGCTCCGTCCAGTAATAGTTGTTCTTCACAATCATGATCCTATCGCCAGTACAAAGTTCCTCATCACGGTCGAGTACCATGTTGCGGATGCCCTGATTATAGATGTTAGCATGCTTGTTGCTGCGCGTGACAACCATCGTGTCGTCGATGCCCACTCTGCTGTAGCTATTAGCAAGACTCTCGATGAGCTCATCGCCAGGCATCACCTGGATATCCGCAAAACCCTCGACACGGATATTGGGCACATCATCATAGGCCTGACGAATCCTCGTGGCGTTCCACAAGATGCCTGAGTCCTCGGCCTGACGAAGCACCTCATTGAGGTCGCATTCATAGACGGTGAGTCCATATCCGCGCAGGACATCCGTCATCAGCGCCGGACTCTCGTCCTCGCCCACTGGGGGCAACTGCGCCACATCGCCAATAAGTACCAACCGGCAGTTGCGACCTCCGTAGACAAACTGAATAAGATCGTCGAGCAGGCATCCGCTGCCGAAGGTGTCGGAAAAGCCCTGATTGGAAATCATCGAGGCCTCATCGACCATGAACAAGGTCTCTGTTGCCAGGTTGACATTCAGGTTGAAGACAGAGAGATCGCCCGCTGTCTTCTGGCGATAGATACGACGATGAATGGTGTAGGCTGCATGATGGGCATAGCCGGAAAACACCTTGGCAGCACGACCCGTGGGAGCCATCAGCACCAGTTTCTGCTCCAGGGTCGTGAGAGCGCGCACCACAGCAGCAGCCAGCGTGGTTTTACCCGTACCAGCCGAGCCACGAAGCACAAAGACTGAACGCTCCTCGCGGTCTGTCAGAAACTGAGCGAAGAGCATCATCGCCCCTTCCTGCTCCATCGTAGGCACATGTCCCAGGCACGCCCTTAGCCGATTCACCAATTCTTCTTCAATCATCCGTGCAAAGGTACAAAAAAGATTTGAGCCCTGCCACTTTCCTCCTAAATAATTTGCGTCTGCGAGGAAAAGAAAAGTCCGACGCCTGCGGACTCTTCGTCCGACGCCTACGGACAATTTGTACTTCACTAACAAAAAAATAGTAAAAAACCATCCCTCCACCTCTATGGGAGATGTTTTAAGAAGCAGAAAAACAAGTTTTCGTTTTGTTTTTCGCCCGCTTATTTGTACCTTTGCAAAAAATTGGAACGAGGATGCCAGGAATAAGCAACAAGAATCAAAGGCTGACGATACGCATAGGACGCAGTTCTATGTCGTTCTCGTGCGTGGCTGACAATGAGAAGGACGTCATCTACGAACCCTATGTCATCAAGAGCGGCGTGTCGATGGCAGCCAATCTGCGCGAGGCATTTAAGACTGCCGACCTGCTGTTGGACCCGCCAGCCAGAGTGCGAGTGGTGCTCGACTCAGACGTGCTGATGGTGCCCGTGGAACTGTTCGACGAGAAGGATGTCGACAAAATGTACGGTCACACCTTCCCCAAGAAGGAACAGGACACGGTGTGCTATAATGTTGTGCCCGACCTGAACGCCGTAGCCATCTTTGCTATCAATAAAGACCTCAAGTTGGTGGTGGATGATCACTTCAAGGATGTGAAGATTATCACAGCTATTGCCCCCGTATGGCGTCATCTGCACCAGCGCAGCTTTACTGGCAACAGGAGCAAGCTCTACGGCTATTTCCACGAGAAGCGCCTCGACATCTTCAGTTTCCAGCAGAACAGGTTTAAATTCTGCAACACGTTTGAGGCCAACCGCGGGCACGACTCCCTGTACTTCCTGCTCTATGTGTGGAAGCAGTTACGCCTGCAACCTGAATACGATGAACTGCATATTGTGGGCGATATTCCCGAGAAAGACTGGCTCTTGGCCGAACTCAAGAAGTTTGTTCAGAACGCCTACGTCATCAATCCGTCGGCAGACTTCAACCGCCACCCCATCACAGAAATCAAGGGTATGCCCTACGACCTTCAGACGCTTTATATCAAAGGAAGATGAGGTTTAAGATTTGAGATTTAAGAGATGAGAATCATTACAGGAAAATACAAAGGTCGTCATTTCGACATCCCTCGCACCTTCAAGGCTCGCCCCACGACGGACTTTGCCAAGGAGAACATCTTCAATGTGCTGACACAATATGTAGATCTGGACGAAGCCATCGCGCTCGACCTTTTCTCGGGCACAGGCAGCATCGCGCTCGAGTTGCTGTCGCGCGGCTGTCAACAGGTGATTAGTGTGGAGATGGATAGAGACCACCACCGTTTCATCTGCGATTGCATAAAGAAACTGGGCGACAATAGTTGTATTCCCCTCCGTGCCGATGTGTTTCGTTTTATCAAGAGTTGCCATCAGCAGTTTGACTTTATCTTTGCCGACCCACCCTACGCCTTGAAAGAACTGGCCACCATTCCCGACCTTATCTTCGAAAAAGGGTTGCTGAAGGATGACGGCATCTTCGTGTTTGAGCACGGCAAGGACCACGACTTCTCCTCACACCCCCATTTTGTGGAGCATAGAAGTTATGGCAGCGTGAACTTCACGTTGTTCAGATAACGAACAAAATCCTAAGAGATTATCCAGACAAACATCCCCGCTTAAAGCAATGGTGAGAGCAGGCGCGCAAGCGACTCGCCCAGACGTGCCATGAATTTGGGGCACACCCGCTGCGATAACGTCTGAAAAGGAATGGCGTGGGTAGCATCGTCCATGAAGATTTGCTTCATGCGGCAAGCCACCTCCTTATCATATATAAAGGCATTCGACTCGAAATTATTCTCGAAACTGCGGAAGTCGATATTCGTTGAGCCACAGGTACATAACGAGTCGTCCGACACCAGTATCTTGGCATGCAGGAACTTATTGTCGTCGTAGAGCATCACTCGAATGCCAGCCTTGTAAGCCTCACGCAGGTACGACCTACTACCCCACTCCACAAACCATCCATCCGTCTTTCTTGGCACCATGATTCTCACGTCGACCCCCGATGTGACAGCCGTCTTCAGCGCAAAGAACACAGCATCCGTCGGCAGAAAATAAGGCGTCTGGATATAGACATACTTCTTAGCACCCAGGATGATGCGCACATAACCCTGCATAATCTCAGGATAAGGCGCCAATGGAGCCGACGTTACCGTCTGCACCACCGTCTCCACATTCAGTTCAGCATGCTTCACATCGAGCGCATGAGGGTCAGGATAATACTTGCGGTCACTCAACAAAGTGCGGTCTACAAAATACCAGTCGACAAGGAAGGCACGCTGGATGGAGCACACGCCACCACCCTCGATGCGCAACATCGTGTCGCGCCAGCCACGTCCATTGCGCCCCTTTACATAGCGAAGCGCCAGATTCATACCGCCGATATAACCCACTCGCCCATCGACGACGATGAGTTTGCGATGGTTGCGATAGTTCACCTTGCGTGCAAACGTAGGGAAGCGCACAGGCAGGAAACCCTCTGCCTCGATACCCTCGAGACGCATCCTTTCAAAGAACGCATTCTTCACGCCCCAGCAACCCACATCATCATATATGACGCGCACCTCCACCCCCTGTCGTGCCTTAGCGATAAGGGCATCCGAAAGGAGTTGTCCCAAGGCATCATCCTCGAAGATATACATATCCACATGGATATGATTCGTGGCTTGGGCGATGTCGCGCAGCAAGGCCGGCACGAAATCATAGCCACTAGTCAGGATGTCCACCTTATTATTATTAAAGGGCAGCGAGAAACTCTGATTTACAAAGAGGTCCATCACGGAGCGATGCGCCTCGGGCAATTGCAAGTCACGCTGTTCCACAAACTCCAGCATCGAGCGTTTGGTCAGTTGGTCCATCGACCTGCTACTCACCATACGCTCCCTGCGCGTGTTGATACCAAAGAAGAGATAGGCCACCACGCCCACCACCGGCACGAAATAAATCACCATCGCCCACGCCATCGTCTTAGACGGTTGACGGTTATCCATCACCACATGAATAATCGTTGCGATGACGATTACCTGATAGATGAGGAAAAGGACGGTCTGCCAAGTCATTGGTATAAACGTTTTTTAGGTTTACTTCGTTTGCTTTATTCGATATCGATGAGCTTATGTGTCTGCAGGGAGAGTCGCCAGCGGGGATGCGCCTTGATATAATCGACACACGCCTGAGTGATAACCCGATTACGCTCAGCATCACCCGTATCGCAAGGTTGTAGATAGAGTAAAGGAGCGATGAGAAATGAGGAATGAGCAATAATCTCTTCCGGATTTATCTCATCGTCGAACACAATCTTGATTTCATCAGGCTGACGACAATTATCATTATTCTTATCCCACTTTCCACCTTCCTTAGGCGACACAGTGAGCCAGTCGAGATTCTGGGGAGCAGGACGCGTGCCATTACTCTCCATCGCCACCTCATAGCCTTGTTGGTGCAGCAAGTCGACAAAAGCCTCGTCCACCTGCAGCGTGGGCTCGCCACCTGTCAGCACGACGAAGCGTGATGGATAGTTGCCGATAGTTGCCAAGATGTCCTCACCACTCATCTCGCGATAGGTATTAAACTCCGTATCGCAGAACGAGCAACGCAGGTTGCACCCCGCAAAGCGGATGAATACCGCAGCACGCCCCGTGTTGCGTCCCTCCCCTTGCAGCGAATAGAAGATATTGTTTACTCTAAATACTCTCATGCGGTAGCAAACTCTTCACTCTACACGATCAACTTCATAGGCTGCCATATTGCCCTCGCTCTCCTGCACCTCGGCACGATAGCAGTTGGGCACCTGCTCCACACACCAGCGGGCGATATTCTCGGCCGTGGGGTTGAAAGGCAGCACGTCATTGAGGTTCTGATGATCCAGTCGACCCTTGATATTTCGCTTAATCTCGGTGAAGTCGACCACCATACCATTCTGATTTAACTCCTTTGCACGGCAATACAACGTGATAATCCAGTTATGCCCGTGCAGATTTGAACACTTACTCTCATAGTCCAGCACCAAATGATGGCTGGCTGAAATCTCTAATCTTTTCTGAATGTAATACATAATTCGTTTTAGACAACGAGGTCGCTACCCAGGCGCTGAGCCAGTTCGTCGCGAATCTCTTTGGTTTCCTTATGTTCTTTTAATAATTGCATCATCTTGGCCACGTCGCTACCCACCTGCTGCAACTGGCGTTGAATCTCTTTTAAACGGTTCTCTACGATATCAAGGCGGAAGTCCATCATGAGATGAACCACACGCTGGCGCAGCGACCCCTCACGAGGTTCGAGCACGAAGCGTCCGCCCAGTTGGTGCCGATCGATGGCAAGGCGGGTGGCCAGTTGGCTGACCTGCACATCGGGGTGATTACAAAAATAGGTCTCGGCCTTGAAGTCAGGGTTCTCACTCTGCGCCACGGCCTCCTCCAGGATTTGGTTGTGCAGAGGCAAGGCAAAGGTGAGTCCGTCCTGCGAGAGGTCGAAGCTGACATACTGCGCCACGTTGAGCGAGATCTTGTCGCCATCCTCAGTCTCCACATCCGTAAAGATTTCCTCGTCGCCGTGACGCACAATCTCGCGCACGAGCATTTGCTCCACCTGCGAGGCCTGCTCTGCCTGACTATGAAGCGACAGGAGGTCGTCCTCAGTTGCCTGCAGTTGCGGCATATCCTCCTGCTGCTGTCCGTGCTGTTCGCGCTCTTGCTGTCTGGCGTTGTCCTTCTCTTTGTCCTCGAGGTCCTTACGGATGTATTTGTTCATCTCGGCCACGAGGGTCTGCTCCTTCATGTTAATGCGATGAGCAAAGTCGGCCAAGTAGGTCGAGCGCAGAATCTGGTCAGGGATGACGGAGATACTCTTCACGATGCCGCCGATAGCCTCGGAACGCTTCACGGGGTCGTTGACATTCTCCACCGTCAGTTTACTCTTAAAGGTGATGAAGTCCGTCTGGTTCTCCTCGATATATCGCTTCAGTTCCTCCGTGGAGTGCTTGCGAGCAAACGAGTCGGGGTCGTCGCCATCGGGCAGCAACAGCACCTTGATGTTCATGCCCTCTTCGAGCAGCATGTCCGTGCCTCGCATCGCCGCATGGATACCAGCCTCGTCACCATCATAGAGCAGGGTGATGTTGTTGGTAAAGCGATGAAGCATGCGAATCTGGTGGATAGAGAGTGCCGTACCACTATTGGCCACCACATTCTCGATGCCAGCCTGATGCATAGCGATGACGTCGGTATAGCCCTCGACCATGAACACACGGTCCTCCTTGACAATCATCTTCTTGGCCTGATAGATGCCATAGAGCTCGCGCTCCTTGTGATAGATGTCCGAGTCGGGCGAGTTGACGTATTTCTGGGCGACACCCTTCGTACGGCTGTCGAGCACACGTCCGCCAAAGGCCACCACCTTGCCACTAATATTGAACCAAGGGAAGATGGCACGCCCCGCATAGCGATCGTAGGCGCCTTTCTCGTTCTCGATGCAGAGACCCGTCTTCACCAGAAACTCCGACTGATAGCCCTTGACCTGAGCAGCCTGAGCCAACGCATCACGCTTCTGGGGCGAATAGCCCAACTGGAATTTTTCTATGATATCATCGCGAATGCCACGACTGCGGAAGTACTGCTTACCAATGGC
>Ga0310696_10004408_pt1 | contig 17267 bp, 9 predicted proteins | sample AusTroGonzalo_MG_4_FD_203885 | JGI IMG/M metagenome (GOLD analysis project Ga0310696, IMG submission 203885) | Bovine rumen microbial communities from tropical cattle in Woodstock, Queensland, Australia - Gonzalo_02 (v2) (version 2) | ecosystem: Host-associated > Mammals > Digestive system >...
GGCAGGATAAAGTTCAGGTCGGTGAAGAGCGTCTTCTCGGAGAAAGACTTTGCCACATGCTCAGCTTCGATGACCTTGTTGCCAAGGCGGGGGCCGTTGGGAATGAAAATCTCCAGTTTCTCCTCCTTCTGCTTCTGCTCCTCGTTCAGCATCAGCTCATAGGAATTCAGACGGGCCTTACCCTTGGCCTGACGGGCCTTCGGCGCCATGCGTACCCATTCCAGCTCGCGCTCCAGCGTCTTGCGGCGCTTCGAAGCCTGCTTCTCTTCCTGAGCCAAGCGCTGGCTCTTCTGCTCCAGCCAGCTTGAGTAATTGCCCTTCCAGGGAATGCCCTCGCCGCGGTCAAGCTCCAGGATCCATTCGGCCACATCATCGAGGAAATAGCGGTCGTGCGTGACGGCGATGACCGTGCCCTCATACTGCTGCAGATGCTGCTCCAGCCAGTCGATGCTCTCAGCATCAAGATGGTTGGTAGGCTCATCGAGCAGGAGCACATCGGGTTTCTGCAACAACAACCGACAAAGTGCCACACGGCGTCGTTCACCGCCCGAGAGATTGGTCACAGGCCAGTCGCCAGGCGGGCAGCGCAGGGCAGCCATAGCTCGGTCGAGTTTTGAATCCATGTTCCAGGCATCGGTGGCATCGATGATATCCTGCAGCTCGGCCTGGCGCTGCATCAGCTTGTCCATCTTGTCGGGGTCTTCGTAAAATTCGGGCAAACCGAATTTCACATTGATGGCATCGTATTCAGCCAAGGCGTCATACACATGCTGTACACCCTCCATCACGTTCTCCTTCACCGTCTTCGTCTCGTCCAATGGCGGATCCTGCGGCAGATAACCCACGGTGTAGCCAGGCGCCCACACCACATTGCCCTGATATTGCTGGTCCAGTCCGGCAATGATTTTCATCAGCGTCGACTTACCCGCACCATTCAGGCCGATAATGCCTATCTTCGCCCCATAGAAGAACGAGAGGTAGATATTTTTGAGCACTTGTTTCTGATTCTGCTGGATGGTCTTGCTCACTCCTACCATCGAGAAGATCACTTTCTTGTCGTCAACTGTTGCCATAAATGTGACTGTTACTATTCATGTTTTAGTGTAGAATGGTGCAAAGATAGCGAAAAAAAATGAAATAGCTCAGAATATTGGCATCAAAAGTTACGATATATGGAAAATTAACACATTGTTTGAGGCTATTCGCAGAATTATTCGTAATTTTGCATCGAATTATGGCCATTAGAATAATGGCAGGAGAAAAAATGAAGATACAAATAGTGAATCGCAGCCGCCACGCACTGCCTGCTTACGCCACAGAGCAAAGCGCTGGCATGGACCTCAGGGCTAACATTGAAGAGCCCATCATTTTGCAGCCCATGGAACGCAGGCTCATACCTACTGGGCTCTACATAGCACTGCCAGCGGGCTACGAGGCACAGGTGCGTCCACGTAGCGGATTGGCCTTGAAACAGGGCATCACCGTATTGAATGCCCCTGGTACTATCGACGCAGACTACCGAGGCGAAGTGGGTGTCCTGCTTATCAACCTGTCACAGCAGCCTTTCACCATCAACGATGGCGAACGTATAGCCCAGATGATTATCGCCCGTCACGAACAGGCTGAGCTGGTAGAGGTGGAAACGCTTGACGAGACGGAGCGTGGTGCAGGCGGTTATGGCCATACGGGAGTGAACTGAAACGAAAAATGTCTGAAGTTTGAGATTGTCACAGATGAATAGGATTGTAGTGATACTGATGATGGTGATGGCTGGCTTGGTGGCTTCGGCACAGGCTGACCAAAAACCGTTGTCATCGCCTATCGCCTCTCAAACTAAACGACAGTTTGATGTTTTGTTCCATGAGGCCTTGTTGCAGAGGCAAAAGGGGAACCTAGATGCGGCCTTCGACCTGCTGCAACGTTGTCAGGAGCTGAGTCCTGAGGCTGCTGAGACCTATTATTTCCTCGGAGAATTCTATGCCGACATGGAGCAGAACGAGCAAGCACTTAATGCTTTCCGCCGTGCCTGTAATCTGGAACCTACGAACATGACCTTCCTTGAGCGCATGGCATATGCCAGCATTCAGGCAGGTGCCTATGGCGAGGGTGCAGAGATCATGGAACAGATGTACGAGGCAGACAAGAGTCGTCAGGACCTATTAGAAACGCTCTATTTGCTCTACATGCGGCAGGAAGACTACGGCAAAGCTATCGCCACACTCGACAAACTGGAGGCTGTCGACGGACCTACGGAGCGCACTACGCTGGCCAAGTGCCGCATCTATATCGAGCAAGACAATGCCGATGCTGCCATTAGCGAGATGCGCCAGCTAGCCGAGCACTATCCCAACGATCCCACCTATCGGACACTCTATGCCAACACGCTGCTTGTGGCTGACCATTTCGATGAATCCTACAACGTGTTGCAGCAAATACTGGCTGAAGATGCAGGCAACCTGCGGGCTCAACAAGTGTTGCGCAGCTATTACATCCGTCAGGGCGACGAGGCGGCTGCCGACTCCGTCAACCACGCCATCCTGCTCAATCCAAAAGCCTCCATTGAGGACAAGGTGGGACAGCTCCGACAGATTATCATTGAGAACGAACAGCAGCAAGGCGATAGCACCGTCGTGCTCAACCTCTTTAACGAGCTGCTCACTCAACCCAACCCCAGCGCTGACATTGCCGAGATGAAGGCTGCCTATATGCAGCTGAAGGAGATGCCGCGTGACAGTGTGCAACAGGCTTTCGCTTACGTCCTGCAATTGTCGCCCGAACAAGCATCGGCCCGTCTGCGACTAGTGCAACAGGCTTGGGAAGACGAGGACGACGATGCCGTCATCAGCCTCTGCAGCGAAGCTCGCCAATATAACCCTGAAGAAATGGTGTTCTACTACTATCAGGGCATGGCTTACTATAGGCAGGAGGACAAGGACAATGCCCTCGAAGCCTTCCGCAACGGCATCAACGTCATCAATGAACAGAGCATCCCAGAGATTGTCAGCGATTTCTATGCTGTCATGGGTGACCTCCTCTATCAAAAGGGAAGGCAGACGGATGCTTTTGCCGCCTACGACTCTTGCCTGGTGTGGAAGGAAGACAACATCGGTTGTCTGAATAACTATGCCTACTATCTCAGTCTGCTTGGCGAGCGTCTGGACGAGGCTGAACAGATGAGCTATCGCACGGTAAAAGCTGAACCTGAAAATGCCACTTATCTCGACACCTACGCCTGGATCCTTTTCCGTCAGGAACGCTATGCTGAGGCAAAGATCTACATCGAGCAGGCATTGCGCGACTCGCTGATTGATGGTGTGGTGAAAGAACATGCCGGCGACATTTTCGCCCTCAACGGCGACATTGACAAGGCGATGGAACTGTGGCAACAGGCACAGGCCAACGATCCCGATAATAAACTCCTCAGAAGAAAAATCAAACGTAAAAAATATTTCCAAAAATGAAAATTTCAAGTATTTTAAAGATTGCAGTGCTGGCAATGCCACTGGTAATGGTGTCTTGCCACTCAAAGAAGAAAGTAGTGACGGAGACTCCCATCGTTGTAAGTCCTGAACAGGAAGAGCTGCTGGATAAGGTTGACAGCCACAAGCAGAACAACGCCACCTTCGTGGGGTCTAAGCTGAAGTTCACCGTTAAAGTAGGTGATCAGGAGATTTCGCTCACAGGCAACCTTCGAATGAAGCGCGACGATGTCATCCGTCTGCAGCTGATGGCCTTTGGATTCGTCGAGGCCGCACGTCTGGAGTTTACCCAAGACTACGTACTCATCATGGACCGCATCAACAAGCAGTTCTTGAAGGCACCGTATTACTACGTCGACTTCCTGCGCAACAGTGGCATCAACTTCAACACCCTGCAAGCCCTTTTCTGGGATGAGCTGTTCCAGCCGGGCAAGAGTGAACTCACCGAAGAAGACCGTCAGTTGTTTACTTCGCAGTCACTGGGCGATGGTGATGCAGTCATCAACTTCGAGGACGGCGACGGCGAGAAGGTGCGCAGCAAGATGTTCTACAGCTGGCTGGTAACTGAGATGACGGGACGCATCAAGATGGCCAACATCATGTATCGTGATCCCATCAACGGCAACACGCAGCTGAACTGGGACTACCGCGAGTTCAAGAATTTGGGCTCCAAGCTCTTCCCCAGCGATATGGCCGTTACGCTGACTACGCCGAAGAAAGAGGTGAAGCTGGGCATCAGGCTTAACTATCTCAATAACGACGATGATTGGGAGCTGCGCACCCGTGTCAGCGACAAGTATCGCGAGGTAGACGTTGACGAGATTCTACGCCGTTTCATGGCACTGTAAAATTTGAGGCGAGTGGTAAAGAGGTGAGAGGATGCAAAGACTGGCCCTGTTACTGCTGATGCTGACGCTTTGCGTGGCTGTTCCTGCTCAGAGGAGCCGCCGCCAGTCACAGCAAACCCAGCAGTCACAGCGCTCTCAGCGTAATCAACGCAGTCAGTTAGAGCGCCAGCGCCAGCAGTTACGTGATCGGCAGAAACAAGCCCGACAGCGACAGCAGGAACTGGAGCGTCAGTTACGTCAGCGCATCAAGGACGTAGAGGCGCTGGCCAGCGACATTGAGAACAAACAGCTGGTGCTCGACAGCCTCCACCTTGTCATCGACAGCGTCAATGCCAACATCGCTGTACTCGACTCGCAGCTCACCGTGCTGAAGGATGAGCTGGAGGAGCGTCGGCAGCACTATATCAGCTCTGTGCGCTATATGTATCGCAATCGTAACGCACAGAGCCAGCTTATTTTCGTGCTCAGCGCCAAGAATTTCGACCAGATGTACCGTCGCCTGCGCTTTATGAACGAGTATACCACCCACCAGCGGGCACAGGGCGAAGCCGTAAAGCAGAAAAGTGAGCAGGTGGCTGTGAAGTTGGGCGAATTGAATGAGGCACGTAGCGAGCTCAACGTTCTGTTGGCTCAGAACGAGGCCGAGCAACGCGACATGGAGCAGAAGAAAACCGATCAGCAACGCATCGTGGCCGAGCTGCAGCAGGAGCAGAAGACAGTGGACAAGCTCATCGCACAGCAGCTGCGTGAGGAAAGTGAGCTGACGGCAAAGATTAACAAGCTCATTGCCGAGGAGCTGGAACGTCAGCGCCGTGCCGAAGAAGAGCGTCGGCGCCAACAGGCCGAGCAGCGGAGGCGTGAGCGGGAGCAGGCTAACGCTAACGAAAACGGGAACGGGAACGGAAACAGCCGGCGAAACCGTCGCAGCAGAGCAAATCCCAGCACCCCCAGTACCCCCAGCACTACTCCCACCTATCGCGATGCCGACCCCGACCGCCAGCTCACAGGCAGTTTCCGCAGCAACAAAGGTCGTTTGCCCGTGCCCATCACAGGTAGTTACCGTGTAGTACGCCCCTTTGGCGATTACGTCATTGGCGGTGTTACCTTGACGAGCAGCGGCGTGCATCTCGAGGGACAGCCAGGCGCACAGGCACGCTGTGTCTTCAACGGCGAGGTGAGCCGCGTCTACAACTCTGGCCAGAACGGCTATGTTGTGATGGTACGACACGGCCGTTATATCTCCGTCTATAGCAACCTCTCCTCCGTCAGCGTCACTGCCGGACAGCAGGTCACCACCAACCAGACCCTTGGCACCATTGGGCCTTCCCACATCCTTATGTTCCGTCTTCAGGACTGGGACCAGCTGCTCAATCCCAAGAAATGGCTCTCGAGACTGTAGGGAGTCAGCGACATCACACCTCTCACCTCTCACATCACACCTCACACCTCTCACCTCAATGACACCCACATTCTTCGATGATGCCATAGCGTTGCTCCAAGAGCTGATTGCCATACCCCGCGTAAGCCGCGAGGAGACGGCTGCTGCCGACCTCATGCAGCGTCGCATGGAGGAGTGGGGACTGAATCCACAGCGTGAGATGAACAATGTGTGGGCCGTATGTCCTGACTACGATGCCAGCCGTCCCACGCTTTTGCTGAATGCCCATCTTGACACGGTGAAGCCCGTTGCATCGTGGAAACGACAGCCTCATGAGCCTCGGATAGAGGGCGACCGCCTCTACGGCCTGGGCGCCAACGACTGTGGCGGCGGCCTTGTCACCCTGCTGATGACGTATAGGAAGTTGGTGGAAAGTGGAAGGTGTAATGTGGAAGGTGGAAGGAGCTCTCGCGCGTACAATATTATATATTTGGCATCGGCCGAGGAGGAAGTCTCCGGAGCCAATGGCGTGGCACGCGTGCTGCCCATGCTGCCGCCCGTCAGCGTGGCTGTGGTGGGCGAGCCCACAGGCCTGCAGCCTGCCATTGCCGAGAAAGGGCTGATGGTGATCGACGGCTATGCCGACGGCGTCAGCGGTCATGCAGCCCGCAACGAAGGTGTGAACGCCATCTATGAGGCGTTGGACGATCTGGTCTTCCTGCGCGACTACCGTTTCGAGCGCATCAGTCCGCTGCTGGGGCCCATGAAGATGACCGTCACCGTGGTGGAGAGCGGCACGCAGCACAATGTTGTGCCCGACAGGCTGCATTTCGTGCTTGATGTGCGCACCACCGAGCGCTATACCAACGAGGACGTCTTCGCTTTCCTGCAGTCGAAGATGAGGAAATGCCGTCTCGTGGCACGTTCCTTCCGTCTGCACTCATCGTCCATCACCACGGAGCATCCCTTGGTGCGACGTTGTGTCGAACTGGGGCTCACGCCCTTCGGCTCGCCCACGCTGAGCGACCAGTGCCTGATGCCGTTCCCCTCGCTGAAGCTGGGGCCGGGCGAGTCGTCACGCTCCCACGCTGCCGACGAGTTTATCTGCCTCAGCGAGATAGAGCGTGCCTTAGACCTCTACGAAAAACTGTTCAGCAGTTAGCCAAAGCCAATATCAACAGCCCCAAAGCCAATGTTACTACTGTCACCATCTCGCGATTTGATCGTTGACTTTAACGCAAACGGGAACGCTAACGGAAACGGGAACAGCACTGAGCGGCATATCACGCTGCCCATGCGCTGGGGTTTCTTCCGCTGGCTGACCTGGAATCGCCGTTGGTGTCCGTTGTTGAAGGCATTTCCGCCACGTGGTCCCTTAGAGGTTCGTGTGGAGCTGGGCACATTGCCTGATGGTATGCAGATAGAAGGACTTGCCGTAGAGTGTGCCACTGACGGCAGCACAGAGTACGGAGCACGTCGCACGTTCATGCCGTCGCCATCGAATACGCTCGCTGTGAGCATCATCTTCCATAAGGAATGTATACGCGCACTACCCTACGAACCATCACAGCCCCACACCTACACCCTACCCCTACGCATCATCATCAGCAGTAGGGAGAGCGCCCAGACGCTACTGCGCAAGAACGACAGTCTGCGTCTGCAGGTGATGGCAGTGAAGGTGGGTCTGGACTTCAGCTACGAGTCGCTGATGAACGGCTCACCCATAGAATACACAGGGCAGGACAATATCGAGCCATTGCGCATCGGTACGCTACACGTCAGCCATCAGGCTGCCGTCAGCTTTGCCCCTCCAGTCGCTGATGCGTCGTTCAGCTTAGAGACAGCTTTTTTAGAGAAAGACAGCACAGGACAGAACACCAAGACATCGACCCCGCTACCTGACGTGCTGACGTTGCTGCCACCAGTGGAGGACACCGACAATATTAATAATGTGTCAGTGAATGGCGGTCAGGTGACAATAGCACGCTTAGAGCCAGGGCAGCGTCTTGACTTCCCTGTAATGTGGAACCTGCAGGCCGTGCAGCATCCGCCGAAGAGCCACGAATATCCCATCACCGTGCGGCAAGGTGCCATCGCCAACGTGCTCAGCTGGGAACGAATGCGTCGCAACCTCACGCTGACGCAGATGAAAACCACTCTGACAATGCCTGCCGCTACAGGTGGCGAGACGGTACGCGACATTACCTATAGCGGCACCGATGCCGATATGGGACTGCTTATCATCGACCGTGGGCAAGAAAGCAGCACGCTGCATCTCACATTCCGCAATATGGCGGAGGACGTGGATCGCAGTCATCCCGATGCCGCTGTGCTGGTGTGGGACGTAAGAATCGATGATGTGCGCTTTACAGCCAACGCCGAGGGTCTGAAGGTGAAGGAAAACTACAGTGTGAAGGATCTCTTCGTAATAGAGGTGAGGGGTGAGAGGCAAGAGGTGAGAGGTGAGAGGTGTGAGAGGAGAGGTGAGAGTCATGAGGCCTTCATCCTCAACAGTCGCGAGGGCAACCGCCTCACCTGTGACTTTGCCCTCCGCCTGCAGAGCTGTCTCATTGATGCCATCATACCGCAAGCCGAGGCCAGCGAGACTTTTGCCGACGTGGAGCTGCTGCTAAGCTATCACGCGATAGAGGATGTGACGGGCCGCTATCACGATGCCGTAAGCAACCATCAGACCGACACCTTAGGAGAGACTGGCCTTTGTCATCAGACAGTTCGTCTGAGACTGAAGATGGCACCACAGCCTGAATGGCTCTGCGTAGACTTCGGCACGTCAGCCGTCGTCGCCGCATATGCCCGTGACATCTTCGCCTGCAGCGACACCCTAGTCAACCTGAAGGAGCAGAAAGACTTCCTGCTGCGTCAGGCCTATACCGAGCAAAACAGCGTGAAAGCGTCCTCTGCCGACGAGGAAGGGGCACACCTCATCAGCAGCACCATCTGCCTGAATAGCAAAAATCAGGGCGACTATCGCTACGTGGGTACTGACGGGGCTGAGTATATGAACTATGCCGTATGGTTCTCGCCTTCAGCCAACGATATCCAATTGGACTACCAACTGCCCTGTTTAAAGACCATTATGGGCTATCGCCACCTGCCGCCTATCTTCAGTCACAGCGCCATCGAGAACTTCACCTACCTGCAAGACGGCGAGGAACGACACCTTGACAATAACCAATACCCAATAGCCGGTAATCGTGAGGGGATGTCACTAACCTGTGTCGACGTAGTGGCCGAAATCGTATATCGGCAACTGTTCAGCCACTATCTTACGAGACAGCTCATGCATGCGGGTGGACAAACGGCTCTATTACCTCGCATCGTCGACAAACTTGTATTGTCAGTACCTAATACCTACACGCCGCTGAACATTGAGACACTACGCCGCCTGGCACGCCAGAGTATGCCTACCGTCTATCCTGAGTACTTGCTCACCGTCAGCGAGAGCGATGCTGTAGCCTGCTATTACCTTTCACGCGAGAACGATTTCTTCGATGCCTCAGAGCTGAATCGCGACCTCATCGCCAACCTGCGACGCAAGGAGAGTGTACTTGTCTATGATATGGGTGCAGGCACACTCGACCTCACGTGGTTTACGAAAGAGACGACGGTGAACGCCGATCGTCTGACGACAAGGGAAAGCGTCACTGTAAACATCCTCGGTAAGATGGGTATCAACAAGGCCGGCAACTATTTAGACTATGAGCTGGCCACCATCATTGTCGACTTGCTCACAGGATCAGCCTCCTCACACCTCTCACCCCTCACCCCTCACCTCTCAGAGAAACTGCGCGCTGCCCTTTCACTTGACCTTATAGCCAGCATTGAGAGCCGCCAAAACAGCCAGGGACGCAACGACCTGAAATGCTATGTGCGTCAACTGAAGCCGCTGCTCAACCATCCAGATATGGCATTGCCGCCACTTACTATCGAAGGCGAGGAGGTGCCAATGATGAGGAGTCTGCGTGTGGCTGACATCGTGCGACATCCACTCTTCCTGCAGTTCATCGACAGTATTACACGTGATGTGTTACTGCGTTTCGGTCGTCTTTTTGGCAAGAACGAAAACATAAAGGGGAAGATTGACATCGATGTCGTGGTTTTCTCAGGACGCAGCACAGGTCTGGAGGCTATCCGTCGCGGCGTAAGCGAGCAAATAGGCATCATACGCAGTGCTTCGGCTACTCCGCTGCTCTTCGCTGACATTTGTGAAGGATGCCTGAATACTGATGCGACACTCTCCACTACAACATCTTTCTCGCCACTAAAAGAGGTGGTAACACAGGGAGCTTTGGCTTATGCCAACTACAAACGCGAGGGTAGCCGCATTGTCATACACAGCCTGCCGCTCTATGCCACCTTCGGTCTTGTGTTGCACAAGCAGACAGGCAGGCAGTGGATACCGCTGATTGGTCCCGACTGTCCCACAACCACTGATAATAACGGTGTCGTTGCCAGCCATGAAATAATGATTCAGGGCGATGTACTCCGCGTAGAGCTGGTGCAGAGCTACAGCCCCGACGTCATGGAAGACTATCAGAATAAAATGTTCGACTCGATATCAAAACTCACCGAGTTCACCCACGAAGGTGGCATCACCACGGTGCAGCTGTTTATGGATAATGGAGTACAAGGAACACAGGCCAGCACGCTGCGCCTACGCAAGGGGCAAGGCGACGGCGAACTGCTCAACCCGCATGATGACTTCTCCAACGAGTCTCTACGCAAGAGCCTTTGGCCTGTCATCTTTGTCAAAGAATAACAAGGAATCTACATGGAAAGCAAATGATAATGAAGAAGATACGCCCACTACTCATCATAGCCTTGCTGGTATTGACCACAACGGCATGGAAGCCCCAAGGCAAGGGATTCAAGAGCCCTGCATCCCCAGCTCCTCAGACCACACTGCCTGCTGAGTTGAAGGATAATGGAAACGTCAAAGGAGACACCTTGGATTTGCATTCTGACAGTCTCGCTAAAGAAGAGAGTGACACCCTGCCATCCCAGAAAGAGGAGGCAACAGATGCTGACATCCAGACAAACAACTCTCATTCCAAACATTCAAAAGGTGTAAGTTGGCTGTGGGTTGCCTTGCCTACGTTGGCTTTTCTTCTCATGTTCCTGGCTTATCGCAATGTCAGACGGCGCTACAATCGTGTGAAGGCACGTCTGGATGATGCCGAACAACAGTTGGCCGACGTCCGCTTGCTGCAGAATGCCGATAAGGAGCAAATCAACAAGCACCTGGAGCAGATGGAAAAACACATCGCTTGGCTGAGCAGAGAAAAAACTGATGCTGTGAGAGCAAGGCAACTGGTTGAAGAAGATATGGAAAAGCTGCTGACCGAGCTCAAGAGTCAGCAAGCTGAAAATGACCAGCTCTGCGACAAGAACATGCAGCTGAGTAAGCAGCTCCGTCAGCTCACTGAACAATACAGCCAGTTGAAGGCAGACAACACAGATAAAGGAGAGTTCACCACGGATTCAACGAATGAAACGGATTCTCAGAAGAGCGAGACAACGGATGAGAATGTCAAATCCACCACGAATCTCACAAATGAGACATATTTGTCTGACAGGGTTTCACGATGTGCCTCGCTATTAGATACCATCTGTCAGCAAGTGCAGCAGACAGAATGTGCTTCACCTGTCATCACTGCCACTCTGCGACAAATGCAGACAGGGTTGGCTGAGATGCAGCAATCACTTCACCCTTCTTGCGTCCCTTCGGTAGCAAGCGAGCAGAGCTCGAGCGCATCCACCCTTCAGCAGATGCAAGAGATTTTCGCCAAATGTCTGCGCCCATCAGGTTGGATGAATAACGCAGCTCAGCTGTTTGCCTACAGCCGCCTGCCACAGCTCTGCACACAGCTGCAGCAAAATGGCGTAAACATCTCAATGCTAGAGCAGTTGATAGGACAAGTGCAGGCTATGCTCGGCACTGCTGATATGTCGATGACAATTCCTGCCGTCCTCGCTGCCGACTTCGACAAGGATGCATACGATTACCAGAATGGCGACGTGTGGATTAACAAAATGTTCAGCGGCATCACCTCGCGTGATTTTGAAGGCAAGGTGTTCGACATCTTGCAAGTTGGCTATACGATAGGCAATACAAAAACGAAGCCTATCGTGAAATTCTAACTCACACTTCTCACCTCTTACCCCATACCCAAATGAAGCTCATCACCCTTTCTATAGACAAGCGCGCCAGCCACGTGATTAACTTTGAGCGCAGCAACGAAACAGACAAGCCTGTCGACACCTATATCATCACAAAGAGCGACGACACTGAATTGCTCACCTTCTATCATGGTGAAGCTACAGCGGTTGGTGGTTTTGCTGCCGACATGGATGAAGAGTCACGTCCCAAGCCGCGTTCTTCCGCAAAAAATGATGACGGTACTGCTGCCATTGTACTGCAGACCAGTCAAGGTCAGCGCGCAGCCTATATCCAGAGCATTGACTGTCAAGAAGACGGTGATGGGAATCTAAGTCTTAGCATTGGCCTCACCACTGAACGTGTGACGTTATTGCCTGTCTCGCCACGCCTTAGCTTCATCCGTCAGGCCGACAGCGACCAATGGGTACTGACGCTGCGTGAACTGCCTGACGAGCCGGTGATGATCCGTGTCACGCTGACGTTCTGCGAGCCAGACATTGAGCCCATTGAAAAGGAACTGATGCTATGCGTGGCGCCATCTGCTGATATCGCTGATGTCGTACTCGATTTCGGTAGTGAAGCTTCACAAATGGCTATCTTCGACCAGCATCCTATGGATATCGACGGCATACAGCCCATATTCGAAGACATGAAGGAGCTGTTGCTCTCGCCTCCCAACTCACACCTCACACCTCTTACCCCTCCATCCAATGAACGCTATGTGCAACAGGACATACGTGACGCCAACCTCTTCAAATCCATCTTTTACGCCAAGACAAAGGTTGATGCCGAGGCAACGCCGATTCCTATGCTTGATGCAGTGAATGGTATCTTACAGGAAGATAATACCCTCAGCATGATGACCACGGAGAGTGAGGCACAGGCCTTACAACAGAACGGCGAATACATTCAGATGCCCAACGTGAAGATCTCAGGCTTCGGCGGTGTCCGCGAGCCACGCGTCGGCGGCAAGCCCATCTCCAAATTCCGCGATAATTTCTTCTACCGCTCCACCATCAACCGATTCATTCTCGGAGCTTTCACCAAGGTTGATGCCGATGTCAAGCCGAAATGCGTCCGCCTGAACGTGCTGATGCCCAATGTCTATACACACAACGATGTGCAGAGCCGCCTGAAATGGATGAAAAAAGACATCGCCGCGATGTTGGAGGCCAATGTGGCGCTGGCCCAGCGCATACGCTGCTGCGAGCTTATCGTGGTCTCTGAAAGTGATGCCTCCCTCCTTGGTGCATTGGATCTGCTCACCCATCCCGACAACCTTCGTCCCTTGGCTCCCGGCAAGTACCTCATCATGGATGCCGGCAAAGGCACGCTCGACTTCTCTATTGTGGAATATCGCAGTGGCGAGGTAGTGAGTCGCTTCCGTTCGGGCATCATCGGCGCAGGCAACGCCATGAGCTATGCCTATATGCTCGGCCTGTTGCATGACTTCTTCATGGAGAGCACTACAACTCAGCAGGTCAAGGACGAGGATTTGCAGGAGTGGATTTTCTCAAAGATTCTTCAGGGCGACGACGAGACCTCTGTGGACACGGCAAAGTTGCGCCGACTGACAGAGACCGTCGACTCATATAAGATATGTGTAGGTGACGGTGTGCCCGACTACACCATCACGGCCACTGCGGCCATCTCGCGCAACACCCGTTCAAGCACATCCTTCAGGCAGCTCGACTTCGAAACCTTTATCAGCTTTGTGGTACAAATGACACAAGGTGTGCGTTACAAGCCCCTGTCGAAGAACGCACAAAAATATGTCGATGCCATGTCCCTGCGCATCGCCTCCGACGTGGCTCGCAGCCTGAGCATTGCCAAGGCGCAGGAGTTCAGTAACATCCGTGGTGTATTCTTTGCAGGCCGTGCCTTCCGTGATAAGCTACTGAAAGCCGCCATTTTCAACCGTCTCAAGGCCGATGGCATTGTGCAGCAGGAATTAGAATATTTGGACGAGGATCACTACGCCTTCAACCAGAAGAACATTTGCCTCTACATCCGTTCCCATCTGCAGCGTGGCGTTACCAGCAACCGTATGCTCAGCACACCTTTTGCCCGTGTCAGGCGCAAGCAGCAGCTTGAGCAGCAATCTAAAAACAGAGGTGGCGGCCTGCTGGGCACCATAGGTCGTGGCTGGTCGCGTATTACCAAGCGTGCGCCCGAGGTGCTCAACGCTTTCGGCGATGCCTTCACTGGCTATGACACTGACGATGATGCATTCTTCTATGACTACGTAGCCGCCATGGCGCCTGTCAACGGCATGGTCTATGGCTACGACCTAGAGATTAACGACACGGAATTGGACTGGATTCTCATTGGCGGCACTTATTATCGTCCGACAAGCAGTGGACATCTGAAGCTCTTCTATAGCGACGACCGCATCTTTGTACGTGCAGAGGGGGCACAGCCCATCACCAAAGAGCTAATGCCCGATGCCACCTATAACATGCGCTTCTCATCACTTACCTTCGCCACCCTCTTCCCCTATGTCAACGCCCACTTCGGCGAGATGAACAAGGTATTCATTCCCAAGGCCGACAAGACGACAGTGAGCACTGATCATCTGGCGACGAGCATTCATCTTCAGGATGGGTCATCTGCCACTACCACGCAAGGCACACCAAAGCCTGCAGGCATACTTTTGGGCGATCCCATGCCTGGCAAGAAAGACATTGATGAATACGAGGCACTGGCCAGGCAAATCAAGAACTAAAATGAAAACAACAGTATGGACTCTATATTGACAAATCCCGTTACCACGTCAGCTGCCCCTGTAGCCGATACGCCAATAGTGTGGCCACTGTGGGTAATCATCATCCTATTGTTTGCCGCCGTGGTATTCCTGTTGTGGAGGCAGCTGAGGAGGTCTATAGTAGAGCAGACCGTGCCGTCTGATTCACCCAAGAACAGCACCACGGCAGCATCGGCAGCAACTGCTGAAATGGCCCAACTCCAAAATGCCTGCAATTACTACAAAGAGGAGGCCGAGCGCTATAAGGCACTGCTCGACACCTTTAAAAGTGCCGCCACACAATATGTGAAAATGCGCGAAGGCTTGGCTGGTCTTACAGACAGCGACAAGCCTTTTGCCGACGTAATCCGTCTACTACAGGAGAACAATATCTACCCCTCAGGCATGAGTGCTGAGGAAGGCGAGACGCTACTGCAGCACCTGGCTAATCGTGCCGCTGATACCGACTTGATATTCAGCTATATGGAGCGTATCAAGAACATGCAACGTCTTATCCGTGACTTCTTTGATGACCTACAGCGACAGGAACCGCCTGGTGACGTGCCCACACAGCGCCGCAATCGCACTGCTTTCGTGGCACTGGCGATGATGGCACTCGACGTGGTGGATAGCATCGACAACCCTAATGCTACCGATGACCGACAGGGTGTCAACGTACGCCTGCTAACAGGCAAGCTGTTACCTGAGGAGGCTGCCGCTGAAGCCCGTGAGGTAAACGATGTCCTGCACGACAGCAGCTATAAATGGGCTCGTGCTCTGCAGACAGCATTGCGCTACGGCGTCGACCTCGATGCGGAAAAATTACTCATCCTGCGTGGCTGGCGCTTTAAGGGCTCCACTGAGCGACCTTCGGCCTAAATGATAAACGAAAAAAGGGATGCGTTATGACACTTAACTTCGGCATACTCGGTTTTCTTTTTCTTGCCGTCATCATCGCGCTGATACTGTTTTATCACCAGCGACAGATAGGCGAGGCCCGCCGTGGTTTCTTCAGCCTGACAAACGTGAAGTTCAGCGTTGTTGCGGCGCTGACACTATTGCTCTTAGGTTTTCTCAGCATCTACACCCTCAACAACTATTTCTTTGCCGATCCTCAGGTTTATCGCAATACCGACCACCATGCCCTCCGCCTTGATGGCATCACCATCGGCAATCCTCGTGGCTTCGTCCTGGCAGAGGCCTCCAACCGTGCCTTTTTTGACGATGAGCGCATGGGTGGCAGCGCCACAGTGGTGAGTGATGAGAGGCAAGAGGAGAGCGGTGAGAGGTGCGACAGCGTGCAGCTGAGGCTCACCAACTTCACCCGTCCGCTTTTCATCAACCAGTATAACAATGAGGGCCGCTGCACACAGCGCATTTGCATAAATGACCACAGCCTACTGAGTTTCAACGAACAGGACACGCTCTTCCTGCGAACGAAAAACGGCAGCGTCTACCGTTTCTTCATGCAAACCGTCGATAACGACTCCGTCAACTACCACCTCGTGCTGCCCAACGGCACCGACTGCCTCACCGACGAACACCGCTTCATGACACAAGGCCTGCCCTTGTCAATGCTAACACAGGGCACCTTCGATGCTGGCGCTGACTTCTCCGACCTGCACATTGTCCGTACCACCATGCACATGCAGGTGCGCAAAGACCGCCGCATCAGTACCTATCGTGATGTAGGCTTCGTCATAGAGGTGGAAAACGGGAACGGGAACGAAAACGAAGACGAAAACGGGAACGGGAACGAAAACGGGAACGAAAATGAAAACGTAAACAACTATGTGGTAGACGCCCGTACCGGCCACACGCAGTGGCAATCGCTCAGGCAGGCAGGCTCCAAGACGCTGAGCGTACCTTTGGGCACCTTTTTCTCCTTCGGATACGGCTCAGGCAGCACGGCACCGGTCTGCTTTGCCCGTTACGGCGAAGACAGCTTGGCATTGCTGTTCAAAATGCCGTGCTATCACTATCTCACACAGCTACCCGATGAGGAGGAGAGCAGCATCAGTGTGCGTACATCAATGCTACGTGGCAACGACGACCTGGCCGACTTACCTGAGAACATCATCCTTTTCGACCTCTTCAATCACGCCAACAACATCAACAGCATGACGCCGCTGACGCTGTCGTTCACCAGTGGTTCCACGACACAGCAGATGGAATTCCTCTGCACTCACGACCAAGGGCAGACAGAGCAGACCATCTATGCCGGTGACCGCATAGAAGGCGCCAAGGCAACAGCCAGCCGTCATGATGTGAAGTGGCTGCTAAGCGTGGAAAACCTGAAGGACACGGCACCATGGTCGCCCTTCGGCATCAAGTTGCGCATGATAATCTTCATCCTAATGCTGGCACTGGTCATGCTGTGGGGTGGTGCTACAAACATGACAACGAAACGTGCTGCACGCCGCAACCTCTTCACTACTGTCGAATTCGTGGCATACGCCGTTACCATCTATCTGGTGGCTTTCCGCTGGTTCCTACTTTGGCGCACATCAGTATTCCCACCTGTCGAGGATGTCAGCTATTATGAGTTCTACGGCCTGTTCCGCAATGCCGGCAACGGCCATTGGCTCACGGTGATGATGTTTGCCTTGGTAGTGGTTGTGGCTGTGGGCAAGATACT
>Ga0310696_10004409_pt1 | contig 17266 bp, 7 predicted proteins | sample AusTroGonzalo_MG_4_FD_203885 | JGI IMG/M metagenome (GOLD analysis project Ga0310696, IMG submission 203885) | Bovine rumen microbial communities from tropical cattle in Woodstock, Queensland, Australia - Gonzalo_02 (v2) (version 2) | ecosystem: Host-associated > Mammals > Digestive system >...
TCCTCATCACCACTTACAAGGGTGTCGAGGGCCAGGCTCCGAAGGTGTCCTTCAACACCTACGCCACCTTCAAGAAGCCCGTCAAGTATCCGATGATGCCGCGCGACAAGTACATCCAGATGCGTAAGATGGGCGGCCAGTACTCCAACACCCTGGACGAGTCCGATGACCAGTTCACCGACTGGCAGGACCTCCTGTACCGCAACGGCTACACGCAGAACTACGACCTGAACGTGTCCGGCGGCACCAAGAGCGGCAGCTACCGCTTTGGCGTCACCTATTATAATGACGAGGCCGTCATCCCGACCCAGGGCTACGACCGTATCGCCCTCAGCGGCGGCGTGGACCAGCGGATCGGCCAGTGGTTCCGGGTGGGCTTCACCACCAACACCAGCTACACCACCAACACCGGTAACCAGGTGGACCTGTATGCCGCCCTCTCGAAGTCCCCGCTCGTGGTTCCCTACGATGCGGACGGCAACCTCAAGTGGCGCATCAACATGCCTTCCGATAACGACCAGTATATTGTTACGCGCGAGCGCGTCGAGGATCTGACCGCCCAGGGTGTCTGGGTGAACGAGTCCAAGTCCATCGCCACCTACAATACCGGTTATGTGCAGTTCTACTTCCCCTGGATCGAGGGTCTCTCCTACAAGGCCAGCCTCGGTCTGAACTACCGCAACTCCAAGGGCGGTTCCTTCACCGGCGTGGGCGTGAACGCTTCCGCCACCAACCCCAACGGCGCTTCCTGGTCCTTCAACGACACGTTCAATTGGACCGTGGAGAACCTGCTCTCCTATGACCGTGTCTTCGGCAAGCACCGTGTGAACGCCGTCGCCCTGTATTCCGCCGAACAGACTACCTCGACCGGCCAGTCCCTCTCCGGAAAGAACATCCCCAACGAACTCTTCCAGTACTACAACATCGGCAGCGCCGTGGCTTCCGACATCACCGTGAACGGCGGCAGCTACACGCAGACGGGCCTGATCTCCTACATGGGCCGTATCATGTACACCTACGACGACCGGTACATGCTCTCCGCCGCGGTCCGTTCCGATGCTTCCTCCCGTCTGGCCCCCGGCCACAAGTGGCACACCTATCCGGCCGTCTCCGTCGGTTGGAACATCCACAACGAGTCCTTCATGCGCAACACCCGCGGCTGGCTGGACGAGCTGAAGCTCCGTGTCGGTTATGGTGAGACCTCCAACCAGGCCATCTCCGCCTACGCCACCCTCGGACGCCTGAGCACCCTCGTCTACAACTTCGCCGACGACAAGTACGGCACCGGCTACTACGTGTCCACCCTGCCGAACGAAGACCTCGGCTGGGAGTACTCCCAGACCTGGAACTTCGGTCTCGACTTCAGCTTCTTCAAGGGCCGCCTCCGCGGTACCCTCGAGCACTACCGCGTCGCCACGAAGGACATCCTCCTCAACCTGGGCCTGCCTTCCACTTCCGGTGTGAGCGGCTATACCGCCAATATCGGCGCCACGCAGAACCGGGGTCTCGAGCTGACCCTCAACGGGACGATCATCGAGAACCGTGACTGGAGCTGGACCGCCGGCCTGAACCTCTACGCCAACCGCAACAAGCTCGTGGCCCTGGCCGACGGTTCCGACCGCGACGAAGGCAACGCCTGGTTCGTGGGTTACCCGCTGAACTGCCTGTATGACTACGAGTACGACGGTCTCTGGCAGCCCGGCGATCCCTACATGGACATCCTCGAGCCCAGCACCGAAGTCAACGGCATGAAGCAGGCGATCGGTACCATCAAGGTGAAGTACCACGGCGAGTACGAAGCGGACGGCACCCCGAAGCGTGCCATCAACACGACCGACCGCGTCCCGATCAACGCCGAGGCCACCTTCCAGGGCGGTTTCAACACCACCGTGGCTTGGAAGAACCTGGATCTCACCGTGATCGGCGCCTTCCAGGCGGGCGGTATCCTGCTGTCCTCCCTGCACAGCGCGAACTCCTACCTGAACATGCTCACCGGCCGTCGCGGCCAGCTCGATGTCGATTACTGGACCCCGGAGAACACCGGCGCCCACTATCCGCGCCCGGGCTCCCTCGTGAGCAGCGACAACCCCAAGTACGCCTCCACCTTGGCCTATTTCAACGGCTCTTACCTGAAGATCCGCACGATCACGCTCGGGTATAACTTCCACAAGCTCGGCGCCCTGAAGCGCGCCGGCATCGACAACCTCCGCGTCTACACGACCCTCCAGAACCCGGGTCTCGTGCTCTTCTCCGACTACACCCGCGAGACCGGCCTCGATCCGGAACCCAACGCCAACGGCGGTTCCACCGCTGCCGGCCGTCCGGGCCCGAGCCGTCTGTCCTATGTGGGCTACAATACGCCGAATACGCGTAACTTCCTCTTCGGTGTGAATTTAACCTTCTAATCGAATCCGAGCCATGAAAAATATCGCGAAAATCGCATTGGGTATCGCCGGAGCCGCCCTCGTCGTCAGTTCTTGCACCAAGATCCTCGAGGAGCACCCGAAGACCAACTATACCCCGGATTTCTTCTCCACGTCGATGGGTGTGGAAGGCGGCCTGACCGCCCTGTACGGCCATCTCCGTTACCTCTACGGCAACGGCTACTATTACAACATCCTGACCACCGGCACCGACGAGGCCACCTGGGGCCAGTCCGCCGACGGCAACTTCAAGGACGCCGACATGTCCGACGCCGGCAACCTGAACGCCAGCACCTCCCGCAGTGACAACCTCTGGGGCAATGCGTTTACCTACATCAACACCGCCAGCGGCATCATCGAGAACGCCGAGGCCGTGGGCCTGGACAAGGCGATGATCGCCGAAGCCCGTTTCTTCCGCGCCTTCGACTACTTCCAGCTGGTGCAGACCTTCGGCGGCGTGCCGCTCGACCTGGGTGCCGGTGAACTCGCTTTCAACAGCAAGCCGGTCCGTGAGTCCGTGCGCAACACCGTGCCCGAGGTCTATACCAAGGCCGTCTTCCCGGACCTCAAGACCGCGGTGAACGACCTTCCCGTGAATCCCCGCGTGACCGGCGCCCTGACTCAGAACGTCGCCCGCCTGTACCTCGCCAAGGCCTATCTGACCTATGCCTGGTGGCTGGAGAACCCGGGCCAGATCCCGACCTATCCGGAGTGCTCCCGCACCGATCCCGACGGCCACGACGCCAAGTGGTACTTCCAGCAGGCCTATGACCTGTCCCTGCAGGGCATCAACAACCCGGGTCCTTACGGCCTGGTGGAGAACTTCTACATGGTCAGCGACGGTGCCCACGACCGCAACAAGGAGATCATGCTCTATGCCGACCATACCGAGAATTCCCAGCAGTACAACGGCTCCGACCTCGGTTACAGCGGCGGCGGCGGCATGGACAACTTCGCCGGCTGGATGATGAACTGGAACTATCCGAACATGCAGGCCACGGCCAACACCGGCGCCCGGATCAACCCGGTGCTCCGTACCGACCAGCAGTACTGCGGCCGTCCCTGGTCCCGCATGGCCCCGACCCAGGAAGCCATCGCGACCTTCATCGACCGCGACAAGGATTCCCGTTACGACGGCACCTTCGTCTATGTCTTCCGCACCAACTGGGACCGCGGCGGCAACCCGGCCACCTATGTCGAGGGCCCGAACGGCGCCCACATCGGCAAGAACGAGGCCTTCCTCGTCTATCTGGACAAGGAGGATCCCAGCGTGAAGTACGATTACAACGCCGGTATCTCGATGCTCGGCCAGAGCCCCAACTACGATTACTACGTGGTGAACCCGAGCGGTGTCAGCCGTCTGATGTATCCGAAGATCTGGAAGCTCGGTCCGTACCGGACCAACACGACCGGCACCGGTTCCCCGAACGCCGCCCATACGCGTCCGTTCAACATCGCGAAGTTCTCCGAGTTCTACTTCATCGCCGCCGAGGCGGCCGTGAAGGGCGCTACGGGCAGCCAGTCCGCCCGTGACCTCATCAATGTCCTGCGCGCCCGCGCCGGCAAGTGGTCCTACAGCGTCAACTGGGACAAGGAACTCGTGGCCGATTACAGCGCTGACTTGACGGCCGCCACCCCGGCGAACATCACCATCGACTACCTCCTCGATGAGCGTATGCGCGAATACTTCGGCGACGGCTTCCGCTGGTTCGACCTGGTCCGTACGCAGACCTGGGCCCAGCGCGCCGGCACCTACACGATCTGCGGCCCCGGCGCTGCCGACCATACTCCGGCGAAGGTGACGCGCAAGATTGAGAAGTACCACTATCTTCGTCCGATCCCGCAGGGACAGCTGGACAACATGAAGATGGAGGACGCCGAGAAGGCAGCCTATCAGAACCCCGGCTATCCTGTGAACTAGCATAGCAGTTTGGTTAAGTGAATGGTTAGAGAGGAGGGGGCGGCCCGGAGCGGCCGCCCCCTTTGTCCTTTGAGAAGCGGGAAAAAAATCGCATCTTTGTAAGGTGGTGAAACACGGAATCAAATCGCTTGTCGGGCCTGTGGCAGCAGGGTTGGCCTTCCTGGGGTCTTTCTGTTTCTTCCAGGCGGCCTATCCATACCATCTCATCCGCCGCGAGCAGCTGAACCTGTTCCTGTACGATGGGGATTACCTCGCGGAAACCTATCGGGGGACGGGCTGGCTGGCCCGTTTCGCCGCCGATTTCCTGGAGCAGTTCTTCCACCTTCCCGTCGCCGGCCCGCTCATCGTGGCGCTCCTGCTGACCGCTGTTGGCTGGGCAGCCTACAAGATTTGCCGGCATTTCATGGGTCTCTGGCCTTCGCTTGCCGTCGGCACCCTGTTTTTTGCAGGGTCGTTCCTGCGGGAGACGGGCAACCTGTACCAGACCCGTTACACGCTGGTCGTCCTAGGCTTTCTCCTCCTGATCCTGCTGGCGATCCAATTCCGGAAGACCTGGCTGCGGGCCGTCGCCGCGGCGGCTTTCCTCGCCGCCGGCGCCTGGGCGCTGGGTTCTCCGTACCATCCGGATTACGGAAAGCTCTGGGGCGCTCCCCAACTGGATTACGAGCGGATGATCGGCCTGGACGTCGAGACCGCCCGGGAGAACTGGGACAAGGTCCTGGAATTGTCCAAGAAAGACCTGTATATGGAAGAAGCCAGCTACTGCTACAATCTGGCCCTGGCCATGAAGGGTACTTTGGGCGACAAACTGTTCGACCATTCGCAAAACCATCAGTCCACGCTGCTGTTTCCGGTGTCGTCCGAGCGGGCCGTGTTCTCGAACACCCTCGCCGGCGAAGCCTGGTTCCAGCTGGGCGACATGACCGTGGCGGAGCAGAGCACCATCACCTCCCTGCAGGCTTCTCCCAAGCGCACGGGCGCCCGTTTCCTGGTCCGATTGGCGAAAGTGAACCTCGTCACGGGCGAGGACGCCGCCGCCCGGAAGTACCTGGACATCCTCTGCCGGACCCTCTTCTATGGGAAATGGGCCCGGAGCGTGATGCCCGGACGGCAGGATGAAGCGACCCGCAAGTGGATTGCGGAATCCCGCGCAAAACTGATGCGGACCGATTTCATCCACCAGTCCGACGACCCCCGCACCGTCCTGCAAGCCCTGCTGGAGGCCGATCCGGCGAACGCCCTGGCCCGGGAATACCTGATGTGCTACCATCTGCTGTGCTACGACCTGGACGGTTTCATCCAGGAATACGCGAAAGATTTCCCCCAGGGCCGTCTCTATCGTGAGGCCGTCCTCATCTGGCTCAGCCGGCAGGAACGGCTGAATCCCGCGGAGGTCGGCCGGTATGGGGTGGATGTGTCGGAAGTGGACCGGATGGGCCGTTTCGGCCGGAATCCGTCCGCCTTCAAGAACACGTATTGGTATTACTATCTGACGGCGATGCAGGAGGCGCAGCAACAGCCATGAGAAACCATTTCCTATTCCTGTGGGTCCTCCTCGCCCTGACCGGCTGCGGGGCGGGGGATCCCGCCCCGGCCGTGGACGGTAGCGAAGGTCCCCTGGTGATCTATCCGGATTACAAGGAGGTTACCATCCCCGCCAACATCGCGCCGCTCAATTTCCGGTACGCCATGCCGGATGTCCGGAAAGCGAAGACGACATTCACCCTCGGCGACCGGACCGTCACCATCCGGGGCGACGAGGTGGAGTGGCGCCTCGGCGCCTGGAAGAAATTCCTTGAAGGGGCTGAGGGAAAGACGATTACAGTCACGGCAGAAGCCGTTGTGGAGGGCAGGCCGCTCACGGACCGGTGGTCTATCCAGGTGAGCGAAGACCCGGTGGACGGCTGGCTGACCTACCGGCTCATCGAACCGTCCTACCAGATGTACCACGAAGTGTGCATCCTGGAACGCTGCGTCGAGAATTTCGACGAGACCGTGATCTGCGACTGGCGGCATACGGACAACGCCTGCATGAACTGCCATGTCCACGGCCAGTCACGCGGGGATTACTCTCTGTACTACATCCGCGGCCCGCAGGGCGGCAGCATCCTGAACCAGGACGGCAAGCTCCGGAAACTCTCACTCAAGGCCGATGGCATGCTCTCCGCCACCGTGTACGGGGACCTGCATCCCGGCGGCCGTTTCGGCGTCTTTTCGACCAACGTCATCCTGCCCAGTTTCCATGCCGACGCCATCGCACGGATGGAGGTCTTCGACTCGGCCTCCGACCTGACCGTCGCCGATTTCGAGAACAACCGCATGATCAACGTCCCGCACGTGGCCCGGGCCGATGCCTGGGAGACTTTCCCGTGCTTCTCGGCCGACGGCCGGTCCGTCTATTACTGCGTCGCGGACACCGTAGCCATCCCGCAGGACATCATGCAAACCCGGTATGACCTCCTCCGGGCCGATTTCGACCCCGAAACCGGCCTCATCGGCGAGCAGGTGGACACGGTCTGGAGCGCACGGGCGAACAACGGATCCGTGTGCCACCCGAAGGTCTCTCCGGACGGCCGCTGGCTGATGTTCACCGTGGCCGATTACGGCACCTTCCCGCTGTTCCATCCCGAATGCACCCTGTATCTGGCGGACCTGCAGTCCGGCGAAATCCGGCCGATGGACGAGATCAAGGGAAACAAGTCCGACTCCTACCACAGCTGGTCCTCGAACAGCCGCTGGTTCGTCTTTGCGAGCAAGCGGGGCGACGGACAGTACGGAAAACCCTATTTCTGCCACCTGGACGCCGACGGCAACCCGACCAAGCCCTTCGTCCTGCCGCAGAAATCTTCCCGATTCTATCTCTATAACCTGAAATCCTTCAATGTGCCCGACCTGGGGAACGCGTCCACCGGCATGACTGTCCGGGACGCCCGCCGGATGTTCGAGTCAGAAAGTGAAATATTCCAGTAAAGAAACATATGCGTAAGTATCTCTCTTTGGCCCTGACCGGGCTCCTGATCGCCGCCTGCAGCCAGCCTGTGCCCGTGGCACAGGACGGCACCGACCTCTGGCTCGCTGCCGGCCGTTCCTATGAAGACGTCCTCGCTTCGGTCACGACGGGCATCGACCCCGCCCTGCCGGCGGAAGGTTTCCACATCTATGACGCTTCCGGCGTCCGGCATGTCGATGCCGGCTCCGAGGCGGGCCTGCGCTACGGCATCTATGCCTTACAGCGCGCGGAAGTGCTGGGGCAGGCCGGCCCGGGCATGGACCTGCAGGAGAAGCCTTTCTACGACCTCCGGCTGCTGAATCACTGGGACAATCTGGATGATACCGTGGAACGCGGCTATGCGGGGATGTCCATGTGGGAGTGGACCGCGGCGGACATCCCGGTCGAGCGCATCCACCATTACGGAAAGCTTTGCGCTTCCGTGGGCCTGAACGGCGCCGTGCTGAACAACGTGAACGCCAATCCGCTGGTCCTGGATGCGGAGCACATCGCCCGCGTGGCGAAGATTGCGGACATCCTCCGCGGCTACGGCATCAAGACCTACCTGTCCATCAAATGGACCAGCCCCATCACGCTCTCCGGCCTGAAGAGCGGCGATCCGCTGGATCCGAAGGTGCGGCAGTGGTGGAAGGACAAGGCGGCCGAGATCTACGCCGCCATCCCGGACTTCGGCGGCTTCCTGGTGAAGGCCAATTCCGAAGGCCAGGCCGGTCCGCAGGACTACGGCCGGACGCACGCGGACGGCGCCAACATGCTGGCCGAGGCCGTCGCGCCCTACGGCGGCATCGTGATGTGGCGCGCCTTCGTGTACGCGCCCACGAGCCCCGACCGGGCGAACCAGGCCGTGGAGGAGTTCCTCCCGCTGGACGGCCAGTTCGCGGACAACGTCATCATCCAGGTCAAGAACGGGCCGGTGGATTTCCAGCCGCGCGAGCCCTTCAGCCCGCTGTTCGGCAAGCTGGAGAAGACGAAGATGATGATGGAGTTCCAGGTCACGCAGGAGTACCTGGGCTTCTCCAACCACCTGGCCTTCCATGGCACCACCTGGGAGGAATGCCTCCAGGCCGATACGTACCAGCACGGCGAGGGCTCTCCCGTGTATAAGAACCTCACGGGCATCGCCGGTGTCGCCAACACGGGCCAGGATCCCAATTTCTGCGGCTACGTGTTCGCCCAGGCCAACTGGTACGCCTACGGCCGCCTCGCCTGGAATCCGACCCTGAGCGCGGAGCAGATTGCCGATGAATGGGTCCGCCAGACGTTCCTGAAGCCGGAAGGCATGAAGGACAAGGCGTTCGCGAAGAAGTTCCAAGAGCCGGTGAAGGGCATCCTGATGGCTTCCCGTGAGGCCGTCGTGGACTACGAGATGCCGCTGGGCCTGCACCACCTGTTCGGCGGGACGCACTACGGGCCCATGCCGTGGGACCGGGGCGCCCGTCCCGACTGGACGCCGGCCTACTACCACAAGGCGGACAGCGCGGGCATCGGCTTCGACCGCACCCGCACGGGTTCCGACAACGTGGACCAGTACAACGAGCCGCTGGCATCGACCTATAACAACCTGGAAACCTGCCCGGAGAACCTGCTGCTGTGGTTCCACCACCTGCCCTGGGACTACAAACTGTCGTCCGGGAAGGACCTGTGGGACGAGATCTGCCTGCATTACGACCGCGGCATCAAGACCGTGGAAGGTTTCCGGAAAACCTGGCAGGAGCTGAAGCCGTACGTGAGCCCCGTCCTGTGGGCGGAGGCCGACCGGAAACTCACGATCCAGGCCAGCGACGCCCGCTGGTGGCGCGACGCCTGCGTGGGCTATTTCCAGACCTTCTCCGGCCGTCCGCTGCCCGCCGGCGTGGAGCCGCTGAGAACCCCCATCGACTCGCTCCTGTTCCGCAGCATCCAGTCCGACCGGCTGGGCATGCCGCAGCACGATGAGGCGGGCGACCCGATCATCGTCAAACCGAGACGTTTCCCCCGAAGACCTCCCCAGCGATGAAAAGATTCCTGCTCTTGCTCGCCTTCGCGGCGGGCCTTACCCCCGCTTTCGCGCAGACGCGCGACTGGGTCACGACCTGGGCCACGGCCCTGCAGATCGCCGAACCGCACAACCGTCCGCCGAAGCCCGGCCTTGCCGGGAACTCCTTCCGGCAGATCGTGCAGGTGTCCATCGGCGGAAAAGCCCTCCGGCTGCACCTGTCGAACCTGTTCAACCCGGATCCGACGCAGATTCTCGGGGTGGAGGTCGCCGTGGCCAAGACCATGGGCGCCAGTCCTGAGATTGACGAAGACACGACCGTCCGCCTGACCTTCGACGGAAGCCCGTTCGTGCTCATGGCCCCCGGGGCGTCGGTTGTCTCCGATCCGGTCTCCTTCCCGCTGGAAGACCGGATGAACCTCGCGATCACCATCCATTACGGCGCGATTTCCTCGACCACGCTGACCAGCCATCCAGGCTCCCGGACCACGTCCTATATCGCGGATGGATATACCACGGATTTCTCCCAGCCAATTGCGGAGACAAACCATTGGTACACCATCAGTTCCATCGACGTGAAGCCGTACCGGCGGAGCGCCGCCATCGCCGTCCTCGGCGATTCCATCACCGACGGCCGCGGCACGACGACGAACGGCCAGGACCGCTGGACGGACCAGCTTTCCAAGTCCCTGCTCACGGACCCCGCCACGCGGGACCTGTCCGTGCTGAACTTCGGCCTCGGCGGCAACTGCATCCTCCGCGGCGGCCTCGGCCCCACGGGTCAAAGCCGGTACGCCCGTGACCTCTTCGGCCATCCGGGCGTGAAGTACATCATCCTCTTCGAGGGTACGAACGACCTGGGCGGCAGCCGCAACGCCATGGCCACCGCCGATGGCATCAAGGAAGTATGGACCAAGATCGTCGAGGAGGCCCATGCACGGGGCATCAAGGTCTTCGGCGCCACCGTCACGCCCGTCAAGGGCAACGGCTACTATTCCCCGGACCACGAAGCCGGGCGCGTCGCCCTGAACGAATGGATCCGCACCAGCGGCGTCTTCGACGGCGTAATCGACTTTGACCGCCTGGTCGCCGATCCCGCCAATCCCGACCGCCTGGATCCGGCCTTCTTGTATGAGAACGACTGGCTTCACCTGAATGCCGCCGGTTACGAGAAGATGGGCTGGGGCATCGACCGCGCCCTATTCAAATAGGGTGTTCCGGAAGGTTTCGCCAAAGATCAGGTAGCCGACGTTGCCGGCGATGGTGCCTTCGTTCTGACCCCAGAGGAACGGCCAGTCATCGTAGTTCTCGAAGTGGTCAGGCTGGCGGAACAGGAGGCCGGGGGCCATGTTGCCGGGGATGAAGGAGAAGTCCGCGCGGTTGTTGCCGTAGAAGACCTGCTTCGGGCGGGCGGCGCCGACCGCGGCCACCCAGGAGTAGTTGTGGTACGGATGGCAGCCGTACAGCCAGGACGGGGCCTTGTAGATGTGCTCCTTGCCAATGATGTCCGGGAAGTGGCGGTGCGCGTTGCACACGGTGGTGCCGAAGCCCGTCACCTGTCCGCCGCCGGCCCAGTTGCCGAGGCCGATGGGCACGCCGTACGGATTCTGCTTCTCCAGATCCAGGATGTAATCGCGGTATTTCTCCACGTATGGACGGAGTTTCTCCTTGTAGGCCGCGTCCATGTACGGGATGGCATCCAGGGCCGCGCTGATAGCGCCCATCGGCATGCGCTCGAGGGCGGGCCAGACGGCGGCCGTGAACTGTTCCAGATACTTCGGGTCCTTCGTGGACACATAGAGCTGGAGCGCCGTGGAGAAGCTGCCGCCCTGGTTCATGCGGCGGCGGTTGCGGCTGCTGGTATCGGTCGCCATCAGCCTGGTCCCCTCTTCTTCGAGCCGGATGGACTGCTTCAGGGCGCGCTGGGCAAGGCCCGGATTCTTTTCCGAGAGGACGCGGCTGGCCGCCGCAAACATCGTCGCCGCCTGCAGGTCCAGGCCCGGGTTGCGGCTGGTGAAGGCCCACATGTCGTCCGGCGTGCCGCTGGACTTGCCGTCCGCCGACTTCTGGTACGGCTTCAGGCGCGGATCGTAATGCAGGCCGTCCGTGATGCCGGCTGCATCGCCCAGGTGGTGGTAGTTGTCCAGGACGGAATTTGAGAGCGTCTGGGCCATGTGGCCGATCTGCTCGGCCTGCGCCACGAGGTTCAGGACGCCGTGCTCGATGTACTGGAGGATATCCGGCGTGCCGTCGGGGCGGTGGAGCTCCACATAGCGCTGCTCCTCGCTGACGAAAGTCTCGTCCCGCTCGGAACGGAACTGCTCCCACAGGGTGATGAGGTTCATCACCACGCTGATGTTGGAGCCCGTCTCGATGTCGAAGTCGCCGGCGTCGAAGTAACCGCCCACGTTCAGGCCGGGAATGAGTTCCAGCGCCTTGTACTTGGTATCGGTGGTCGGTCCCTGCCAATGCAGGTCGAAGTGGTCCGTCGACGGGGGAGCCTGCAGGTAACCCTCCTTGAACGGTTCGCCGTGCCAGAGGCGGTAGGCCTCGTGGACCGCCATGTGGTTCATGTGGACCGGCACCCAGACGTCGCTCGTCGCCACGGTGATCTTGTCATAGACGGACGGGTCGATGATGAAGTTTCCGGTCTGGACATCGCCGTATTTCAGGAAATAGACGCCGGGCTCCTTCAGGGAGGAGAAATCGAACTTGGCATAGTTGTACTTGTAGTACTCGCCCCAGACTTTCACGGGACCGGAGAAGGCCTCCTTCGCGGAACCGTCGGCAGCGACCTTCCAGACGGAAGCCTTGGCCTGCACCTTGTCCTTCTTGTCCAGCTCGATGACCGCCACCTTCGGTTGGTCGGGGACATAGCCCATCTGGGAGAAGCCCACGTTCGGCTCGCGGATCCAGCCCGGGACGGCGTTGGGTTCCACGGTCCAGGTGACGACCTTGCCGGTCTGGCCGGCCGGCAGGACGGTCCTGAGGACGTACCAGCCGTTCTGGGCGAGCATCCGGCCGTCGTAGAGCTTGATTTCGCTGTCGCTGGTGACCTTCACCATGCGCTGCGGGTCGTCCGGCGCAAGGAGGAATTCGTGGCCGGCAGAAAGCGGCAGGGCTTCGATGAACTCGCCCGTACCCCGGTCGTCATAGGTCCGGTAGCCCTTGAACTGGCGTACTTTCTCTTCGTTGGGACGCACCTTGGTGTCGCTCACCGCATAACGCGGGAAACGGTTGGGCTTGCCATCCACCAGGTAGGCCTTGTTCCAGTACTGCGAGGGCAGGAATTCCAGGTTGAAGCCCGCTTCGCCTGCCAGTGCCTCCGGAACCGGTTTGTCCAGATAGACGGAGATTTCCACCGCCTTGCCCTTGGGCTGGACGACGACGCGGGAATCGAAGTCGTACCAGTCGTAGCGCATGCCCACCTCGATGGTCTGGGCAAGCGTGTCGACAGTCCGGGCTGTCATCGTGGGCACGAGGTCCCATTGCTCGGGAGTGGGGCTCAGGCGGACGGCGCCGCCCTGGATGGTCCGCACACCGTGGTGGACCACCTCGATGCCGGAGTCCTTCTCGTCATTGAATCCGCCGCTGAACGGATTGCTGAACACGAGGACATTGACACCCTGTCGCTCGAAATAACCCAGGTCATTCAGTTTCAGGTCCGGAGCTTCGCTCTGGCATGCCGCCACGAGCAGCACGGCGGCAAATAGGGAGAATCGCTTCATGGGATTGGTTTTGGTGTTTATGACACTAAGTTACGGAAAAAATCCGAATAATCAACCCTTTAGGCCTTTCACGAAGGCGGAAGGGGAGACATTGAACTGTTTCTGGAAGCAGGTGGCGAAGTAGGAGGGCGAGGAGAAGCCGGTCATGTAGGCCACCTCGCTGATCCGGTATTTCTGGCTGGAGAGCATCTCGGCGGCCTTCTTGAGGCGGCTCACGCGGATGTACTCGTTGATGTTGAGGCCCGTGTTCGCCGTCACCTTGCGGTACAGCGTGGACTTGCTCGTGCCCAGCTCGGTGGTGAGCGTCTCAATGTTCAGGTCCGGTTCGGCCAGGTGCTTCATCACGATGTCGTGGAGCCGTTCCATGAATTCCTGGTCCATGCCGCCCGTCACCATGGAATTGAAGTGGGTGAGCGGCGACTGGGTAAACTGGCGGTTCGCGATCTCCCGGTTCTTGAACAGGTTGGCGACGTTCGCCAGGAGCAGTTCGATCGCGAACGGCTTCTCGATGTAGCCGTCGGCGCCGGCCTGCAGCGTCTCGATGCGGGTTTCCATGCCCACGGCCGCGGTCAGGAGGATGACCGGGATGTGGCAGTATTCGGTGGTGGACTTGATCCGGTTGCACAGGGCTACACCGTCGATGCCCGGCATCATGATGTCGCTCACGACCAGGTCGATGCGCTGGCTCTCGACCAGCTGCAGGGCGTCTTCGCCGTTGGCGGCCACGAGGACGTTGTACTGCTCCGACAGCTCTTTGGCCAGGTATCCCCGCATCTCGGGATCGTCTTCCACCACGAGGACGGTGTGGTGGAGATTGTCGATGGCGGCGGGCATCTCCTCGCTTTCCTCTTTCTCCCGGGCGGCCGGAAGTTCCACCGTCGTCTCCTGGTGGACGGGCAGTTCCAGCACGAAGGAGTTGTAATCGGAAACGGAACGGTCCAGCGTAAGCGTGCCGCCGTGCAGGGCGGCAAGGCTCCGGGCGTAGGGGAGACCGAGCCCGGTGCCCTTGCCCTGGCGGGCGAGGCTGCCCTGATAGAATTTCTCGAAGATATGTTCGGCGTCTTCGTCCTCGATCCGCTCGCCGTTGCTGTCTACGCGGATGCGGACGCGCTCGCCGTCCGGCATCGGCTCCAGGGCCAGGCGGACGTGGCCGTTTCCGTACTTGCAGGCGTTGGAAAGCAGGTTTCCGACGATTTTCTCGATCATTTCACCCGCGCAGTCCACCATGAAAGGCGCTTCCGGAAGGGTGATATCCATCTGGATGTGCTGGTCTTCGGCCATGGCGGCGAACCGGTCGCAGGTTTTCCGGACCAGGGCGGCGAGGTCTATCGGGAGGAAGGTGGGTTTCACTTCCATCTTTTCCATCTTCCGGAGGTCCAGGAGCTGGTTCGTCAGGCTCAGGAGGCGCTCGGCGTTGGCCTGCATCGTCAGGAGTTCCTGCCGGTTGCTCTCCGTGTAGTTCCCGCTGGAAATGATCTTGTCCAGCGGCATCTTGATCAGGGACAGCGGGGTGCGGATCTCGTGGGTGATGTTCGTGAAGAAGTTGATCTTCGCGTCGTACAGTTCCTTCTGCTGCTCGGTCTGGAGTTTCTCCACCTCGCGGGACATCCGCATCTGGCGGATGTGGTCCCACTGCCGGGCCAGGATTCCCAGGATCAGGAGGGCGGCCAGGACGTAAAGGATGAAGGCGAGCGGAGACCGGTAGAACGGCGGGCGGATTTCGATGTCCAGGGTCCGCGAGGCTTCCCGCCGGGCGCCCACGCCACTTACACGGAACAGGTATTTCCCGGGCGCCAGGTCCGTGTAGGTGGTTTCGCCGGAATAGGAGTAACTTTGGATGGACCGCCGCTTGCCCTCCAGGACCGTCTGGAACAGGCCGGTGCGGGAGGACTGGAAATCCGGGGCCGCATAGCGGATGGTCAGGGAAGAGAGGTCCTTGTAGCGGAGGCGGATTCGCTGGGTGTGGAGCGTAGATTTCCCTTTTTCGGTCACGGGGAAGGGCCCGTTGGGGCCGTTGGCGGAAATCTCGGTGATGAACAGTTTCAGCGGCGCCCGGTTCGTGCGTTCGGGCGGGGTGAACCCGACCAGGCCGCGGCTCGTTCCGAAATACAGCCGGCCGCTGGAGGTGGAGCACGCGGAGCCGTAGGAATACTGGTTCATCGTGTCCCCGTGTTCCTCCTGGTAGATTTCCCGGATGGACAAGTCCTCGGGATCGAGCTTCACGATGCCGTGGGTGGTGGTCAGCCAGAGCACCTGGTCCAGGTCTTCCACGAGACAGCAGGTGATGGAGGAGGGAAGTCCGTTGCGGCGGGAGAGGGACCGGAACCGGAAGTTCCCGGATGCGATTTCGTCGAGCCCAGCGAAACAGGCGCCGCCCGTTTCCGTGAGTACCCACAGCCGGTGACGGCTGTCTTCCCGGATGCTGGTGATATAGTCGGAGGTGAGCCCGAACTCCTTGTCGTTCAGGGTAATATGCTTATAGGAACCGTCTTTGCCCGTCCATAGTCCGTTCCCGTAGGTGCCTACCCAGAGGTTGCCCCGCGAATCCTCGTACATGGCGTGGATGAAACTGCTGCCGAATTCCGGGCAGGACTGGAAGCGGTCCGCGGTCCGGTCATACCGGTACAGCCCGGACGTCGTCCCCAGATAGATATCGCCGGAGCGGGTGCCTGCGACCGAGGCGGCAGACAGTTCGGAGAGATAGGTCTTGCGGATTTTCCGGCTCGGGAAATCCATCCGGTAGACGCCGTTCCCGAAGGTGGCGATCCAGAGGTCGTTCCCATCCAGGCAGAGGCCCTGGATATTGAGGGGGGCGCCGCCCGGTCCGGGGAAGGTGAGATCCTCGATGGAATTGTCCGCGAGGTTCAGCAGGATCAGACCGCCGTCTTCAGCGCCGGCCAGGATATGGCTGTCATCGACCGCGACGACCGGACGGATCATGTCTCCGGGGAGGTCCCCGCCGGAGCGGCGGCCGAGATGCCGGGAAACGAGGCTCCGGGGGTTGCGGTGCAAGGACAGGCCGTTGTAGAACATGCCCGCCCAGAGGTTCTCCTGGCGGTCCAGGAGCATGGACCAGATGTCCTCGCCGGCGATGGAGTCCGGGTCCGACCGGTCGTGGGTGAATACCTGGCGCCGGTCTCCGTCCACCAGGACGATGCCATGGTCCGTGCCCAGCCAGCAGCGTCCGCTGCGTTCGGGGACGATGCAGCGGATCTCCCCCGTTTCAATCTGGTAGAGCGTCCGGGTGGCGTTGGTGAGGATGTCGGTCTGGAGGACGATGCCGCCAGGGGCGGAGGAGAGGATGTGTCCCGCTCCGTCCGAAGCGACGTCCTGCCGGGAAAACCGTTCTCCCGCGCCGCGGTGGATCCGTTCGAACCCGCTGTTGATGGTGTTGAAGCGGTACAGGTCGCCGGCGGTGGAGAGGAACCAGATGCTGCCGTTGTTGTCGGCCTCGACCGTATTGCTGCGGAAGAGGGCGGCGGGGGAGAAGTCCATCAGGGTTTCGCGGTGGGGGTCCCAGCAGAAGATGTCCTCGTTGGCGAACCAGACCATCCCGTTGCGGTCCACGGCGATGTCGGCCGCGCCGACGAGTCCGCCGGCGGTGTTGCGGCGGACGGTCCGGGTTTCCCCGGTCGTGAGGTCATGGAAACCGATGCCCCGGGTGGTGATGAACCACAGCCGGTGCTGCGGATCCTCCGCGATACTCATCGCCAGGCCGTCCAGGATGTCGCAGGAAGGGTCTTCCAGCGGTTTGAAATGCAGGCCGTCGTACATGCAGATGCCTTCGCGCGTACATAACCAGATAAGGCCGTCGCTGTCCTGGAAGATGGCGCGGACCGAATTGTCGGGAAGGCCCTCGTCGGTACTGAAATTCCGGAAAGGGATATGGGGATTCTGCGCCCATCCGGTGAGGACGGACACGAGGAAAATGACAGAAAGGAGCGCTCTTTTCATTATTCGTTCTTTGACGACGCAAGGTAGCAAAAATATCTTTTAAAATTCGTTCATTGGATACTAAAAATCCTCCAAAAGGACTGGGGTGGACCCGAAATGATTGAGAATTGGTTGATTTGTTTCCGATTTCGGTCGCGTTTTGAAAGTCTCCGCCTATATAAAAGGGTACATTTGTGACCGGCTGCATAGCACAAAACTGTTTAAACCATAAACATCTAACCAACCAAATCAACGCTTTTATGACCAGGCAATTTT
>Ga0310696_10004410_pt1 | contig 17263 bp, 9 predicted proteins | sample AusTroGonzalo_MG_4_FD_203885 | JGI IMG/M metagenome (GOLD analysis project Ga0310696, IMG submission 203885) | Bovine rumen microbial communities from tropical cattle in Woodstock, Queensland, Australia - Gonzalo_02 (v2) (version 2) | ecosystem: Host-associated > Mammals > Digestive system >...
CTCAAGGTGAACAACGCCCGTATGAGCACCTGGGAGGCCGTGAAGCGCGAATACGACATCTCGCGGGCCGTGGCGGATCTGGGCATCGCGGTTCCCGCGACGTACCGCATCGTGCGTGTCGGTAAGGCCTTCGCCACCATCTCACAGCGCATCGAGGGCAAGCGGTCGCTCTCGCGCATCTGCCACGACGAACCCGAGCGCACTGAAGAGATGGCTCGTCTCCTGTGTCGCAAGGGCAAGGAACTCTTCGCCACGGAGTGCAACACGCAGTTCTTCCCTAGCCGACGGAACCAGGCGCTGCTGGCCATTGAGCAAACCTCCTTTGTGAGCCGTAAGAACAGGGAACGGCTACGCTCCTTCGTCGAGAGCATCGCGGAAGATAGTCACTGCCTACACGGCGACTTCCAGCCGGGAAACATCATCCAGACCGGAGCCGACAACTACTGGATTGACCTGGACCGCTTTGGCTACGGCGACCCCATGTTCGACATCGGCCACCTCTTCCTCATCTGTCACATCTACGCTCCCATGAAGCGTGTGCAGGACATCTTCCACATGACCCTGGAGCAGTTCCACCGCTTCTGGGATGCCTTCGCCAAAGAATACACCGGGCAGGACGAACACGCCGCCTTCGATGCCCTGGCCGGCCGCTTCGCCGCCCTCGACGTCATCCTCCGTACCATCTTCCAGAAGCCCAACTTTGTCGAGAAGCTTTTCTTCGGCAACTATGTACGTAAACTGATGAAACAATATTATTCGTAATAGATGTTTGAAAATCTCATCAATCAAGTGTTTCCTCCAAGCGAGGCTTCCGCGTGAAACTGATCATATAATCAATAACAATAAATAATGATGTCAGGGACCTGTCCCAGTGTCACCTGGCGGGCTTTATTCGTTTATTGCAGTTTCTGTTTTATTGCATATCATAGACGACCTGCATGAGGCGCTTTCCCAGTTCGTCGGCCTCAGCCATCGTCTGTGCCTCGCTATAGACGCGGATGATGGGCTCGGTGTTCGACTTGCGCAGGTGTACCCACTTAGTGGGGAAGTCAATCTTCACACCATCGATGTCGTTGACCTGAGCCTCAGCGTCTTGGGCGAACATCTCCTTGACCTTCACAAGGATAGCGTCAACATCGGTCTCAGGGGTAAGGTCGATGCGGTTCTTCGCAATCTGATAATCGGGGAAGGTCTTGCGCAGTTCGCTTGCCTTCAGGCCCTTATTGGCCAGACTACTCAGGAAAAGGGCGATACCCACAAGGGCATCACGACCGTAGTGGCTCTCAGGATAGATGACACCACCATTGCCTTCGCCACCGATGACGGCACCAACCTCCTTCATCTTCGTGGTGACATTGACCTCACCGACAGCCGCTGCTGTGTACTGTCCGCCATGCTTCTCGGTAACATCACGCAGGGCACGGGTACTGCTGAGGTTGCTGACGGTGTTGCCCTTGTCGTGGCTAAGCACATAGTCGGCAACTGCTACCAGCGTATATTCCTCACCGAACATCGTACCGTCCTCGCTGATGAATGCCAGACGGTCCACATCGGGATCAACGACGATGCCGAGGTCGAAACCGCCCTGACGCATCTTGTCCATGATGCCATGCAGGTTCTTCTCCAAGGGCTCAGGGTTGTGTGCAAACTGTCCTGTGCACTCGCCGTTCAGAATCTCGTAATCGACGCCCAGTGCCTCGAACAGCTCAGGCAGGATGATACCGCCGACGGAGTTGATGGTATCAGCACAGACACGGAACTTGCGGGCCTTGATGGCCTCGACATCAGCCAAACGGAGGTCGAGCACCGACTGCACATGACGCTGGTTCATGGTGTCGTCCTTCACGACACGGCCCAGTTTCTCTACAGGAGCATACTCGAACTCCTCAGCCTCAGCGATACGCAGCACCTCGGCGCCGTCGGCAGCCGTCAGGAACTCGCCCTCGCGGTTCAGCAGCTTCAGGGCGTTCCACTGGGTAGGATTATGCGAAGCAGTGATGATGATGCCGCCATCGGCCTCATGCCAGCGTACGGCGAGCTCGGTGGTAGGTGTTGTAGCCAGACCGATGTCTATCACTTCGTAGCCCATGCCAACGAGTGTGCCACAGACGATATCGCGAACCATAGGGCCGCTGATACGTCCGTCGCGGCCCACTACGATTTTCTTTCCATTTATGAATGTGGCGTAGGCCGTTGTAAATTTCACGATGTCGAGCGGATTGAGCGTGTCGCCCGTCTGTCCGCCGATGGTACCACGGATACCAGAGATTGATTTTATCAGAGTCATAATTTTAGAGGTGAGAGGTGAGAACTATCTTTCGCGCTGGAACGTCAGTTCATAATAATAGGGATAGACACTCTGCGAAGCGGTGCTGTGGCCTTGCGAATGTGGAACAATGAGGCGTACCTTCGCCAGATTAGCCGTCGAGCGGCCAATGTTCAGATAGTTGAATGTTACCAACCAGCCAGCTGGTACAGAGGCGCCATAATTGTCGTACATTTTTCCTGATACGAATGAAGCGGTATAGGTACTTCCTGCACGCTTCACGTTGATCTTGTCGTTCTGATAGACATAGCTATAGGAATTATATAGCACCGTACTCTCCTTGATGTTCAATTCAAAGAAACGACAGAGCAGGTTGATGCTCTTACCATCCTCAAGGGGTTGTCCGTCGCCCTTGTTGACAATCTGCATATACACACCACTCTTACTCAAATAGACGAACTCATTACGACTCAGGTCTGTAGTTTGGTTCTGTGCCTCGAAAACACTCTCGGAGATAACGGCGATAGCCGAGTCCTTGATGAACTGCGAAATGGCGTCGCGCTCTTTCTCCTTCTGTTCGCCATAAGTCTCATAGTCGGTGCAGGCCCCCAGGAGAGTGATACCAGCCAGCAGCAAGACTGCAAAGATACTTTTCTTCATATATATGTTTACTTACATTTATTTCTTTAACAACGTTTCATAGTGCAGAATGGCCTGCTGCGCTACTTTCACGGCCTCGTCAATGGAGCAATTCAGTCGTCCTCCGGCCGCATTCAGATGGCCGCCGCCGTTGAAGAACTCCGCAGCCACCTTGTTGCAAGGGAAATCATCGACAGAGCGCAAGCTTACCCACACGAGATTCGCCTTCTCGGTATCCTCACGCAAAGCGATTGACAGTTTATGGCCTTTAATTTGCAGCGGCATGTTCACCAAGCCTTCAGCATCGCCCTTCACGAAATGGAAACGGCGCAAATCCTGCTTCGTCAAGGCATAGTAGGAGGCGTGGCGCTGGTTGTCAACCACCAGTTTCTCTGCCATCACGAAGCCAGTGAGACGCAGTCTGTCCTCAGAATAGTTATGATAGACATTCCGGTAGATACGGTCTTTGTTGATATGCTTCGTCAGCAGCTGCGAGATAATAAAGAAGATGGACGGGTCGTTGGAGTTATAGGTAAAGCCTCCTGTGTCCGTCATCATACCGCAATAGACGGTAGTGGCAAATTTCTTGTCGAGGGCATCGAAGCCACCGAGTTGCCATACCAGACGGAACACCAGTTCGCTGGTACTACTGGCCTCGGGGTGCGAAATGGTCAGCACCGTATCGACGCCCGGGTCTAAATGATGGTCAATAAGTACCTTCTTGGCCGGCGACTGACAGAGCGACTGCTCCATGGCGGCCACACGGCTGGGTACGTTGAAGTCGAGACAGAACACCAAATCGGCAATCTTCAGCAGCATGTCGCACTTATCCTTGTGTTTGTCGTAACGGATAATCTTCTCCGTATTCGGCATCCACATCAGGAAGTCAGGGAACTGGTCGGGCACAATGACGGTAACGTCCTTGCCCTGTGCCGTCAGATATTCTGCCCAACCGAGTGATGAGCCGATGGCATCGCCGTCGGCATTGGTATGACAGGTTATGACAATGGTCTGAGCACCAGAAATCAGCTGACCCAGTTGGGCCAGCTGATCTTCGGTGAGTAGATTCAGATTCATTTAGAACAGTTTATTAGGATATACACCTTCATCAACCAGCTTCTGGATACGCTCCACGGTAGCCTCGCGGTCAGCGGCATAAGTCACGCCGAACCACTTCGAGGTCGTGTCGAGCACCTCACAGGTAGCTGTTCCGTCGTTGATGAGTTTGTTTACCATCAGGGGAATGAAGAACTCTGCCTTCAGGTTCTCCATGTTCTTCGGGTCGCTGAGGAACTCCTTGAAGTAGGCCTCGCTGTACTCGAAGTAGTCGGGAGTAAAGCCCCACACATTCATAGACACGGGTGCATTATCCTCCAGCGGCTGCCACTCGCCCTGTTCGTCCTTATACTTGATGACGCCATCCATGCGCAGAATCTCGGTACGCTCCACGACATCGGTCAGATGGCGCTTGTCGTCATAAGCACAGACACCACGAGCCACCGAACCATTTTCGGACAGCGTGTTGCAAACGCGGAAGCCTACCATAGCATATTGGTTCTTGGCGCCCTCTGGCAGATTGCTGAGGTACTTGCCAATCTGCATGAAGCAGTCGCGGCCATAGAAGTCGTCGCAGTTGATGACGCAGAACGGCTCCTTGATAATATCCTTACCCATCAGCACAGCGTGGTTCGTACCCCACGGCTTCTGGCGGCCTTCGGGAACCTTGAAGCCCTCGGGCAGTGCGTCGAGAGCCTGGAAGCAGAGCTCACAGGGCACCTGTCCCTCATATTTCGAAAGAATCTGTGTGCGGAACTGCTCCTCAAAGTCCTTGCGGATAACCCACACGATTTTGCCGAATCCGGCCTGGATAGCATCATATATACTATAATCCATGATGGTCTCGCCGTTAGGGCCCAGACCGTCAAGTTGTTTTAGTCCGCCGTAGCGGCTTCCCATGCCTGCAGCAAGCAGGAAAAGAGTTGGTTTCATAAGCTTGTTTGTATTTTGATAAAACTAATTGCCCTGCAAAGGTACGCAAAAAAGTGAAGAGTGAAGAGTGAAGAGTAAAGAATTTGCTACCGCCTTGATATATTTTAACTATTCAAGCCCAACTCTTCATTCTTCACTTTAGAACGGATAGCCGATGGCAAAGTGCAGGGTTTGTGCATCGCGGAAACGCCTGACATTGAAATAGCCGCTACGACCGGTGTCGTAAGGACAGTGCAGTGCAAATCCCCAGTCCACGCGGATTACAAGGAAGCCAAGGTCGTAGCGCAATCCCACACCCGTACCAAGTGCTGTCTGCTTCAGCAGCTTACCAGCCTGGAGCTTGGTGTTTACATACAGTTTATTTAACATGTCGGCCATCTCCCTGCTGTCTTCATCCGTATATTCGTCAGGATCGATAAACACCTGATTCCAGTTCCACACGTTACCGGCATCAAGGAATACGGCGCCATTGAGATTGCCGAAAAGACGCGTACGGTACTCCAGATTACCCACCAGTTTGATGTCGCCGTTCTGCATCAGATAGGCTCCTTGACGAGTAAGGCGCGAGCCGTCGAAAGCCCCCGGACCAATATGTCGGACACCAAAGGCACGGATACTATTGGCGCCACCGGCATAGAAATACTCACTGAACGGAGCGCCATCACTATTACCATACGTATAGATGAGTCCACCGTTCAGGTGTCCCACCAACTGTGAGTGCAGTCCGAGCGTCCATGTTTTGGTCAGATCAGTCTCTATACGGAGGAATTGCGAATACGGTATCTTGAAGAGCGTTTTGTCCTTTTCATTGAAGGCGTGGCCGTTCAGCCGGTCAAAGACTGATATGAGATTGCCCGACTCCTCAAAGGTGGTCTCCCAACGTATCGGATGGCGCTTCGAAACCGGGCTGGTATAGGTCAACGTATAGCGCATCTTCGGCACGAAGTAGTCTTCCATCGTTGCCAGCAGATAGGGGTTTTTACCAATAACGGAGTCGAAACGTACGGTGTGGCTGTTCATCATCTGATACTTCAGCGTCAGCGGCGAGAACTCATGACGCAGGGTAGCAGCCGACTGCCAGCGATAGGTCCACTCTCCGGCAACGATATGCATCTTATAGTATTGCGGACGGCGTACAATATCCGTTGACACCTTGGCATAGGTTGTCGGTGTCGAGATAAAGCGGCGCCTCCTGACTGGTCTGCCGTCCTTGCCTCTGCGCACACGGTCACTGTTGTAGAACGGCGCAATGATACGCGGGAACTCCAGCGAGGCATCGAAGCCGTACTGGTAGTTACTCATGTCGTCTCCCTCACCCCACTGCCACTCGTAGGTGCCATGCAGATTGATATCCAGCTTCTCGGCTCCACGGAAAGCATTGCGGCGAGTCAAACCGATGCGAACCTCAGGACCATAGCGACCACTGGTACGTCCTATGGCATTGGCCTCATAATAGAAGTCATAAGGCTTGTCGAAGACGCAGTTCAGAAGCAAGTCGAGGGTATCAGCAACCAGAGGCGAGAGATCCGTAGCAAGCGGATTCTCACGCGGCGTAAACTGGAAATCAACGGAACTGAAGACACCGGTGGCATTAATATTACTCAGCGATTCCAGATATTTCTCGTAGCTATAGGGCTGACGGGAACGGAGTCTCATGTTACGCAGCACGACGCGAGGAACGATTGGCGACCGCTTGCCGTTGAAATGAATGGTCAGCTGATGGCGGCTGATGCTATCGGTGAGACGTTCGCGGAACGAACGGCGAAACTGCACATCGACCTTACCGATGAACCATTTCTGCAGAGCATTGTCAGGTAGTCCGTCGGCCATCTGCAGGCGCAACTGGGCTTTGTTGGGTACTGCCAATGTATCAGCGAGATAAGAGGCATAATTAGGCAAATAATAGTAATAGCCATTGTTACGCAACAGGGTAGCCAGGCGGTTGCGTTCCCCATCGAGTGAGGCCACGCTAAGGGGTGTTCCGCTCTTGATAAGCCGTTCATCGGCAGTAGAGTCGATCATTTGCTGTATATCGGCAGGGAAACCCACATAGGCCACACTGTCAAGGGTGTACAGCGAGTCGAGGGTAACGGTATAGGCAATCTTTGCCTTCTTGGGGTTCCGTCCCGTCACCGTCTCGTAGGTCACGTTACCGCGGAAGTAGCCGTTATTTCGCAGCACCGAGCGGGCCACCGAGGCACGCAGGGCCGGGTTCACCTGACTCATCAGCACCGGCGGTTTACCAAACGACTTTAACATCCAGCGGGCAAAGCGACTATCCTTCTTGGCATAGTGGTCATAAACCCATAAGTGCCACGACCAGGGAACACTGAAGTAACTGCTACCGAAGACCGAGCCATTGGGCTCCGTTGCCAGCGCTGCCTCAATCTCCTCCATCGTCGTAATTTGATGAGCTACGAAACTGTCTCTCCGCTCGTCCACATACACGATACGTTTCAAGCCCGTGAAGAGCTGATCGTCCTCAGGAATGTTCTTCGTCATTGAGCAAGCCGTGAGCAGCCAGCACATGACCATCAGTCCTATATGTCGTATATCTTTTTTCATTGTTGCGCATTAACCGTTGTTCTCGGAACATCCTGACTGCCAGTCGTTTTCTTCTCTCCCTTAAAGATATCCCAGAAGCTATCCAGTTTCCTTCGCCACACGACGCCAACGCCATACTCACCGGTATAGCCTTCCAGCCAGTCATAGACGTTCTGGTTATAGAAGAGTTTCATATTCTTCGTCGCCTCTTGGTTCAGTCGATACTCCATCGTCACATTGTCGAAGAACGACTGGTTGCCAGCGGCTTCGCTATCGCCCGACGACACTTTTCCGCCTATCTGCAGCTTCAGACGGTTATTCATAAATCGCTTGGCAAAGCGGAAGGAGTAGTCCGTGCGCATAGTACCGGAGGCATCGGTGGTATTGTCGATGCCCAGCTGCAGGTCGAGCGTCTTCAGCGCCGATCCGGCAATACTGTTAATCTCGTTCTGCAGGAATGAGCTCAGCGCCGAGTTCATGGAGAAGCCGTTGGTATTGCCGTCGGCCAAATACATGCCTGTTGTCAGCATCGTCACCGCAATCTTACCACGTTCCTCTTCCGACATTGTAGTGAGTTCGCCATTGATAATCTGATCTTCAGGCGCATTGATGATGAATTGCAAGCCCATGTCGTTGAGCGTCTTCGTGATAACGACACCACAGTCGAAAGCCACACTGCGCGAGGCTCCAGCAGCATCGCTGACGGTGGCCTTCGTGTGTTCTACTGCCGTGATGTTCAGTCGCGGGTTCATGGGGTCGCCGGTAAACTCGACATAGCTGCCGTCGCTGATGGTGAATGTCTTCAACGGAATGACCGGCAACGAATATTTCATCTCGCCGCTGGCTAGCGTGTAACGGCCCGTCAGACGGATGCCATCGCTGCTATAGCGCATTCGGAGCTCGCCACCACCCATCAAGTCGATGTAGTTGGTCTGTTCCACATTAAGATTGCAGACGATGTGGGCGCCCTGCGACACATTAAGAGTCAGGTCTGCATCCAGACCGTTCGGTGCAGGACGGGAGATAACCGTCTGCGTTGTATCCTGGAAATCCGTAAACTTCACCAGCTCGTCCAATCGGTTGTCTGTAGAAAGCGGTGAGTCGAGCAGCATATAGGTCAGATCGGTTGAACCAAGTACATCGAGGCGTCCGCGCATTTTCAGAGACTCGAACGGTCCCTGCAGACGGGCGTAGAAGTTGACGAAAGCCTTACCGAAAGCGATGGAGCCTGGCTCCTGACGGGCATTGATGAGCAGCATGTTATTGGCACGCATCTGAAGATTCATCGACATTCGGTCCAAATCGCTGAAGTCGATGTCGCCCTGCAGGTTCAGCGGCTCGTCGTTATAGGCATAGAGTCCGAAGTTCTCCAGCAGCAGGTGTGAACCGACGACACGTACAGGGTCGTTGTCGAAGCGCATACGGATGCCATAGGGCTTACTCACCAGATAGGCGTCCTCAACCATGATTTCGCCATCCACCTTCGGCTTCGAGGGCTGCCCCTTGACAATCAACTTACCCTCGCCGAATCCCTCCAGTCCCACCAGTTGGTCGGGCACGAAGCCATTGGCCAGCGACAACGGGAAGCGTGTCATCGTAAATGTGGCATTAATGCTCCCCTCGCCTTTTGAAGAGGGGCTGGGGGTGAGGCTACCCTCCAGCAGTCCGAACTCCTCGTCATCCAGCAGCAGGCGAGCCTCAATGGCGTGGGCACCGTCGTCTTTCATCAGATATATCAGCTCGGTACTGATATTACCGATGGGCGAGCCCTCAAAGGCCATTCCCTCCACCGCCATATCGCTGACCACGGAGATATGTTCCTGCTTGTCCAATACAATGTGGTAATCGCCATTCAGGTATCCCGTGATACGCGGCAGATAAGGCATCACCGATGTCAGTTCGCCCAAGTCCAGACGGTTCACGGAAACGGTCAGGTCCTGCAGGAACTGTGAGGAGTACTCCGAATCCTCGGTATAGATTTTCAGACCAGTCTTGTCATCGGCAACGAGGTCCACCTTGGCCTGTATCCGTCGGTCGGCACCAAGGAAGATATAGTTATCCTTGTTCAGGTTAAACTCCTTATAGCCCACCGTCGGGCGGTCTGGCATCAGTCGCAGGCGTATGCCGCCTTCCTCCATTTCGGCCGTCGCACCAATGCGAACACCCATACGTTCCTTCTCGTCATAATAGCGCAGTCCGGCCACAGCGCCATGCTCATGGATATGTCCGTCGATAAGGGCATTAAAGACGAACTGCGGATTCTTCCTGTTGTTGCGAACCTGTGCCTGGTAAGTCAGTCGCTCACCCTTCTGCGTCAGTCTGAGACTGATGGTATCAATGAGAATACTGTCGTAGTTCAGATTGTGGATGTAGGCTTGTCCGTTGACACCCGTCTCGGGCGATGTCGTCAAATCCACATAGAAGTCCTTAAAGTCGATGTTACCAGTACGTTTCAGCAACTCGCTGACCAAGTTGTCCTTACGACAGTCGGCATGCAGTGTCATCGTAGGCAGCAGTCGCTTGATGGCGGGCTGGTCTATTACCTTATTATTATATTGGGCCAGCACCGAGTCGCCCAGCGTCGTCAGCTGGCGCAACAGCCGCTCATAGCTGACAGGCGATTCTATGGAAACCGTCAGGTCGCCACTATTGAGCTTCATCTGTGTGATGTCACGACGTAACAGGGCATCGGCATTGATGGTGCCGTCAATCAGCTCGTTGCGCCCCGTCACAGTAGCCAGAATATGACCGTCATTCAAGGCGGCCTGTACGGTCGTTCCGTCAAGACGCCACTGACCATACTGCAACTGCACCACATGGACATCGGCAGTCAGTTGGCTACCCTTACGCATAAAGTCTAACCCGCGTCCCTTCAGACGGGCATCGGCGGTCAGGGTGTAGAAGGAGTCACGCGGCATGATGTTTTGCAGATTCAACTGGCGGATGGTTACATCGGCATCGAAGGCCTCTGTCACACCATTGAATGAGCCTTTGGCCTTTACACGGCCCTTTCCCTGACGGGCCGTGAAATCGGCAGCATAGCGCGGACCATCGGCCTCAAAGCGTCCTTGCAGTGTTGTCGGCGGCAGTCGCAGGTCGCCCATCGGCACCAATGCGGAGAGGAACGACAGGTTATGCGTCTCAGCCCTCAGCGCCACATCGGCCTTCAAACGTTCGGGGGTATCCAGATGATGAACGGCACCATCGGCTTTCAGGTGGAAGGCTGTCGGCAAGGTCATGTCGAGTCCCGTAAACTCCATGCGCTGCATATTGCCGTTCAGCGAACCCTTCACCGTTAACGGATGATTCGGCAGTCGGCGCCAGAATTTAGAGGTGAGAGGTGAGGGGTGAGAGGTGAGAGATAAGAAGTGAGAGGTGAGCCGCATCAGGTCCTGCTTGCCTATCTCGGCGTTCAAACGTGCCTTAATCTTGCCCGGGTTCTGCTCGTCAAAGGCACTAAAATCGAGCTCTATCTCACCATCAATGCCGCTGTCGGGGGTTCGTAACACCACACCAGGCAGAGTAATATGTGTAAAGGCTGTATCCAGACTGACGCCGCCACGCAGCTCCGTCAGCTGCAGACCGGTCTTCGTTTCCTTCAGGGCAGCCTCACGGACATAGAAGCGCGTCCCCTCCGCTCCGTAATAGATGGAATCGACACCCAGGCGGATGTCCGTCAGTGCATAATCAAAGAGACTTCCCCTACCCTCGTGAATATCCAGACTGCCCACACGGTAAGTTGCCGTCTCCAGATTGGCATCGGCTTCGCGGGCCACGGCATGTCCCAGATATGCATAGACGTGCAGGGAATCTCCCGGCATGTGGACGGCCAGTTGCGTTCGGCTGATGCTGACGCTGTCGGCATTGATGCGCCAACGGACCTTACTCTCCGTTGTATCTACGGCAGCCGTATCGCTCAGTGCAATATCCAAGTTGGAGTCCAGCAGTCTGGCACCATTCACCTCGGCCGTCTCGCGTCCCAAGTCAATACCGCGCGACTGCAGCCACAGTTCGCCGACATGACCCTTCACACGCAAGTCACTGATAAAGCCATTGGTATTCAGCTTGGCCTTCGATAGCGACAGTTCGTTTATCACCACCCGCTTATCGAACAATGGGCGCAACTGCACATTAGCCGTCAGGTGTCCCACATCGGCCAGCGTGTCGCCCTCGTGAACCATCAGGAAGTCGTCCAGTCCCAGATTCAGCGGCCACTCCAGCTTGACATAGCCCACGCGCACCGTCATGCCCGTCTTCTCCGACACCACAGCCGCCACCTTGTCCACCGCCCAGTTCTGAACGGGCGGCAGATACAACAGCACTGCCAAGAGCAGGAAAAGCAGGACGGGCGTCAGCAGCACAGCCACAGTCCAGACGAGATTTTTCTTCATTTGCTGTGCAAAGATAGTGCAAAATTTCGATTAAGCGAAAAGAATACAAATCAATTTGCATTTTTGGATACTTTTTATTACCTTTGCACCCAAATTAGAGAAAATAGCGCTTAGCCCACTCTATCAAATTATGATTTAAACGAATGAATTTTGCGCAAAATATAAACCAAAGATAACAAATCGCCGTCAAACTGAAAGGTTTTGGCGGCGATTTCTTTCAACATTTCAAAAATTATATTTTTTTAACTACCGATTAAAGTCGTATCTATAAAAATTGTATTACCTTTGCACAAAATTTAAGAACATAACCATTTAACCATTCAAAAATGAGACAGAAATTAGTCTATTCACTGATGTTTTTGCTCAGTGCAACAGCGATTCTGAGTAGCTGTAGTAACGAGACCGATTTATACGATCCGGCTGCTGCTGACCAAGCGCAACACGACAAGTTTGCAAGCGCATTCGAGAAGACCTTCGGTAAAGTGGCTCCCAATGTTAATTGGGGCTTTGATGACGAAGCAGAAGCTCCCGCTTTGACGCGTGGCGATGGCGATGCCCTTCCCGTTCCCACCATGGCCAGTGGAGAGATTATTGGTCTTGGCGATTTTGACATCAAGCCCATGAGTGAAGCTCAAAAGCGTGCTTACCTGAAACAGCTTGTCAACGAGGGAATCAACATCGGTACCGAACTTGACATCTATCAGTTGGATGCCTTTGGTTTCAGACGTATCATCTGCGAAGATTTGTATGTCAGCGAGAATTGTGACTTCGACTATAACGACGCAGTGTTTGATGCCAAGCGCATAGAAGAAGCCGGCGATGGTGAATACGCTACGTTCTACACCATTCTGCGTGCCGAGGGTGCCCACAAGGCCATTACAATTGGTGATGCCGCAGGTGCGTATGAGGTACACGATGCTTTTGATGTATCGAAACAGGTGTTTGTCAATACCGTTGGCAAAGCTCGCCCAACTATTAATGGTGCCTACTGGCAGGAAGACCACGACCCCGTCGTAAAGATTATTAAGGTTAAGAAGGTGAACGGCAAAGAGCCGACACTGATTGACATCCCTGTCTATGCAGAGGACAACGATCTGCCTCTGACCTCTAAGCGTGGTGAGCCCGCTGAGAAGATTTGTGTCACACTTGATTACAGTTGGGTTAGTGAGCGCCAGCACATGGGAAATTGGTATCCTAAGTTCACGCATTATGTAACTGGCGTAGCCAACACGAGCACTTCCGACAGTTTCGGAGACGAATTCTCTTGGTGGTTCATCAACGATAATGAATGGAGAACACCTGATCCCGAACCCGAAGAACAAGATTTAAAGCTTACGCAGCTATATGAAGCTTACAATACATTAAAGACCTTCATCAAAAATGACCCCTTTGATGTTGACATCTCTTCTCATGAGTTTAGTGAGGGAAAAGGTGCCATTAAATTCGAAAACGACGGAAAGCCCACATACGTTAAAGCATCCGGATTTAAGGATGCCACTGATTTGACGAAGATATTCTTGCCCAGCACTGTTACAAAACTCGGTAACTCCTGCTTTAGTGGATGTACAAATCTGAGCACCATTGATTTAAGTAAAATAACGGAAATTGGCAATTATGCTTTTGAAGGCTGCACCCTTCTGCCCGCCATCAGCATACCCGCAGCCGTAAAAGTTATTAAAACTGGTACTTTCAAAGGATGCACCAATTTAGGAACCATAAGCCTGCTCATGTACATTGAAAGCATCGGTGATGAGGCTTTCATGGGATGTACGAGTCTGAGCACATTAAGCATTCCATATGCATGCGGACAGATTGGACAGTCTGCTTTCGAAGGATGTACAAGTCTGAATCATATTGCTTTTGCTGAACAGTTGAGTGTCATTGGCCAAAATGCCTTCGCCGGTTGCACCAGCCTGAACACGATTTCTATTCCCAGCAGCGTAAGTTCCATCGCTGAAGGTGCGTTCGCAGGATGCACCGCTCTGGCTACGGTTGAGATTGCTGGTAATGTAAACATTGGTCCGAAAGCATTCGAGAATTGCACAAGCCTGACGACTGTTACTTGCCGCGCAACAACTCCTCCTATAGGAAATCCTGGCACGATGTTCGCCGGTTGCAGCAACCTCACCGCTATCTACGTTCCTGCTGAAAGCGTCAATGCCTATAAGACTTCTTCTACATGGAGTGCCTATGCACAGTACATTCAGGCAATACAGGAATAATTGATTAGATTATTCATTACAATAAATCCGCGTGCCTTTCTATAGGGCACGCGGATTTTTTCGTTTTTTAACAATGCATTTGACATATATCAAGCGAAATTATATTACCTTTGTACCCAGTTTTTGAAATATTACGTATTAACCCATTAAAAATCAATGAAGAAAAAAATCAGTTATGCACTGACGCTGATGCTTAGCGCAGTGATGATTATGAGCAGTTGTAGTAATGAAACCGATTTTTACGACCCAACTGCTATTGATCAAGTACAGCACGACAAATTCTCAGAAGCCTTTGAGAAGGCTTTCGGTAAGGTTGCCTCCAACGTTGATTGGGGATTCAATGACGCTGCTGAAGAATCTGCTTCAACACGTAGCATTACAAGAGCGGGTGAAAACACTCTAAGCAACGCTGAGATTTGTGCTCTTACCGTCAATCAAATCTCTGTATTGTCAGAAAACACCAAGCGTGCTTACCTGAGACAGCTCGTCGAGTCTGAAGTTAACATCGGAAACGCTCTTACTATTCGTCAGCTGGACGCATTTGGCTTCAAGCGTATTATCTGCGAGGATTTGGCTGTTAACGAAAAGAGCGACTTCGACTATAACGATGCTGTGTTTGACGCCAAGCGCATGGAAGAAGAAGATGCAAACGGCAAAACCACATTCTATATTATTCTGCGTGCAGAAGGTGCCCACAAGACAATTGTTGTCGGTAACGATGATGGAGCCTTCGAGGTACACGCTGCCTTTGACGTGACAAAGGATGTGTTTATCAACACTGTAGGAAAGGTACGTCCGATAGACACCGGCGCATACTGGAAGCGAGACCATGATCCTGTTGTCAAGGTTCTCAAGGTTAACAAGAAAGCTGCTACGCTGATTGACATTCCTGTATATGCAGAGGGAAATGCCCTGCCTCTGAGAGCCATAAAGGGTGAACCCGCAGAGAAGATGTGCGTAGATTTGGACTACAGCTGGGTACGTGAGCGCGAGCACATGGGCTCAGAGGAATGGTATCCGACCTTTAAGCACTATGTAAGCGCATCTAATACGCCAGGAAATGAGGTAGCTTATAATGATAAGATCTCTTGGTGGCGCATATATGCCAATGAATGGGATTCTGAAGTCAGGTTTGAATCGAAGAGTAATCTCACTGTTACAGAGAACACTTTTGGAGCAGAATTCGCAGGCAGTTATTTCGGACTTGAAGGCGAATCAGAAGGAAAAGGCGCCATATATCTCAAAACAGCTCCCACAAAAGTTGGCGATATGGCATTTCAAGGCAACGACGACTTAATCAGCATTGAATTACCTGAAGGTATCACAAGCATTGGCGCATATGCATTTTATAACTGCACTTCACTTAGAAGCATTGAATTGCCTGCAACTCTCAATGAATTAAAGAACTATGTCTTCATTTATTGCATAAGTTTAAACACCATCATTTCATGGGCAAAAGTTCCTCCTGTAGTTGGCTCTTGTGCATTACAGGGCTTAGAGGCTTTGGAGAATATCTATGTTCCTGCCGAAAGTGTAGAAAAATATAAGGCTGCTGATGGTTGGAGTGAATACGCAAGCAAGGTAAAGGCTATCGTAACAGACTAAACCAAGCTCAAGGAGCTAATACATTCCACAGCGAATCGCCGTCGGGCAAAGGTGCCTCGACGGCGATTTGCTGTTTAGACACGGGATGGATGAACTCCACACGACGCGAGAGCAGCGAGATGCTGCCATCAGGATTGGAGCGACGGGCACCATACTTCAGGTCGCCCTTGATGGGCATACCCATCTTAGCCAACTGACAACGTATCTGATGATGACGGCCTGTCATGAGCTGTACCTCTAACAGCAAATAGCGGTCGCCACGGCTCAGCAGACGATAGCGCAGCATGGCCTTCTTGGAATGTGGCACTTCGCGGTCGTAGGCGTACGACTTGTTCTGCTTCTCGTTGCGCACAAGCCAGTGGGTTAAGAGTGAAGAATGAAGAGTGAAGAGTGAAGAATTTGCTGCCGCCATCCCATCGGCAGGGACTCCGGTAGGAGACTCTACACTTTCCGCTCTACGCTCAACTATGGCCCAATAGGTTTTATGTACCTCGCCCTCGGCAAACATCTTGTTCAGACGGCTGAGGGCTTTCGACGTACGGGCAAAGACAACCAGTCCGGCAACAGGACGGTCAAGACGGTGAACGACACCAAGGAACACAGCACCCGGTTTCTGGTACTTCTCCTTCAGATACTGCTTGACGGTCTCCGACAACGGTTCGTCGCCGGTCTTATCGCCTTGCACAATCTCACCGCTCTGCTTTGAGACAATGATGATGTGGTTGTCCTCGTAGACTACTTGCATAACAACTGGTTGGCACGTTCCAGCGCCAGATTGATGTGACTACAGATATTGTCGGTACCGACAAGCTCGTCGAAACGCGCCTTATGCAGCGTCTGCTGTACCGTGGGGTTCACACCCGAGAGCACCACCTGGATACCATCCTGCTTCGACATGAGACAGAGGTTCGTGAGGTTATGGATACCCGTGGAGTCGACGAAGGGCACCTTACGCATACGGATGATTCGTACCTTGGGACGAGCACCGCGACCTAATGCACCCATGATCTCCTCAAACTTGTTACCGGCACCGAAGAAGTACGGACCGTTAATCTCATAGACCTCGACACCCTTCGGGATGGTGAGGTGCTCAAGGTTACCCATCTGGAAGTCGCTCGACTCCTCCTCAGGATTAATCTCGTCGCTGATAACCTTGACATCGGTGGTCTCAGCCATACGGCGCATGAAGAGCAGACAGGCACAGATGAGTCCTACCTCGATAGCGATGGTCAGGTCGAAGATAACGGTCAGCAAGAATGTCACCCACAGCACAATGACATCGCTCTTAGGATTCTTCATGATAGAAGCGAACGAACGCCAACCGCTCATGCCATAGCTGACGATGACGAGCACACCAGCCAGACAGGCCATCGGGATGTACTGTGCCAACGGCATGAGGAACAGGAAGATGAGCAGCAGCACGACAGCATGGATGATACCTGCCACAGGCGTACGGCCACCATTGTTGATGTTGGTCATTGTACGGGCGATAGCACCGGTAGCGGGAATACCGCCGAAAATCGGCGAAGCCAGATTGGCAACACCCTGAGCAATGAGCTCTGTATTTGACGAGTGACGGGCTCCGATGACACCATCGGCAACGGTAG
>Ga0310696_10004415_pt1 | contig 17252 bp, 14 predicted proteins | sample AusTroGonzalo_MG_4_FD_203885 | JGI IMG/M metagenome (GOLD analysis project Ga0310696, IMG submission 203885) | Bovine rumen microbial communities from tropical cattle in Woodstock, Queensland, Australia - Gonzalo_02 (v2) (version 2) | ecosystem: Host-associated > Mammals > Digestive system >...
TCTGCATCCTGTTCGGGCTTTCGCCGTATCTGCCGTCAGTCGGTCTGCGCGACGGCTGAACGTAGACGGAGCTTATATTTGCCGGATTGAGCGCGTAAAAAAACGTCGCGGGGTGAAATGTTCCGGCACCCATTTCCAAATCCCACGGCTGAACCAGTATGCAGCCGCGTTCCATCCAGAATTTTTCAAGTCTGACAATCATTTCCTGAAAGGTAAGTCCTTTCATTTTGGCCTCCCAAAAAAATTAGCGCGCGAATATAGCACAAAGATGTTTTAAGTCAAAAATTGAATAAGGAATTAAAGGAAAAATTCGGACATAAAGCGCTCGATCTCGATGTTTGTTTCTGAAGTTCCGGTCTCTGCAGCTCCTTTCATGCCGAGCTCTATTTTTGAAATGCGTTTCAACGCCTGAAGGATCGTCGAATTTTTGTATTTCGCCGCGATTGCAGCAGCGTTTCCCCGCAGATAAAATACTTTCGATGCGGCAAGATATGACGAAATTTCGCTGTTTCTCCCTTCGTGAGCCATAATCTTTATCTGCATAAGCGCCTTAAAATGCTTGAAAAACATCGAGATCATCACCGGATTGACCTTCTGCTCCGCCTCGACGATCAGAGTTTCGCGGTAAAGTGAGATCGCCGCCGACTTTTTCCCTGAAACGAGAAAATCCATGATCTTGAAGATCACCTGCTCACTGAGGTCGTTTAGAACAAGCGACATCGTGTCGTAAGTCATCGACTTTATCTGCTTCGCTTCGGCATAAAGTTTCAGCTTTTCGATCTCGTTGTGGATGAAAAACATATCCTGATTCGCTCCGTTCTGGAAAAACGCAATCAGGTTTTCATCGGGTTGGAACGGCTGGAACTCGTTTTTGATGAAATTCTTGAGTTCAACTGGAGACGGAAGCGGAACCGGAAAATAGATTTTTGTCATTTTCTGCAACGATTTGAAGAACTTGAGCCTTTTATCGATCTCGTTCAAAAAAACGATGAGAAAGTTCGCCGTTTCGCAGGAATCGATATAGCGCTCCAATGTTTTCTGATCGGGATCCGTGATCTTTTCCGGAATATCGAGGACGACGACCCTGCTGGTAGCAAAAAGAGTTATCTCGCTTGCCGTACCGACCGCCTCAGTGACGGCGTTTTTATTCTCGCCGGCATCGAAAAAGCACACTTCTACGCCTGTATCACCGTTTGCCAGCGCGGAGATCTCGCTCTTCATCGTCTTCAAAACATAGCGCTCGGGGCAGTGGACGAAGAAGATCCCTCCGCTTTTGCCGAAATCTATGAGATCTTTTATCGAAGGAGGATAGTTTTTCATGGCTAAAGCAGAATGTTGAGAACACTCTGGATGTCGTTTTCGTCAACATTACCGAACCAGCCGGTGAGTTTGTCACGCGCCTGATCGATTATGTCGTTGTCTATATAGGATGTGACCTTTCTCAGCGCGACGTAAAGCGCGGTCAGGTCATCAGCATAACCCACAACCGGAATAAAATCTGGAATAAGGTCTATCGGAAGAATGAAGTAGCCGAGCGCGGCAACAACGAGAGCCTTTTCAGTCACCGGCATTTTGTCGCTTTTCATCGCGTAAAAAAGAAGAAGAGCCGTGAAAATGACTTTCGCTCCAGCAGCCTTTCCGTATTCAATGATCTTGCTGAAAAAAGATTCTTCGCTGAAATGTTTAGAATATTTCGCACCGTTGTCAATAATTTCCTGAGCCGCTTCTTTTTCTTTGTTTTCGTACATAAAAACCCTCCTTATCCATCAGTTGCGCTTATTTTTCTAACGCAATATTTCGGAAAGTCAACCCGTAAAAAAATTTTTATACCACGCGTCATCTTGAACGGATGTGAAAGATCTCTGAGATTCTTCGCTACGCTCAGAATGACGGGTTTTATTCATACATGATTTCCATTCCGGTTTCCGAATATTCGCCGTTCATGTCACGGAGCTCAAAAATTTCGGCATCGGAAAGGGAAAAAAGTGCGGTTTCGCTGCCTAAAACAAAAGATGCAGCGAAAGTTGCCGGCTTAGTCTCGGCGTTTTCACGGAAAAAAGTAATATTTTTCAAAGTATATCCCGATTTTGCTGCCGAAAAAAGGGCAAACTGCAATCTTGAAGCCGGAAAAATCACTATGAATTTGCCGCCTTTACGAAGAATATTTTTAGAAATCTCAAAAAAATCGGCAAGGCTTCCTGCGACTTCGTGTTTCGCAAGCGCTTTTTCCGAGTCTGCACTCAAGTGACCGCTTTCTTTTGCGAAATAAGGCGGATTTACAAAAACGAGGTCGTATTTTTTCCTTTTCGTCTTCGCAAAATCGGCAAAATCGGCACAAAACGGAGAAATTTCGCCGGTGAGAGAATTACTTTCGATATTTTTTTCGAGAATTTCATAAAGAGATTCCTGAATTTCCACGCAGTCGATTTTCGGCAAAAATCCACGTCTTTTCAGGACGATCGAAACGATTCCGCTCCCCGCTCCTATCTCAAGCGCGGTGTTTTCCGAGCCGAAACCTGAGCAGATTCTGTTCACAAACCATGATAAAATCATTGAATCGGAATTGAAGCGGTAACCGTTCTTCGACTGATATAACTCCGTGGATTTATTGTAGATTGTATTTAGAGTGAGTTCGTTTTCGGGCATAAATCAAAGAATTTTTCTGAAAATATCCTCTTTTTTGATAGCCCCTTCGCGGACGATTTCAAAATTGTGGTGCTCAACTCTGACGATCGTCGAAGGAATGTTCGTAGGACTTGCGTGATGTTCAAGCGATATCGAGTCATCACAGATAAGAACACCGTCGATCGCGCCGTCGAAGTATGAAAAAACATCGGTATAGTTCGTGGCAGGAGCCTGACCGGTGATATTTGCACTCGTGCTGACGATCGGGTGTCCGACTAAGTCTATGAAACTATTGACGAAAGAGTACGGCGAACAGCGAATACCGACATAACCTGTTCCACCCGTTATAAAATCTGGAAGATCGGGTTTGCACTCGTGAATGATCGTAAGCGGCCCCGGCCAGAAAAATTTTGCAAGTCTCTGTGCAACAGGAAGAAAACCTTCGATAAGTTCCGAGAGCATTTCCTCTTTTTTGTTGTTCGAAATGAGGACAGAAAGCGGTTTATTCGCCGCAATTCCTTTGATCTGCTTGATCCTCATGACAGGTTCTTCCTCAAAAATTATTGAACCCAGACCGTAGACCGTTTCAGTCGGATAAGCGATAACCTGACCGTTTCTGACTTTCCACGCAGCTTCTTCGATTGAAAGAATCTCCATACTTACACCTCTTTAGCCAAGTCTTGAATTTTATTGTCTTTTATTTCAACTTCGTCTTTCATTTTACGTTTATACTCCTTTAATGCCGAAGCAAGTTTTTCATCATTCAGCGCAAGGAGCTGCACCGCAAAAAGAGCTGCATTCTTCGCGCCGTCTATCGCCATTGTAGCAACCGGAATACCTGATGGCATCTGAACCGTCGCATAAAGCGCGTCAAGACCGTGGAGTGCGCCCGAATCAAGAGGAACCGCGATCACAGGTTTCGTCGTATGAGCCGCAACGACTCCGGCAAGGTGAGCCGCAGCTCCGGCACCGGCGATAAAGCATGCGCCGTCAAAATTCTCGACCAAAGCAACCGTTTTTTCAGGCGTTCTGTGCGCCGAACTTACATGAACCTCAAAATCGACACCGAATTCTTTGAGAACGGCAACAGCTTTCTGCATGACTTTCCAGTCGGAATCGCTTCCCATGATAACCATAACTTTGTTCATTTTTTTACTCCGTCACCTTTGTTTTTATTCTGAATTTTATAGTGCATATCTGTCAGTTTATCTATATTTTTCTTTGAAATTTCAAGACATTTTTCTACTTCACCGAGGTTGTTTTTTTCTTTCGATACTGAATATTTTTTTATGTTTCCGGAACACTTGAGAAGCTGGTCGAAAGCCGAAACGATTTCTTTGGTCAAAACATCCGGATTTGTGTTTTTGGCAAGAATTATCGATTTTCCGTTTGAAATAGTCGCATCGACTTCGTCAAGAATCGCCATAATGTATTCATTATCGACCGCTTTTGCCGCAGCGAGACTCATCGTTAGTGTTTCAAGCCTGTACGCAAGAGAGATTTCACCGATTGCCGTTGCCTGATACTTCAAAGTGAGAAGCGTTGTTTCAGCACTATCCGCAAAAAGAGAGAAAAATGAAAAGAGAATTAGAAATACAAGGGAAACACGCTTCATAAAAACTCCCCGAAAAAAAGCGCATTATTATACTTTTTTTGCCGAAAAAGTCAAAATTTGGTGTCGTTCTTGCCGATTAAGTTCGACGCGCCGGAAATCAGGTCGTTATATCGAAATATCGAAATATCGTTATACCGACGGCGCGAATCGTTATAACGACAAAATCAGGCGCGACGAAAAAAGGTTATTTTTTCCCTTCGGTGTATTCCACCATCCAGTTGTAGTGGTCGCGGAAAATTTCTTCGACGTTTCTGAATTTCATTCCGAGTTCTTTCTGAGCTTTTTCGGATGAAGCGTGAAGATCGCTTTTGAGAATCCTTGCACTGCCGCGGGTGATAACAGGTTCAACGCTTTTGAAAAAGCGGTAAAAACAGTTTTCAGCCAAAAACCCCATGGTGTACATCAGCCAGTAAGGAAGCGACACTATCGGGCGTTTTCTACCGGAAAGCTTTTCTAAAATTCCCATCATTTCGTCATTCGTCACATGACCGCCGGTAAGAAGATAAAATTCTCCGGTTTTTCCTTTTTCACCGGCAAGAATTATTCCTTCGACGACATCACGAACATCGACCCAGTCGAATCCGCCGTAAGCCGGGTAAGCAGGAAGTTTGCCTTTGCGGAAATTCATTTCCATCGTTCCCATCTGCGACGGACGGAAGTCGTTCGGTCCCAGAATTCCGACTGGACATACGGTAACAGCGTCAAGTCTCCCGTCTTCCACCGCTTTTTGGACGATAAGAGAGCCTTCTGCCTTCGTAATTCCGTATTCGAGCATCGCCCTGTCAGGGTTGAAACCAAGTTCTTCGGTTGCGACAACACCTTCACCCGGATCGCCAAGAGCCTCGATAGAACTGACGTGAACAAGTCTTCTGACCTTGTCTGCTATGCACGCTTCAACGACGTTTCTGACACCGTCGACATTGACCGTTTTGATTTTGTCGTAAACACCGCATTTGATAGAAATCGCAGCTGCGCAGTTGTAGACAAGATCGGCACCTTCAAAAGCCTTTTTCAGCGATTCAAGATCCCTCGTGTCACCTTTTACTTCCTCGAAATCGAGCCCTTCTATCGCCTTTCTGACCGTAGTTTCCTCATGAATCAGAATTCTCGGTCTGATGCCTCTTTTGTTGAGTTCGCGGACAAGATTGTTGCCTACATGACCGCTTGCACCCGTGATAACTATCATTTTTCCCTCCAAAGTGATAAAAAACCAACCAGCGGAATATAACGATTATTAGATATTTTTCAATGAAGACGGTTACAGACCAGAGAATTTTTATTTCACTTTTTTTCGCAAATCGAGCTGAACGCCGCATCGGCCGCCATGCTTCTCGGCATGAAACGAAGGCAGAATGCCCCAAAGCGGTTCATCAGGCGCGGCATGACTATCGGCTTGTTTTTAAGCAGCGCCTCTATCGCTTCAACTGCCGCAGGATAACTTTTTCCTATGGTTTTTTCGAGGAACCACGAGCGTTTCTGACCTGCTGTTTCGACAAATTCCGTTGCCGTGAAACCGGGGCAGAATGCGGTTACGCAGACATTTGTTCCGTTTTTCTTAAGTTCCGTTCTGAGAGCTACCGAAAAATTCATAAGAAATGCTTTGGTCGCGCCGTAAACCGCATAAAAAGGAGTCGGATTGAATGCCGCGAACGATGCTGTATTCAGAATCCAGCCAGAATTTTTAGCCGAAAAATCTTTTGCAAAAAGATTGGCCAACGTCATTGCCGAAACGACGTTGAGCTGTACCATTCTGTTAAGTTCGACAACATTCTGCTTTTCAAACCAGCCGTACATTCCGTAACCTGCATTGTTTATGAGCATGTCGATGTTTTCGTCCTTCACTTCGGCATAAAGCCTTTCAGCCGCATCGAAACCCGTGAGATCCATAGCGACAACACGCACACTGACACCATACTTTTTAATGATGTTTGTTTTAAGAGCGTTTAGTTTATCTTCGCGCCTCGCCGTTATGACAAGATTCATCCCTTTTTTGGCAAGAATATCTGCGAAATCTGCTCCAAAACCGCTGGAAGCCCCGGTAATAAGAGCTTTTTTCCCTTTAAGATCAGTCATTTTACATCACAATAACAGAACAGCCGCTGCTTTTTTTCTTTTCAGCCGGTTTGTCATCCTGATAGATATCTTCGTCTGTATGCGGCTCAGAATCTTCTACGCTGTCGCTGTCAGTCGTAATCTCCTCATCCGGATTATCAATAACATCGACATCATCACCTAAACCTGTATCGCTGTCGTCTTCCGGGTCTTCTTCAGACCAGCCCTGCCAGCCGTATGGAGCGCAGTAACCATCTTCAGTACACTCTGCATTTTCATCGTTACAGTCGGCGATGTTGCGGCACTTTCTATAGCAGACACCCGACTTCGAACCCATCTGTGGATGGCAGAGGTAACCTTCATCAGTTCTACAATCCTTGTCTGAAGAGCATGAGGCCAGACACGACATGGTTTGCCGTCTCCCGTACGGAACACATTTTGCACCGTCAGGGCAGACTGAATCATCGCCGTCGAAACATTCCTGAGTGCAGTAGCCGCCCTGGAACCAGGTGTTGCAGGTCGTGTATTCGCCTAAACATTCTTCATCTCTTTCGCATGAACCGCCTATAGATGAAGGGATCTTCTCGCACTTGCTTTCGTTGTTGCAGAAAGAGCCTGTGTTGCAGTCCGAATCTTCCTTGCAGTGAGGAAGACATACTCCGAGAACATCGTTTGAACAGTAATATCCCTTTCTTTCGCAGGGATGGACACTGTTGCATTCGAGAGCGCAGATATAATTCTGTCTGTCTTCCGAGACATCAAACGGCATCGTTCCGTCAGGGCATGGAGCCGAACCGGTTTTTACGGCACAGTAACCACCCTCGAAAACCCAGTAACGTCTGGATTCCATGCATTCAAAATCGTATCCGTCCAAAGAATCAGACGCGCAGTCGGCAGCCTCTTCACAGGGATTTCCTATCGTAAACGGACCGGAGCATCCCTCATCGACAAAACCGTCACAGTCATCGTCGATATGGTTTCCGCACTCTTCTTCCTTTTCGCCGTCGCACATCGGAAAACCGGCTGCAAGACGGGCCGCTTTTTCAAGGTTGACCCTGCCGTAGCCGAATTTAACGCTGAAACCCTTATTATCCCAAAGTCCGGTTTCGGGATAAATCTTATCCGAACTTTTCTTCAGAATCTCGATCGCTTCTTCAAGCGTAAGATCGGGGTTTATGCTGAATATCGCACCGAAGAAGCCTGAAACGACCGGAGCGGCGGCTGAAGTTCCGGAAAAAACAAGCGTATAGTCGTTTTTGTAATCGCCGTAGCCCGGAATCGCAGTCGTAGCGATACCGACAATCGGAGTTTCCGAAAGTGACGGAGCTGTAACTGTCGATGAAAATCCGTAGTTCGAATATTCAACTCTCGTGTCCCATGCACTTGAAGCATTGACTGTAACGACTCTGTCGGTAACATCGACACCGTTTCTTTTGAAAACGAAATCGTAGCTCAGAAGCTGCTCGTATGAAGAATCGGTTCCGTCGTTTCCCGAAGCGTAGACAATGACTCCGCCTTTGCCGTTTCTTCCGTTCTGCATGAAGTTCTGATGAGACTCGATCTCGTCCGGCGTAACCGGAATGATGCCGTAGGAAGAATCTGGTCCGAAACTGCAGTTTATCGTGGTGATATCCGGATCGGCGACATACTTTTCGTAAGCCTTGAGAGTCCTGCTTGCGGAACTTGCGGTCCCAGTAGTTCCTTCAAGGTATCTGACCGGATAAAGTCTGCACCACGGGCACATTCCGCTCATTCCGATTTCGTTGCCGACACCGGCACTGACACCGGCACAGGTCGTTCCGTGACCGACGCTTGAAGCATAGTAAGAGGCATAAGGCGAACCTTCCAGCACCGAAGTATCGGGATAACCGCCATCTTTATCGTTCAAAGCGTCGTAACCTGGTTCGATATTCGTCAAATCTTCATGATCCGGCACGATACCGGTATCCATGATCGCGACTTTCGTATTTGTACTCACTTCGATGCCGTTGGAATTCAGGAATTCGAGCATCTGGATGAATTTCGTATCGGCATTTTTCATAATTGAAGCATCGTTTCCGTAATAATCCTTTACGGTTCCTCTGTTCTGCAAGTGCCACTGAACATCGAAGTAAGGATCTTTCGGCGCACTTTCCGGCACCATTCTGAGAGCAGTTTCACGAACTAAATCGGGGAATGCGTAACCGTCGCCGTTTTTCACGATTTCTTCGGCAGCTTCAACGCTGTCACCCTTCACCGAAAAAGCGTAAAGCGGATAAGTAGGCATAATTTCCACAAGTTTCAGTCCGTACCTGCTTTCCATGTATTCGACAGATTTTTCACCGCGCCAGAAAAGCGTACTCTCTGCAACGACAGGAAGATCGCCGAGGAAATAAACGGGAAGTTCACCTCCTCTGCCGCTGACTATCGAAAAAGCCGTCTTTCCGAGATTCAGGCGGTAAAGCTCGTTTTTAGGAGCGACAACCGACGCACCGTCGATCCTGACGGCACTGAAACCTTCAGCTTTTGTGACGGAAACACTCTTTCCATTGCTGTAAAAAAGTTCCGCACCGCTTACGGCAAAAACGCTAAGAATAAGCGCAAACATGATAAAAATCCTTTTCATCCCAGACCTCGATAAGAAATTCAAAGAAAAAAACATGAGATTATATTTATTTTCTTACAAAAATCCACGTGTTTTTTGAGATTAATTAAAGCACAAGAACAGAGCAGCCTCCGCTTTTTTTCTTATCTTCAGTTGCAGGATTTTCATTATCGGAAGAGGGTTCTTCAGAGCTGTCATCCGTTTCAACTGTCTCATCGCTTGAAGAATTTCCGTCGTCAGTCTGATTTCCGCCTTCATCAGGAGTTTCGCTGCTGTCGGAAACTTCTTCAGAATCAGAATGTTCTTCATTATCGGGCGTTCCGTTGCCGTCGGAAATTTCCTCACTGTCTGAAATTTCGTCAATATCGGTGGTTTCATCACCGTCCGGCGCATCTTCATCAGGATTGTCATCAGTTGTTTCATCAACATCTGTTATTTCATCGCTGTCCGGCGCATCTTCATCGGGATTATCATCATCCGGAATATCTTCATCGGGCGTATCATCGGGTATTTCGACAACTATACCGCTGCAAGTGCTGTTGCAGTGATCAATTTCTCCGTTAAGCTCACCCTCATCGCAGATCTCACCGTTTTCGGCATCTGTATATCCGTCTCCGCAGAAAGATGTCGTTCCGACCTCGATCAGACATTCGTTCGTGCAGACATTACAGCCGGTTTCTCCGTAAGCGCAGCTTGTTCTGCCGTTGTCAAAACCGTTGTCGCATGCTTCACCGTGAATGGAATCAGTGTTCCCGTCGCCACAGTATGAAGTTATTCCGGCCGCCGTAACACAGTCACTCGTACATACTGTGCAGTTCTCTTCGCCGTAAACGCAGTACGTTTGTCCGTTTGTCGAAGGATCGTCGCAGTTTTCACCGTTCGTTCCGTCGATTATGCCGTCACCGCAGTATGAAGTTGCTCCGGCAACTTTTTGACACTGAGTTGTGCAAAGCTCGCAGGATGTTTCGCCGTAAGCGCAGTTCGTTCTACCGTTGTCCGAGCCGTTATCGCAGGCTTCGTTGTTTGCTGCATCAAGAGTTCCGTCGCCGCAATAAGAAGTTGCTCCGGCGATTTTCTGGCACTGATTCGTGCAAAGTTCGCAACTTGTTTCACCGTAAGCACAGTCTGTTCTGCCGTTGTCAGAGCCGTTGTCGCAGGCTTCGTTGTTTGTTGAGTCTGTTATGCCGTCTCCGCAGTAAGAAGTTGCTCCGGCTGCAACTTTACAAGCCGAAGTGCATACAGAACATGAAGTTTCGCCGTAAGCGCAGTTCGTTCTGCCGTTTTCTGTGCCGTTATCACAGGATTCGCTGTTTCCAGCATCGACTATGCCGTCGCCGCAATAAGAAGTTGCTCCGGCGATTTTCTGGCACTGATTCGTGCAAAGTTCGCAACTTGTTTCACCGTAAGCGCAGTTCGTTCTACCGTTGTCCGAGCCGTTATCGCAGGCTTCGTTGTTTGCTGCATCAAGAGTTCCGTCACCGCAGAATGAAGTTGATCCGGCAATTTTCTGGCACTGTGTCGTGCAAAGTTCGCAACCCGTTTCGCCGTAAGCGCAATTTGTTCTTCCATTGTCTGCACCGTTGTCGCAGGCTTCATTATTAACTGCGTCTCTAACTCCGTCTCCGCAGTATGAAGTTGTTCCGGCTGCTGTTTTGCAATCAGTCGTGCAAACTTGACATGATGTCTGACCGTAAGCGCAGTTTGTCGCTCCGTTGTTAGAACCGTTGTCGCACTGTTCATTGCTTTGTTTAGTGCCGTCGCCGCATGATCCTGTAATTGTCTGGCAGTCAGACGAGCAGTAGTCACCATTCGCTGTATTACCATCGTCACATGTTTCATTGTTCTGAACTGTTCCGTCGCCGCAACGTCCTGTAACTGTCTTGCAGTCGGCCGAGCAGTAATCGCCGCTATCATTGTTTCCGTCATCGCAGGCTTCGTAACCTGTGTTTCTGACTCCGTCGCCGCAGTAGGCAGTATTTCCGGGAACCAGCTGACAAGTAGCAGAACATACTTCGCAGCTGGTCTCACCGTACTGACAGTTTGTTATTCTGCCGTTGTAGTAACCCTCATCACACATTTCTCCGTAACGGGTATCAGTTGCGTAGTCACCGCAGTATGATTTCTGCCCGTCCTTTTCCTCGCATGTTACCGTACAGACTTTGCAGCTTGTTTCGCCGTAAGCACAGTCCATTACGCCGTTGTTTTCGCCGTAGTCACAAGCCTCACCATCGTCAAGAACGCCGTTTCCGCACTGCTGGACACAGTGACCGTTTTCATTGCATACCGCGCCGTTTGCACAGTCCGAATTGCTCGAACAGAGCGGCAGACAAAATCCAAGAACTTCATCTGAACAGTAATACCCTTCCCTTTCGCAGGGATGAGAAGCGTTGCACTCAAGAGCACAGAGCTTATCATAACCTTCCTTATCGAAAAATTTTGTTCCGTCAGGACACGGCTTGCCGTGTATATTTGATACAATAAAGGATTTACTGAAGCAGTAGCCGCCTTTAAAAACCCAGGAAAGACGCTCTGTGACACACATAACATCATTAAGAGTCGAAGAACCAGGCTGACGGCAGTCTTCAGCGTTTTCACATGGTTTTCCTGTTGTCAGTTTTTCCAAATGACACCCTTCGTCGACGTAGCCGTCACAGTCATCGTCAAGGTGATTTCCACATTCTTCCTCTTTTGTTTCTGCACACATCGGAAATCCTTTAGCGAGACGCACCGCTTTCTCAAGATTTACCCTGCCGTAGCCGTATTTCACGCTGAAACCGTTCTCGTCCCAGAGACCTGTTTCCGGATTGATTTTGTCAGAGCTCTGCTTGAGGATTTCTAATGCCCTTTCAAGCGTAAGATCAGGATTTATGCTGAATATCACGCCAAAAAGACCTGAAACGACCGGCGCTGCTGCGGAAGTTCCGCTAAACTGGATTGTATAATCCGAACCACTTGACGGGTAATCACCGTGGCCAGGAATCGCCGTTGTGGCTATACCGACATAAGGTCTTCCGGTAAGCGACGGAGCCGCAACAGTCGAGGCATAGCCGAAATTAGAATATTCGGCTCTCGTATCCCATGCGGTAGATGCGTTGACAGTAACAACTCTGTCCGTGACTTCGGCACCGTTTCTTTCAAATTTAAAATCGTATTCAAGAAGCCTGTTGTAGGAAGAATCGACATCGTCGTTTCCCGACGAATAGACAACAACGCCGCCCTTTCCGTTTCTTCCGTTCTGCATGAAGCTTTTAATTGCTTCGATTGTGTCCGGATATATATGAGAGGTACCATTTGAAGGTAACGGACCGAAGCTGCAGTTTATCGTAGTGATATACGGATCTGCCACATATTTTTCATAAACCGCAAGAAGGTCAGAAATTAAATGAGATGTAGATCCGTGTCCGCGCTGCCATTTCACAGGATAAATTCCGCACCACGGGCAGACTCCGCTCACTCCTGTCGCGTTGCCGGCTGCCGCGCTGATACCGGCGCATTTTGTTCCGTGATCGACACTGTCGGAAACATTTTCGTCAGGATAGCCGCCCTCTTTATTCTCCAAAGCATCGTAACCAGGTTCAATATTCGTTAAATCTTCATGATCCGGCGCCACACCTGTATCCATTATCGCGATTTTGGCAGTTGTATCCGCTTCGATCCCGTTTGAATTCAAAAATTCGAGCGCCTGAACAAATCTGATATCGGCGTTTTCAAGAATATCTCCGTCCAAATTTATGTTGGAATAATGATATTTGCCCGTTCCGGTATTCTGCAGATGCCACTGAACATTGAAGTGAGCATCCTGCGGCACACTTTCCGGCACGAAATGAAGAGTTGTCTCGCGGACAATATCGGCAAACGCATAACCGTCGCCGTTTTTTACTATTTTTTCAGAAATTTCAACGCTGTCGCCCTGCACAGAAAAAGCGTAAAGCGGATAACTCGGAAAAATTTCGGCAAGTTTCATGCCATACTTTTTTTCCATATACTCGACCGGTTTTTCACCGCGCCACAGCAGCGTTCTTTCGGCAACAACAGGTTCGTTTCCCAGAAAATAAACTGGAAGTTCGTCTCCCACTTTTTTTTCTGTTCTGCTGACAAAAGAATAAACATATTTTCCGGTATTCATGCGGTAAACAGCGCCTTTCTGGTTATCCGCATCCCGTGCTGTGGTTTTTACAGCACTTAATTCATCCGATTTTTCCATCAGAATGCTTGTTCCGTCGCTGTAAAAAAGTTCCGCGCCGCTTACGGCAAGAACACTAAAAAAGATTGTAAACACAAGAAAAATCTTTTTCATCACGGACCTCCGTCGAATCAAGGAAAAAAAACGGATTATTATAGATTATTTTTTATTTTTTTCGAGTAATTTAAGAACAGCGGCATTTGCCAGTCCGGAAACAGTATTCTTTTTGAGCTTCATTCCAGCCTTCTTCATCGCGTTTTTCTGCTTTACCGAAGGAAAAGCATAAGGATAAAGACCGAACATGAACGGAAGAAACTGATAGATAAAAGCTTCGATTTCGGTTTCACTCAGCGCAGGTTTCAGTTTTTTCAGGCAGTTTTCAAGCGCGCCGACTGCCGCTTTGTAGGTTTTCTTGAACTCGACAAGATTTTCGAGGCGGCTGTTTTCCTCGATTGCATAAAGGTTCATGCTGACCAGTTTCAAAAGCTGCACCCTTTTATCAAGCGACTTCGAGAGTTTTTTTGCAAACGAAGTGACGGAAAGCCGGCTGATAGAAGCAATTTCCTCTAAATCTGCCACCCACTTCCCGTATTCACGCTGCAAGAGCGCCAGAAAGATCTCCTCTTTCGTGTGGAAGTAGGTGTAGATCGAAGTCCGCGTGAAGCTGCATTCCTTCCCTATTTCGGCAAAAGTTATTTCACTGAAAGTCCTACTCTGATAAAGCGTTTCACAGGCATCAACAATTTTTTCTCTGTGTGCATTTTTGATTTCAGGAACATATTTCGGCATTTTCTTCTCCTATTCCCAAAACAAGATCATTTTATTTCCACAAGTCTATAGTTTCTGTTTCCGAGTTTGATTTCTTCAGCATAGTCGAGAGTGTGAAGTCCCTGGCGTGATTCGATGCGCTCTTTCAAAGATTTTGAATCGGTCGCCGCGTAAACCATATCGATCGAAGCCTGATCGATTGCAAGCGGGTCAAGCGAAGCGACGATTCCGATATCGTGCATGTCGGGTTCGGTCGGGTTTCCGTTGCAGTCGCAGTCAACGCTGAGGCGGTTGAGAACGTTGATGAAAGCGATGTTTTTGCCGCCGTTCATAGCCATACATACTCCTTTCGCCGCTTCAGCCATCGATTCAAGGAAGTCGGTCTGTTCAGCCGTTACCCAGCCTTTTGTCGCCTGACCTGCAGAATGGATGTAGATTTTGCCTGAATTTTCGACGTCAGTTCCGCTTCCGAAGCCTATCGAAAGGTTCTTTATAGCGCCGCCGAAACCAGCCATCTGGTGCCCTTTAAAGTGCGAAAGAACGAGGTATGAGCCGTAATTTTTGAAGTGCGTTCCGACATAGTCGCCTTTCACAAGATGTTTCGCTCCCTCGATCGGGATCAGCATCTCGCCTTCCTCGTCAAGAAGGTCGAACGGAGCGATCTCAAGGTATCCGCGCTGTTTGAGCGCTTCGAAATGGGCTTTGTTCGTGTTGCGGTTGCCGGGATAAGCAGTGTTGCACTCGACTATCGTGCCGTTTATTTTCTGGATGAGGTCCTTTATCAATGCGGGTCTCAGGTGGTTTGACTTTTCCGATTCGCCGGTACTGATTTTGACGCCTGTTTTGCCTTCGGGTTTCCAGCCGAGAGTGTCGTAAATTTTAACGAGCGCTTCGGGGGTGATCTCTTTTATGAAATAAACTATCGGCGCGTTTTCATCATTCGTCTGGTGGGGAAGCATGGGTTTTTCCTCCGTTTTGTTCTCTTCCGCCGGAGCGGGAGTTTCGTTCTGAGCAGGTTTTTCTTCTTCCTGTTTTTCTGCATTTTCAGCCGGGATCTGCGAAGCCTCAGACTTGCTTTCAGCCTTTTCCGAAGCCGATTTGCATGAAATGACTGCAAACACAAGAATCGCTGCTATAAGTAAAAGTTTTTTCATGGTTTTCTCCTTAATTTGCTTTCAATACTCTGCGTCTTTCAAAAACCGCGAGCACAGCGAATATCGCAAGACCGCAAAGAATGATAATTGCTCCAAGAATAGTGTCTTCACGGCTGATGTCGAAAAACGGCTCTCCGTCAAGAACCGAAGCGACACCGTCAACGCTCCACATCAGAGCCGCAGCCCAGAACATAAGCGTTGTCGTAAGAAGGCTCTGCTTTCTCATTTTCGCCCAGACAGCGGTAAAAACGACCGCCGCGATCATTGTCATTATAAGGCACATCATCTGCCTCCATCGTTAGCCGGGACCTGCTTTCTATTGCGCTCAAACACACTTGAAACGCCGACGATTATCCCCCATACAGCAGTTGTCAGAAGCGCCATCGCAACGCCTGAAGTCGCCATTTCATGCAGCATTACCGGGATCTCCTCCGGCGTATTGAGAGCAGTGAGGAAAGGCGGGAAAACTGAAATTTCACCGTGATAAAGGTGTTCTACTGCAAGCAGAGCGGAGCCGCCGTAGAGCATTTTTTCAAGCCAGCCCACTTTTTTGTCGATAAAATCGAGCGTCTTTTCGCTGCAGTGAGCCTTTTTAGCAACTTTTTTTGCCGCCGAAACAATAACAGCCTCGGCAAGCGGAACTGTGAAACATGCCATTGAAACCTCCAAAAAATCGGTTAAAAACGAACTTTCATCTCGACACCATGTCAGAATAAATAAAAGTGACACCGTGTCAATTTTTTTATTTAAAACCTCTCCCTAAATCCCTCTCAGACCTCATCCCCGTCCCTTCTCCAATGTGGCGAAGGGCGAAAATTCAGGCGAGGGACTTTTTGTCGGAGCGCGGGCAGCTTGCCCGCTTCAAGATCACAATTTTTGACCTTGAACGGAACTGGGAATTATTTTGGGGAGTTATGGGTGTGGAAAGAAATCCTTTTTCTTTATCGGTTTGAGAAACTATTTTCCCAACAAATTTTTCAGAACTTTTTCAAGTTTTTTGAAATCGTTGCACCGCTTTTTCAGCATCGAACTGCAATGTCTGCATTATGCAGATCCCGGACATATTTCATGTCCAAAAAGTAGAGATTTAATCTTTCCTGCTTCATTTTTACCTACAAAAAAAGCCGTATCAGCAAAAAACTAATACGGCTCGAAATTTCCACTTCCGGTAGGACTCACCGCTTTTAAAGTTCCCACTCACAGTAGGGTTCACTGCTTTTAAAGATTCCACTTAACGGTAGGACTCACCGATGAGAGCAATATAGTTACTTGTTTTTAAAAGTCAAATTATTTTTAGATTTCTGTTTTAATAAAATTTTAGAACTCTTGGCTCGCCCTTAGGGAAAGCTGTCGCGAAGCGACTGAGAGGGCTTCCGTCATGTTGAGCAATGCGAAACATCTCAGACCTTGAATGGAAATGGCAGTTATTTTGGGGAGTTATTGTTTCTGAGATCGTTCAGCCACTCGCCTTTGTATTTGAAATAGCGAGGTCCTGCGATTCCGACATTTCTGCCAAGCAGGTTTTGTGACGGGGGCTAGTACGGTGGGTATATTTATGTTAATGAGGATCAGTTTTCATTTACTAACAAACCAAAACTGCTTTACAAATATAGTTCAAGGGCATCAATGAATATCATCATCTATGCATTCTTATTCATCATTTCTTAACGGGGAAAGTTCTTTTTTTACCGAACTATCATATTCTGCGTTTGTTAGTTCAGATTTAAGAATGCTATCATTGAGCATTTTTAAGAATTCAGAAGCTTGTTTTTGGGTACAAATTTTTATTTTTTGGTTTTCTATCTCAAACTTGTTTTTATAACGCGGCAAAGTTTCAAGTTTGCTCAGCAAGAGATTTTTATCCATCCTTAATACCGGAGATTTTTTAGCTTTCATAAGTTTTTTTGCATTTGCCAATGCTTTTTGATCGCCTAAAGAAGTAAAAACCTCCAAATTATCTATAATTTCCATATCAGATATCATTTGGATAGTTTTGTCTGCTTCTTTTCGGACGAAGCTTTCGAATTGAAAAACTCTTTGCATTAAACCAATGTTCGAAGTGATAATTGAGGCATCAATAATTAAGATGTCTATTTTATTTTCTATTTTTAGAACATCCTTATCTAATGGTTTATAAACACTGCCGTTAAATAGCATCGCATAAAGATTTCGGCTTCGTTTAATTAACTGAGGATATACAATCTGTTGATAAAGCCACACAGCTGTATTATTCACATTTATGCGGAATACCAACCCCATGATATGATCTAT
>Ga0310696_10004417_pt1 | contig 17251 bp, 27 predicted proteins | sample AusTroGonzalo_MG_4_FD_203885 | JGI IMG/M metagenome (GOLD analysis project Ga0310696, IMG submission 203885) | Bovine rumen microbial communities from tropical cattle in Woodstock, Queensland, Australia - Gonzalo_02 (v2) (version 2) | ecosystem: Host-associated > Mammals > Digestive system >...
AGAGTGGAATTGTAATTCTGCGCGGTATCGTCAACTGCGCCAATGCGTGCTTTGCGCGGTATCAAGTGACGTTTAACGGCAATATCGCCGTTGCGGAGGGCGGTACTGTTGGACCGATTAGCGTTGCGCTTGCGATTGATGGCGAGCCCATCCAGACCAGCAAGGCGATTGTTACGCCTGCTGCGGCTGCGGAAGCTCCCCCGTCTCTTGCAAACTACTTCAACGTGACTTCAACGGCGATCATTACCGTACCGAAGGGCTGTTGCTTCTCCGTTGCCGTTGAAAACACGTCTGGCCCTGCCGCTCCTGGCGGTGTTGCGCCCGACATTAACGTAATCAACGCCAACCTCACCGTTGCAAGAATCGCATGAAAGGAGACGGAACTGTGGAACACATCGACAAAATTGTGAAACTCGCAGAGAACGAGTTCAAAGCGATTGCCGATAACGGGAAGTTCCGTTCCCGTGAGGAAATCGACAGCGTTTACAAACTGATGGATATTGTCAAAGACAGCATGGAGATCGAGTGCATGGAAGAAGACATGTACGGCGAATCCTACGACGATGGCATGTCCTACGCCCGTGGCGGACGCCGTGGACGTTCCTACCGTGGACGCTCTTATGAGGGCGGATACGAAGGAGCGTATGACGATGGTATGTCCTACGCTCGCGGACGCGGCAGAAATGCCCGCCGCTATGCAGACGGACGCTATGCTCCTACTTACTCCCGTGAGGGCCGTGGCTCTTATGATCGCGGCTATTCCCGCGATGGCAAGGAAGAGTATATCGAACATCTGCGCGAAATGGCTGACGATGCTCCCGATGAACAGACTCGGCAGAGCATCCACCGCATGATCGAACAGATGAAGTAAACGCGGAAGGGCGAGAGGATCATCCCTCTCGCCCTTTTTCATGTATTTAGTATGCTTATGTACTCCGCCCATCTGTGCGTCCTTATCGGTCTCAGAAACGGCTCCGTCGAGAACACTAACACCAACGCCTCGCCGATGTTTCGGTAGCTGTTTGTGAAGTAATGGTCTATCAACTCACCGTTTTTGATCCGCTGTTTTATTTTGTTGTGGTATGGGTACATACAATCAGAACCTATGATCCGGTGGGATCACTCTTACAGTTCCCCTTACGATTGTCGCCATTTTAAGAGGGTTTTCCATTACATCAACACGCATATATGCGGCAAGCCCCTCGGCGAGTTTATGCGTAAGCTCTTGAATGGAGAACTTGCTTATATCCTCGCTTTTCATGTACTGCCTTGCTTCAAACGGAACCTCAATCGTAGCGCAGAGTTTTTCCGCTCGGGCTTGCATCGCTTCGACGAAACGAACCTCGCCGTACCATTCTCGTTCTTCATACCGAGATCCGCAATACTCGCACTTATACTCGTGAGCGCCGACCTTTGTCAGCTCGCCGCCGCAGTTTTTACATTTCAGTTCTTTCATCTTGCTTAGTTCTCGTAGTCCCCCTGCCCGGTATGTCCCGTGAAGTCCGGCTTCTTACGTCTCACACGCTCGTTCTTGACTAACCATCGGATGTACTCACTCACGTTCATTCCGTGAGCATAGGCGTCTGATTTGAGTTGCTTGTTTTCGTCCTCCGTAAGTTTGACGTTACGGAGGACTTTGTTTTTCTGCTCCATAGGCATTACCACCTATATTCAGCGATAGCCTTTTCAAGCGTCCCTTCACCCTGCTCTGCGAGTTTGATGAAATCGAACACCTTTTCAGACCAACCGGCTATGATATTGGTCTTCGGGCCATGGAACTGTTGCGTTCCGTATCCCATCAAGTCAATGGCGTGAACCCAAAGGTCGTTGCCAGACTTGTTCCGGTATTCGTCGGCGAGGCTCTGAATGGGCTTGCTCCAATACGAACCGTTGCACTCATTGTCGGAGATAACGATGATTCTGTCCGCGTCCACACGGTCTTTCATCATCTGCGCAAACGGCAGCTCCATAGAGGTTCCGCCGTTAGCTTTCGCCTCGCACAAGGTAGTGTAGATGATACCATTGCGAGTTGCGATATGCTTCTTGTTCAGATAGTTGTTGAACGTGTAGAAGATCGCGTTATCGCAAATGCGATTTGCGATAACGCCCAAGAGCATACCGATCTCGCAGCACCGGACATCGGACTTCCCGCTGACGTTATTGCTCATGGAGCCAGACACATCAACAGCAATCACCGTAGTTCCGGGGAGTTTCGGAAGGTTGTCAACCGAAGCATCCGCAGCGGCTTCCAACGCATCGAAAACCTTGCTGCTTCCTACGTTCGCAAGAGACTTGTAGGCCGAGAGGAACCGGAATGGAAGCTGACGGGACTTGCGCACCGCAACGGGATCGGCAATCTTTTTGAGAACCTTGTCCACGTTGCGCGGATTCGCGGCGAGGATGTTCCGAAGATTCCTAAGATATGCCATATATCCGATTCTGCCGCCATCAATGAGCCGTTCCCAAGTCTCGCGGTTGTTTCCGTTCGCGGAAAGCTGAGTTTCCCATGTTTCGGGGACTTCGAGTTTCCCTTCCAGACAGCGCTTGAACAAAGCCTCCTGTTCGGAAGACTCCGGGCGCGGACGGCACAGGCACAGAAGATCTCGCATCTTGACGGACTTTCCATCGCCCTTATACTTGGCGAGAGTGTATTCGTCAAAGGTGAGAAGCACATCGGCAATGCCCTTTTTGAGCGAGTTCGGGATAGGTTTTCCGAACGTGGCGAGGTAGAAGGACATGATCTCCGTCACATCGTCGCCGCGCAAGGAAACGCCCTTTACGGTGTCTCTGACGAACGGCTTGCCTCGTTCCTCGTGTGCGAGATACGCCGTCAGAACATGCGACACGGAGCGCATATTGAACTCTCTGCGGGCGAACACGGCGAGGTTGGACACGAACTTCGGGTCTTTCTGGACGACGCGCTTGATAACCTCCTGCATTTCTGCGCTGTTATCTCCATAGAACTTCTTTTCGTTAAAGAAACTCGTCAAGACCTGGGTAACGAGCTTTGCCTTGTCGGTCATGCCGTAGGCGACATGACCTTCGTTGTTGACCGTCTTAATGGTCTTCGGGGAATTGAATTTTGCCACTTTACACCTCCGATAAAATGTTGATGGTGTTCCGCCTTGGACTTGAACCAAGATCGAACCGCTTATGAGGCGGTTGCTCTACCATTGAGCTAACGGAACAAATAAAGCAAGCACGGTAAATTCACAATCGGATGAAAAAGATGGCTCGATTCAAGGTCGAAGTAACCGATTGCTGCAACACGCGCTTGCTGTTTGTATAAAAAGCAGAGAAAAGCGGGACGGTACAATTACGTTGCTCTACCATTTGAGCTACATCCCGAGGCGGGAAGATTGGACTCGAACCAATGACACACGGCTTAACAGGCGAAGTAACCGTTTCCTACACTACTGCTTTCTATCATATTGGCAAGCGAAGAAAATCAAAAACCGAAAAATCAATAAGCAAAACATCGAAGTATCGGTTTTTTACACTATCGCTTTGTGGAGCGACACGCGAGAATCGAACTCGCATCCTCGACTTGGAAGGCCGATATTCTGCCGTTGAACTACTGCCGCAAATGGCATGACCCGTTGGGATTTGAACCCACATCTTGCGGTTTTGGAGACCGCTGTTTTACCAATTAAACTAGGGCCACATATAAAAGGTGGGGATGATATTGCACCTTGCGCTGTCAAGAGTCGAACTATCGAGCTTGGGGACTCGAACCCCGCTGCACATCCCCGGAGAACCGTTCTCCGCAAATGGGCTTTTTTGAGCGCTCTATGGCCCTTTGGTGTACCCGGAGGGACTTGAACCCACAATGCTTTTCAGCCTCCGCTTTTGAGGCGGTTTCGTCTACCGATTGCGAACACGGGTACATATAAATGCGCGGTGATGGGTCTCACAATCTGCCCCCTTACCCATCCTTGCGCCGCGCTCGCATATTATGGGGGTCTATCGGTTTTGATCCGTCCGGCTTCCACGGATGGCACGTCTGCCAGCTATGACGGGTTCCCCAGCCGTCAAGTGGTGTACCGTAAAGGACTCGAACCTCCGACCATCCGATTAAAAATCGGATGCTCTGCCAACTGAGCTAACGGTACATATAAAGCGGAGAAAAACTATCTCGGGTTATTTTTCTCTATCCATCTGAGCTACGCCGCAATGCGACGGTTGGACTCGAACCAACGACCTATTGTTTTCCAGACAATCGAAGTAACCGAAATATGCACTTCCGCTTTTGGCGGTTTGTGAAGGACTCGAACCTTCGGCCCTTTGGTTAACAGCCAAATGCTCTTCCCGCTGAGCTAACAAACCATGTTGGCGGATTTTCACCGCCGATCCGATGTTTCAACCCGACGCGCCAACGCTCAGATCGTGGGTGTATTTTGGAGACCGCTGGTGATGCTACCGGGGCTTGAACCCGGAAATACCGGCGTGAAAGGCCGGTGACTCTGCCAATTCGTCCATAGCACCATATCACAGACGGGGAAGATCGCTGACGGTCAATAGAAAGGAGCACGATAGTGGGAGTCGAACCCACGATGATTCTTAGGAAGAAGAATAGTCTTATCCACTTGACAATATCGAAGTAACCGGCAACTGCACCGCCGTCTGCATTTACAGTATATACCACACACCAACGTTTTGTCAAGAAAAAATTGTGAGTTACCGCGAGAGTTATACAGCAGCGTTTTACATTTGCTAATGATGATTTATAAAAGTTCTGCATTCCCGAGACTACCCAAAACCGGAACAAAAAGCAAAGAAAAATCCTTGTAAAAAGCCTTTTTAGCGATTTACAAGGATTTTCAAGTGTTTGGCGCAGAAGGAGGGATTTGAACCCTCGCGGCGTTTTTAGACACCCTACTCCCTTAGCAGGGGACATAAGAATGTAGGGATCATGCGGTGTTGCGGTTACGATGTGAGTTAAATGTGAGTTGTAGCTAAAATGATTTAACTAGATTTTCAAGTGTCTTTCTTGATTGCGTTGATACCGCTGTGCGCTTCGTCTGTTCCAAGATGAATATATCTTTGCGAGGTTGTTATCTTCGAGTGGCGCATGATCTTTTGGATTGTGGATGCGTTAAGGTTTTGCTTTGCCGCCTCTGTTCCGGTCGTGTGTCTGCATGAATACGGAGGCAGATCCCGAACTCCAATTCTCTTTGTTGTATCGTGGTAGGCGTCGTACCATTCTGTTTCGTGATGCGGGTATAGTTTGTCGCTGTCGTACAGATCGCACAAGCCTATTAAAACCGGCCTGACCGCATCGGCAAAAACTATTGGATTTTCCTTTCGCGTTTTTGTTTTCTTGCCGCAACCGTAGATTTCACATCGGTCGAAGTCAATCATAGACTTCTTGCAAGCAAGAAGCTCCCCCGGCATCATCCCGGAGTAAATCATCAACAAGAGATAGCCGACGAACGTATCACCGTTTGCGTAGGCCGTCCACATTGTTTTGACTTCATCGGAATTAAACGGTATCGGCTCTTGCTCTACCAGCTCTGGCAGTACAATGTACTTTGAAAGGTTGGATGGCACAAACTGATCCGCGCAGGCTCGTTTGTAAAGATGGGACAGAAGCGACTTCATATCACGCGCCGTGTAGTGAGAGGACGATTGCCCATTTACCACGTTCTGCAAATCCGATGTTGTAAGCTTGTCTATCCTTCGACCGATGATCGGCTCCAAACGTTGCCGCGCTTTCTTGTATGCTGTCTGTTTGTCTTTGGACAGTTTCGGCAAGTCGTTTTCTTCCCATACTTTATATAGTTCAAGGAGGGTAGGAACTTTACGATCCTCCGAATTGCGAAGCGTCTCGATGTATGCGAGCGCTTCTTTTTTTGTTTTGAATCCACCCTTGCGCTTTAGCTTCTGGCGAAACTTGCCGTTCTCGTCCAGGTATGTGTACTGCGTTACTTGCGCTGTCCACGTTCTTCCCCGTTTATAGGCCGTTCCCTGCCCGTTTCCACGCTTCTTCGGCGTAGGCGTATAGTTAACGGCCTTTCCGCATTGCGGGCAATACAGGGCGTTATCCGGCGTTTCAGCGCCACATTTTTTGCATAGCATGACTTCACCTTTCGACGGACATTGCGACAAAAAGCCAATATCCTATTATTCAAAAATACTCTATTACCTCTATCGGTTCTTCGCGGTAGAAATCATCCTTTTCGATGTGGTCTACCTCGTGCAGATAGTCCTCAATGTTTTGGTCATGCGATTTCCGACTATTAAGGTACAGAGAGAACGTGCCGTCGGAGTTTGGAGTTACCATCCCTCCAATTTGCGGCGGCAAGTCAACTATCCTTACAAAATAGTCGGCGTTCTCCAAATAGGTCATTTGTACTTGCTTTCCTCCTTATAACGTGTCAACAGAGCTGCGGCCTCCAAAAGCGCAGACGCGGGAGCATCCTTTGTCGCGTGAAACAGAATACGCGCTTCTGGTCGGCTCCGAAGCATTTCGCGCACTTCCATTTCCTCGTCTGTTTCATCTTCCGCAAACAAATCCTCTACGCCAATATCAAGCCCATTTGCTCGAAAGTATTTCACAAGAGCATCAACAACCCTTGGCCTGGGAACAGCGCCGTTTCGCCAGCCAGTAACAGTCCCCGATGACGCGATGCCGCAATCCGCCGCCACGCCGTTCGGAGATTTATCTATCTGTTTGCAATACCGCTCGTAGTTTGTCCAAAACATACAAATACGCCCCTCTCAAAATGTGCATAACGACGAAACTGGTTTTTTAGGCATTAAACTATTGCTTTATTAGTTTGGCTGTTGTATACTTAGCGCGAACTGATGTTATGACAACAAAAAACCGAACCCGCATTAGTAAGCGGATCTGATGAAATGTCATTAAAATGTAACCTCTAGCCGCATAGTATCACATTTACTATCCGCTGTCAATCAGTTCCACTAATATTTTTAAGAAAAATTTAGAAAGTTGGTGATAAACATTAGTATCAAGCAGAAGCGCGTCGAGGCCAAGATGACGCAAGCAGAACTGGCAAAGAAAATTGGCGTTGGGCAAAGCGCAATTTCGCAATGGGAAAATGGCTACGTCGCGCCGAGGCTGGACAAACTCAAGCTGATGGCTGACCTGTTTGGCTGCACGCTTGATGAACTTGTAGATGGAGGGGAAGAAAAATGAAGAAGCTGAAAATCGACCCCGAGTTCCGGGACAAGATTCCGGCCTTAACGGAAGCCGAGTACGAACAGCTCAGAGAAAACATCCTGTCGGACGGCGAAGTGTATGAGCCAATCGTCACTTGGAACGACATCATCGTTGACGGGCATAACCGCTGGCGAATCATCTGCGAGAATTGGGAACTGCTCGAAAACAAGTATCGGGTCAAGCCGATGGACTTTGCTGACAAGTGGGCCGCGTTTGAGTGGATGTACAAGAAGCAACTCGGGCGTCGCAATCTCACCGAGGAACAAAAGACCTACATGATCGGCAAGATGTACGAGGCAAGAAAGAAGAGTCTCGGCGGAAATCGAGGGAATCAGTACACAAAAGTGGCAAGTGCCCAAAATGGGCACATGGCAAACGAGGGGAAGCGCACCGCCGAGGCCATAGCCGAAGAGGTTGGGGTTGGCAAAGAGACCGTTAAGCGCTCCGAGAAGTTTTCCAAAGGCATTGATGCTCTCCGTGAAAAGAACCCAGAAGCTGCCGATACCGTTCTTCGCGGGAACTCTGGCGCTACCAAGGCGGAGATTGCAGAGCTTCCTACCAAGACGGAGCGTGAGATCCAAAAAGTTGCGCAGGACATTCTTTCCGGCAATATCAAGAAGAACAGAGAGCCAAGAGAAAAGCCGAACAAAGAAAATCTCGAAGCCATTAGCAAAATCGTCGAGGACATGTATAATCCCGACTCTGTTCCCGAGTTCACGCTTGAGTTCCTTTTGTCGGACATTCAAGCGAACGGCGAAAACTACATCCAGCTTTTACGCAACACTCTCATTGACCATAGCACGCTCTTGACAAAAGAGAATAAGCCCGTTGTGGCACAGGAAATTCAGCACATTATGGATGATATTAAAAAATTAAAGGAGTTGGTAGAAAAATGAAGTACCCCAAGGGACACGAGTTCGAGATCCGCGCTATTCGCCCGTCTCAGATCGTTTGCGACCCCCTGTATCAGCGTCCGCTTGACCAGCAACGAGTCGACCAGATCGTCCGCGAATTTGACGGCGATTTGTTCAACGAGCCGAAAGTATCATGGCGCGACGGCAAGTATTGGGTGTTCAACGGACAGCACAGCATCGCCGCGTGGCGGAGCATCCACGACGGGCAGGACAAACTCGTTCTTTGCAAGGTCTACAAGGGCATGACCTGGCTCGACGAGTGCGAAGCGTTCATCAAGCAGAACGGCTTGAGCAAAGACCCGACCACCAATGAAAAGCTCCGCGCGGCGTTCAACAGTAAGAACCCCGATGTGATGGACATGGTGGAGAAAGCCAATCTTGCCGGATTCGTTGTCGATTTCCGGCTGAACAAGACCCCGACCCGCATCGTCGCAACCGGCGCTCTGCTCAGAGCGTATAAGGCGCTCGGTTCCGAAGCGTTTTTGGACATGCTTACGGCGATTAAGGAAGCATGGTATGGCGACATGGACGCGGTATCTGTGCAGATTCTTTCCGGCATGACCATGTTCTACCGGACGTACTTCGGCAACTTCGACCGAGAGAAACTTGTTGCCTCGCTCAAGAAGACTCAGCCCGCCAAGATCATCCGGGACGGCAAGAGCTATTCGCATCGTCCCAACACCTACACGCGGGAGATCGTCAAGGCGTACAACGCCAAGCGGAGATACAAACTCGACGAGAACAAGTTATAAAAAATCGCCCATGCGGAACCGCACGGGCGAGGAAGGAGCTTGGTATGCTCTCGAAGTGACACTCAGAGTATACCATAGTTCTTCCAATAAATCAAGCGAAAGAAGGTGAAAGCGTGGCTCTTGCAATCACAAAGGTTATTTGCACCACAATCATTGTTCTGGCCTTGCTGTTCGTTCTTATGGTGTTTATGGCAAGGCCGAGATAAGGAGCGTGTAATGAACGAGATTCCGAAAACGCTTGCCGAGATCGAGGCGCTTCCCGGAGAAGTGCTTACGTGCAAGCAAGTCAGTTATGTCCTCGCCGCTGGCGAAATGTGGCTGCACAAGCAGGCTATCGAGGACAAGTCCAAACTGGACTTTCCTGTGATTGTCTACGGTACGCGCGTGAAAATCCCGAAGCAGCCTTTTTTGAAATACATGAGGGGGGAACTGTATGCAAATCCCTGATGATCCGTATATCAAATTTGCAGAGCAAACAGGCTACGCTCCGTGGCAGAATGTCAAGCAGCCCAGGTGTCCCGTGTGCGGGAACGAGTGCGAGATCGTATACAAGGATTCCTCAAACGAAATCGTTGGCTGCGACGAATGTTTGACCGGGTGCGACGCTACCGATGAAGAAGCGTGTTTCCCGGAGTGGGAGGACGAATGAAAATCTACGAAATTGACGCCGCCATTGATGCGCTGATGGCTGATGTCGACGAAGAAACCGGAGAAATCAACTTCGATCTTGAAGCGCTGGAATCCTTGCAGATGGAGCGAGACAGGGCTATTGAGAACCTGGCGCTGTACTACAAAAACGTCTGTGCGGAAGCTGCGGCTGTCAAGACGGAAGAAGATAAGCTCAAAAAGCGCAGGGAAGTTTTGACGAGAAAGGCAGAACGCCTCGAAAACTTCATCCAATCCATTCTTCGCGGCGAGAAGTTTAAGAGCGCAAGGGTCGTTATCTCGTACAGGCCGAGCAAAAAACTCGTGCTTTCGGAAGGATGGACGGAGTGGGCAGCAACGAACGCGCCGGACTTCCTCAAATACTCCAATCCAGTCCCCGACAAGAAACTGATCACGGAAGCAATTAAGTCCGGGCAGGAAATCAAAGGCGCGGAGCTGGTGGACAGCGACAACATTCAGATCAAGTAGGAGGCATGGAATGAAACTGTCCGAGTTATTGGAACAGTTCGAGCCGGACGCAAGAATCAAAATCGGCGCAAATGACGGTTCTGCATATTTCTATGTCGGTAGTCCGTCTGACTTGCTAACACATTTATGGTTTTACAACTCGACTGTAAAGAGCGCTGCGAAGCGGTCTTTGGATCTGGCAGAGAAAGACTTTCTTCTTGTGAAGAACGACAAAAACATTCCCGATAGAGTCAAGCTGAAACTCAGAAGAGCACGAAGCAGACTTAATAACCTTGTCGATTTGAAAGACCGTGAAGTTCTTTCATATTTCAAGTGCGACGAGACAATCGACGAGAATGTTACCGCTGTCATCGTCGAAGGATTTGAAATGGGGAATTATTGGTGTCTTGAAGATGCTATTTCTTTCCCTTCCATTTGTTGCTAGGGCGGTGATGATATGTCGGCAGAATGGAAAAAGATGTTGGATGACATAGACGCGCCCTGTTGGTTTTTAGAAACCGACCAGCGAGGGAATGTCACGACCAATTACCCTCTTGTCAACTGCGATTATCGCTGTTCGTCTTGCGGGTGGAATCCGAAGGAGCAAAAGAGAAGACTACAACAGGGCGAGTTTGTGAAAGCAAACATCCGAACAATGTCAGAGACCGGAGAACTTGTTTTGCTCCCAAAAGGGACAAAGAAACTTGTATTTAAGAAGTTGGAGGGAAGAAGTGGAAAACCTTGAATTGTACAACAAACTGAGGGAAGTTCCCAAAGAGGCAAAGAAAGAGATCGGTGCCGGACGGCTTAAAGGCTTCACGGACATTAACCCGATGTGGCGCATCAAGCGTATGACCGAAGTGTTCGGCCCGTGCGGAATCGGATGGTGGTATGTCATCAAAGACAAGCACATGGAGGGCGACGAAAAGGAAGTCCGCGCGTTCGTGGATGTTGACCTTTTCTATAAATTAGGCGACGAAGTATCGCAGCCCGTTCCTGGAACCGGTGGGGCTTCGTTTGTTACCCAGGAACGGAACGGAGCGTATATAAGCGACGAGTGCTACAAGATGGCGCTCACGGATGCGCTTAGTGTGGCTATGAAGTCCATCGGCGTCGGCGCTGATGTGTACTACGAGAAGGACAGAGACAAGTACACAACGACAGACGGCGATGCTCCGAAGAAGCAGGAGAAGAAGCAGACCAAGAGCGATGACGATTCCCTTTTCTATCAGACCGCCGAGGGCATGATCCAGAAAGAGGGCGGCGTAGAATACGGAACTTGCGCGAAGTGCGGCAACCCGATCTATCAGACGCGGAAGAAGGACGGCACGTTCCTCTCCGTGCGGGACATGATCGTTCTCGGATTGCGCAGTTTCAACAAGCCGCTCTGTAAGGACTGCTATAACGAGGCGGTTAAGTCCGCGAAAGAAAAGTGAAAGCGCAAATCATCAACTTCACTTTTCTTAACCCGCGACAAGGCATCTTGACTCTTAAACTGGACGGCGACTTTCGGGGTCAGTACGACAAACTGAAAGACGCCGAGTTGGATGTCATCATTGACAAGTACAGAGAGTCGAGATCCAAAGACGCCAACGCCTATGCGTGGGTTTTAATCCACAAGATCGCGGCGAAAATGCGGGAAGAGCCTATCGTCACATACCGCAAACTCATAAAGGATTTCAGCATCAAGACCCGTGTCGTTTGCGTTCAAGCCGAAGACGCCGAGAAAGAAATCAGCGACTTCGTAAAAGGACACATGGGACGCATGGTGGATGTCGGAGAAAGCAAACTCCCAGGATGCGTAGTCCTGCACAAGAAATACGGAAGTTCTAGTTTTGACCGAGAGCAAATGTCGGCGTTCATCGAGATCATCAAAGAACAATGTCACGAGCTTGGTATCGGAACGAGAAGCGACGAAGAAATAAGGAGCATGTTAGAGGAATGGAAGTGAACAACTACAAGCGACTTGCCGCACACATTCTTGACCGCCTAAACCTTGCGGAAGAACTTGGCGTTGGCCTTGGTGCTGATACCAAAAAGCTGATGTGGCAGCTTGAAGCGTTTGACAGAGCGCTTGATGTTCTGCCGTCGTATGAAGCGGACAAGGCGTTCGAGATTTTCTTTGGCAAAGAGCCGGAGATAGAGGACTATCCGTGGGGCGTGAAATACAACGTGGTCGTTACTGACAAGGACTATCTTGTTGGCGACGAGATCAAAGATGCAACCGGAATCACGGCTATCGTTACCGAAGTATGCGAAACCCACATATCCTATATTCGATCCAGCGGTTTAGCAAGCACGTTTTACAGAACTAATACCGTATGGGAAAGAACCGGACGCAATTGCCCCGCCATCGAACAAATCTTAGCTCTTATCAAGGAGGATAAATAATGCTCAATCACATCGACATTATGGGCCGATGCACAAAAGCCCCGGAACTCAGAACGACCGTAAGCGGGCTGAGTGTCGCAACTGTGACAATCGCCTGCGACCGGGATTTCCCGGACAAGTCCGGCAACCGCGACACCGACTTCGTGAACGTGGTCGCATGGAGAGGAACCGGAGAATTTCTCTCAAAATACTTCTCCAAGGGCAGCCAGATCGTCGTTTCCGGCAGGCTTCAATCCCGCGACTGGACTGACAAGAACGGCAACAAGCGCACCGAATGGGAAGTCCTTGCTGACAACATCTACTTCTGCGGCGACAAGAAGGGGAGCGCCCCCGCAAAGTTTGTTGAACTGGACGAAAGCGATGGGGAACTCCCGTTCTAGTATGTTCAACGAACACGGCCAACCGCTCGACAAATCCGGTTACGCTCCATCCATCATCCAAGACGGAACCGACTGTTGCTTTCTTTGCGGAAGGAGGGATCGGAAGCTCGACCGCCACGAGCCGCTACAAGGCCCATATCGCGCCCGTAGCAAGGCGGACGGCTTGTGGGTGCTGTTATGCCATACCCCGTGTCACGAGGGGCCTAACGGCGCTCACGGGAGCCGTAAGATACGCGAATATCTTTGCGTTGAAGCTCAAACGGCTGCAATGGACAAATACGGGTGGAGCGTAGACGAGTGGCGGGAGCGCTACGGGAAGAACTGGCTCTAGGGGGTGGACAATGGCAGAAAAAAGGATGCTCACAAAAAAAATAACAGACGATGACCATTTCCAGAACCTATCATCCTCCGCGCAGGCGCTTTATCTGCATTTGACTTTAAGCGCGGATGATGATGGTTTCTGCAATCAAGTAAATGCTTCCATGTTCAAAGCTCACGCAAGCGTGCAAGACCTTGAAGCTCTGCTTGCAGCGCGGTATCTTCTCCAATTCGATAACGGCGTGATTGTAATTAAGCATTGGCGGATGGCAAATGCGCTCAGAAAAGACCGCTATACTCCTACGGTTTTCCAAGAGGAACTTGCGAAACTACGCATTAAAGAAAACGGCGCGTACACAGAAAGAGACGGCGCAGATGAATCTTGGTTGCCGTTTGGTTGCCAAATGGTTGCCACAGATAAGAATAGATTAGATAAGAATAGATTAGATAAGAATAGTAAAGAGAGTACGCGCACCAAAGCATTTGTCCCACCTACTCTTGAAGAAGTTACCGCATATTGCAAGCAGCGAAACAACAATGTTGACCCCAAAGTGTTCTTCGACTACTTCGAGACGGGGCATTGGATAGACAGCAAAGGGAATCCGGTAAGGAACTGGAAACAGAAATTGATCTCGTGGGAAGGACGTGGTGAAGATGGGCGAAAACAGCATCCTTCAAATGCTAAAGGAGGCGCAGAGGCAAAACCAAAATCCACATTCGTTTACGACAACGGCTGATTTGTTTGCCGAGTGCGACCTTAACAACGTAGATTGCCCTGTGTGCGAAAATAGGGGCTATTTAACCCGCGTTGACGATGAAGGGAATACTCGCGCATACGAGTGCGAGTGCATGGCTAAAAGGCGCTCTATTCGCCGAATAAAGCATAGCGGACTTGCTGACATGATGGAGCGGTACACGTTCGACGCCTATGAGGTCAAGGATGCCGAGCAGTTGAAGATTCTGCACACGGCACGGATGTTCGCGGAAGATGACCTTGGATGGTTTTATATCGCCGGACAAAGCGGGAGCGGAAAGACGCACATCTGCACGGCTATCTGTTCCAGGCTGATCGAGCGCGGCAGCGACGTGTACTACATGCGGTGGAGGGACGAGAGCCGACAGCTCAAAGGGCTTCTTAATACCGACGAAATCGAGAAGCCTCTTGAAAAACTGAAACGGGTTCAAGTTCTATACATCGACGATTTCTTCAAGGGCGGGGCGAACGAAGCTGATGTTCGCTTGGCATTTGAGATCATCAACGCCAGATACAATAACTCACGGCTGAGGACAATCTTTTCAAGCGAGATTGACTTTGAGGGCTTGGAAGAGATCGACGAATCGCTATGCGGACGCATCTATGAGCGGAGTTCCGGCTATCGGCTGCACTCGTCGAAGATCAACTACCGATTGAGGTAAGCACATGACGCCAAAAATGAAACCGTGTAAGCACATGTTTTCCAACGGGTCTGAATATGCTTGGTTTCTTGAAAATCAATGCTATGAGTGTAAGAGATTCAGAAGAGGCAGATGCAAGGTCTTCCGAAGAATTGAGGAATCAAGATGGGTTGGAGAAAGCTCTTTCCCGTTTGACTATCTTCTGGACTATGAAAAGTTTGCCGGAAAGCGTTGCAAACTTTTCACGGAAGATCCTATTCCGAGAAAGCGGCCTGTAAGAAAACCAATGGAAGGACAGATCAAGATTTGGTAAATCCGTGTTGGAAATGCACCGAAAGATACAGCGGGTGTCACAGCGTATGCGAGAAGTACAAGGCGTTCGCAGAAGAAAACGAAAAGCGCAAGATGGAGCGCTATAAGAGTTTCCCGCTTGCATCATACATGGTCGAGACTTCAAAAAAGAAGCGGGAAAGCTACATGAGCAAGATTAGGGGGAAGTGATAAAAGATTAAGGCTTTAACGGAAGAGAATCGTTCCATTTTCGAGCCGGACGTTATCTATCGGGATGCGGCAATCGAGGCTTTGTGTTGCGATTGTTCTGCAACGGGAGATTGCAGGCCAGGGGAAAGATGCGTGGACTATATGCGTATTAAGGCCATCCCCGCCGCCGATGTGCGGCCTGTGGTGCATGGGCGGTGGGAATATGAGGCGCAGGAAGTTGGTGGAGTAAACGGCGGAGTTGGAACAATATGGGGTTACAGATGCCCGTTTTGCGACAAGCTTAATGTTTATGAATCCAACTACTGCCCCAACTGCGGCGCGAAGATGGAGGGCTGACGATGTGTGAGAATATGATTGAGGCTCTGCGGAACAACGCAGACCACTACGGATTCGTAGGAGAAAACGGGCTTGTGCATTTGCTCACAAATGCCGCCGATGCCATAGAGGAACTGACCCGCGAAAACGAGAGTCTTGCAAAGAGCGTGAACGACGCAAGCGAGATTCTCGCAAGCGAGATTCTGCGGGAGCGCTGGTTCCTGTGACGGCGCGGATGCCTGAACCAGAAGAAGAAGTGTTGGTACATTTTCCGCATAACCAAGCTGTTGCGTACATTCTTGATCGCGGGAGATGGCAAGTAAACAGCGGCGATGGGTGGTCAACAGACATCGACATTGAGAATGGAGAAAAAGAACCGACCCATTGGATGCCGCTCCCAGAGCCGCCGAAGGAGGAATGAGCATGAGCCTGTGCGGAGAGATCAACCAAAAGCATCTATGCGAATTTGCCAGAATGGTAACGGCAACGGGCGGCTGGTCGTTTTATGGCTGTACGCATGATCCGTATCACGGCAAGTGGATAGCGGAAATAAACGAATGCCCTTGCGGAAAAACACCACAAGACTTTGAAGAAGCAAGGGAGGCGTTGCCATTTTGAGCGTCTTAATCAAGGGCATGGAGATGCCGAAAAGCTGTCACGACTGTGAAATGTCTGCTCTGGTAGATGTTTCTGATGGGCTGGCTTATGGATGTCAAGCGCTAAAAGAAATGATTTTCAACGCCAGAGAGCGTTTGCCAAATTGTCCTCTCGTCCTCGTCCCGGAGCATGGACGGCTGATTGATGCGGATGCGCTGGCAGATGTTTTCCGTGGTTTCATAGCCATGTACGACAGTTGCCCGTTCAGCCAGCTTGCCTCAACGGACAAAGCGCGGCGCGATGAACTGCAAGCCGCACTCGCCGAAGTTATCAACGCTCCCACCATCATCCCGGCAGAGGAGGGCGAGAAATGAAGCGACAAATGAAATTGAACTACAATGGTTTTGTGGAACGTATCGCAGATGTTCTTGCCGCAGAAGATATTGAGACTGTCCAAAATGAAGCGTGGAGCATTGAGGTCGGCATTCAGTTGCTCAATGGTTACATGGAACAACTTGCAAAGAGAGCTATTGAAACACAAGACGAGTTTCTTGTCGAATGGTGCAAGTTCCTTATGATAATTACTGAAATCGACAAGGAGAGAGCAGAATGACCACCGTCGAAAAAAGGAAGGTTCTTGAGGCTGTGGATTTATGCGTAAGGTGCGATTTGCTTACGGATATGGAGGCCGAAAGAATAATGATGATGTGCTCTTCGGCAATCGGGAGGGCGGTTGCCGCTGCAAACGGAGAGGGAACAGAAGACGATGGATGAACTCATATACAGGCGACACGCCATCGACGAGATCAAGAGATTTTCAGGCTATGTTGATGATGACATGATACAGCGCCTTGAAATCGGATTGAATCGGCTTCCTGGATTCAGTTTCGTCAAAAGCGAGAAATGCTGGGAGTGTGGGATTACGCCTCTATATGAGGGCGGAGTTTTCTGCGTGAAGTGCAAAAAGCAGGAAGAGATCGAGTTCGTATAAAAAAGCCGCCTCCCCGCTGCCACGGGAAAGACGGCCAAAATGGATAAGCTGAAAGGAGTATAGCAATGCGAGAGATTATTGTCAAGAGCCAGGAAGAGCTCGACGCAATCCCGGTTGACTTCGACGGACGAATCTATATCGAGTTCGGAACGCCGTATAACAGGGCGAGAATCAATAGAAAGTTCAAGTTCTCTGTCGAGGCACGGGGAAACAGCTCTGTCGTGGCACGGGGAAACAGCTCTGTCGAGGCACGGGGAAACAGCTCTGTCGAGGCACGGGAGAACAGCTCTGTCGTGGCATGGGAGAACAGCTCTGTCGTGGCATGGGAGAACAGCTCTGTCGTGGCATGGGAGAACAGCTCTGTCGTGGCAAAACACAATTCCCAAGTAAACGACAGGACG
>Ga0310696_10004419_pt1 | contig 17247 bp, 16 predicted proteins | sample AusTroGonzalo_MG_4_FD_203885 | JGI IMG/M metagenome (GOLD analysis project Ga0310696, IMG submission 203885) | Bovine rumen microbial communities from tropical cattle in Woodstock, Queensland, Australia - Gonzalo_02 (v2) (version 2) | ecosystem: Host-associated > Mammals > Digestive system >...
AAAACTATTTTGAAACCACTACAAATATGCAAAATCCTGCGGTTTTCACGCCAATTTTTATTCGTCTGTGTTTAATCCCAGAATTTTATGTAAATTTGCGGAGTAAAACCACAAAAAAACAGAGCAATATGGAACACTCCAAGAAATTTTATACTGAAGACGAAATGCTTGACGAACTCATCGGAGAGGTGGGGACACCAGAACGTGACGAGTTTGAAGCCAAACTCAAGAAAGAGGTGGATGAATACTTCATTGGTGAGGCCATCAGGGAAACACGGAAGAAACAAGGGCTGACACAAGAGCAGCTTGGCGAGCGCATGGGTGTGAAAAAGTCGTTTGTCTCGAAAATGGAGCATGGGCACGGCATCGCCTACTCAACCATTATGCGAGCGTTCAAGGCGTTGGGTGTGCCGTCAGCCAGCCTCGACCTTGGCCAGTTTGGTCGCGTGGCCCTTTGGTGAGATTTGAAAAAATGAAAAAACTTTGAACCTGTACCGCGATTTGGAACAAGGGACTTTTATTTTTGCAGCGTAAAACAGCAAAAGCAGTGAAAACGAACAAAGAATATCCAGCAACACATTCAATGTCAACGGCTTGGTATGTGGCTGATGAGGAGGGAAATGTCGGCATCATTGATTTCAATGAGAATGGGCCTGTGCCTTGGGAAACAGAAGAAACGTGTGTTGAAGAGTTGGTCTATGGGCATCGTGAGGATAAAAAGCTTTATCTTCCCATTGCGTTGACTAACGAACAAATTGATGATTTGATGGAAAATCCTCATTCGCCTTCTGAAGAAGAATTGTGGTTTGATTGCATTGTTCAGATTGATACAAACAAAGAAAAAGACTTTTTAGCGTTGTCAGAAAACCCTGATTTTGATATTTGTTTGTGTATTTCAAAACAAAGGGGGTTGTATTGGATTGACGCTTTCGATTGTATCGTAGATGACGACATCGAACAAGCCTGTCATATCATAAGCACTTCAACGTTAAAAAAGATGCTTGACATGGGCATCATACAAATTGTTTACAAAATGAACAATTTTGATATGGAAGATGATTGGGCTGGGAAAGAGTTTGTTCATTCAAAACGGTTTGCGACAGCACCATATTACATATTTCATCAGCCTTATAGCAACAGTTTCTTACCAAAGCGCATGAACAAACCAGAACATCCAGTGGTAATAGATCAGTTTCCGATAGAACTCCGTCGAAGAGTTTTGAAGGTCCCTTTGAATTTCAAAGACGTGGAAAGTTTTCAAATTGCTGAATGGAATCCTTGTTCCTGCATGTATAGTGAAGACACACAATATGTTGATGGATGTCGATATGATTTGCTACCTATGACAGATGGGACTATGGCTTATGTCAATACAGAAATAGTTGAACCTTCTGAATTTTTGAAATGCTGTTCGGAAAAAGAAAAATATGGATGTTCTGATTGTAAATGGTGTTGTTATACAAACGCAGACCATTGTTTCACAAACAAACCTACTGTGCTTATGATAGTCAATCCGTTAAATCAATTTGATTTTTGGATGCATATAAAGTCGGATATTATTTCATGGCATTGCATTTGGTTGCCTTTTCTTCCGAGAATCCCATTGAAAATTCCAACAAAATCAGGAGTCTTATCATCGAGTGAATATGAATCCTTTGTGTCTGAACAAGAGATTTCAAAACATGTGAATCAAGAGCAATTGCTGTCTTTTTTTCGTAACAACAGAAAATATCTTGAAGATATGATAGAACGATTCAATCCAAGAGTAATCATTTTATGCGAAGATACGGAGGCTTTTATGAATAGCATATACACGTTGGGTACAAAGTATATTGTCATTAATGGTGTAAAATACCCAATGTATAAGCAAAACGAAATCGAGCATCATCGAGAGGAAATTGAAAGGCTGGCTCTGCTTCCTTATCGTGGTAAAGTAATGCCACATATTATTTCTGTCGAGGAAATGAATAAAATCAAAAAACAGGATGATTGAACTCCTCTCTATTGATCTCTCAAATTATTGCAGCAAACAATGCTCGTTCTGCTATAATCATAGCACCCGAGAGGGAAACATCCTGTGGAAACCAAAGGAAGTGATTGATTTTGCCAGTGACTGCATTCGTCATGGTGTAAAGGCGGTGTCACTGGGTGGGGGAGAACCTTTTGAATACGATGGTGTGTTCGATGTCATTGATGCACTTTATCCCCTGTGTTATTTGTCTGTTACCTCTAATGGATTGCCTTTGGAAGATGACGAGGTATGGGAAAAGCTTCTGAATCACAAACCAGACAAGATTCATATTACCATACATTACCCCGACATGGATAGTGAAGTATCGAGAGTTGAAAAACTAATAGGAAGAATCGGTGGAGTCGGGATAAAGCCAGGCGTGAATCTTTTAGTCAGCACCAACCATTTGAACGAAGCGAAAATTGTGTTTCAACGGTTAGAGAGAATATTGAATAGAGACCAGATTATCCTTGTTCCACAACGGTTTGCTGATACGCCTTCACCCGAACAACTGTCAATAGTCGCCAATGGAAAGCCTTTCCAAAGCCCATCTTGTTTGCTTGGCTGCAAACGACCTGTGAACTTTTGCTCTGTTTCTTGGGACAAACGGGTAAACTCGTGCAGTTTTGCCCCTTGTAAACAACCTTTAGCAACATTGGATTATCAAGGACTGATAAAAGCATTGGAAACAGTGGAGTGGAAAAGTTGTATTTTGAGAAAACATGTCCATTAAGAAAAATCCCTTCGTCACAGCACCATTTGTGGTTTATTATCCGCAAATTCTGCGGATTGTTGGCCGCATGGGAGGATTCGGCTTTGAAAAAGCACATTTTTTCCCCGAAAGCATTGCGGAATGGAATTTGTTAGTAATTTTGCAGCATTAACTCTAACACAGCAGATAAAATGGAGACAATCACCTTGCAGTATAACCCAAAGAGCAACTTTGCCATCGCCCTTGCTAACTTGATTGAGAAGTCGGACGAAGTGACGGTTGTAGAAATGAAGCCAACAAAAACCGCAAGAAAGAAACTGACAGAAAAGGAGCGGGTTTTGGCCGACATTGCTACAGGTGCGGAACAAGCACGCCGGATCGCCAAGCGCAAGCACAAAACCTACACTGCTGACGAACTGATTGCTTCGTTATGATTACATTTACACCTACGCCAGTTTTCAATAAAAACGTAAAACGTTTAGCCAAGCGTTATCCCTCGTTTGTTGAAGACTTGAGGGTTTTTCTCAAAGACTTGGAGGAAAACCCCGAACAAGGCACATCCATTGGAGAATTTCGAAAGATACGTATGGCAATTACTTCAAAAGCCAAGGGAAAGAGTGGTGGCGCAAGGGTGATTACGGTCAACTGCTTGGTGGAGGAAAAGGAAGGCGAAGTGTTTTTGGTAACCATTTACGATAAAAGTCAAACCGAAAGTATCACAAAAAAGGAAATGAAAACGGCCTACAATAGCCTCAAGAAGTGACAATTCCACATGGACTACAAGAAACTCAAAGAGGAACCGCTGAAAAGCGCGGTGCAGCAGGACTTCTTCAACAGTTACAAATACACCCAGATTGGCAACATTGACTTTGTGATTGCCAAGAACATCGTCGAGCATGGGCAGACCTCGATTTTTGACGAGTTCGAGAACGACGACCTCAAGTCGCTGCTATGGGCAGAGGCCAAACAAGGCACTTCGCACGACATTTACGAGTCGTTTGTGCAGCTCATTCTCACCATCGGCAAGGAACGCACTTTTGAGAAATACCTGCCGCCCAAGTACATCGGGGCTTTCGATGCCGAAAAGTTCGCCTTCATTGAATACCACGAAATACAAGGCATCTTCTACCAGAACGACTTCAACTGGAACGTGACACCGTCAAATCATGACACCAAGGAGTTTCGGCAGCTATACACACTTTGCAAGAACTTGTTGGAAGAAAACTCTATCCTCTTTTATTATGCCACGCAATCCGCTGAGTTCAAGGAGTTTATCCGATTGAACTTCAAGATGGGCAAGGAAGCCACCGAGAAAATATCAGTGACGAAGAACAACTTTACCTTTGTTTTCCAAAAGTGGAGCGACAAGGTGAGGCCGACGATTTCAGTCGATTGGGCCAAGGCCAACAAGGCAGGCATCATTTCCGCTGACTTTTTCTTGGCAGACCTGCTTTCGAGCAACGAGGAATCGCTCAAAGACTCGCTTTACGTGGTGCTGCGCAAGACCAAGTACGAACTGGCCAAGAAGATTGACGAGATGGGGCTGGTCTCCACTTCATCGGTGGGTTTCAACGACAAGCAGAAGGCATACAAGCAGTTTTGGAGCATTTACACGCGTCCGCCCAAGGAGGAATATTGGGACTACATCATCGGACGGCGCGACTTGTTGGTGCCGCAGGACATCCGCGAGCGCAAAGGCTCTTATTTCACCCCGCAAATTTGGGTGGAAAAAAGCCAACAATATTTGGCCGACGTGCTTGGTGAGCGTTGGCAGGACGAGTACTACATTTGGGACTGTTGCGCAGGAACAGGCAACCTGCTGAACGGCCTCACCAACTACGACCGCGTATGGGCTTCCACTTTGGACAAGCAGGATGTAGACGTGATGATGGACCGCATTGCCAACGGCTGGAGCATGGCCGAAAACCATGTGTTCCAGTTCGATTTCCTCAACGATGACTTTTCAAAATGCCCTGAGGAGTTGCAAGAGATTTTGAACGACCCGGAAAAGCGGAAAAAATTGGTCATTTATATCAATCCGCCTTATGCGGAGGCCGCCAACGCAAGAACTTCAAGTGGAACTGGAGCAAATAGAGTAGGGGTTGCACGAGGAAATGCAATCCATGAAAAATACAAAGACATCATGGGACTTGCTCAAAACGAATTGTTTGCCCAATTCATAATTCGTATTTTCAAAGAATTAGAAGGTTGTATTATCGGACAGTTTTCCACTATGAAGATTCTTTCTTACCCAAGTTTTGAGAAATTCCGTGAGACATTCAAAGCAAAACTCAAAAAGATGTTTATAGTTCCAGCCAATACATTTGACAATGTAAATGGCAAATTCCCTATCGGTTTTTGCGTATGGGACACGAAAGGGAATGAGTATATTGAAAAATCCGAATCTGATATTTATGATGCAAATGGAAATTCATTAGGAGAAAGGTTTTTCTATGCTTTGAAAAACACAAAACCGCTTACTAAATGGCTTCAGCAATTCCATGACAAACAAGGAGAAATGCTTGCATATCTACGTATGTTGGGTTCAGATGTTCAAAATTCAAATGGAGTTTTTATTGCTCTTGAATTATCAGCCAATGATTTTAGAGAAGTAAAATATACAATAATCACACGCAAAAATCTCATACCGCTTTGTGTCTATTTTGCAGTTAGACACAATGTTGAAGACACATGGATTACGCATAACGACCAATTCCTCTTTCCGAATGATGGTTGGATGAAAGATTTGGAGTTTCAGACTAATTGTTTGGTTTATTCTTTGTTTCATGATAAAAACCGTATTTCGTGTCAGGTTTCCGCAACCAACAAACCCCAACTATCAACTACAAACTATCAACTTTCAACTAATCACTGGATTCCCTTCACCCGTGAGCAAGTGGGCTGCCGCAAGACCTTCAAATCGACGTTTATGTCGGACTATCTCGCACACCATGATTTTGCGACAACAAACCAGCAAAAAGAATCGGATTTGTTTGATTCCCAACAAGGGAGTGTTCAACACGAATTATCAAAAAATGAAATTCATGAAAATTCGTGTGAAATTCATGGTAATTCGTGTAAAGGAATACAACAATTCATGTCACCTGAGGCGCAGGCCGTTTACGACGCTGGTCTTGCCTTGTGGCGTTATTACCACAGCCAGCCCAACGCCCTTGCCGATGCCTCGTTTTACGACATCCGCCTGCATTTCCAGGGCACCAACGACAAAGGCAACATGAACGCCAAAAGCGACGACGCCACCTACACCGCCCTCATCGCTGACTTGCGCGAGAAGATGAAACGCTTGGCTAAGTGCATCGAGCCTAAGGTTTATGAGTATGGGTTTTTGAAGTGAGATGTGTTTGGTTTGTGGCGCGAGGGTTTCACCGCCCCATTGAGGTCGGGTCGTCCCTTCTGCGAAGGTCGCAAAGGGATTCGATGCACAAAGATAGTAAAACTTTTCGTTTTATTTGATTTGTTGAGATTTTGTTACTTCTTTTGCGTAAAAACCGCTATCTTTGCACCCGATTGAAAACGCATAATGGATATCGAAGACAAGACCGAAAACGAGCCCTTGGACGAGCAGCCGATGGACGAGGCCTTTGAAGGCGTGGAAGATGCTCAGGTTCAAGAGGATGAACACCATGTCATACCGCTGAAAGGCATGTTCGAGAACTGGTTTCTCGACTATGCCTCGTATGTCATTTTGGAGCGTGCTGTGCCCGCCATCGAGGATGGCCTGAAGCCGGTGCAACGCCGCATCCTGCACTCGATGGACGAACTCGACGACGGACGTTTCAACAAGGTGGCCAACATCGTGGGCAACACGATGAAATACCACCCGCATGGTGACGCTTCCATTGGGGATGCCCTTGTGCAACTGGCTCAAAAAGACCTGCTTATGGACACGCAGGGTAACTTCGGCAACATCCTCACTGGCGACGATGCTGCTGCCCCGCGTTACATCGAGGCACGACTCTCGAAGTTTGCCAAAGAGGTCGTCTTCAACCATAAGACCACGGACTGGACACGCTCTTACGACAACCGCAACGCCGAGCCCGTCTCGCTGCCAGTGAAGTTCCCGCTGCTATTGGCACAAGGCACCGAAGGCATCGCTGTGGGTTTGGCTTCCAAGTTTTTGCCGCACAATTTCAATGAGTTGATCGATGCCTCCGTTGCCTACCTTCGCGATGAGCCTTTCACGCTCTATCCCGACTTCCCGACAGGCGGCTTGATGGATGTGACCAACTACAACGACGGTCTGCGTGGCGGCAAGGTGCGCATTCGTGCGAGAATCAGCCAACAGGACAAGAAGACGCTGGTCATCAGCGAGATACCCTACGGCACCACCACGGGCGGGGTCATCGATAGCATTGTGAAGTGCAACGACAAGGGTAAAATCAAGATTAAGAAAATCGACGACAACACCGCCGAGCAGTGCGAAATCGTCATTTACTTGAATCCTGGTGTGTCGCCCGACCAGACCATCGACGCACTATATGCTTTCACGGATTGTGAGGTCTCCATTTCTCCCAACGCCTGTGTCATCGTCAACCAGCATCCGGCCTTCATGGGCGTGAGCGAAATCCTGAGACTCAGCACCGACCGCACCATGGAACTCCTCAGTTGGGAGTTGCGCATCCTCATTGAGGAGTTGGAGAACAGCTGGCACTGGATTTCGTTGGAGAAGATTTTCTTTGAGAAAGGCATCTATAAGGAGTTGGAAAACAAGGACTACGAGACTTGGGACGACCAGCTCACAGGCATTGAGCGTCGCTTCGACCCCTATCGCAAACTGCTGAAACGTGAGATTACCCGCGAAGATGTGGAGAAACTCTGCGAAAAACCTGTCCGCAAGATTTCTAAATTCGATATTAAGAAAGCTGACGAACAACTGGCTGATATTGAGAAGCGTATGGAAGAGGCTAAGTACAACCTCGACCATATCGTGGACTATACCATCGACTATTTCCTGCACATCAAGGAGAAATACGGCGAGGGTCGCGAGCGCAAGACCGAAATCCGCAACTTCGACAATATCTCCGCAGTGGCCGTGGCCGCCAACAACGAAAAGCTCTATGTCAACAAGGAGGAAGGCTTCGTTTGCACCGGCGAGGGCCTGAAACGCGAGAAGAACAAGGAAGCTTACGAGTATGTGTGCGACTGCTCCGACATGGATGACATCATCGTTTTCCATGAGGATGGCAAGTACGCCGTGGTCAAGTTGCAGCCAAAACTCTTTGTGGGTCAGAAGGTTATCCATGTGGATGTGTTTCACAAGAACGACGGCCGTACCACCTACAATGTCGTCTATCGCGACGGCAAGAACGGTGCTCCACATTATGTGAAGCGTTTTGCTGTGAAGGGGGTTACCCGCGACAAGGAATATGACCTCACACAGGGCAAACCTGGCTCGAAGGTGCGCTATTTCTCGTCGAATCCCAACGGCGAGGCCGAGGTCATCAAGGTGACGCTGGTGCTGTTCAACAAGAAGCAAAAGACCGTAGATTATAAGTTTGCAGATTTGGCGGTGAAAGGTCGCGACACGCGCGGTAACTTGCTCACGAAATACGAGGTCAAGGAAATCAAGAAGGGTGGGGAAGGTGTCTCCACACTTGACGCACGCGAAATCTGGTACGACGATACCGTGCGCCGTCTCAATGCCGACAAGCGCGGACAGTATCTTGGCGCATTCGAGGGTGAAGACCGTATCTTGCAGATTTTCAGCAATGGCGAGTTCAAGATTTCGGGCTTCGACCTCAACACCCACTTCGATGACGACATGGTGGAAATCCGCAAGTTCGACCCTGACGAGATTTTCTCCGTCATCTACATCGAAGGCGAGACGCAAAAGATGTACCTGAAGCGTTTCTGCATCGAGGCCGAAACCAAACTGAATGCCCGCGCTTCCTTCATTGGCGAGCATCCAGACGCAAAGTATTTGGGACGCAGTGTCGATGATATGCCACGGCTGAAATTGAGTTACAAGGTCAGCGATGCGGGCAACAGCTTCCCCGACGATGAGGTCAACGTGGAGGAGTTCATCGGCATCAAGAGCTACAAGGCCAAGGGCAAACGCTTGTCAACGCGAGAGATTGACAGCTGGGAGTTCTTAGAACCTTACGAGCCAGAGCCTAACGAGGAAGAACCTGAGACACCAGAGGTCCCTGAGGCCCCTGAGCCTGTCGAAGGGCCGGAGACTCCTGATGTACCTGAAAATGAAAAGAAGATCGTGGTTAATCCTGCCGATGTGCCGTTGGAGATTGTGGAGCCCAAAGGCGACGGCGTGCAGATGGATTTATTTGGAGATGATTTGGGATGAAAAGGTTAGCATTTATAGCATTGTTGTTGGTCGTAATCCTTTCAGGATGCCAGACGGAACTGAAGTTGGCCAAAAAGTACATGGCAGAGCGACCCTATATCGAGGCGGCGGTCTATTTTCCCGAGCAGGCTGAGGTGAAGACGGAATACAGCACCCAATTGGGCAAGAAAACCGAGGTTTTGAACGGCTTTAGCCAGGATTTGTTCCTCGATGTCATGTACAATGCCTACGCCGAGGCTATGGGCGATTATGGCGTTGAGGTTTATGTGCCTGAAGACGCTGACAATGTGCAAATTGACTCAACTCATTGGTTGGTGATGCTTTCGCGAATGGAGATTTCGGGGCGCATTACGGAGTATGAGGACTATCTCTTCAGCGACACGGAAGAATTCAGCTACAAACATCCTTTGAACACGGTCAATGTGGCTTCGTGGTTCGAGGTCAACGACGGTGATTGGAAGCCTGTGCTGTTTTGCGAGCACAACCTCATGGACGGCTTCGATTCCAAGACGGACTATTCGTTTTGGGCGCAGAAAATAGACTATAACTACACCATTGATACACTGGAGCTTAAAGATGTCTACAACTATGCCGTGTATTTGGGCAAACTCTACGCAGGCTACACCTATGATTATATGTTGAACAGCTATGTCGGGAATGAGCTGAAAAAGAAGGGATATGCCTATCAATTGTTGCTGCGTTACGACCCTTACAAGAAGCAGCTGCGCTACGCTGACGACGACGATCGGTTTATTGAAATCAGGAATTAAGTTTCAGCTCCTTTTCAATCCTTTCCTTCAATTCCAAAGGCTTGATGGTGCGGATTTCGCCTTCAACCACCATGCTGATGTTGCCAGTCTCTTCTGAAACGACAAGCGCAATGCAGTCGTTGACTTCGGTCACGCCGATGGCGGCACGATGGCGCAGACCGTAATGCCCGGGAATGTTGGTCTTCTGCGTCACAGGAAGGATGCAGCGGGCCGAAACAATGCGGTTGTTGCGGATAATCATGGCACCGTCGTGCAGGGGGCTGTTTTTGAAGAAGATGTTCTCTATCAATGGGTTGCTGATGTCGGCATTGACCACCACACCGGTTGAGACAATATCATCCAAATTGTTGTTTCTTGCCAAAAGGATGAGCGCACCTTGTTTGATGTCCGACATGTTTTGGCAGGCTTTTGCGATGGCTTCCACGTTGAGGTTGGCATTGCCTCCGACCCTCAGGAACTTCAATCCTCGCAGGAATTTCCGCTCTTGCGCTTGTGTGCCGATGGTGAACAGGAACCGCCTGATTTCCGGTTGGAAGATGATGATGAGTGCGATGAAGCCCACACTGACGAAAGCCCCGAGAATGGTACTTAGCAGCTCCATCTGCAACGCCTTGACTACCTGCCAGATGAGGAAAATGGCCACGATGCCCAAGAAGATGCTGATGGCCGAGGTGCCTTTCAGGATGCGGTAGAACCAGTAGAAAAGCAACGCCACCAAAAATATATCGATGATGTCGAAAATCCGGACTTGAATGAAAAGGTCGATCATGGTTTAAAATTTGCGGCAAAATTACAAAAAGTCCCGACCAATTTGATGGCTTCTTTGGCATTTTTCACATCGTGGACACGTAATATGTCGGCTCCGTGAAGCAGGGCAATGGTGTTCAAAACGGTCGTCCCATTCTCGGCAGCCTGAGGCGTGGTGCCCAACACCTTAAATATTAATGACTTCCTCGAAATGCCGATGAGGATGGGGAGATTGTTGTAGCGGTAACGATTCAAGTCGCTGAGCAGCTGATAGTTGGATTCAAGGCTCTTGCCGAAACCAATGCCTGGGTCGAGGATGATTTGCTGTTCGCCGTAAGCTTCAAAGGTCTTGCATTGCTGCTTGAAAAAGTCCATCACGGTCTGGTGGATGTCTCCATCCAAAGCATATTGGTGCATGGTTTCTGGTGTACCTATGCAGTGCATCATCACGTAGGGGATATGGTTTTGGCCAATATAGGGCAGCATCTCCGCATCGAACAGCCCACCTGAAATGTCGTTGATGAGGTCGGCACCTTCATTCATACAGGCTTCGGCCACGTTTTTCCTGAACGTGTCGATGGAAATCAAGGCTTCAGGGAAGGCTTTTCTGATGGCTTTCAGGATGGGGATGACGCGCTCCAATTCCTCCTGTTCGGTGGCAATGGCGTTGTTGGGTCGCGTGGAGCAGCCGCCGATGTCTATGAAGTCGGCACCCTCGGAAAGTAGCTGTTCGCAGTGCTGTAAAGCCTTATCCATCTGGTTGTAACGGCCACCGTCGGAGAAGGAATCAGGCGTTACGTTGAGGATGCCCATGATAGCGGGGCGGTCGAAAATGTGCTTTTTACCCTGGGAAATGAGTTGTAGCATTGGAAAAAGTTTTATTTTTGCAAAAATACATTTTTCATGCAAAAGAAAGACACAAAAACCCAATTTCATAGCGTTTTGGCGCAATGCCGTAAGCTGTTTGTCGATAAGATGAAGGACTATGGCCCGGCTTGGCGCATATTGAGAACGCCGTCCATTACCGATCAGATTTTTATCAAGGTAAAGAGAATTAGGACGTTACAAACAACGGCTGAACAGTTAGTGGATGAAGGTATCGAGCCTGAGTTCATCGGCATCGTCAACTATGCGGCGATGGGCGTCATTCAGTTGCAACTCGGTGTGGTCGACCAGCCCGATTTGACGGCAGAGGAAGCCACGGCCCTGTATGACAAGGTTACCAACGAGGCATACGAGCTGATGACGCGCAAGAACCACGACTATTCCGAAGCTTGGCGCGACATGCGCGTCAGCTCCATCACGGACCTGATTATGAGCAAGGTGCTGCGTACCAAGAGCATCGAGGACCACGGCGGAAAAACCCTTGTCTCCGAGGGACTTGACGCCAACTATTACGATATGATTAACTATGCAGTGTTCGCCTTGATACTGCTGAGCGAAAAAGAGTGATGAAAGAGCATACGATTATTCCTTGGGTCAGCATCGGTGTGGCTTTGGCCTCGGCGGTGGGGATTTATTTCTTACCCGACTACCATCTTTGGTTTCTCGCCATTTTACTGCTTAACTTGCTGGTTTCCTTGGTGTTCAGTAAAAAGTACAGCCCATCGGCTTTGACGGTTTGTCGTCTGTTGGTGGGTGCCTTGTTCATTTTTAGCAGCTTCACCAAGGGCGTTGACCCTTTGGGGACGAAATACAAGATGCTGGACTACCTCGCGGTCTACGGCATGACTTGGCTGAACGACTTCGCCTTGGTGTTGGCCATGCTGATGATATTGGCGGAGTTTATCGTAGGCATCTGCCTGATAACGAAGATTTTCCCAAGGTTGGCCGTGTTGGGTGCCACCTTATTAATGTTGTTCTTTACTACGACGACACTCTTCGATGCCCTGTATGACCTTGTGCCCGACTGCGGCTGTTTTGGTACGGCCATCAAGATGAGCAACTGGCAGACTTTTTACAAGAACTTGGTCATAGATGCGGTGCTTATTCCGTTGATAATGAACAATAAACGGTTGGAAAGCAAACTTAAACCAAGCATGCAGTTCATCATCGGCTGTGTTTATGCAGTCGCGTTCTTGGGCTTCGAGATTTACAATTACCGTCATCTGCCTGTCGTCGATTTCATGAATTGGAAGGTGGGCAAGCAGCTGACCACTGAAACGGCGGAGGAAAGCAAGATTTACCTGACGTACAGGAACAAGGCCACAGGCGAGACGAAGGAATATCTTTCTCCCAACTATCCTTGGAATGACTCAGTGTGGATGTCGCAGTGGGAGTTTGTCGACCAAAGGGTGGAAGGCGGAGGCAATTTCCTCGGTTTCAGTGCTTTGGATGAGGAGGGCAATGATGTCACTGAGAACATTCTCACAACGGAAAACTTGTTGATGTTCACCTCTCACGATTTGACCAAAGTGACTGAAAAGGAATGGGAAAAGATTCGTGAGATTACAGAAGCTGCTGAAAAGCATGACTTTACTGTGGTCTGGGCAGTGGCTAACGAACCCGTATATGTGGAACAACTGCGCTCGAAATACGGCTTCATTTATGAAGTGTACTACGCTGACGAATTGGAAATCAAGCCGATAGTCCGTTCCAATCCGGGCTTGATTTGGTTAGATAACGGCTTGGTGAAGGACAAGTGGAGTTCCGTTGACTTTTCTAAGGCTTTGAAGGTTTTCTGACGCAATGGGCAGTTACATTATCAGGAAATTATTGTACGGTATCGCGGTGCTTTGGGGTGTCGCGACATTAGTGTTTTTCCTGTTCAATATCCTGCCCGGCGACCCCGCCCAGATGATGCTCGGTCAGCGTGCCGACGAGGCCTCGGTGAACGCCATCCGCGAGGAATTGGGCATGAACCAGAGCCTTGGAAAACAGTATGTTGATTACTTGAATGACTTGGTGCCCATTTCGTTTTACAATGTTTCGAAAGGTCAGCAGAAGTTGGAAAAGATGGGCCGTTACACCAAAATTGCTGCCATTGGATCTACGGCCATAGTGTTGAAAGCACCTTATTTAAGAATGTCGTACCAAAGCAAACGAAAAGTCTCAGACATTCTCGGCGAGGCATTCCCAAACACTTTGCTTCTGGCTGCGGTTTCCATCTCCATCGCGATGGTGTTGGGCTTGGTTATCGGCATCTTGACGGCGGTCATCAACACCAAGTTCCTCAACAAGTTGACGCTTTTCATCACTACTATAGGCATGTCGTTGCCCTCGTTCTTTGCGGCCATCTTGATGGCGTGGATTTTCGGTTTCTTGTTGGAGCATTACACAGGCTTGAGCATGACTGGTAGTCTTTACACAGTAGACGAATACGGCAGGGGAGAGTTCCTGAGTCTGCGGAACCTCATCTTGCCCGCCTTGACTTTGGGAATGCGACCTTTAGCGGTGGTGACTGAGTTGACTCGCACCTCTTTGCTTGAAGCCATGTCGATGGACTATGTGCGTACGGCGCGGGCCAAAGGTTTGAAGCCGTTCCGTGTCATTTGCATCCATGCCTTGCGCAACGCCTTGAATCCCGTGGTGACGGCGGTCTCGGGCTGGTTTGCCTCGCTGTTGGCGGGTGCGGTCTTCGTGGAGTATGTCTTCGACTGGAAGGGTATCGGTGTGGTGGTGGTCGACGCGCTTGACAAGTACGATTTTCCGGTCATCATGGGTGCGGTGCTGCTCATCGCGGTCATGCTTATCATTGTGAATATCGTGGTCGACATCATTTATGGCGTCATTGACCCGAGAGTAAGGATTACGTAAAAGTACGGCCCTTCGACAAGCTCAGGGACCTACGAAAACTAAGGTCGTTGAGCCTATCGAAACGCCGACACAATCTTGAATTTTTGAATTTTAAATTTTGAATCTTGAATAAAATAGGAAAATACGAATTCATAGCAGAGCCGTTCCACTGCGATTTTTCGGGACGGATGTTTCTGGGCCATTTGGGCAACCAGATGCTTAATGCCGCCGACTTCCATTCCACTGACCGTGGTTTCGGCATGAAATACCTGATGACCATCAACCGCTCGTGGGTGCTGTCGCGTTTGGCCATTGAGATGACGGAAATGCCTTCGCAATATGACCATTTCACTATCGAGACATGGGTGGAGAGCGCGATGCGATTTTTCACGAGCCGTAATTTCTGCGTTTCGGACGGCAATGGCCGCATTTACGGTTATGGTCGTTCCATTTGGGCGATGATCGATACGGAGTCGCGCCAGCCTACCGACATTTATGCCATCGATAATGGTGCAATTAAGAACTGGATTGAAACCGAAAAGCCTTGCCCGATTGAGAAAGGCGGTCGCGTGAAAATGTCGGAAAACACCACGTTGGTCAGGACGATTGACGTCAATTACAATGACATTGACATCAATGGTCACGTCAACTCGGTGAAATACATTGAGCATGTGCTTGATTTGTGGGACATTGCTTGGTATCGTGAGCATAACCTCAAACGTTTTGAGATTGCCTACGTTGCGGAGGCGCACCAAGGGGATAAATTGAGTTTCTATCGTGAGCAAATAGCAGAAAACGAGTGTTGTGTGCGTTTAGTGAAGGCCAATCCGCAGACCAGCGAGGAGACAGAAGTTTGTCGGTGCAGGCTTGTTTTTGAGGATAAATAGTTGATGTTTATGAAGATAAGAATTGCAAAAAAGATATTGTTTTTGGTGTTGTGTTTGCTGCCGTTGGCTTCAAAGGCACAATTGGTGGCTTGTCGCAATGTGATTGAGGACAACTACAATTTTTGGCTCTATCTGCCTGAAGATTACGCCACTGCGCCTGAAAAGAAGCCTGTGATATTGTTTCTTCATGGCCGAAGCCTAAGCGGCGACAACTTGAGTTTGGTACGTCACTATGGTTGCATCAATGCTCTGCAGAGGGGGCGTTCCATCGATGCGGTTGTGATTGCGCCGCAGTCCAAAACGGCATGGAAACCCGATAAGCTGATGGAGCTATATGATTGGGTAAAAGCCAATTATCGTGTTGACACGAACCGCTTTTATGTGATTGGCATGAGCATGGGCGGCTTTGGGACTTTGGATTTTGTGGCGAACTATCCCGATAAGGTAGCAGCGGCCATGGCCTTATGCGGAGGGGCTACAGCGAAATCGCTGTGCGGCCTGAATGAGGTGCCTTTGTGGATTATCCACGGCATGGCGGACGAGGCGGTGTCGGTCAACCGCTCGGAGAGGGTGGTGGACTCCATGTGTCTTTGTGGTGATACCAGTAGGCTGATTTTCAATAAATTGAAAAGAGTGAACCATACCAGTCTTGTGCGTGTCTTTTATTTGCAACAGACTTACGATTGGCTGTTTTCCCATTCCCTGACGGATTCTTTGCGTCCGGCAAATAAGGATTACACTATTTCAAGGGAGATGCTGATGTTCGCTTACGATGACCTTGAGAATAAATCTAATATTCAAATTATTGATATACAGAGTTATAAAGAAAGTCAAAAGAAGTATTATGTCGTTAAGAAAGATGATACCTTGAGCTCGATTGCTGTGGAAAACAATACTACAGTGTCTATCTTGTGCCAACTCAATCGCATAAATAAAAATGCAAAGCTTCGGGTTAATCAGAAAATCAGGGTGAAATGAGGGGCATGTTTTTGAACAAAGGGAATTATTCGTATTTTTGACCCTTATTAAATCCACCGAAATCAGCTTAGCTGAATCTCTAAATCTTTGAATTTTTGAATCTTAAATCTTTAAATCAATATTGTTATGAGAAGCAAAATCGTAGCAGGAAACTGGAAAATGAACCTCACTTTCGATGAGGCAGAAGAATTGGTCGACAACATCCTTGACCGCTTGGATGAACAGGACGAGATGAATTGCGAAATCATCATTTGCCCGCCGTTCCCTTATTTGGAAATGCTGACGGACTATGAGTTTGACGAGCAGCGTTTCAACGTGGGCGCACAGAATTGCAGCGCATACGACAAAGGTGCCTACACAGGCGAGGTGTCGGCCAAAATGCTGAAATCCATTGATGTGGACTATTGCATTATCGGTCACAGCGAGAGAAGGAAATACTTCGGCGAGACCAATGAAATCCTTGCCGAGAAGATTAACCGCCTAATGGAGAACAACATGTCGCCTATTTATTGCGTGGGTGAGGTGTTGGAAGAGCGTGAGGCTGGCCGTCATTTCGAGGTGGTCAAAGAGCAATTAGAAAAGGGCTTGTTCCACTTGGACGGAGACGCCATCTATGATACTATCATTGCTTACGAACCAGTGTGGGCCATCGGCACTGGCAAGACCGCCACGCCCGAGCAGGCACAAGAGATGCACGCCTATATCCGCTCGCTGATTAAGGAGCACTATGACGAGGCTACGGCAGACGACATCCGCATTCTCTATGGAGGTAGCTGCAACGCCAGAAACGCTACTGAACTGTTCTCGCAGCCTGATGTGGACGGCGGCCTGATTGGCGGTGCTTCGTTGAAGGCGGATGACTTTGTCTCCATCTGCAACCAAGCCTCACACATCGGAGAAGAATAAATGATAGTTGACACGAATTACCATGAATTTGCCACGAAATTCTCATTAATTTATTATTGATAATTCATGATTAATTTTTGGTAATTCGTGTTTATAGACAAAGAAAATGAAGACATTCGAGTATTCATTTACGGCACCGAGTTCTGATATTCAGCGCGACATGCTGGTAACTATGTTGG